>Ga0081455_10002026_pt1 | contig 24232 bp, 21 predicted proteins | sample TabmetS3T2R1_FD_70207 | JGI IMG/M metagenome (GOLD analysis project Ga0081455, IMG submission 70207) | Tabebuia heterophylla rhizosphere microbial communities from the University of Puerto Rico - S3T2R1 | ecosystem: Host-associated > Plants > Roots > Rhizosphere ...
GGAGTCCGAGACCTTGACCAGCTAGGGAGAAGTGTAAATGGGGATTATCTCACGAGGATTTTCTGGTCGACGCAGCACGGCAGATGTAAAGCTACCGCCAGGGCAGTACCTCACTACTGACTTCCCCGTTTTGTCCGCAGGACCCACGCCACACGTGTCGCTTGATCGCTGGGAATTTGTGATCGACGACGGCACGAATGTCCTGAGGAGGTGGGACTGGAAGGCGTTTCGTGAGTTGCCCACTGAGACCTTTACGGTTGATATACATTGCGTAACGAGATGGTCGAAACTCGGTACGTCATGGGAAGGGGTTTCGCTTGACGTCCTGCTAGCAGATGTAAGAACAGATTTGTCTTATGCGATGTTCCGTTCGTACGGCGACTACACGACAAACGTTCCTTTAAAGGATGTTATCAACAAGCAGGCCTGGGTCGCGTTTAAATTTGATGGCGCAGATCTTGCCCCCGAACACGGCGGCCCGGCGCGACTTCTGATCCCTCACCTCTATTTTTGGAAGAGCGCCAAATGGGTGAAGGGCGTGACGCTGATGTCACACGACAAACCCGGCTTTTGGGAAAGTCTCGGCTACCATATTTATGGGGACCCATGGCGTGAGCAGCGTTATTCGGGCGACGAGTGATGTGGCGAGTCGGAACAGTGGTTGCTCTACACGACGAAACAGCGACGGCACGGACGATCACGCTCGACGTTCCAGATTGGCCCGGTCACGTTGCGGGCCAGCACGTAGACGTACGTTTGACAGCCTCGGATGGATACTCTGCTGTTAGATCCTACTCGATCGCCTCTGCGCCGAACGCTGAAATGCGCGTTGAACTAACAGTGGAACGACTGCCTAACGGCGAAGTCTCGCCCTATCTCACACAAGAGCTGGCAGTCGGCGATCGGTTGGAGTTGCGAGGTCCAATCGGCGGCTGGTTCGTGTGGCGCGCTCAACAAACTGAGCCGATCCAGCTCATAGCAGGGGGCTCCGGCATTGCTCCGCTCATGGCTATGATTCGCTCGCGTGCGTCGACGGGCAGTACCGCTCCGTTTCGATTGTTGTATTCCGTGCGCGAACCGGGAGCGGTTTTTTACCGCGAGGATCTCCAGACTCTATTAGATCGCGACAATAACGTGGGCCTTACCTACGCGTACACACGAGTTGCTCCGAAGGATTGGCCCCGACCGCCAGGCCGCATCGACGCCGCTCTGATCGCGGACGCGACCTGGCCCTCAAATCTTGCCCCCACTTGCTACGTTTGCGGCCCTACATCATTCGTTGAAAGTGCTGTTGACTTCCTTAGCGCCTCCGGCAACAGCCCTGACAAGATCAGGACGGAGCGTTTTGGACCGACCGGAGACCGAAAATGAACTCACATACCTACGACTACCTTGACGGCAACGCTGCCGCCGGTGAATTGAGCGAAATATTCGCGATGGACGTTACGATTGCGGAAGCACAGTGCGCGCATTGCGGCGCAATTAAGCGCTTTGCCGAAGCGCATCTTTACATGCAAGCTCCCGGCGTCGTGGCGCGGTGCGCCGTTTGCGAGCACGTACTTCTTCGTTTTGTAAAAGCTCGCCAGCGCGCGTTCCTTGACCTGAGTGGAATGAGATGTTTGATCCTCGGCACATCACAACTCCATAAGATAGTAGGGCGCCGTTCCGCTAGTTATTAGGAATAGCAAGCTGCGGCAGATGCTGAATCCATTCGCGCTGGCAAACTATAGAACCGCGGAAGAGAAATACTGCCCTTGATGCCGATGTATTCGCTCGTGGAGACCTGATCAAGCTTCTCAGCGTTTCTTCAAGCTCGCTTGCTTCAGTCAGGTATGCCTCTCTCAAAAGGGAGAGAAATGATCAGTACACAAGCATCAGAAATAAATCCATCACATGCGCAGTGGACTACCTTGGCACTGCCACGGCAAGGTAGGTCATGAAAATATTAAGTCGGATTTCAGGTAGAGTAACTATTGTTGCAATCGCATGCAGCTTTGCTGCAGGCATACCCATTCAGGCGCGAGAGGCCCGATCGAACTTCGCCTCAGCTCGTCCTGAAGATGACGCTCGTTTGGTTGTGACAAGGACATCTAATTTTGGGACTTTCCAGTATGTGAACTTGTTCGTCGACGGCGTCCACGTTGCAAACCTGGGAGTCAATCAGGGTTACGAAGCCGTGTTGCGCCCCGGGCGTCATGTTTTGTCAATAAGCACAACCCCACAGGCCTTCAGATCTACAGCGCCGACTGAACTTCCTGTTAACTTGGAGCCTAGCAAGACCTACGCATTTACTGCGCGTTGGGAAGATCCTGAGCAGGCTTACCTGGAGATATCGAACGGCACTAAGAGAATCGTCACACCAACTAACCCAGGCTGAGATGCGTGCATGCCAGGACAAGGAATAACCCGCCGAACACGCCTGCGATAGACAACGATTCATACTAACAGTTAGGTTTAAGGAGATAACTATAAAAACACTATTCATTACATTAATCGCAACAATGTGGTTGATAGATGCAGCTCACGCCGGGGGGCTGGGCATGGTTTCACGGAGATATTGGGCTCAGCTCGCCTTTCGCTTTGTCTAGCCCGCCAGCAAACAACGCTACGACAGAAGTTGTGTTTAAACCTAAGGCTGTGACTAAACAGAAAGCGGCTTCCAACACGTCTGTCGCAGGACAGCAATTCAAGTCAACTCGCTATAGCATCAACTCGCGCTGATCAATCTGAATCGCGACAAACACACACTGCAAACTTAGAAAGAGAGAATAAATGCGCGGTAACATGACGACGTATAAATACGCGACGGTACGCGGCCGCAAAATGTTTTATCGTGAGACTGGCAACAAGGATGCGTCTACCATTGTGCTGCTGCACGGTTTTCCCAGCTCATCGCACATGTTTCGCGATCTGATTCCAGAACTGTCGGATCGCTTTCATGTGATTGCTCCTGATTACATCGGATTCGGCTACAGCGATGCCCCGAATTCGAAGCAGTTTAAGTACACGTTCGACAATCTCGCGGAGCACGTGGAGGAATTGCTCTTCAGTGTTCTTGGCCTCAAGAAGTTCAGCATCTACGTGCAGGACTACGGCGCTCCAATAGGCTATCGGATTGCTTCAAAGCATCAGAACGCTGTTGACGGCATTGTGGTTCAAAACGGCAATGCATATGTGGAAGGGATTGGCGAAGCTTTTAACCCGATGAAACCGTTTTGGGCGAATCGGAATCACGAGACGGAGAGACCCGTGCGGGCACTGCTCACGAAGGAGACGACTGTCTTTCAATACACGCATGGCGTCGAAGACCCACAGCAAATCAGTCCGGATGCCTATACATTCGACCAGTTCTTTCTCGACCGTCCGGGCAATGAGGCCATTCAGCTCGATCTTCTTCATAACTATCAATCGAATGTCGCACTTTACGAGAGCTGGCATGAGTACTTCCGGAGCAAACAACCGCGCATGCTCATCGTCTGGGGAACCAATGATCCATTTTTCACGGTAGAAGGCGCGAAGGCGTACCAACGGGACATTCCCCACGCGGAGCTACACCTTATCGAGACGGGCCACTTCGCTCTGGAGGACTCGAGCGAATTTATTGCGAAGCGCATCCGAGAATTTCTCGGATAATTCGATTTACACCTGCAGCACGGGTCAGAAGAAGGAAAATGAGACATGCCACTTCCTGAAAACAGCACGGTGGTTGTTGCCCATGGCGCTTCGGCAGACGGGTCGAGTTGAAAGGAAGTCATTCTTCCTCTCAGCAAACGAGGACTGGAGGTCGTTGCCGCGCCTCTGCCACTAACCTCGCTCAGCGACGACATCGTCGCGTTGAACCGCACGATCGCCAGGACAAGAGGCCCCGTGATTGTAGCAGGACACGCCTATGCCGGTGCAGTGATTGCAGCTGCGAATGACGAACGCGTGAAAGGGTTGGTGTATGTCGCGGCGCTTGCTCCTGAGGAGGGCGAGACTGTGGCCCAAGTCTTTTACCGTGACGAAGCGCATCCGCTGGCCCCAAAGCTCGGTCCTGACAAAGACGGATGGATCTGGATGCCGCAAGAAGGATTCTCTAACGCCTTCGCGCATCACGCTACGGCAGATCAAATTGCATTATGCAAAGCAGTGCAGCGACCAATTGCACTCAAGTGCATCCAGGAGCCAGCGCCGAAGCCCGCGTGGAGAAGAAAGCCCTCCTGGTTTCTGATCGCAGACGAAGACCGCATGATCAATCCCGCAACGCAACATTTCATGGCAAATCGAATGCGGGCTCGTACTTACACGTTTGCCGTCGATCATACACCGTTGCTAACCGTGCCGGAAAAGGTACTTGCGGTCATCATTGCCGCGGCACAAGAAACACTGTCCGAGGAAACACAATTATCATCATCAGCATTTGTTTAGAAACGGAGGAATCATGAGCCAATCTGTTGCGATCGCCGAGATTGACCCTGCCATCATATTCGCGGCGTCGGTACTATCTCTCGAAAGGAATCCACGTGAGTGAATTGCTGAACGGCGAGCGGTGGCAGCGATGGATTCCCATACCCATTCGAATGATCCTCGGTGTCGGGTTCATGGTCCATGGATGGGCCAAGTGGAGTCGCGGGCCAGCAGTCTTCGCCGAGCTTTTGAAACAGGCCCACGTGCCACTGCCTCTCGCTAACGCGTGGTTGGTTACCTTGCTGGAGATCTTTGGGGGCCTGGCTCTTCTGATCGGCGCATTTGTCACCATCGTAAGTGTTCCGCTAATCCTTTCGATGCTGGGCGCGATGTTTACGGTGAACATCAAGTACGGTTTTAGCGCGGTGAACACAATCGGCCTCACTTCTGCGGGGCCTCAATTGGGCCCTCCTGGTTACGAAATCAACCTGCTATACATCGCCTGTCTGGTGGTACTGATCCTCAGCGGTGCGGGTCCTTTGTCGATCGATGCGCTGAGAAGTCGACGAGGACGGCGGCATTTGCGAGTAACCGCGCTAACTGTTTCGCTTCGAGGAGATCCGCGAAGCGCATCGCGTAATGGAGGCCAATGAAGCCGACGAAAGATGGCCTCGTTCACAGCTGATCGAGACATGCCCTTTCATTAGTTTCTTTTACGAAAATGAAAACTGCGATGCGGAATACTCTTTTAAGCTAGGCACGTTTTTCGACAGCGCCGCCCAAGAACGGCTATTCATTTGGCGTAACAAAATGGCCGATTTGCAAAGAACTTGGTGACTGCCGTGGGGAGTGCCCGATGTTGACGCCCAGAATGTAAGTCTGGCGCGTCTGCCGGCTGTTCCCGAGCGTCTCCGGACTTAATCGACAACGCTTGTACTAGGATTTGTACTAGACTCTGACAGAGTTCACATCTTTTCGGGCTTCCGAATCTCGGTGCCTGCAACATTACGGGACGATTGTCCAACGATGTGCCAGATCAGCCGAAGACTAGTCCTATAGTTCAAAATGAACTCATTAGAATGCCGAACCCATGATGCCGCTCGACAAATTTATCGAACAAACCGGACTATCGGCCGTTACCGTCTGGCGGTATCGAAAAAAGGGGATGCTGACGACGGTTAACATTTACGGACGGCAGTACATCCTCCGAGCAGAGATGGCGCGTTTTAATCAGCGTGCTGCCGCTGGGGAATTTTCTAAGCCACCTACTCAACCGAGAAAGTGATCGTCAGCGCCTCTTTACTTTTCGGCGGTTGGCGCTGCGTCGGTATCGGGGCTGCTACCCTCTACACCCTTTTCCCGCTCTTAACATTTTCGCCGGATCGTAAAGAAACAAAGTCGAAGAGCGCAATCCCCAGAAGCAGCTGATTCAAAGTCACCTGTCTGAATTGCCGCCGTGTAAGTCTGGCGTCGCCGAGACTTTGCCTAATTCTCCACGGTCGATCCCGTCGGGACAGCGGTGTATTCGCGCTTTAGCAAAATGGCTCGTTAGGCTAAAGATTCTGGACTTTACACAAGGGCAAGCGCCGCCAGCATGCTGAGGTTGGACTCGGCTCTACTGCTCAGGGGTCGATTCTAGTCGGGGGGCGGAACTGGATCGACAGTTTAGCATCGAGCGACTCGTTAGGCCGCAGATCCTGGACCGGCCCTGGGCAATGTCCTTACACAAGGGCAAGCGCCCTAGGCGCGTACTGAGGGTCCCTGACTCGGCTTTACTGTTCACGGCCAAGCCCGTCTGGATAGCGTTGAATCGCGCTTTAGCGGACGGAGTCACTCGTTAGGCCGAAGGTCGCCGGTCATGGACCTGGCCCGACGGGGCCCTGTCCTTACGGGAGGGCCACGGCAGAGACTGAGGGTTTGAATCCCCTCGGCAAATCCCCGAGAAGGAAGTGGTTGGGTTAAGCGGAGAGGTTACGAGGGAAACCTTGCCCGCCACGAATATTCCGCAGGCAACTTTATTCGTCGATCATAAACCGACTGCGGGATGTGTTGGCAACACTCCCAGGCCAAGAGGCTCACAGCACCCAGTTGCAGAGCATGCGTTGTTTGTTCCAAAATCCCCGATCCGTTAAGTTTAACAATTAGCCAAAGCGTCAAGTTGTGGCTCGGGGAGCTGAGTGTCGAAGAGATCCTCTGTTCATGGCGTGATCTGGACGCCAAAAGGAACGAATCGTGAACGCCCCTCGATTTGCGCTTGAGCAAAAAGACGAACGAAGCCAGGCCGCAGCGTATAAATCTGAAACTGCAGTTCCGGTCCACCGCGTGCGGCCGGATCGGACACCGGCGGCCCTTGGGGGTGCATGTGCATAACAGTCTTATAGTCCTCGTTGAATCCCACGAGATGCGCGAAGGCGTTCATATTTGGTTCAAGTTGCGTGAAGCCTTTCCCTTCGGCGGTCGTGATCCTTAGCCGGGCCAATGCGGGTCGTCCGACTTGGATTGTTTTCTGTGGGAGGATGAGTTCATAATTCAATCCATCCACAGTGGCTTTGAAATTGACAACTCGATTCGTCATCCCTTCCCCAGTCGTTGCCGCGGGGATATCCGCCATCGCATATTCCTGAAGCCCGAGTGGATACGGTCTGACGTCCGCCCACACGCGATAGCTGCCCGGTTTGTTGGGTGTGAAGATGAAGGAATACTCCCCTGGATTTCGCCCAGGTGTTGGATGTTCGTGATGATAATCAGTCAAGCTGCTGTCGACGATCAACAGATGGACTTTCTGCGTATGCGTTTCGATCAGATCGGAGGCTGACACCGGTTCGCCATTCGGTCTTTGCAACTTCAGAAGCGCTGCAACCGATCGGCCCACTGTCAGCGGTGCTGCGGTGCTTACCGACGCGTGCACAGTCTGCTGGCCGAGCGATGGAAAGCTGGAGTTAGAAGGTAGAACCCGGGACACTTGATCCAACGGCATCCGACATTTAGGACAGAAATCACTCCGCTTACCGATTACATCCCGGTGCATCGGGCATGTAAAAGCTTCAAGGTAGGCTTGAGTTTGGGCGATGACTTCCTTCGAAAAATATGCCTTCACTTTGGCAAAGGATTCCAAAACCTTACTGAGCTCAGTTTCCGAATTGGCCCGCTGGTTCAAGTCAGCTACAAGGTGCAGCGCGCTCACTCGCGAACAGAAGGCGGTAAGGCTGGCCTTGAAGTCGTCACTCTGGTTCGAGGCGACGGCGTCGGCTTGAGCTAACACTTCCCTCACAGCCGCGCCGAGGATTACGTCCTCGTTATGAATAGCGCTCAGCTCATTGCTCTGAACGTGATGTTGAAGCTGCATTACCACCTGCCACAGCATGGCAAGGGATCGCGCATGAACGCTCGACGGAAGCGTCGTGTTGGGAGGTTTGGTACCTCGAATCTCTCGCGAAGCCAGGCTTCCAGGTCCCGACGTAGCGATAATCCCAAAAACGAATAAGCAAATCGCTGTAACTTGTCTGACGAACAGCCGCATCCTCATTCCATCGTCGATTGCAGCTAAGCAAGACGTTTATGCGTTCGCTTCAAGGTAAAATTGATGCACCGCTGAAAACAAATGATCCATTCCTATTTGGCGTTTTGATGTAACAACAGTAACCAGAGTTCCGACCCCTTCGGTGTCGCTTACTTACGAGCGACATCGAACCAGCTCCAGCGCTTTAACCGGTTCGCGTGAACCATCAGACTTTGGTTCCAAAGAAGCTAAGTTGAATTTTCCCGTCGGCACAAATTTGTGCAACCGGAGCTGTGCGTGCGCGTGTAAGTCTACTATTGACAGCTATTCTTTTACAAGCAGGCAACGAACGAAGTTTATCGAGATTTTTCTATGAAGGCAATATCTGTTAGGTCCTTTCGAAACGGACGCCAACTCGTAGGCGCCGCTCTTCCACCGAACAACAGCAGCGACAAGGTGGGCTGCCAGTTCGGTACACAATACGGCCAGCCCCGCGAGCTCGGGACTGGCAACGCTATTCCAAGCACCAGCAGCTTTTAAAGTGTCGCTGCGACCGCTTTCAAGTCAGTCGCTGCCTCCCTGTCGGTTCTGGGCAAAACCGCCTCCACAAACCAAATGCCAGCATCTCGGCGGTGATCGGCGTAGAACGTTGTGGCATTTTCCGTTTGAATCCCTTTCAATGTCACAGGGTCTTGGTTCTGCATGGGCGAATGCGTTGCAAGAGCACTGAGACCGATAACAGCCACAGTAACTAGCATTGCCACGACCAGACGTACGGGTGGGTTACCTTTGCGGATTTTCATAAATCCGTGTCTACCAGTCGTTTGAAGGACTGTCAAGCGCAAATCGACACTATGTCCTAATAAGTTTTCCTTAGAGACGGACAACTGGGCTGCCCCCGCGAACCCTCTGAGTAACCCTCCCGCACGAATGCAGAGCCTTATTTCGGTGCGAGTGAGGCCACTAATGCCTCGAAGCGCGGGTCACCTCTTAACGGGTCCCAAAGTGGATGAAGACGCAAGTAGCCGTAACTAACGTGACTGCCCGGCAAATGCGCTGTCTCAGTCAATCGTTCGAGCGCGCAATCTTTTTCACCAGTCCACGCATAAATGACAGCCAGGTATCGGACGAGCGTTGCACCTTCGATGGCGTTTTTGCCAATGGGCATTAACTCGACCGCGCGCTCGCCTTCTCGAATCGCATCCGCTTTATTCCCGAGTACCGCATCAACGACACCGAGGGCGCAAAGTGGAGCCGCATAATCAGGTTGGTTTCGCACCGTTTGCCTAAGCTCTTCTCGCGCGCTGTTCAAGACTGCGCGAGCTGCCGATTCATCACCGCGCGCCCAAGCGACAAGGCCTTCGCACCAGCCGTTAGGGAAGGGAATGTTCTCGTCAAAGCATCCACCATTACTCATTTGGGACAACGCATTCTGGGCTGCAACTGAATCGCGTTCGATTAAGGCTAGGAACAGCCATTGACTAACGAGGACAGGCGCAGCGTTCGTATCCTCCGCCAGAATTGTGTCAATCGTCCTGTGGAGAGACTTAAGATCTGCGCGCTCCTCGAAATCGGCCCATGCACGTCGCACCCGGCTAGGGATGTCCTTTGGAGCTATCGCCAGCACTCGATCAAGCGTCGCGGCCATCTCTTTATACCGGCCCAATGCCTCGTAAGTGAGTGAAATTTGCTGTAGTATGGAAAAATCGCTTGGATTCAGCTCCAGCGCATGCTTCATCTCCTCGAGCGATTTGTTCCACCGACCCTGACGCCGGTCAATGTAGCCAGTTAGAAGTGGAATTCGCGACTCATTTGGCAGTGTTTGTCGTGCAAGCACCAGCTCCCGTTTGGCCCGGTCGTAATCCCCATATGCCCAGTAGTGATGTTGAGCAACGGCCAAATGCGTCTCTCCAGATGCTGGCCGCAGCCGCAGGATCGACTGAATCATTGCTTCGGATAATTGAAGACGCATATCGGTGTGGTCGAAACCGAGGAAGTATATACGATCATGTGCTCCCGCCGACTGGCAATAGGCGTCGAAGAACGAAGGATCGCGTGCTATCGCCTGATCAAGGAGTTGCACGGCCTGAAACAGATCTTCCTTTTGCCGTGTGCTAAACGAGATGTCGTTGATGAGGTCTTTTGCACGAAGATACGCGTCATAGGCGATAAGATCTGTGGTCGGTGACTCCTGGATCGCAGTTCTCTCGGCGGATGAAACGTCAGCTCCCAGCTTCTGTGCGATCTTTTGCGCGATATCACTTTGCAGAGTGAACACGTCGGCCAAATTGTTGTCGTATGCCTGCGCCCATATGTCACTGTTCGTACGAGCGTCAATCAACTGGACATTTAAATGAATTCTGCCCGCTTCCCTTCGCACGCTTCCCTTGAGCACGTGAGTGACATTTAACGCTTGGCCGATTTTTTGGGTATCATCCACACCGCGGTATTTCGCCACACTGTTGTGGCTAATCACCTTTAAGTTGGCAACCTTTGCCAGCTTGGTTAAAACACCATCGTAGAGGCCGTCGGCGAAAAACGCGTTTTCTTTTTCTGGACTCACACTTTCAAACGGCAACACTGCGATGCCACTTCTCACCGACGGCATGGCCATTTCGATCTTCCAAATCATTACGCCCATCAGCGTTGACAAGGCCAACACGAACGCCGCCATCCAAGCAACGATTGGATTGCGTCGCGACCAGCGCCAGAGATGTACCGGCAGCAAAACCGGTCGCGCAACGATGGCACGCCCTTGGAGCCAGCATTCAAGATCCTCGGCTAGCTCACCAGCTGAGCGATAGCGCGCGTCTGGTTCGCGTTCCAAACATTTCGCGCAGATCGTCTCCAGATCGCGGTCCAAAGCTGGCGTAATCGTGCGCAATTTGGGCGCCGGGTTTTCAGTCGCTTGTTTAATGACGTTTAGCGCGTGCCCATCTGTGAACGGTGGCCTGCCTGTTAAAAGGTGGAACAAAACCGCACCCAAACTATATACATCAGCTGCGGGCCTAAGGTTTCCCGAACCTTTCACTTGTTCGGGTGCAATATAACCTGGTGTTCCGAAAACGCTCGCTGTGTGCGTCAAGTTCCTGGTTGCCTCCAGCCATTTTGCCAATCCGAAGTCGCTGACCAGCGGTTCGCCGCGGCCATCCAATAAGATGTTTCCCGGCTTGAGATCGCGATGGAGGATTCCCTGGCTATGGGCGTATTGCAGTGCTCGCGCCACCTTGGCCACCAACGAAACTGCGCGACGCGGCTCGCGGCGCAATGTTGAGACTGCTCCGAGCAAACTGCCGCCTGCGGCAAACTTCATGCTGAAGAAGGGCAGGCCGTCTTTGCTCTCGCTTATTTCATAAATAGGCAGAATATTCGGGTGATCGAGATTGGCGGCAGCCTGGGTTTCGCGCCGGAAGCGCATCAACGTCTGCTGCGAGTCGGCGTGGCAAGTTAAAATGCGTTTGAGTGCAACGATACGGCCTGAGTGCCGTTGTCGTGCGCGATAAATGACGCCCATTCCACCGCGTCCGATTTCCTGCAGGATCTGATAATTGCCAATGCGCCACTCAGCTCCGTCCGCCTCAACTTGCTCAAGTAGGTCCTCCCACTTCTCTGCGTTTCCAACGTCTGAGTTCAACCCCTCTTGGAGCACGCAATTCAGACAAAATCCACGCCCGAAGCGTACTGGGGATCCGCATTGTTTGCATGGCGCGATATCCGCTCCGGTCCGGACAAAATCCGAGTCCGCGGACACGTTTATTGTTGATCGATTCCATGCGTGCTGCAGGACTCGTGCAAATCGCCCGCAGTTCTCCGTCGAGTACGGAGTCGATGAGTGACCCGGTGTTGACGTCCCGTAAGTATAAGTTTCTAGGTCATCGGGGGGCATCATTCTAGTTTCCGTTATTCCGGTCCCACTTTTAGCAGGTCCATATGAGGCGGATTAGATGAAGCCTACAGGTTCTTCGGAAACGGCGAGGTGAGGTTTCGAAAAAAGTTTAAGAAATTCGGAAGCACAAGACCTGGCAGTCTCTGCGGGGCAGTCGGACTCTTTGAGGCCTGGCGGTCATCGCGATCATTGCATCCCAGCACCACGTAGCAAAATTTACTGCTTCCCATGCACGTTCTTTTGTTCTAATTGATTTTTTCAGGACTGGATTTGAATTCACCGTTAAGGAAAAAAGAAAAAGCGAGCACATCCGCCGCGTTCGTCACGACGCGTTGGAGCATTATTTTTTCCGGCTCGGACTCGGAAGGTGGAGAAAAGCAGGTCCGTGCGGCGCTAGCCGAGCTTTGCCGAATTTATTGGCGTCCAATTTTTTTCTTTATCGCACGGCGCGGTTACTCACCTGAGGACGCCGAGGATCTGACGCAGGATTTTTTTGTCAGAATATTGAACGGTGATTGGCTTCAGAAGGCGGACCCTGCTCGGGGCCGTTTTCGATCGCTGTTGCTCACGTCGCTTCAGAATTTTTTGAAGGACGCAGTTGATAGAACCCGTGCACGTAAACGCGGCGGCGATGTCAGCTTCGTTCCATGGGATCCGTGGATGGCGGAACGACCTTCAGAATTCGCCCTGTCGAAAGAAGCGCTGAATTCCTGGCCTGCGGAACGAATTTTCGATGCAGGCTGGGCTGCAACTGTGGTGGAACGGGCACTGCGACGGCTTCATGAGGAATGCGAGACCAAAGGTCGTTCGCGCGTCTTCAACATCTTAAGCGGATACCTCAGTTCGGAGCGGGACGACATCTCGTATGCGAATCTGGCGGCGAAACTGCGCGTCCGTGAAGCTACAGTAAAGAAATTGCTCTACCACATGCGGCGGCGTTACCGGTTTTTGTTGCGCGACGAAGTGGCTCAGACCGTGGCAGAACCTGCCGACGTGGAGGACGAACTGCGTTATCTTTGCAGCACGCTTGCCGCCAGTTCCGCCCAAGCTGGGTAACGGATTGCCCTCTGGGCGCGAGGGTCCTCCGCAATTGACCGAGCACCGTAAAAGAGTCCCCACCCCCGCCGATCAGACCGGCGAATTTCGGGTACGGTTCCAATACTAGTAAAATATCTAGGACCTTTCGTCTCCCATTTCCGTAGAAATAGGCGTGCGGGATTTTGCACGAATTCCAGAGGCGTCGAAACCTGACAAATCGTCCTTTTTACTGCTACGCTTCCCATTTAGTGGTGACAGGGCGCAACATGCCGAATTCCAACCTCGGCCTGCCGTCTTGGCCCTCGCATCTCGGAATCCTGAGAGTGAACTGCTCGAGGATCGAGTCCTCGATGACATTTACCTGAGCGAGGAAAGCGGCCTACGCGTCCGTGCTCTTCGTTCTGAAATCCCCGCAAGAGTAGCTGGATAACGGCAGCTTGGAGGAGTTCGATCCAGACAAAAAAAAAGCAGGTCACCTTTGCCCGACGGCGCAGGCGACCAAGGGCGGTAGCTTTGCCTTGTGAGCTCGACGACGAAGACTATTCCCATTGCGGGCGCTCTGCACGTAACCTGCGCGCGGGGATTGCCTACTTGGAAAGCTGCGTTGGATCTCACGTGTATTCTGCTTTTGCTGCCGTTGTGGCTCCCCTTAATGCTCTTGTTGATGCTGTTGACGAAAATTGTGTCGCCTGGTCCGATTTTCTACCGCCAGAAACGGGTTGGTCTCGGTGGCAAACAATTTTCGATCTGGAAGTTCCGAACAATGAGAGTCGCCGCGGAAACGCAGGGTCACGAGCGTTACGTCGAAGACCTGATTCGGACGAATTGTGTGATGACGAAGCTCGATACACGCGGTGATCCCCGCGTAGCGCCGTTCGGGCGAATTCTACGCGCAAGTGGGCTGGATGAGCTGCCTCAGATTTTCAATGTGGTTTGCGGTGACATGAGTTTGGTCGGGCCGCGACCTTGTCTTCCAAATGAATTTGCCAATTACGAGCCCTGGCAGCGCGAACGCGTAAACGCTCTGCCAGGTCTTACCGGCCTTTGGCAAGTCAGCGGTAAAAACAAAACAACCTTCAATGACATGATCAGATTGGATCTGACCTATCTCGACAAGATGTCGCTTCTTCTCGACTTAAGAATCATGTTCAAAACTGCCGCCGCGATCACGCAACAAGTAATCGAATTGCGCCAGGCGTCGGTGCGCCTCCACCGGAATCAAAGCGTCGACATCATGCGCCAGTCCGACCCGATCGCAAGCAGTTGCCAAAAGTTATGAAAGCTAAAATTAGAGTTGGCGTCCTTGGGTGCGGCTATTGGGGGCCTCTTCTAGTCCGCAACTTTAAAAGTCTTCCGGAATGCCGGCTTAAGGTCGTGGGCGATCCGGATATCGCACGCGTTGAGCACGTTTGCGCGTTGTATTCGGACCTAGAAGGCGTCACCGATCCGCAGCGACTGGTGAACGCGTCCGACGTGGACGCGATTGTCATTGCCACTCCGGTAAATAGCCACTACTCGCTGGCCAAGGCGAGCCTCCTGGCTGGCAAGCACACGTTCATTGAAAAACCAATGGCGACTTCTTCCCGCGAATGTGAGGAACTGATCGAGATCGCCGAGCGCAAAGGCTTGGTTTTGATGGTTGATCACACTTTTCTTTACTCCGCTCCGGTACGGAAGATCGCAGAAATCGTGCAGGCCGGCGATTTAGGCGAAATCCGCTATATCAATTCGCGGCGTTTGAATCTCGGATTATTTCAGAAAGACATCAATGTCGCCTGGGACCTCGCGCCTCACGACATTTCCATCATTCTGCATATTCTCGGCGAATCGCCCATTGCAATTAACTGCCAAGGGAACGCCCATGTCAGCCCAGGCGTTGAAGACGTGATTAACATGTCGCTGTTTTTTCCACACAAGCGATTCGCCACGATTCAAAGCAGCTGGCTTGAGCCAAGGAAGATCCGCGAAATGACCATTGTCGGGTCGCAGCGCATGATCGTGTACGACGATTTACAAACCCGGGAAAAGATCCGGATCTATGATGTCCGTGTGGTGCGACCGCCACACTACGATACGTTTGCGGAATTTCATTACTCGTATCACTACGGAGACAGCTACATCCCTCACTTGCAGCAGGAAGAACCGCTTAATTTGGCCTGCCGCCATTTTATCGAATGTATCGAAACGAATTCGCCGCCGATCACCGGTGGGCGCCAGGGACTGGAGATGATTCGGGTACTAGAGGGAGCCTCTTCATCTCTAAAGATGAATGGCGCGCCATTCATATTCGGCAGTTCCAATGGGAGCGCGGTCACGTCACTGCTGTCGGGTAACGGAGCGCGTAATTCTTCGAAGCCGAAAAGACCACCACGAACAACAAGAAACCAAAGGGTTTTGCTTCGCGGCGTTGTTTGAGAAGAGGACGATCGTTTGCGGATCGGATAGTGTTTGTGCGCGACCCGACCCAAATGGCGGGCCGTTGGAAATGCGCGTTCTCGATCCGCTACGTGAATCAGCTTGGGACGAATGTATTGCTTCGCACCGCGATGGAACGTGTTTTCATACCACTGCGTGGGCACGGGTGCTTCACCAGACGTATAAGCATCAACCGTTCTATCTTCAGTTTTTTCGCAGGCGAAGACTGGCAGCGCTTATTCCGTTAATGGAAGTTCGCAGTCCCTTTACCGGCCGTCGTGGCGTGTGCCTACCGTTTAGCGATTTATGCGAGCCGCTGTTTTTCGAACCGGAGGTTGAAGGATTCGTTCGAGATCGGCTTCTGAGTCTCGCGCAACAACGTCGGTGGCACCACATCGAAATGCGGGGAGGGCGATCGCTTCGACTTGCACCAGGACCAGTAAGCAGGTTCTATGGGCATACACTCGCGCTAAGTAGCGATTGCACACAGATATTTGATCGCTTCGCCAGCTCAGTGCGGCGTGCAATTCGCAAAGCGGAACACAGCGAGATCAAGGCTGTGGCGGCCCACGATCGCCAGGCTGTTGGCGAATTTTACAAGCTCCACCTTGAAACGCGGCGTCGCCATGGTCTCCCGTCGCAATCAGTCTCATTTTTCCGCAAAATTTATGAGCACATCGTCAAACCTGGTGTCGGTTTCATCGTTCTCGCCCAGCGCGGGTCGCGCACAATTGCCGCCGCAGTGTTCTTCCGCTTCGGAAACAACGCTATTTATAAGTACGGCGCGTCTGACAACAGGTTTCAACAATTTCGCGCAAATAATCTGGTCATGTGGCACGGGATCCAATTCCTGGTGGGTATCGGTGTAGAAAAATTACATTTTGGGCGAACCGAGTTGGAAAACGAGGGTCTGCGGCGATTCAAACTTTCCTGGGGCACACAGGAAGAAATAATTAATTACCACCGAGTCGATCCATCCGGTCGGCAGTGTTTCACTCCCGCCCGCCATGCCTCCTGTTTCCAGAAGAAGGTCGTTGCCAAGTTGCCGCTGGTGCTCAACAGGGTGGCCGGTTCAATTATTTATCCGCATCTCGACTAGGAGTTAAAATTATGGCTGAAATCCGACTCGAAACCCAAGCGACCTCCGGGGTAAAGCTGGGGGACATTCTCTTCGCTCTGTTTAAACGCAAGCGGACAATCAGCATATACGCGGCAGTGGGGATAATTGCCGCAGCGGCAGTTTACTTTATCTATCCACCTTCCTACCAGTCCGAGGCCAAGTTGCTGGTGCGCTATGTTACGGAAAGAAGTGCTATCGACCCAGTCGAGGCAGAGAAAGCTGCGGCCGCATCGAGCAACGAAGCGGATAGGGTAATCGGCGCCGAAATCGAGATTCTGACCAGCTGGGATTTGGCCATGCAAGTTGCCCAGGCACTCGGTCCGCAGCGATTGCTGCCGCCGCCCCAAGACCTGTTTTCCCAAGTCGCCCGGGGACTCGGGCTCAAACGATTGCTGCCGCCATCCGGAGCATCGGCCACAGAAGCAACAGCGGCGCGAAGTATCGCTTCGGGATTGAAGGTCACTTCAAACAGGGGAAGTAACATCATTCTCGTTTCCTACAAGAACCGTAATCCGGAAATCGCAACGCTCGTTTTGCAAGAACTGTTAAGTCGCTATTTCGTTAAACACCTTGAAGTGCACCGCTCTGCCGACGCCTTTGATTTCGTAGCTCAACAAACTGATCAGGTTCGCGCACGTTTGAATCAGACAGAAGACGCCCTGAAATCGTTTAGAGATAAAACAGGGATTGCGTCGCTTAAAGAGGGCTCCGCAGTCCTCACTACCGAGGCCGCAAAGGCTCAGGAGCAACTTAACGCCGCTGAGGCGGACCTGGCCGAACAACAAGCTCTTGTTAGTCAAAAATCCGAGAACACCTCAAAGGCATGGAGAAAGAAGAAAGACGACCCCAAGCCCAAGGTTGCTGGCACCCAGGCAAAAATCGATGCGCTCAAATCCCGGCTTCGCGATATTCAGCAGAGGACGAAACAGCTTTCAGAGCTGGCTCCGCAGATTGAGGACTTGGAACGGAAAAAGGAGATGGACGAAACAAATTACAAATACTTCGCAGCATCGCTCGAAAAGGCGCGGATCGACGAGGCATTGGATCCATCCAAAATGCCCAATATTAGCGCTGTCCAGCGTCCATCTCCTCCCAGTCTGGAGACCAAAAAGCGAGATAAAATTGCCCTGGCACTAGCTGCCGGTGGGCTAGCCTTAGGCATAGCCCTGGCCTTGTTAAGAGGCCTGGTTTTAAACGAGACTGTTGGTCGTCCGCTTCAACTGGAGACGCAGTTACAAATTCCACTGATGCTCTCGATCCCATATGCGAACGGACGCTTCGCCTTGCATCGAAATGGTTCACCGACGGAACCGGGAGCGCTCGCTATGAGACCGCGCAACCGGAACTTGGCTCCATGGGAATCCGGTCATTTCATCCGGCCCTACTGCGACGCGATCCGTGATCGCTTCGGTCTTTATTTCGAGCTCAATCATTTAACGCATAAACCGAAGTTGGTTGGTGTCACAAGCGTTTCGGAGCAAGGGGGAACTTCCACTTTTGCTGCTGGACTCGCTGCCTCTCTTTCGGAGCTGAATGACGGTAAGGTGCTTCTTGTCGATGTGAACCTGGGCCCAGAGAACGTACACCCGTTCTTTAAAGGCAAACCTGCGTATCCCCTTAGGGCTGCTCTCAAGCCGAATGGTGAGATCGACTCAGCTGCGGATAATCTTTACCTGGCTACCGTAGGCTCCCCAAATGCCGGTCCGGCGCAGCTAGGCTTGAAAAGATTCTTCGATATGATGCCGAACCTAAAAGCCAGCGACTTCGACTACATTATTTTTGACATGCCTCCCCTCAGCCAGACCAGTCCCACGTGGGGGATGGCTGCTTTCATGGACAAGCTTTTGCTAGTTGTCGAGGCGGAAAGGAACAACCGCGAGACTATTAAGCGCAGCTACCGGAAGTTGAGCGCGGAGCGGAACAATGTTGACGTGGTCGTCAACAAGACGCGTTCGTATGTTCCCAAGTGGCTTGATGCTGAATCTTGATCGGATGTGGTTTTAGCAGCTGCGCTTCGGTTCCCAATTCAAGCCCCGGGCTTTCGTTTCTCCCTGGACGCTTGCATTGCCACTTAGCGAGGCCCTCTGCCTCGCGATGTCTGATGTTACGAAATAGAATTTATTACAGCTTAAAGCCTTTCGTTCCGCAATCCCTCCGAACGGCTATTCGACGAAAGCTGGCCATGCGATTACGCAAGCAGATCGGAGACGTATGGCCTGTTCTGCCGGGATCGGAGCACCCACCCGAAAACTGGACGGGCTGGCCAGAGAACAAGAAATTCGCCCTTGTCCTGACGCACGATGTCGAAAGCAAGGAGGGCCTCAAGAAATGCCGGGTGTTGATGCAATTGGAACAAGAACTTGGATTCCGTTCTTCCTTTAATTTTATCCCCGAAGGAAGTTACCGGGTTCCAGCCGAATTGAGGAAGGACCTCACCGACGGCGGGTTCGAAGTGGGAATACATGATCTCAAACATGATGGCCGCCTGTTTGCATCCCATCGTGGCTTCAAACGACGCGCCGCGAGAATCAACCGCTATGCGCGCGAATGGGGAGCTTTGGGATTCAGATCGGGGTTTATGTTGCACAATCTCGATTGGTTGCACGATCTCGATGTACAATACGATGCTTCCACGTTCGACACCGACCCATTCGAACCCCAGCCAGAGGGAGGTCATACAATCTTTCCATTCTGGGTGCCGCACCCGGGGGGCGGCCCTCCTTCAAAAGGTTACGTTGAATTACCCTATACGCTGCCGCAGGATTCCACTCTGTTCCTGGTATTGCGCGAGACTACTCCGGAGATCTGGATGGGGAAACTTGATTGGATTGCAAAGCACGGAGGCATGGCCCTTGTCGATGTACACCCGGATTACATGTCTTTCAACGGATCGTGGAAGACAGCTAACAAGTATCCGGCGGCCTTATACCGGGAATTCCTTACATACCTGAAAACCAGATATGCAGACGATTACTGGCATGCTCTCCCAAGAGACGTCGCAAGGTACGTCACCCAGGTTCGTTCCGCTGAGGTCACTGAATACGATAAGCTGACCGCGGTGAGGACCCGCCGTCTGCGTGGCAGACGCGCTGCAGTCCTGCTCTTCTCATATTATCCCTCGGATCAGCGGCCCAGAAGAGCCACGGAGGCGTTGGCAGCCCAAGGGGTCGATATCGATCTTATCTGCCTGCGCGATAGCGATCGCGATCCAGCGTACGAGACTTACGGCAGCATCCGTGTCACGCGTGTAAGGTTGAAGCGCCAACGCGGAGGTAGACTCGCGTACATTGGCCAATATGTGGCGTTCCTCTTAGTCTCATTCTTTTACCTCGCCTGGAAATCGCTCAGACGGCGCTACGATCTGGTTCATGTTCATAACATGCCTGATGTTCTGGTCTTCAGCGCAATCGTGCCGAAGCTTCTCGGTGCAAAGATTATTTTGGATCTACACGACCCCATGCCCGAACTCATGCAGACGATCTTTAAACTACCTGAGGAAAGCTTTAGCGTAATGATTTTGAAGCGACTGGAGAAATGGAGCATCAGCTTTGCCGATCTTGTGCTGACGGTGAACCTTGCATGCAAGAAGATCTACTCTTCCCGCAGTTGTCAGCCGGGGAAAATCCAAGTCGTACTCAATTCGCCTGATGACGACGTCTTCGAGTTGCAACGTCTTGATGCATCCGAAGTGAACGGGAAAAACGGCAACGGGTCCGATCCGTTTGTGATTCTTTATCATGGCTCGCTTGTGCAGCGGAATGGTTTCGATCTGGCGGTAGAGTCTCTGGGTAAGATCAGAAAGAGCATCCCATCCGCCCGACTGCGAGTTTGCGGTGAGCGAACCGCCTTTTTCGAGGAAGTGATGAAATCGGCCAAACAACGGGGACTTGAGAGAAATATCGATTACCTCGGCCCCTGCAATCTTAACGAGATCGTCGCGGCAATCGAGGATTGTGACCTCGGCATTATCCCTAACCACCGCAATATCTTCACTGAAATCAATACGCCCACACGCATCTTCGAATACCTGGCGCTCGCGAAGCCGGTGATCGCTCCAAAAGCACAAGGCATTCAGGACTATTTCGGCGACACTGACTTGATCTTTTTCGAACTCGGCGACGCCGATGACCTCGCCCGTAAAATCGAATTCGCACATTCGCATCCAGCTTATGTGGCCGAAACAATAACGCGGGGCCAGGCGGTTTACCTTTCACATACATGGCGCCGCGAGCGGCTCACTTTGTTGAATTCTATCGGCGAGCTTCTCTAGGCGACGCTTGACATCGTGGACGCTATCTACCTCTTACTCTTACTCTGACTCGTGCTAGTGCTCGCGCTACAACACATCAGTTCTGATGAATACTACAGAACTAAATGTAAGAGTAAGATTCGGTAAAGCTTCTTCCCTACCTACCAGGCGAGTTTCATCGCCCCTGTTTTCAGAAATGATCGGCGTTATTGCCAATAGAGTTGAACTGTCCACCGTTACCGAGTTCTTCGAGTTGTTTAAAACACCCTGGGAGTTCTGGCGCCCGGGAACCCGATACGATGTTCTACTATGCTCGAACAGCCCGGTTCCTCAAAACGACGCCAGCCTGGTGTTGCTTTATGGCTCGCAGCCGCAGGCATTCGAGCTAAACCGCGGGATGGAAACGCGCTGCATTCGCGGCCCCGGGTTCGTTACATTTCGCGACAGCCGAATGCCGATTTATGGAAATTACCTCCTTTTTGATGGCCAGGGCGACAAAGCTTTGCTTCACGATGGAACAGGCGCAGCCGCAGCAGTCTCAACGGCCTCTGGCCCTCAAACGATGGTTCGCCTGGGCTTTGACTTGTTTGAAGAATTACACCACCTCCTAACGCAAGGGCAACCAGCAGAACTCGCGAGTATTCCCACGTTGGAACTTCATATTTCTCTTCTTCGGCAATTGATTCTCAGCCAGGGCGTGCCTCTTGTTGAAATACCTCCGGTTCCCGCAGGCTACAGCTTTATTGTCTGCCTAACTCATGATGTTGATCACCCGGGTGTGCGGTATCACAAATTCGATCACACGATGTTCGGTTTTCTCTACCGCGCCGTCATTGGCTCAGCGATACAGTTTTGTCGAGCGCAAAGATCTGTGCGACAAGTAGCTGCCAATTGGAAAGCCGCGTTTTCCCTCCCTCTGGTATTCGCTGGAATTGTCAAGGACTTCTGGAACCAACTCGATAGGTACCTGGAGCTGGAGAAGGATCTTGCGTCGACTTTTTTCGTCATTCCAACAAAGGGAGAGGCCGGCGTTGATCCTAAAGGTCGAACAAACCCAAGACGCGCTTCGCCTTACGCCGCGGCCGACATTACAGATGAGTTAAAAAAGCTGCTTTGCGCAAACTGCGAAATCGCTGTTCATGGTATCGATGCGTGGCGCGACTGTGCAAAGGGCCGCGAGGAACGCGAGCAGATTCAGGAGATTACTGGAACTACCGAAACAGGCGTTCGGATTCACTGGCTTTACTTTGATTCGGAAGCAGCATTGACCCTAGAGAAAGCCGGTTTCTTGTACGACTCAACGGTTGGCTACAACGAAACGATCGGATATCGCGCGGGAACAACTCAAGTCTTCAAAAACCCTAACGTCAATCATTTGCTCGAGTTCCCGCTGCACATCATGGACACAGCACTGTTTTATCCCTCGTACATGAACTTGTCCGACGGTGCAGCTCGCGCTGCGATACTACCATTAATCGAAAATGTAACAAAATTCGGCGGCGTGCTTACCATCAACTGGCACGACCGAAGTCTCGGACCCGAAAGGTTGTGGGACGACGCTTACATAACTCTGCTACACGATCTGCGTGCCAGGACGCCTTGGTTTGCTACAGCAGCCCAAGCCGTGTCGTGGTTTCGCAAACGGCGCTCAATGTCGTTCGCCACCATCATTCAAGACGATGGCAGCCTGCGCGTTCGAGCACCAGTTGATCCTACCGCCGCTGACCTTCCATACTTGACGCTCAGAGTGTATAACAACGGGTCTTCCCGGCGAAGCCGCGGCGATAAGGAAAACGCCGCTTTTGAAGACTTCACGATTGGCGCGTCGGACGAGGTTCTCTTTGCGGCATAGTTCACTCTCGTTTCGCCTTTCGACCTCCTTTTCCCATGACACGAAAGTTAGTCCTCGCGCAAATCGGTTGTGGCTATTGGGGCCCCAACCTCCTGCGTAATTTCTCGGCGTTGCCCGGCTGCACCGTTAAATATGTTGTCGACTCGAGCCCGGAACGGCGCGCGTTTGTAAGCGCAAACTTCTCTTTCAGTCGTGCACTTGAAAGCCACGAGGTCGTCCTGAAAGATCCCGATGTTGATGGCGTGATCATTGCCACGCCTGCTGGAAGTCACTTCTCGCTTGCTAAGGAAGTACTCGATGCTCGTAAACATGTATTCGTCGAAAAACCGCTGGCGACGACTGTTGCCGAAGTAGATGAGCTCTCAACGCTAGCCGTCCGCCGAAAGCTCATTGTTATGACAGGTCACACGTTCGTGTATAACTCGGCCGTGAGGTATGTTAAGAGATTGATTGATTCTGGCGAGCTGGGCAATCTTCGCTACATTTACAGCCAGCGACTGAATCTGGGACGCATCCGTTCCGACATTGACGCCCTCTGGAACTTTGCTCCTCACGATATTAGCATCATTCAATACTGGCTTGGCGACCCGGAACCAGTTTCCATTGGCCGCCAGGGCATGGCTTACATGCAGGACGGCATCGATGACGTTGTGTTCCTCAGCCTTGAGTATCCGGGAAAGATCATTGCAAATGTTCACGTAAGCTGGTTGGATCCACAAAAGGTGCGCAAGATGATTATCGTCGGCTCGCATAAGATGGTCGTTTATGATGACATCGCGGAGAGTAAGATTGCCATCTACGACAAAGGAATCGATCGCCGCGCCATTCTGGGAGAGAACATGGACTTCGATAATCCGCAGATTTCGAGGTTCAACTATCGGAGCGGTGACATTCTGATCCCTGAGGTCAAATTCGCGGAACCTGTTCGCGTAGAAGCAGAACATTTTGCTGACTGCATTAGGAACTCACGTGAACCACTGACCGGACTATCTCATGCACGCACTGTCGTTTCCATCCTTGAACGTGCGCGGCCGCTAAACGGCCAAGTTATTGGTCAGAATTCTGCTATATGAACTCGGTCAGGCGACTTACGGTCGGGCTCGTTGACGTAAAGTTCGGCGCGAACGTGACCGTCATAGAGCCCACAAATTTGTATGGCTGTGACATTGGCGACGATACCTTTATCGGGCCTTTTGTTGAGATACAGAGGGGAGCAATCATCGGCAGACGATGCCGGATCCAATCGCATTCGTTCATCTGCGAACTCGTCACGATCGGTGACGACTGCTTCATTTCTCATGGAGCTATGTTTATTAATGACCTATTCCGCACGGGTTCACCTGCTGGAAAGCCGGAGCTTTGGCGGCCGACAAAACTTGGTAACCGGGTAAGTATCGGAACGAATGCCACCATTCTGCCGGTCACAATTTGTGACCAGGTAGTTATTGGTGCCGGCGCCGTTGTTACCAAGGATATTACCGTCCCGGGCATATACGCGGGTAACCCTGCTCAGTTACTGCGTCCTCTCTGATTCTAACGCCAGGACTCTGATTGCCATTCCATGAACATTCCGTTCGTTGATCTGTATGCACAATATCTGTCGATCAAAAGCGAGATCGATAGCGTCATCGGGAAAGTAATCGCCGAGTCAGCCTATATTCGCGGGCCTTACGTGGATGCCTTTGAGCTTGCATGGGCGAGTACCCTCGGCGTAAAGCGTTGCGTCTCTTGCGCCAATGGCACCGACGCAATTTATGTTGCTTTACGAGGACTTCGTGTAAAGCCTG
>Ga0081455_10002027_pt1 | contig 24230 bp, 24 predicted proteins | sample TabmetS3T2R1_FD_70207 | JGI IMG/M metagenome (GOLD analysis project Ga0081455, IMG submission 70207) | Tabebuia heterophylla rhizosphere microbial communities from the University of Puerto Rico - S3T2R1 | ecosystem: Host-associated > Plants > Roots > Rhizosphere ...
CTGCGTGCCACTTCGATGGCGGCACGCGCCGCCGCCGTCTCGGCATTGGCGGCTGCAAGATTTGCTTCGGCGCGCTGTACCTCGACCTCGGCGCCCGGAATGGCGCGGGTCAGTTCGGTGAGCCGGTTGGTCCTGATCAGCCGCTCCGCCGCCGCTGCGCCGCCGGCCGTCGCCACGAAGCCGTCCCACCGCCGCAGCCGCCCGTCGCGCGTCACCAGCCGCTGGCCGACCGCAAGCGCAATGCTGCCGTCATCGGTCTCGACCACGCCCACCTGCGCGAGCCGCCGCGCGACTTCGGCTGGGGCATCCACCTGAGCCGCCAGTGCCTCGACTCCGGCAGGCAGCTTTGGATCGTCAGGCAGCGCGGCCGCGCCCTGCCAGCGCCGGGCCGATTCGCCACCCAGTTGCGCCTCGATATCGTCGCCCAATGCTGCCGCCAGCGCATGTTCATAGCCCGGCCGTGCCGTCATCCGCGCCAGCAGCCGCTCGCCGCTGCCCTTCTCGGCGGCATTGGCGCGCTCCAATGCCCTGGCTTCGGACACCAGCGCCGCCAGCGCGGCGCGGGCCGAGGATCCCTGGGCCTCGGCCTCCTCGCGCGCCCGTGCGGCGTCATCGCGCCGCCGTTCGGCCTCGGCGAGGTGCATATTGGTCTGCACGATCGCCGCTTCGGCTGCCCGCCGTACCTCCTGAGCCTGATTGCATGCCTTTTCGTGCTCGGCGGTATCACCGAGCACATTCAGCTCGCTGGCAATGCGCTGGATTTCGGCGCCGACGCGCTGAAGCCGATGCCGCGCGGCGGCGAGCGCGGCCTCGGCGACCCGTACGTCCGCCTGCTGCGCAGCCTCGGCGGCCAGCGCCTGCGCCAGCTCAAGCTCGGCCTGACGCACGGTCTCGGTCGCCTCCGCCACCCGCGCTTCAATCGATCCGCGCCGGGCCTCGGCCTCCGCCAGCCGCGCGGCGACCTGCTTCTCGTCCTCTTCGAGCCGGGCAATCGCATCACTGGCGTCGATCGCAAGCTGGTCCTCGCGCGAACGATCCTGGGCCATCGCCTCGCGACGCGAGTCAAGCTCGCCGATGCGGCGGTCCAACGCGGCCCGCTCGCTGCTCAGCATCGCCAGCTTGTGCGTCAGCTCTGCCTCAGCCTCACGTGCCGCCTGTGCTTCGGAACGAGCGTCGCCGAGCAACCGCGCTGCCTCGACCTGATACACGGCGGAAGCGCGCTGGCGTTCGGCGGCAGCTTGCACGGCCTCCTCCGCGTCGGCGACCTCACGCTTGGCCTGATCGGCGGCGGCGGCGGCGTCGCGCCAGCGCGCGAAGATCAGCCGCGCCTCGGCCGTGCGGATCTCCTCGCTCAACTGCCGATAGCGCTCTGCCGCCTTGGCCTGCCGCCGTAGCGCCACAATCCGCGTCTCCATCTCGGCGAGCACATCATCGAGGCGCGCGAGATTGGTCTCGGCCGCGCGCAGCTTCTGCTCGGCATCCTTCCGCCTGACATGGAGGCCGGAAATTCCCGCCGCCTCCTCCAGCATCTGCCGCCGCTCGGCGGGCTTGGCTGAAATGATCGCGCTGATCCGACCCTGGCTCACCAGCGCCGGCGAATGCGCGCCGGTCGCCGCATCGGCGAACAGCAGCGAAACATCCTTCGCGCGCACATCGCATCCGTTGATCCGGTACGCCGAACCCGCCCCCCGCTCGATCCGGCGGATGATCTCTGCCTCGGTATCGCCATCGACATCCGGGGCGTCGCGGTCGATCTGGATCGCGACCTCGGCGAAGTCACGCTGCGGACGGGTGGCGGTGCCGGCGAAGATCACATCTTCCATGCCCGCTCCGCGCATCGATTTGGGCGAGCTTTCGCCCATTACCCAGCGTATCGCCTCAAGCAGATTGGATTTGCCGCAGCCGTTCGGCCCGACGACGCCGGTCAGCCCCGGCTCGATATAAAGCTCGGCGGATTCAACGAAGCTTTTGAAGCCTGTCAGCCTGAGCTTGCTGATCCGCATCGTCGGTCCAGCCCGCCTCAGCCGATCGCCTTGCGGATCACCGGCTCGAGCGCCGTCCAGCTCGGCGGCTCATCAACCTTTTCGCCGTTGATCAGGAGGGTCGGCGTGCCTTCGACCTTGTCCTCCTTGATCCCGCGATCGCGCATTGCGACGATGGCGTCGATCTTGGCCTTGTCGGTGAGGCAGGTCTCCGCCTTTGCTGAAGGGAGTCCGCGAACCCGATAGAAGCCATCAAGCCCGCCCGCTTTGGCCAGGCCCAGGAACTGCTGGCTTTCCGGCATTGCCGCGATCTCGTTCTGCTGGGCCTGGGTAAGCTTCTGATAAGGCAGGATCCACTTGTCCTGCTCGGCATAGCTCTGCTCGACGAGCTTGAACACAGGGGCCGGTCCCTGGCAGGTCGCGAGCAATGTCGCGGCGACATCGATCGGATTGAGCGCGAAGCTGCGGAACTCCCAGCTCAGCTTGCCGCTTTTCACATAATTGTCGCGCAGCGTTACGGTCGCGTCGCGCGCGAAATCGCGACAGTGCGGACAGGTCATCGACGCATATTCGACCAGCTTTACCGGTGCACTGGGGTTGCCCAGCAGATAGCCGCCTTCCGGCGTGAGACTGACCGTTTCGCTCCAATTGGTGCCGGGCGGCGCTTCAACCGCCGCCGTGTTCGCCTGGGGCGCGGCAGGGTTCTCGGCCTTCTTGTTGCAGCCCGCCATCGCGATCAGCATGGCCATCGCCGCCGCCACCCGAAAATCGATCCGCATCAACTCTTCACTCCTGCTTATTTGCCGCCGAGCGCCTTCGCGATCGCCGGCTCCAGATCGTTCCAGCCGGTTCCTTCAACCAGCTTGCCGTTGACGACGAAGGAAGGCGTGCCCTGAACATTGAAGCTGCTGACCGCCTGCTCGCGCAAGGTCACCAGTTGTTGCTGCCGCTTAGGGTCGGCAAGGCAGGCGGCGGCGCGCTCGGCCGGAACCCCCCTTGCCGCAAACCATGTGTCAATGGCGGCTTCGCGCGCGAGCACGGCAGCCCGCTGCGGCTCCGGAGCAACGTTGACACGATCGGCCGCCTCCCCGCCCATGGTATAAGCTCCCGCGAACAGCTTGTCCTGATCCGCATAGATCGCATCGAACAGGCGGACGGCCTGCGTCGGGCTGCCACACCGCATCAGCAGCGATGCCGACAGATCAGGAGGATTCAGCACGAAATTGCGCAGTTCGAGACTGACCTTGCCCTTCGCGACATAGCCCGATTTGAGCGGCGCCATGCCGGTCTCGGCGAAATGGCGGCAGTGGGGGCAAGTGAGCGAGAAATATTCGATCACCTTCACTGGCGCGGCCGGATTGCCGATCAGATAGCCGCCCTCTTTGGTGGCGCTGACCGTACGCGTCCAATCGCGCGGCGTGGCGGGCGCCGTGCTCGCAAGCGCGATCAACCCAAGCAAGCTGAGCAGCCGCGTCAATAGCCGCATTATCGCTCGTCCTCGAACGTCGGCGGCCCGGTCGACGCCGCCACCGCGCCCGCCAAGGCCGCCAGGCAAGCGCGCAGCTCGGGATCGGCGACCGCGCGCAGCGAATCTCCCAACGCTGCCGGCACGGGCCGCAGGCTTGGCGGCGCGAGACGCTTCGGCTCGGCCTGCGGAACATGACCTTGGCGGATGGTGAGGCGCGCGACCGCCGCATAGCCGAAGAAACGGTTGACCCGCTCGACGATCGTCGGCGCGACATGCTGCATCATCGGCGCATGGGAGCCGTCGACCATCAGGGTCAGCACGCCATCCTGCTTGCGCCCTACCGGAAAGCGGATCGATTCGGGGGTGGAGACATCGGCATAGCGCTGCCCGACGATCTCGCGCCAGCGGCTGACGATCGACGATTGGACGAAGCCGAAGCGACGGAACGCGGTGTCGCCGACAGCAGGCAGCATGTCGCCTACCGAGCGTGGCCCGCCCCGGCGAGGCGCCTCGCTGCCCGATTGCCTTTTCCCGCGTTCCTTCATCTTCTCCTCCATGCCATAGGCGAGCCATGGCCGTCGACAGCCCCGAAACCATTTATCCACAGATAGCAGTCGATCTGCTCGCCTGGTACGAAGCCAATGCCCGCGACCTGCCTTGGCGGGCGCCCCCCGGAGCGCGGCCCGACCCCTATCGCGTCTGGCTGTCGGAGATCATGCTTCAGCAGACCACGGTCGCCGCCGTGCGCCCCTATTTCGAGAAGTTCACAAACCGCTGGCCCGCCGTGACAGCCCTCGCCGCCGCCGATGAGGCCGAGCTGATGGCTGCCTGGGCCGGGCTGGGCTATTATGCTCGTGCCCGCAACCTGATCGCCTGCGCCCGAACGGTTGTCTCCGATCATGACGGCTACTTTCCCGACACCGAGGCGGAATTGCGGAGCCTGCCGGGCATCGGTGCCTATACCGCCGCCGCCATCGCCGCCATTGCATTCGGGAAGCGCGCAGTGGTGGTGGACGCCAATGTCGAACGCGTTGTCGCCCGACTATACGCGGTCGATCAGCCGCTCCCCATCGCAAAATCGGCCATTTACGCCTTCACCGACACGGTCACCCCCGCCAGCCGCAGCGGCGACTTCGCCCAGGCGATGATGGACCTGGGTGCCACGATCTGCACCATCCGCTCCCCCAAGTGCCTGCTCTGCCCGATCGCGGCCCATTGCGCGGGCAAGGCCGATGCCGAGCGCTATCCCGTCAAGCCCCGCAAGGCCGGGCGCCCGCAACGGCGCGGCAGTATCTTCTGGGCCGAACGCAACGGATCGGTCCTGCTCTGCCGTCGTCCCGATCGTGGGCTGCTCGGCGGAATGATGGCGCTTCCTACCGGCCCCTGGACCGATGCCGATCCCGGCCTGTCCGATGCGCCCCTCCGCGCCGACTGGCAACAAGTCGGCACCGTGCGGCACATCTTCACCCATTTTGCACTCGACGCGGCGGTCTACCACGGCAAGATCGCGGACGAACCCGAAGGACTCTGGTGGCCGATCGACCAGATCAAGCAAGCCGGTCTGCCCACCCTGTTCGCTAAAGCCGCCGCGCTGGCACTGGAGAATCGTGATGACTGACACCCCCCGCCCCGGCCTCACAGGCAGCTCTCTCGACCGCGCCGATCATCTGCGCGAGGATCCCGACGCGATCGCGGCATTGCGCGGCGACCTGCGATCACGACTGCTGGTGCTCGACGGGCTGGATCCGATGCTGACGGATGATTTCACCCTGCAATGGGGTTCGCTCGCGGATGCACCGGCTGGAGCGGACCTTGCCTTGCTTGGTTTCCTCGACGGAAAGCCTCGCTTCGTGGCGCTCGGCGAAGCGCCATCCGGCTTCGGCCGCTCTGCGCGCATGATGCAAGCGCTCGATCTGCTCCCCTATGAGGAGGCCTCAACCTTCGCCGCCGCCCGCAGTCTCGTCGACTGGCACAACCGGCACAGCTTCTGCGCGCAATGCGGTTCCACGACCGAAATCATCCGGGCAGGATGGGCGCGGCAATGCCCGTCATGCTCGGCCCAGCATTTTCCGCGCACCGACCCGGTCGTGATCATGCTCGCCGAACATGATGGCCGGGTGCTGCTGGGCCGCCAGTCCCGTTTTCCGCCGCGCTTCTATTCCGCGTTGGCGGGCTTCGTCGAAGTCGGCGAATCGGTCGAGGAGGCGGTAGCGCGCGAGCTGAAGGAAGAGGCGGGCCTCACGGTCTCCAACGTCCGCTACGTCGCCAGTCAGCCCTGGCCCTTCCCTTCATCGTTGATGATCGCCTGCGTGGCCGCCGCGCGGGATGATGCCGTCACGCTTGATACCAACGAGTTGGAGGCTGCGATGTGGTGCAGCCGGGCTGAAGTAGCGTCTGCGCTGGCCGATGATCCCGACGCGCCCTTTCGCGCGCCGAACCATTATGCGATCGCCCACACCCTGCTCCGATGGTGGGTGGATCAGCATGTGGGAGCGTTCGCTTAATCCGTCGGCAATGCTCTTGCCCGAGCCTGCCGATAGGTTCCCAACAGGCGCACCCATTTCGTGTGGAACATCAGCTCCTCGAGTGCCCGCTGGACCGCTGGATCATTCGGCTTGCCTTCTATGTCCGCGAAGAATTCGGTCGCCGCGAAACTCGCTCCGCGTTGATAGCTTTCAAGCTTCGTCATGTTGACGCCATTGGTCGCGAAGCCGCCGAGCGCCTTGTAAAGCGCGGCCGGAATATTCTTCACCTCGAAGATGAAGGTGGTCATCACCGGCCCTTCCGGGAAGTCCGGCAGCGGGTCGCGGGCCAGCACCACGAAACGGGTGGTGTTGTCGTCCGAATCGGCAATTCCATCAGCCAGCAGATCAAGCCCGTAAAGCTTGGCGGCCAACGCCGGTGCGATCGCCGCCACCTCCGGATTCCCGATCTCCGCCACGGCGGCGGCGGCGGCGGCGGTGTCTGGATAAGCGATCGGCTTGATTCCCTGCGCGCGTAGCCAGCGGCGGCATTGGCCGAGCGCCTGGGTATGGCTCATCGCCTCCGCGACCGGCGTCCCCCTTCGCCCCATCAAACAGTGCCGAACATGCATGAAATGTTCGCCGACGATCGACAGGCCCGATTCGGGCAACAGGAAATGAATGTCCGCGACACGGCCATGCAGCGAATTTTCAATGGGAATCATCGCACGATCGACGATGCCGTCGCGCACGGCTTCGATCGCATCTTCAAAACTGAAACATGGCATCGGCAGCGCGTCGGGAAAGGCTTCCATAGCTGCTATATGCGAGTTCGCGCCCGGCGCGCCCTGGAAAGCGATGCCACGCTCAGGCTCGGCAGAGGCGGCGGCTGTCATCTGCGCGACGAGCGCACGGGCGGGAGCGGGATAATTTTCCATTGCTCGTGGGCGATTAAGGGGAGCGTCATCCAATCGCAAGCGCGGCTTGCGAAGCCTGATTTCCGACTCTAAAGGGAGCGCGATTTCCGGCGCGGCACCCGCGCCGTACCTTTGTGATTTGGGACGGGGCATGGACGATCGCACGAATACGATAGCTGGATGGGTGCTCGCGGGCGGCATCTTGGCCTTGGGCCTGACGATCGTCACCGGCGAATATTTCAACGGCCACCGTCCCGAGAAGATGGGCTATGTCGTCGAAGGTGTCGAGGAAGAAGGCAGCGCCGGGGCTGCCGAGGCCGAAAAGCCGATCGAATTCTACTTGGCGAGCGCCGATCCCGCGAAGGGCGAGCAGGTTTTCAAGAAATGCGCCGCCTGCCACAACGCTGATAAGGGCGGCCCCAACGCGCTCGGCCCGAACCTGTGGGGCGTGCTCGGCGAGAGCATCGGCAAGGGCGCACATGGCTTCGCCTTCTCGGACGCGCTGGCGTCCAAGGGCGGCGCCTGGGATTGGCAGAGTCTGGGTGACTGGCTGCATAATCCGAAGAAGTTCGCTCCGGGTACGAAGATGACCTTCGCCGGCCTTTCCAAGCCGGAAGATCGCGCGAACGTCATCGCGTTCCTCAACCAGCACAGCGACGCGCCCAAGCCAATGCCGGCCGCACCGGCTGAGGACGCAGCGCCTACCGCCGCCGCATCTGCCGACAATGCAGCGGCTCCGGCTGACAACGCGGCGGCACCCACCGAAACGGCCGCCGCCGAACACGCGCACTGACACCTGCCCTCGTCACCCTGAACTTGTTTCGGGGTCTACCGTCTCACAGGCGCAGCGCTGTTGGCCTGGTGGATGCTGAAACAAGTTCAGCATGACGGATAGGATTTACTTCGGCGCGGCATAGAAGTTCTGGACGATCGTCCAGGCTTCCTCAGCGGTCTCAACGAAATGGATCAGGTCGAGATCATTGGGGGAAATCACACCCTCCTCGACCAACGCGTGAAAGTTTACCACGCGGTTCCAGAATGCCTTACCGAACAGCAGCACCGGCATGACGGTGATCTTGCCGGTCTGCATCAGCGTCAAAAGCTCGAAGGTCTCATCGAACGTCCCGAACCCGCCGGGAAACACCGCCACCGCCCGCGCGCGCAGCAGGAAATGCATCTTCCTGAGGGCGAAATAGTGGAACTGAAACGATAGGTCCGGCGTAACATAGTCGTTCGGGGCCTGCTCGTGCGGCAGGACTATATTGAGTCCGATCGTATCGGCGCCGAGGTCGTGCGCGCCGCGATTGGCCGCCTCCATGATCGAAGGGCCGCCACCTGAGCACACCACGAAATGCTTTTTGCCATCGGTGCCGCGTGGAGTGGCGCTCGCCAGCCGCGCTAGCTTGCGTGCCTCGCCGTAATATTTCGAATTGGCCCTGAGGTTTCCCGCTATCTTGCGCTGCGTTTCAGTCTTGGCGGCAGCAACCAGAGCATCCGCCTTGTCCGGGGCAGGAATGCGCGCCGAGCCATAAAAGACGAAAGTAGAGGCGATCCCCGCCTCTTCCAGCAACAGCTCGGGCTTCAGCAACTCGAGCTGGAAGCGCACCGGACGCAAATCCTCGCGCAGCAGGAAATCGGTATCCTGAAACGCCAGCTTATAGGCTTTGCTGGCGGTCTGCAGGGTAGGCGATACCCGCTCGGCGGACGCCGCATCCTCTTTCGCGCGCGGGAAGACCCGGCTCGGAACTTTCTGTTCTGTCATCGTGCCGAGCCTATGACGAGCATGGTTAAACTTTTGCAAGCCGCAAGCGATGAACGAGGGCATTTGCCATTGGCTCTATCGCTTCGTGTCCTGGCGAAGGTCGGGGCCAGTTGGAGCGTCTATCCGATGAGGCTCGTCCTCGCACGGCTTTCCCAACTGGGTCCCGGCCTTCGCCGGGATACGATCCCACTCCATGGGATGTTCTACCGGCAATAAGGCCCAGGCCCCATGTCGAAATGGAAATGATCCTGGTGCAGGGCATTGGCGTTGGGACCCAGTACGACGCTGAAGCGTCGGCAAGCGGATTGGTGCAGCGCGCGTAGAAAATTCCGCGCATCTTGGTCAGGACCGTTCCAGTCCTGCTTCACCGTGATGCGCCGCCCGTTGGTCAGCACGAAGCCCGAAATATCAACGGCATTGGCGCTGGCATGCTCGGAAAGCTTGTTCCCCGCCATGCCGTTCACCGGCCGGCACGCATAGCTGCCGAAGCTCTCGATCTTCGCCACCGGGCTATCAAGCCAGGCGCGTGCGACCTGCTGCACCGCCGTCTGCACCCATTGGGTGAACGGCACTGCCAACCCGCAGCGCACCGCGCCCAGATTGGTGACTGGAATCCCCACGGCTATCAGCTTGACCGAAGACACCGCCGAACAGCCGGACGAAAATATACGATCCGGCAACAGCTCGAACTTTGCCCCTGCTGTGCGCAGATCGGCCAGACACATCCTGAGACTGGGCTCTGGCGGGCGGCTCGGCACCGGTCGACGGCGGTGGCGATGTTCAGAAGGGCCGACGCAGGCGGCGGCGGCCAGCAACAACAATAAACCCCGCTTCCGCATCTGCGCCAGATTGCAGGGCGGAGAGGGACCGATCAATCGGATTGCGTCGAATCGAACGGCCGGACGCATTCCGATCGTCGGTTCGGGCATTATGAGCGGAGATTAACAGGCGTTAGTTGACTTCGCCGTCGGCATCTCTAGAAGCGCCCGCGGGCCACGCCGTCCCAACGCGGCGCGTGCTCTCTGCGAGGAGAGACTACATGACTGACTTCCCCAAGCCGGCGGCGAAGCCGGCCCGTCCCCACTTTTCATCTGGACCCTGCGCCAAGCCTCCCGGCTGGTCGCCCGACAAGCTCGCGATCGGATCGCTGGGCCGCTCGCACCGCTCCAAGCTCGGCAAGAGCCGCATCGTCCATGCGATGGAGCTGAGCCGCGAGATCCTCGGCCTGCCCTCCACCCATCACATCGCCATCGTCCCCGGTTCGGATACCGGCGCGGTCGAGATGGCGCTGTGGAGCCTGCTGGGGGCAAGACCCGTCACGATGGTTGCCTGGGAAAGCTTCGGTGAAGGTTGGGTCACCGATGTCGTCAAGCAGCTCAAACTGGACGCCAAGACGATCAAGGCGCCCTACGGGCAGCTTCCCGATCTGAGCCAGATCGATCAGTCGACCGACGTCGTCTTCACCTGGAACGGCACCACATCGGGCGTGCGCGTCCCGAATGGCGACTGGATCCGCGACGACCGCGAGGGCCTGATGATCGCGGACGCGACCTCGGCCTGCTTCGCCCAGGATATTCCCTGGGACAAGCTCGATGTCGTCACCTATAGCTGGCAAAAGGCGCTGGGCGGCGAAGGCGGTCACGGCGTGCTGATCCTGGGCCCCCGCGCCGTGGAGCGGCTGGAAAGCTACACCCCCGCCTGGCCGCTCCCGAAGATCTTCCGCATGACCAAGGGCGGCACGTTCAACGAGAGCATCTTCAAGGGCGACACGATCAACACGCCGTCGCTGCTGGCGATCGAAGATTATATCTACGCGCTCGAATGGGCGAAGATGCTCGGCGGCCTGCGCGCGCTGATCGGTCGTGCCGACGCCAATCTCGCCGCGCTTGATGCCTGGGTGCAGAAGACACCGTGGATCGATCATCTTGCGACCGATCCCGCCAGCCGCTCCAACACCTCGGTGTGCCTCAAGTTCGCGCCCGACGCGGTGCAGGGCCTCGACGACGACGCCCAGCTCGCGCTGGTCAAGAAGATGGCATCACTGCTCGAGGTGGAGGACGCCGCCTATGACGTCGCGGGTTACCGCGATGCCCCTCCAGGCATTCGCATCTGGTGCGGCGCGACCGTCGAGACCGCTGACATCGAAGCGCTCGGCCCCTGGCTCGACTGGGCCTGGGCGCAGGCGCGCGGCTGAATTTTCCAACATAATACGTCATCCCAGCGAAAGCTGGGATCCCACTTCTTCTTCAGAACAGAGAGATTCCAGCTTCCGCTGGAATGACGATCAAGGACCAAAGATAATGCCCAAAGTCCTCATTTCCGACAAAATGGACCCCCGCGCAGCCCAGATCTTCCGCGAGCGCGGCGTCGAGGTCGACGAGATCACCGGCAAGACCAAGGAGGAGCTGATCGCGATGATCGGCGAGTATGACGGCCTCGCCATCCGCTCCTCGACCAAGGTGACCAAGGATGTCATCGCCGCCGCCAGGAACCTCAAGGTGATCGGCCGCGCCGGCATCGGCGTCGATAATGTCGACATCCCAGCCGCCTCCGCCGCTGGCATCGTCGTGATGAACACGCCGTTCGGCAGCGCAATTACTACTGCCGAACATGCCATCGCGATGATGTTCGCCCTCGCCCGCGATCTGCCCGAGGCCGACAAGTCGACCCAGGCCGGCAAGTGGGAAAAGAACCGTTTCATGGGCGTCGAGGTGACCTACAAGACCCTCGGCCTGATCGGAGCCGGCAATATCGGTTCAGTCGTCGCGGATCGCGCGCTCGGTCTCAAGATGAAAGTCGTGGCCTATGATCCCTTCCTCACCCCGGATCGTGCTACCGAAATGGGAGTCGAAAAGGTCGCGCTGGACGAACTGCTCGCCCGCGCCGACTTTATCACCCTCCACACCCCGCTCACCGACAGCACCCGCAACATCCTCAGCCGCGAGAATATCGCCAAGACCAGGAAGGGCGTGCGCATCATCAACTGCGCGCGCGGCGGACTGATCGACGAGGCCGCATTGAAGGAGGCGCTCGATTCGGGCCATGTCGCCGGCGCCGCGCTCGACGTCTTCGTCACCGAGCCGGCAAGCGAATCGCCGCTGTTCGGCACGCCCGGCTTCATCTCGACCCCGCATCTCGGCGCATCCACCACCGAGGCGCAAGTGAACGTCGCGATCCAGGTAGCCGAGCAGATGGCGGATTTCCTGATGACCGGAGGCGTCACCAACGCGCTCAACGTGCCCAGCCTCTCCGCCGAGGAAGCGCCCAAGCTGAAGCCCTACATGACGCTTGCAGAAAAGCTGGGCTCGCTGGTCGGCCAGCTCGCCCATGGTGCGCTCAGCTCGATCTCGGTCGAGGCCGAGGGCGCCGCCGCCGAGCTCAACATGAAGCCGATCACCAGCGCCGTCCTCGCCGGACTGATGCGGGTCTATTCGGACACGGTGAACATGGTCAACGCGCCTTTCCTCGCCAAGGAACGTGGACTGGACGTCCGCGAGATCCGGCACGACCGCGAAGGTGACTATCACACCCTGATTCGCGTCTCGGTGCAGACCCAGGAGGGCGAACGCTCGGTTGCGGGCACTTTGTTCGCAAATGCAGAACCGCGCCTGGTCGAGCTGTTCGGAATCAAGGTCGAGGCCGATCTGGCGGGCGAAATGCTCTACATCGTCAACGAGGATGCTCCCGGATTTATCGGGCGCCTCGGCACCACATTAGGCGAGGCTGGCATAAATATCGGGACTTTTCATCTCGGTAGGCGCCATGCAGGTGGAGAAGCGGTGCTCCTGCTGTCGCTCGATTCTCCCGTCGGCGATGGTTTGGTCGCCCAGGTGAAGACTTTGCCGGGGGTCAAGAGAGCGGTTTCGCTACGCTTCTGAAACGGACGTGCAATCCTTGCAATTGCAGATAAATATTTTGCAGTTGCAAAATTAATTGGTGCGGTGCACAAGGAATCTGCCTTTCAGGCATCCTCTCCTAAAACTTTTCGGGCCGGCCCATTTTTTGGGTTGGCCCTTTTTCTTTTCTGCGACGAAACGAGCCATATTGGCGGCCGGCTGCGCGAATGCTTCGCAACCCATGATTTTTTTACCGCTGTGGTTCGGCTACGAACGGCGGGCTGCGGTCGGTATAAAAAGACATAGACGCAGGAGAGGGAGCCGCCGGTGATCCCGGGAATTTCCCCCGGCCGCAGCGCCCTTCCACATGATGATCACGCAAGCGGTGGCGTGCGCCGAAATAATCGCTAAAGGGCGGCCATGACGCTCGCACCGGGATTGCTGCCTGAAGGCTTTCGCGATCGGCTGCCTCCGCAGGCCGAGGCCGGATCGCGCCTCCTTCATCGGGCGATCGTCGCGATCAGCCGCCACGGCTATGAGCGTGTGGCGCCTCCGCTCGCCGAATTCGAAGAGACGCTCGCCGGTCGTCTTAAATCGGCGCGGCCGCAGGATCTGCTCCGTTTCGTCGATCCGCTGTCGCAACGCACGCTCGCGCTACGGCCCGACATCACCGCGCAGGTCGGCCGCATCGCCGTCACCCGCATGGCCCACCGCCCTCGCCCGCTCCGCCTCGCCTATGGCGGCCCGGTGCTCCGGCTGCGCGCGACCCAGTTGCGCCCGGAGCGCGAAAGAACCCAGGCCGGCGCCGAGCTGATCGGCCTGTCCACGACAGCCGCCGTGATCGAGGTGCTACTGGTCGCCATCGAGGCATTGGAGGTGGCCGGGGTTAGAGGCATCACGATCGACCTTACCCTTCCGGACCTGGTGGAGACGCTGGCCGCGGGACCGCTGCCTCTTCCCGCTGACCGGATAGATGCCGTGCGCAGCCGGCTCGATGCCAAGGATGCCGGCGCTCTTACCGCCCTTGGCGCCGGTGCCTATCTGCCACTGATTGAGGCGGCCGGCCCGGTCGACACCGCGCTGCAACGACTCCTCCAGCTCGGATGTGCCGAAACGCTCGCGTCACGGCTAACGGCGATCGACGCCATACGTGCGGCGATCGGTGATCGGGCGACGCTTACGCTCGATCCTACCGAACGCCACGGCTTCGAATATCAAAGCTGGGTGGGTTTCCTGTTCTTCGGCGCCGGGCTTTCGGGTGAAATCGGCCGGGGTGGAGCCTACAGCATCATCGACCCCGACGGTGGCGAGGAGGAAGCGGTCGGCTTCTCGCTGTTCCTCGATCCCTTGGTGGACGCGGGGCTCGGGCAGGAACCCCGCCGGCGGGTGTTCGTCGCGCTTGGCACGGACCCGGCCTTGTCCGCGCGGCTGCGCGGCGAAGGCTGGATCACGATTGCCGCCCTTTCAGACAAGGATGACGGGGTGGCACTGGGCTGTAGCCACTATCTGAAGGGTGGCGTGCCGATCGCTTATTGACGACTTGCGTTCGGCTTCAGCGCGCTTTCGACGAAGGCATCGATGGCACGGGTGGCTGCATCGCCTGGCGCTCCCAGCGTCCGCAACATGCCCATATGGCTTGTCCCCTCGATCGCCAGGACATCGACGTTAAGTCCTTGTTCGCGCCCTGCCTCGGCGAACCGCGCGGCGAAGAAGCCGGCCGCCTCGTTATGATCCCGATCATAGAGGAGCAGCCAGTGCGACACGTCCTGCCCGCCGAGATGCGCCAACGGCGAAAGCCGCGTCTGTCGCACCACGTCGTTTCCGAAAGCCCTGGCATAAAAGGGTGAATCATGCGCGCCTGCTGCCATGATGCCGGGCAGATCGATCCCCGCACCGTCGAGCGATATCACGCCACGGATCGTCTCGAGAGGCACCCCGGCTCTCTTCAGCCATTGCGGATCGGTGCCGATCAGCCCGACAAGCTGCGCGCCGGAGCTGTGCCCGATCAGGATCACGCGATGCATGTCGAGCCCGAGGCGACCCGCTCTGCGGCCGAGCCACGCAATCGCCCGCGCGATGTCCGCCGACTGAACCTCGACCTGAACAGCCGGCACGAGCCGATAGTCCATGGTCGCCCAGGCGTAACCCTTCGCGGTGAAATGGGCCGCCTGGCCGCCGCCATGGTCGTTCCGCGATCCCGCCGACCAGCCCCCGCCATGAACGAACAGAATGAGCGGCGCCGCCTTCGCCTCACGCGGCACTGAAAGATCGATCACCTGCCTGCGATCGCCGCCGTAGGCATAGCTGTTCGGCTGAACGGAAACCGAACCTGCGTGAGCCACCGCGCCAACCAGAGCCATCATCAGAAAAGCCGGAAAAAGCTTCAGATAACCTCCACGCGCGTCTTTGTCATGGACGTGGCCGTCCGCATCAAATAGGCAGCGCCCGCCTATATTCGAGGCTTGTAATCGAAGGGAAGCCAAGTGGCCAACGTAACCGTCATCGGTGCCCAGTGGGGCGATGAAGGCAAGGGCAAGATCGTCGACTGGCTGGCGGAGCGCGCCGATGTCGTCGTCCGGTTCCAGGGCGGCCACAATGCCGGCCATACGCTCGTCGTCGGCAACCAGACTTACAAGCTCAGCCTGCTTCCTTCGGGCATAGTGCGCGGCACGCTTTCGGTGATCGGCAATGGCGTCGTCCTCGATCCCTGGCATTTCCGCGACGAGGTGGCCAAACTCAAGGATCAGGGCGTCACTATGACCCCGGACAATCTCCAGGTGGCCGAGACCTGCCCGCTGATCCTGCCCTTCCACCGCGATCTCGACGGGCTGCGCGAGGACGCCTCGGGGGCGGGCAAGATCGGCACGACCCGGCGCGGCATCGGCCCCGCCTATGAGGACAAGGTCGGCCGCCGCGCGATCCGCGTCTGCGATCTCGCCCATCTCGACGATCTCGAGCTCCAGCTCGACCGCATCTGCGCGCACCACGATGCCCTGCGCGCCGGTTTCGGCGAAGGCCCGATCGATCGTGAACGGTTGATGCAGGATCTGCGCGAGATCGCCGGTTTCATCCTGCCCTTCGCCAAGCCGGTGTGGCTCACGCTCAACAACGCCAAGGCTCGTGGCGACCGCATCCTCTTCGAAGGCGCGCAGGGCGTGCTGCTGGATGTCGATCACGGCACCTATCCCTTCGTCACCTCATCGAACACGATCGCGGGCACGGCGGCGGGCGGCTCCGGTCTTGGCCCCAACGCGGCCGGCTTCGTGCTCGGTATCGTCAAGGCCTACACCACCCGCGTCGGCTCCGGCCCGTTCCCGACCGAGCTTGAGGACGAAACCGGCCAGCGGCTCGGCGAGCGCGGCCACGAATTCGGCACCGTCACGGGACGCAAACGCCGCTGCGGCTGGTTCGATGCGGTGCTGGTGCGCCAGTCGGTCGCCGTCTCCGGCGTGACAGGTGTCGCTCTCACCAAGCTCGACGTGCTCGATGGCTTCCCCGAACTCAGGATCTGCACGGGGTACACGGTCGACGATCGCCAGTACGACTATCTCCCGCCCCACCCGCAAGACCAAGCGCGCGCAAAACCGGTTTACGAGACGATCGAGGGCTGGAGCCAGTCCACTGCGGGCGCTAGAAGCTGGGCCCAGCTTCCAGCCCAGGCGATCAAATATGTCCGCCGCATCGAGGAACTGATCGGATGCCCAGTGGCCCTGGTGTCGACGAGTCCGGAACGCGAGGACACCATCCTCGTCCGCGATCCGTTCGCCGATTGATGACGTTGCGCTTCGGGCGCGCTCACCCTGCCTGTCCTGAGCGCCGCCGCAGGCGGCGTCGAAGGGAGCCTGTCGAAGGGTGTTTGAGGCTTCGACAAGCTCAGCCTGAACGCGCCGGAATTATATGACATCGCGCGAGGCAACCTCCTATCTGCCTCGCGCCGCGGATACGCGAAGCAACACGTCCTGGCGGCGCGGCCCGCTCGATTGGGCGGTCCTGCTCGCCATCGGGGCGGTTCAATGGCCCTGGCTCCTGCGAAGCCTCTGGGGCGGACGACGGCGCGACAAACAGGCATTGCTCGATCGACTCGGCCTGCCTGCCGACGCGCTTCCAAACCTCGGCAGTTGGAAGGCGGATGTCGGCTTCCTCACCCGCATTGTCGATCATATCGAAGCACATCGTCCCGCTCATGTCGTCGAGCTTGGCTCGGGCGCCTCCACGCTCGTCACGGCGCGCGCGCTGGCGCTGAATGGAGGCGGCATGCTCACAAGCTTCGATCAGCATGGTGAGTTCGTCGAAGCCGTACGTGCCTGGCTTGCGGATCATCGACTTTCCGCGGCGGTGGAACATGCCCCACTGGTTCCCGCCGGTGCTCCCTGGCCGGGCCTGTGGTATGATCTACACAAGCTTCCCGACCGGATCGATCTGCTGCTTATCGACGGCCCGCCCTGGACCATTCATCCGCTCGTTCGCGGCTCGGCCGAGCGCCTTTTCGAGCGCCTCGCGCCGGGCGGCACGGTGATGCTCGACGATGCCGCGCGGCCAGGCGAGCGGATCGTGAAATCGCTGTGGCAGCGACGGTGGCCCAATTTCGAATGGCGGCTTCAACAGGGCGTCAAGGGCACGCTCGTCGGAGTCAGAATGACGTTCATACAATATATTGGCATCAGTTATTCGATATTGATGGCAGGTAGCTGATCCGCTTGATGAGATCGGGCTACCCAACAAGGAGCAAAAGAGGATGGCCCTGAACGACCCGAATTTCGTTGCGGTGCTCGCCGAGTATAATCAGCGGCTCGCCGAGGAAAACAAGATCACCTCATCGCCCAGCGCACTGGCGGCAGCGGACTTGAATTCGTTGCTCATTCCAGTCGGCGAAGAGGTGGGCAGGCTGATGCACGCCTTGGTTGTCGGGCTGGGTGGACGCGTGATCGTCGAACTCGGAACGTCCTATGGCTATTCGACCCTGTTCCTGGCCGATGCCGCGCGGGCCACCGGCGGCAAGGTCTATAGCTATGACGTCGCCGCTCAAAAGCAGGCCTATGCAAGGGAAAGACTCGATCGCGCCGGGCTTGTCGGGTTCGTGGAATTTAGGACCGGCGACGCGGTCGAGCTGCTTCGCGACCAGCCCGGTTCGGTCGATTTCGTGCTGATGGACTTGTGGAAGGATCTCTACGTTCCATGTCTCGAACGGGTGGCACCGATGCTGCGTCCCGGCGGCACTGTCATCGCGGACAATATGACCTTCCCGCCCGAAGCGCGCGCTGATGCTGATCGCTATATGGCTGCGGTGCGGGCCATGCCCGACATGCAGGCGGCGCTGCTGCCTATCGGCAACGGTATCGATATCGCCGTGAAACAGGGCTTTCTATAATTCTGGTCAGACTGTCGGCTTCTGCATAAAGCCGCTCGCGACCAACCCCATCGCGTCCTCGACCTCGACGAGATCGACACGGGCCATTGGCGGCCCCTCATGACACGCCGCGATCAACGCCTCGACCGAGGCATCCCGACCCGCCGCAAGCAGCTCGACCGTGCCGTCCATACGGTTGCGAACCCATCCGTCGAGGCCAAGTTTTTCAGCGGTCTCGACGGCCCAGCCACGATAAAAGACGCCCTGGACCTTCCCATGGACGCGGAGCCTCCGGGCGATGCGGTCCTCGCTCATTTTCCCGTCTGGGCGCGGTGGAGCAGCTTCTGATCGGCGAGCACCAGCGCCATCATGGCCTCGACCACTGGTGCGGCGCGGATGCCGACGCAGGGATCGTGACGCCCTTTGGTCATGATCTCGGCGGCCTCGCCTTTTTGGTCGATCGTCTCGACCGGGGTCAGGATCGACGAGGTGGGCTTGAGCGCCACCCGCGCTACCACAGGCTGTCCGGTCGAAATGCCGCCGGCAACCCCACCCGCATGGTTGGCAAGGAACACGGGCGTCCCGTCCTTGCCCGGCCGCATCGCATCGGCATTGCTCTCGCCGGTCAGCCGCGCGGCATGGAAGCCGTCTCCGATCTCGACACCCTTGACCGCATTGATGCTCATAATCGCCGCCGCCAGCTCGCTGTCGAGCTTGGCGTAGAGCGGCGCGCCCCAACCGGGCGGCACCCCCTCCGCGACGCATTCGATCACCGCGCCGAGCGACGATCCCCGCTTGCGCGCATCGTCCACCAGCGCTTCCCATCGCACGGCCGCCTGAGCATCGGGGCAGAAGAAGGGATTATTGTCGATCTGGGCATCGTCGAACAGCGCGCGGTCGATTGGATCACCTCCCAATTCAACGAGATACGCCCTGATCTTGACATCACCCAGCACCTTGCGCGCCACCGCGCCGGCCGCCACCCGGGCCGCCGTCTCGCGCGCGGAGGAACGCCCGCCACCGCGATAATCGCGGAACCCGTATTTCATTTCATAGGCGTAATCGGCGTGGCCGGGCCGATAGGCCTTCATCACCTCCGAATAATCCTTGGAGCGCTGGTCGACATTCTCGATCATCAGCGAGATCGGCGTGCCTGTCGTCTGCCCCTCGAACACGCCCGAGAGGATGCGCACCCGATCCGGCTCCTGCCGTTGGGTGGTGAAGCGCGATGTTCCAGGCCGCCTCTTGTCGAGCCAGGGCTGGATGTCATCCTCGCCGAGCGCGATCCCCGGCGGGCACCCGTCCACCACCGCGCCGAGGGCCGGCCCATGGCTCTCCCCCCAGGTCGAAAAGCGAAAGACGCGGCCGAATATATTGAAGCTCATGGGTCGCCCTACCGGATGAGAGTGATCGCAAGGTCGAGCGGCTTTGCGAAGGCTTGCCACGCCCGATCCGCGGTCAGGACTTCGGCCTTGCGGGCCATGGCGACGGCCAGACAGCTACGGTCGCCCAGCGACAAGCCCGCCGATCGGGTCAGCGCCGCCAACCGCCCGGCGCTCACCGCATCCTCATGTGAAAACGGCACGACCTCGATGCCGGTATCGGTGAAAAACGTGTCGATCGCGTCCGTGGCCAGACCATTGATCGCCGCATAGGCATAAACCTCGGCTATGTTGACCGTACCGACCGCCGCATCCTCCAGCCGCTCGAATATCTCATCCCCGCCGGTCTCGCCGAGAATCGCCGCCAATATCGCCGAAGAATCGAGAATGGCCGCGCTCAACGTTTCGATCCGCCCTTTTCCTTCCGCCGTTCGGCCAGACGGTGCGACAGAAAATCGGCCACGCTGGCACGCTCCGACAACCCGGTCTCGCGCGCCACGGAACGGACATGATCGCGGATTTCCTTGAGCGTCCTGATTCTGATCGTCCCGTCCACGAGATCGATCCGGATCGGTCCGCCCTTCTCCAGCCCTATTTCGCGGCGCATCTCGGCCGGCAGACTGAGCCTGCCGGACTCGCTAACCCGTGCTCGCAATGCGCGGCTCATATACACCTCGCCCAAAATCCAGGACACGCCATAAAAAGATATTACGCCAAAATTCTAAGGTGCGCCATAGCTCAGGACAGCGCGATATCCGGCGCATGCTCGGCCTTCATGCCGATCGCGTTGTAGCCCGCATCGACATAATGGATTTCCCCGGTCACCCCGCTCGAAAGATCGGAGCAGAGATACAGACCCGCACCGCCTACATCCTCGATCGTGACGTTACGCTGCAAGGGAGAGTTCAATTCGTTCCATTTGAGAATATAGCGGAAATCGCCGATCCCGCTCGCCGCCAGCGTCTTGATCGGCCCGGCCGAGATCGCGTTGACGCGGATATTCTCGCCGCCGAGATCGACCGCCAGATAGCGCACGCTCGTCTCAAGCGCCGCCTTGGCGACGCCCATCACATTGTAATGCGGGATCACCTTCTCGGCGCCATAATAGGTCAGCGTCAGGATCGATCCGCCGTTGGGCATCATCGGCCGCGCGCGCTTGGTCACCGCGACGAAACTGTAGGCCGAGATGTTCATCGTCATCAGGAAATTGTCGAGGCTGGTATCGACATAGAGCCCGCGCAGCTCGTTCTTGTCCGAAAAGCCGATCGCGTGGACGAGGAAATCGATCGTCGGCCAGCGCGCGGCAAGCGTCGCGAACGCGGTGTCGAGCGCGGCCATGTCGGACACGTCGCAATCGATCAGGAAATCAGAGCCAAGCTCCTCCGCCAGCGGCCGCACCCGCTTTTCCAGCGCCTCTCCCTGATAGCTGAACGCCAGTTCCGCACCCTGCGCGTGGAGCGCCTTCGCGATCCCCCAAGCGAGCGAGCGATCGTTGGCGAGGCCCATGATGAGTCCCCGCTTCCCCTGCATCAAGCCGGCCATTGTGTCTCCTTCAGCTTGTCGGTGGGGCGTCCTTTACCCTCGGTTCGGGCGATTCCGCCAGTGCCGCATTGAGGTGCGCGCCGAAAACAAGCCCAAGCCCTACGAACCAGAAGAAAATCAGCGCGATGATCACCCCGGCAAGGCTTCCATAAGTGAGGTCATAGGTGCCGAGCGTTGCCAGGATCGGCGGCAACGCCAGAGTCACGAGCATCCACCACAACGCGGTGAACAGTGCGCCCGGCCATTTGGGACACGCGCCATAGCGATATTTGGACGGGGTCAGCGAATAGAAGATTACATAGAGCGCGACGATCAGCATCGCCAGCGGCACCAGCCGCGACAGCCCCACCCAATTCGCCACGTCCTCCGCGAACGGGATCAGCCGGTAGATGAACTGCTCGATGCCGGTCAGCACCACCTGCGCGCTGAAGGCGGTGAGCGCCAGCACCACCGAGCCGATGATCAGCATCATCGATCCCAGCCGGTAGTGCCAGAAGCTGCGCGAGAAGGGCGTGCCATAGGCACGGCGCAGGATGTCGCGGATCGTCTCGATGAAGCTGATGACGGACCACATTCCCACGGCCGCACCGAGCCAGAGCAGCGATCCGGTACGTGCCGCCAGCACGTCAGAGATCGGTTTGGCGAGCAGCTCGGCGACGCTCGGCGGTACGGTTTGCATGAAGGAATCGAGGGCGATGAGCACCTCCGGTCCATGGCCGAAGAACTGCGCGACGGCAGCGATCACGATGAAAAAGGGAAACAGCGTCAGCAGCGCGAGATAGGCAAGATTCCCGGCATGGATAAACCCGTCCGAATAGACGCCGATGACGACCCGCTTGCCGACCTCATAGACTCGCGTGCCGGGCCCGATCCTGTCGAGGTGGCGAACGATCCCGCCCCGCGCTTCGATCCTGGCCCGCTCCTCGGGCGATTCGGGCGAGACATCCTTCAACGCCGGGTTCTCGCCATCGCCGACGCATCCTTGTCATTCCCGCAAAGGCGGGAATCCATAAACTCCGAATCTTTGAGAATATGGATTCCCGCCTTCGCGGGAATGACAGAAAACCAAGTCATCGGCAGACTTGTAGAGGCTCGGATAGGTCCGGCATGACGATGAGGCAAGCTGCCATGGCTGGACCTAAACCCCCAGGGCCGCCCGCGGGTTGCCGGACGCTTTCCAGCTTTCGACGAAGCTCTTCAGCGCCGCGTCGTCGGATGGAATGTCGATCATCAGCGTGACGAGTTGGTCGCCGCGTCCGCCGCCCTTCCTGTGAAAGCCCCTGCCCTTGAGCCGCAGCGTCTTGCCGCTGCTCGCTCCTGCGGGCACGGTCAGCATCACCGCGCCTTCCACCGTCGGCACCTTGACCGGCCCGCCCTTCACCGCCTCGTCGAGCGAGATCGGCAGATCGAGCCGCACATCGTCGCCGTCGCGCTGGAAGAAGCGATGCGGACGCACCTCGATCGTCACGATCGCGTCGCCCTTGCCGCCCGGCCCATCTTCCCCCTGACCGGAGAGCCGCATCTGCGTGCCATTCTCGACGCCGGCCGGCAGCTTGAGATCGATCGTCTTGCCGCTCGCCAGCGTCACCCGCTGGGGCTTCAGCGCCGCCGCCTCTTCGAACGCAACCTGGAGGCGATAGCCGACATCGGCCCCCTTGCGCGGTCTGCCGCCAAAGCCTCCGAAGCCGCCGCCCGGCGCGCGTTGGCGGGCACCGCCGCCGAAGATCCCGCTGAAGATGTCGCCGATATCGGCGTCGCCGAATTCGAAACCGGCGCCGCCATGATTCTGCCGGAAGCCACCCTGCCCTCCGCCACCCCCGCCAAAGCCGAAGGGCATTTTCGGATTGCCGTTCTCGTCGATCTCGCCCCGGTCATATTGGGCGCGCTTGTCCTTGTCGCTCAAGAGGTCATAGGCCGCCGTCACTTCGCCGAAGCGCTCGGCCGCCTTGGGGTTGTCCTGGTTGCGATCGGGATGCAGTTCCTTGGCGAGCTTGCGATACGCCTTCTTGATCGTCGCGTCGTCCGCGCCGCGCGCTATGCCCAGCCGTGAATAGAGATCCGCCATGACCCTGTTTCGCTTACCCTGACCGCTTCGCCAACTGTTGCCTTTTTGCCACAGTCAGATGTGATCGGCGCAGCGATTTGGCAAGAGAAAATTGGCGCGCTCAGGGATAGAGCGTCAGACCCTCGGAAAATTTGCGCTTTTTGCCTGTAAGATGCGCTTCCACCGCGCTGATCGCGTCAAGCAGGTCGCGATGGCGATAGGGCTTGGCGAGGCATCCAACCGCCAGCTTCTGGGCCTCCGGCGGGCAATGGCCGGAAACGAACAGCACCGGTATGTTCCTGGCATGGGCCGCCCGCGCGACCTCGATTCCGTCATCGCTTCCTCCCAGCCGCAGATCGGCCAGCACGAGGTCCAGTTGTTCGGATTCCAGGGCTGCGATTGCCGCGGACGCGCGATCCACGGTCGCCACCACCTCGAAGCCCGCTTCCACCAGCGCATGCTCATTGTCGAACGCGATCAGCGGCTCATCCTCGACGACCAGCAGGCGCCTCAACAAGCGTGGTCGCCTTTCGAACAGCATTCGCAGCCTCTCCTTTTTCGTTGGACAAAAATCGCCGCGAACCCGCTTTGTTCCGATTGAAAAACAATCGGTGCCGGCCCTTGACCCTATCTTCCGCGATCGCGACAACACCAGCTTGGACAAGGGGAATAAAGTGGCGAAAAGGCTTACTTATCTCATCCTGATCGCTATGATCGCCGGAATCATTCTCGGCTTCGTGCTCAACCGATCAATTTCCGATCCCGAGACGCTGAAAGCGGTGACGGGCTATCTCTCGATCCTCACCGATCTCTTCCTGCGCCTGATCAAGATGATCATCGCCCCGCTGGTCTTCGCCACGCTGGTGGGGGGCATCGCGCATATGGGGGACAGCGCCGCGCTCGGACGGATCGGCGTGCGCTCGATCGGCTGGTTTCTCGGCGCCAGCCTGATCTCGTTGACGCTTGGCCTAATCCTCGTAAACTTGCTTCAACCCGGCGTCGGCGCCTTCACCAGCGAAGCGCTGACCAATGCGCAGGCCGCCCCCGGTGCCGTCCAGACCGCGAATTTCAGCCTGCGCGAATTCGTCACCCATCTCGTGCCGAAATCGATCGCCGAGGCGATGGCGGATAACGAGATTCTTCAGATCGTCGTCTTCTCGCTGTTCTTCGGGGTCGCGATCACGGCCATCGGGGAGAAGGCCGGGCCGATCCTGCGCGGCGTGGAATCGCTGGCGCAGGTGATGCTCCAGATCACCGATTATGTGATGCGGGCCGCGCCGGTCGCTGTGTTCGCCGCAGTCACCGTGGCGGTCGCCGAGCAGGGCATCTCGATCGTCGCCACCTTCGGAAAATTCCTCGGTGGATTCTATTTCGCGATGGCGACGCTGTGGGTGCTGCTGTTCGGCGTCGCGCTGCTGATCGTCGGCCCGCGCGCGCGGCTGCTGGCCCGCTATATCCGCGAGCCGATCCTGCTCGCCTTCTCGACCG
>Ga0081455_10002028_pt1 | contig 24223 bp, 16 predicted proteins | sample TabmetS3T2R1_FD_70207 | JGI IMG/M metagenome (GOLD analysis project Ga0081455, IMG submission 70207) | Tabebuia heterophylla rhizosphere microbial communities from the University of Puerto Rico - S3T2R1 | ecosystem: Host-associated > Plants > Roots > Rhizosphere ...
AGTTCGGGAAAGTCCCGAAGTCGAACAAGCGCGGGCATCAGCGGGTCGACATCGATCTCGAGCAATCGAGTACGAAAGCTCGACTTTAAAGCGCGCGGCGGCGCTTTTGCCAGCAGCCGTCCATCCTCAATAAAACCGACTTCGGTGCAGCGCTCTGCCTCGTCCATGTAGTGCGTGGTGACGAAAATCGTTTTGCCTTCGTTGCTAAGGTCGTAAAGCAAGTTCCAGATTTGCTGCCGGTGCACCGGGTCGAGGCCGACGGTGGGCTCGTCAAAGAACAGGAGCGATGGGTTATGAACCAGCGCGCATCCAATCGCCAGCAATTGGCGCATTCCTCCGGATAAACTTTGCGCCGGAACGTCACGTTTTTCCTGCAAATCGATAGCCCTCAGCAAGTGTTCGATTCGCGCTTCTAGTTCCGCTCTGGGCACAGCATACGCGCCGCCGAAAAAACGGAAATTCTCCAGGACAGTCAGATCGCGATAAAGACTGAAGCGCTGCGGCACATATCCGAACTTAGTCCGCACAAAATGCCGATCTCTCCAGGCATCCGCGCCTTCAATCGTGGCGTGACCGCCCGTCGGATGAGTCAGGCCGCACAACATCCTCATGGTCGTCGTCTTGCCGGCGCCATTCGGGCCGAGAAAACCAAAAATGGTCCCCGTCTCGATAAGAAGAGAAAGATCCTGCACAGCATGGACGTTACCGAAGCTCTTGCTCAGATGATCGAGCACGATGACAGGTTCGCTCATGGTGAAACCCTATTGCGATGATCCAAAAAATTTGCAACCATCTGGCATTGGCCGTCACATATGTGTGTCATGAACCTTAAGATGCTAAATCTACGGCGGCATTGCCTTGTAAGGGCGGGCAGCCTCTTACTGTTACTGTTGGCGCTGCGTCTCGGACTAACCACCGCGCACGCTGACGCCATTTCTGATCTCGCCTCGTTTTCCATTTTTGACAAGGTTGATCTGGCCCAACTGGCGAAAAGCGATGTGAAGACAGCACATGGGCCGCCGATGAATAATCCGCGATTTCTCGCGGTTCAAAGCTGCTACGTGGCGACGGGATCCTCGCCTGCCCAGCAAATCGAGGCATTGCGGCGATGGGACGCAACAAGACATCGCGAACTGAAGGTTTTTCTACACTCCGACCTGCCTTCAAACCCTACAGCTGCTAATTTTGAAAAATTGAAAAGCGCGCCCGGCAACGCGGCCGTGCGTTCATTCGTGACAGCTACCGAAAAACTCGCTCCGACTCTCCAGATCAGCAAGGAGGAGGCGAAAAAGTTCACGCCGGGAGCCGGAGGCGGCGGTGGCACGATACCTGGCCCGGTAGCGGCGTTTTGGGCCGATATACTGAGTGCACGAACGAAAAGCTTCGTGTCGGGCGGAATGTCCGCACAAGCTCCGTACGATCACGGTGGCCGGTCTGTTCGGGCAAGTGACGAAGTAAACGGATTGTTGCGCGAGCAGGGAAAGATCCGCAATCAGTTCTCCGGGTTACTCGGAGCCACAGGTATTGGGCGCGGCGCCGGGTCGCTCAAGCCGGAATTGTACTGGGAGCTTCTTGAAGCGGATGATCAAGGTGTAGTAACTTTGGGTGCATCTTATACCCGCAGCGGGACGGGCGGGGCGTACCAGGCTGCGGATGTCCTTTATTATGCGAGCGGCGGCTATTACGTCGCTCTTACGTTGTACCAGCTGTGGCCTGTTACAGTGGACGGGAAACCTTCCACACTGGTCTGGCGCGGCGACATGATCTCCGCCGCATCGCTGGGTACCCTGCATGGCGTGGAGCGCCTCGGATCGGAGTCGGTGATGATGAAAAATATTACCAAAGCGGTCACACTCTTTCGCCGCGATACGAGTGGAGGCCGTTGATCAGTGAAACATTCCCGCTCTCGAGCGTTTGCGGTCGTTTGCATAGTGTGTTCCTTGCTGCCTGCGACGCGAATTGTCGCTGAAGAAAACAATAGTAGCTGGTTCGAATCGGTGAGCCATATCCCCGCTGAATATAACTTCGAAGACACTTACGTCGGAGATGGTGACGTGCAACGGGGGCCGAACAAGCATGTGAACGATTTTTATGAAAACGATTCAATTGTTCATTTGGTCTTCACTCCTCGGATTAAGCCGGGCGTTTTGCGAATTGGCGCCGAGTGGGAACGGTTCTCCTTCGGGCTTCCCGAAGGTGCGGCACTGCCGGACACACTACAGTCGGTGGGCTTGGTGATGGGCCTGGACATGCAGTTTTCCGATTCGATCATCGTGAGAGCCGAAGGACAGCCCGGTGTGTACGATACCGAGTTCGATAACCTGTCGTGGGACAGTTTTAATTTTCCTTTCCTGGTCGGCGGCACTTACATTTATAGCCCTACTCTGCAGCTCATTTTGGGAGTGAGCGTTGATATCGAACGAAAATATCCGGTGATTCCTGCCGCAGGGATTCGGTGGAAAATCGCATCGCAATGGCTCCTCGACGCGGTGCTGCCAACACCGCGTCTTGAGTACGAGGTGAACAAGGATGTGTCGATTTATGCAGGAGCAAATCTGAAGCAATCCAGTTACCGCGTACCGAATGATTTCGGGGACACGCATGGGATTCCGAGGCTCAATCACACCATCCTCACCTATAGTGAAGTGCGAACGGGCGCGGGATTAGACTGGAAGATTTCACCAGCCATCACCGCCACTGGAGAAGTCGGTTACCAACCATACAGAAACTTCGATTTCTATCGCGCCGACGTGCGCTACCACCAGGATGGCGGCGCTCCTTACGGGACCATTTCATTGCACGGCGCATTTTGATTCCCGCCAATTTTTGTAGGGCGTCTGTGTCAGACGCCACGGCGTTTAACAGAAACGCCGCACAACAAGGCGCTTAACGTAAATCCTTGTCGAGTGCGCCGATTTTGCGCGTTTCTGGCCAGTAAAACGCCACGCCCAACACGACCAGGATCGTTCCAATTCCTCCGGCAACGACCGAAATTACCGGACCAAGCAGCGCAGCCGTCAATCCTGATTCAAGCGCACCGAATTCGTTCGAAGTGCCGATAAAAATATTGTTTACCGACGAAACGCGTCCGCGCATCTCGTCCGGTGTGACCAGCTGCACGATGGAGCCACGAATGATCACACTCACGCTATCGAACGCGCCAAGAAAAAGTAACAGGACGAGGGATAACCAGAAGATATTAGACAAGCCAAACAGGACCGTCGCAATTCCAAATCCGGAAACACACCACAACAAGGTTTGGCCGGCCCGCTTCATTGGCCGCAAGTGTGCTACCGTGAGCGCCATCGCAAAGGCCCCAATGGCTGGCATTGCTCGTAGCCAGCCAAGGCCAACCGGACCGCAATGTAAAATCTGATCGGCGAAAATCGGCATCAATGCCGTCGCACCGCCCAGCAGGACCGCGAAGAGATCCAGCGTGATCGTCGCCAGAATCACTTTTTTCTGAAACACGAAGCGGAGTCCGGCCATGAGACTTTTCCACGTGCTTGCTTCGCTCTGGTCTCGCCTCTGTTTGCTGCGCCGAATGGAGAGTACCAGAAAGAAAAAACAAAACGCGCACAGCGCATCCAGCAGATACACAAACGAGAACCCAATGTACGCGATCAGTAATCCGCTTACCGCAGGGCCCACAACGGATCCAACTTGAAAAATGCTATTATTCCATGTCACCGCATTCGCAAAGGCATCACGAGAAATCAGTGTAGGAAAAAATGCACTGCGTGCCGCCCAACTGAAGGTGCGCGCCACTGCTCCGAGAAAAAGGAGAAGATAAATCAACGGAATGGATGAATCGTCGAAATGGAAGATGGGGTGATGGCGTTCGAAAATCCCGGCAATGCCCGCCAGAACTCGATTACTTTCACGCAAAGGCGGAATCGCAGGAATGGCGAGGTGTTTCCAGGAAACCAGGGCCAAAGCCAGCGACGTCAGCAGGCTAAAAACTTGCGAGACAAGAATGATGCGCTTTCGACTATATCGATCGGCCAAATGGCCGGCCGGCAAGGAGAGTGTCACAACCGGCACGGCGATAACCAGGCCCACGAGCCCCAGCGCGGTGGCCGAGTGAGTACGCGCATAAACCTCCCATTCGACAGCGACGGCCAGCATCAGGCGGCCGGTGATTGAAAGGAGATTGCCTGCTGTGAACAAGCTGAAATCCGCGAAACGGAACGCCGCATAGGGATCGTGCGATTGCCGCTCCAATCCGACTGGAGCGGCAACCGCCGGACGTTCGCCCTCAGGCGATTGGTAGGAACTGGGATCGACTCGTTGAGGCATGGTCGAGCCCAGCCACTTGCCGGGAACAACAGGTTCTTGTTCGATTCGTCCGATTCAAGCAGCTGGGCGCACCAGATTGTAGATTGAGCCGCCAGCGCCGCAACCTAATGGGCTTCTGCTATCAGCTCATTTTTAGATCAAAAGCGCCATTATGGAGCGCAAGATGGGAGGGCTCGGCGCGCCGAACCCAAAGAATTTGCACAAATTTTGCCGATTTTTCTTCCATTTCCCAAAATGGATGCGGTAGAGTCGGCGCCTTCAGAGGAAAATGGATAACATCATCGAGGCGAGAGAACTGCAGATAGAACGCAAGCATTTCTACGTGGAGCTCAGAGAAAACGAGCGCGGGAGGTTCTTGCGCATCACCGAAGAAGCTCATGGCCGGCGCAACAGCATCATCGTACCGAGTACCGGCGTTGATGACTTTACGGCGACAATTGCTGAAGTTCTGACGAACAACGAAGGGGCGCCGGCTTAACCTGCTGGACACTTTCTTTAGAGGCAGCCGTGTCGGCTGCAACGCCCTCCAATCCGCAGGCGGCACGCTTGCCACTACAGCTTTCCCGGCGGGCGATACGCCAACTGAAATAGCTCCGAACTCACAATACCGTCCTTCAAGTTTTAAGGATCGTTGACAGGGCGACACCGGAAACTAGCTTGGCCAGTTCGTCCCTGGCGATTTTTCGCATTCTAACTATGGCCACAAGACGCAAATCTACTGTTCGAAAATCAGCTCGGCGCACATCGAAAAGACCGAAGCGTCAGGCGGGTAGCCGCGCTCGCGTGAAGAAAACGAAAAAAACGCGCTACGTCTATTACTTTGGAGACGGGCATGCAGATGGATCAGGCGGTATGAAATCGCTGCTAGGTGGAAAAGGCGCGAATCTTCACGAAATGACACGCATTGGCCTGCCAGTGCCGCCGGGATTCACCATCACCACCGAAGTGTGCACTCACTTTTACGCTCATGACCGGACTTATCCGCGAGAGCTGGAGGCGCAGGTCGCGGCGGCGCTGGCAAAAGTTGAGAACTCGGTCGGGAAGAAATTCGGCGATAAGGAGCGGCCTTTGCTCGTTTCCGTACGATCGGGCGCGCGTGATTCCATGCCGGGGATGATGGACACCATCCTGAATCTGGGGATGAATGACAAAGTCGTCGAGATTGTGGCTAAAAAAACAAACAACCCGCGTTTCGCCTGGGATTCATATCGACGTTTCCTGCAAATGTACGGCGACGTGGTTATGGGGGTTCAGAAACGTCCGGGCGAGGACCATGAACCGTTTGAGACCGTGATCGAACATCTGAAAGACGAACGCTACGGTAAACACGACTTTCCGGATGTCAGGTTGACAGTCGCCGATCTCAAAGAACTTGTGCAACGATTCAAGGCATTAATCAAAGAGCGTACCGGGAAATCTTTCCCGCAGGATCCGCAAGCGCAGCTTTGGGGTGCGATCGGAGCCGTCTTTGGATCATGGATGAACGATCGCGCGATGGTTTACCGCCGCAGATACGGGATCCCGCACGACTGGGGAACGGCCGTCAACGTGCAGACGATGGTGTTCGGAAACATGGGCGAAACAAGCGCAACCGGGGTCGCATTTACGCGCGATCCTGCAACCGGCGAAAAAGTTTTCTACGGCGAGTATTTGATCAATGCCCAGGGCGAAGACGTCGTGGCAGGTGTCCGCACACCTCATCCTATTGCCGATCTGGCGAAGGAAATGCCCAAGGCTCATGAAGAGCTTATGAAGGTCCGCGCGATCCTTGAACGCCACTTCAAGGACATGCAGGACCTCGAGTTCACAGTGGAGGAAAGCCGTCTTTACATTCTGCAGACTCGGAATGGCAAGCGCACTGGCCACGCCGCGGTTCGTATTGCAGTCGATATGGTGGGCGAAAAGCTGATTACAAAAAAGGATGCGGTACGGCGCATCCCTGCCGATTCGCTAGCCCATCTTTTGGCGCCCGTGTTCGATCGCCAATCGGCCAAACAAGCGAAAAAGATCGGCATCGGCCTTGCGGCAGGTCCAGGCGCGGCTTGTGGTCGTGTAGTTTTCAACGCGGAGGAGGCAGTGGTGCGTTCCGAGAAAGGCGAAAAGGTCGTGCTTGCGCGCATTGAAACTTCTCCTGAAGACCTGCGAGGCATGATTGCCGCAGAAGGCATTCTCACATCGCGCGGCGGAGTTTCTTCCCATGCAGCGCTCGTGGCCCGACAAATGGGAAAGGTGTGCGTGTGCGGCGCGACCGGGATTCAAATCGATTACCAAAAGCGCACCCTCAGTGCGAACGGCACAACATTGAATCGAGGCGATTACATCTCCATCGACGGCACTGCCGGAGAGGTATTCGCCGGCGAAGTCGCTACCGCACCGTCGGAGATCGTCCAGGTACTGATCGATCGTTCTCTCGAACCAAAAAAGAGCCTGACCTATCAGGAATACGCCAAATTGATGAACTGGACGGACGAATTTCGCAGGCTGGGCGTGCGCACAAACGCTGACACGCCTGAGCAGGTTGCAAACGCCGTCGCATTCGGTGCGGAGGGCATTGGGCTCTGCCGCACAGAGCACATGTTTTTCGAAGGCGATCGTATTGACGCCATGCGAGAGATGATTCTTGCCGGCACCAAGGAAGAGCGGTCACGTGCCCTTGCCAAACTTCTTCCCTTTCAGCGCAACGATTTCATTGGGATCTTTACGGCTCTAAAAGGTTTGCCGGCCACGATTCGTTTCCTCGATCCGCCGCTTCATGAATTTTTGCCCCATGATCACGCGCAACAAAACGAACTTGCAAACAAGCTGGGTGTCGCAGTCGATCAAATCGCGCGTCGCGTGCACGAGTTGCATGAATTTAATCCCATGCTCGGTCACCGCGGCTGCCGGCTCGGCATCGTTTACCCGGAAATTTCTGAAATGCAGGCACGAGCGATCTTCGAAGCTGCCGCAGAAGTGCAAGCCAAAGGAATCAAGGTACGCCCCGAAATCATGATTCCGCTGGTTGGATTTCCCCGCGAGCTGAAGCTTCAAATCGACATCGTACGGCGGGTTGCGGATGAAGTAGCAAAGGAAAAAGGGACAAAATTCAATTATCTGGTCGGTACGATGATCGAAATTCCCCGCGCCGCGCTGGTTGCGGACCAAATCGCACGCGACGCCGAGTTTTTCAGTTTCGGCACAAACGATCTTACGCAAACAACACTCGGAATGAGCCGGGACGATTCCGGCAGTTTCCTGCCCGCGTACGCCGAGCTGGACATTGTTGAAACAAATCCGTTTGCATCAATCGATCAGAAGGGCGTGGGGCGTTTGATGGAAATCACGCGGGACCAGGGACGCAAAACCCGGCCAAACATCAAACTCGGGATCTGCGGCGAACACGGTGGCGAGCCCGCCAGCGTTAAATTTTGTAATCGGTTGGGCTTAGATTACGTAAGTTGCAGCCCGTTCCGGATTCCGATTGCACGATTGGCAGCAGCGCAGGCAGCGCTCGAGAGTTAAACGCTTGGTCACATTTCAGGACATCGAAGCGGCGCGCAAACGCATTGCGGACGCGGTGTATTTTTCGCCTTGTCCGCCCTCGATCCCGTTGAGCGTAATCACTGGAAAGAAAATCTTTTGTAAGCTCGACAACCTGCAGCGTACGGGAAGTTTCAAGGAACGCGGTGCGCGCAATGCATTGGCACAGTTGTCGCGCGACCAGCAAAACTGCGGAGTCATTGCCGCCTCCGCGGGGAACCACGCTCAAGCGCTCGCTTACCAGGGCAGCTTGCTTGGAATCCCTGCGACGGTGGTCATGCCAAAATTCGCGCCGCTCATAAAGGTCAGCACGTGCCAGCAACTTGGCGCGACTGTTGTGCTGCACGGCGAAGGTTTCGGCGAAGCGAAGGCGCGCGCACATGAAATCGCGAAGGAGAAAGGCCTCGCGTACGTCGACGGTTACGACGATCCCGCGATCATCGCCGGACAGGGGACCATGGCTCTCGAAATCATGGAACAGGTTCCCGATTTGGGAGCGGTAGTTGTTCCAGTAGGCGGGGCCGGCTTGCTCGCCGGTGTTTCCTTGGCACTCAAAACATTGCGGCCGAGCGTCAAAATTGTTGCCGTAGAAGCTGAAAAAGTCGCGAGTTTTTCCGCTGCGCTTGAAGCGGGGAAACCGACAAGAATCCGAATGCGTCCGACGCTTGCTGATGGGCTAGCCATCCCGGAAGTCGGAGCGAATGCGTTTCAAATTGCGCGACCGCTCGTCGATCTGACCGTCACCGTGACAGAAGAAGAGATCGCCCTGGCGATTCTTCGTCTGGTTGAACTGGAAAAAAGCGTTGTTGAAGGAGCCGCAGCCACGCCATTGGCTGCGTGCATGTCGGGAAAATTGAAAGAGCTCGCCGATAAGCCAGTAGTCCTGTTGATTTGCGGTGGGAACATCGACCCGAATGTTCTAAGTCGTGTCATTGAACGCGGGCTGGTTGCGGACGGCAGGCTGGGCCGCTTCACCGCGGTGATAAGCGATCGGCCCGGTGGGTTGGCGGACTTGGCAACTCAAATCGCTTCCACCGGAGCAAGCGTGAAGCAAATCGTGCATGATCGCGCCTTCGCCAGCCCGGATGTCTCAGCGGTGAACGTTCTTTGCACGGTGGAAACCCGCGATCACCAACACCTGGCCGACCTTCGCGCCCTATTGAAAAGCCGGGGCGTCGAAATTCACGATGCGGAATAGAAGCCGGCGTCAGCGCCGGTGTGCCGACAAACTTGAAGCGCGATTCGCTTTCCGTAGTCTGCTCCCATGCAACGGCGTGAACAAACAATCGATCCAAATTCCTTCGAGCGCCGCCATATTGGCCCCAACGAGGAAGAAGTGGGCGCCATGTTGCGCGAGGTCGGCTTCGAGGATCTCGAGTCCCTGGTCGAGGCCGCTGTTCCCCGAAATATCCGGCTGGATCGTGAACTGAATTTACCCGAAGCGAAATCGGAGATGGAGGCCCTGGCCGAGCTTCGCGCGATTTCCAGGAAGAACAAGATCGCGCGCTCTTTTGTGGGCTGTGGCTATTCCGATTGTGTTACGCCACCGGTGATTCAGCGAAACATTCTTGAAAACCCAGGCTGGTACACAGCTTACACGCCATACCAGGCAGAGCTCGCGCAAGGGCGGCTTGAAGCCCTGCTCAATTTTCAGACGATGATTACCGACCTGACAGCGCTCGAGATTGCCAATGCGTCGCTACTCGATGAAGCCACCGCCGCCGCCGAAGCGATGGCGCTCTGTCACGCGGTCGTGCCTAGTCGCAAAAGGTTTTTTGTTGCTGACAATTGTCACCCACAGACGATCGCTGTTGTGCAAACACGCGCAAAGCCGCTGGGTATCGAGGTTCAAATCGGCAATTTCGCAGAGCTTAAATTCGACCAGAACGTCTTCGGCGCGCTTGTCCAGTATCCCGCCACCGATGGCGCAATCTACGATTATGCAGACTTCATTGAGCGGGCACACGAAGCCGGCGCCCTTGTTGTGGTGGCAGCCGACATTCTGGCGCTGACGCTGCTGAAACCGCCGGGAGAATTTGGCGCCGACGTCGCGGTCGGTAACACGCAGCGCCTCGGGGTTCCGTTGGGGTTCGGCGGCCCGCATGCGGCCTACTTCGCCACGCGCGACGAGTACAAACGTCACATGCCGGGTCGGCTCGTGGGCGTTTCGCACGATGCCGAAGGACATCCTGCTTATCGACTTTCGCTGCAAACGCGTGAGCAACATATTCGTCGCGACAAAGCGACCAGCAACATTTGTACTGCACAGGTTCTACTGGCTGTGATTGCCTCGATGTATGCCGTCTATCATGGTCCTCGCGGGTTGCGCGGAATCGCCAAACGCGTCCATCGCCTGACAAGTCAACTTGCAGAGGGCCTCCGTGCACTGGGCCTTAAAATCACGCACCAAAATTTCTTCGACACTATTCGCGTCGAAGTCGAGTCGAGCGCGCTCATTTTAGAACACGCTCAAAAAGCAGACTGCAATCTGCGGGCACTTGGGCCGCGCGCGATTGGCATATCGTTCGACGAAACAACAACAAGCCGCGACATCGAGTTATTGATGTCGATCTTTCGTGGCACGCTCGTCCGGGATTTTGCCGATAAGGACTTGGGCGAACCGCCAATCCGGATTCCGCAAATTGCACTCCGCACCTCTGAATTTCTCGACCACCCCGTGTTTAACACGCACGACACCGAGACGGAAATGCTGCGGTACCTGAAAAAACTCGAATCGCGAGACCTTTCCCTGACCACCTCCATGATCCCGCTCGGATCGTGCACGATGAAATTGAATGCGACGGCGGAAATGTTTCCTATTTCGTGGCCGGAAATTTCCAAACTGCATCCCTTCGCGCCTCCGGATCAAACTGTTGGCTATACAGAAATGTGCGAACAACTCGAGGACTGGCTTGCGGAGATCACTGGATTCGACGCGATTTCATTGCAACCGAATGCCGGTTCACAGGGCGAATACGCAGGTTTGCTGGCGATCCGCGAGTACCACGCGTCGCGCGGTGAGTCCCATCGCAACGTTTGCCTGATCCCGACGTCCGCCCACGGCACAAACCCGGCCAGCGCGCACATGGCTGGGTTTAGAGTTGTATCCGTAGCCTGCTTGAAGGATGGAGACATCGATCTTGCCGATTTGCGCGCAAAAGCCGAAGCCCATGCACGCGACCTCGCGGCGCTGATGGTCACCTACCCTTCCACACATGGCGTCTTTGAACCTACGATTCGCGAAATTTGCGATATCGTGCACACGCATGGCGGTCAGGTTTACATGGACGGCGCAAACATGAACGCACAAGTGGGTCTTTGCCGACCAGGCGACTATGGCGCCGACGTTTGTCATTTAAATTTGCATAAAACGTTTTGCATTCCGCACGGCGGCGGCGGCCCAGGTATCGGACCAATTGGTGTAGCGCAACATCTTACGCCGTATCTTCCCCGGGAAGTCATTCTTGATCCTGAAAGCGGCCGGATCCTGTTTGGCGAAGGACAACATGGAAAGCGTCCGCTGAATGGGAGCGGTTCTGATTACCGTCAGGGAGGTGGCAAAGGCGGCAACATTTCAGCCGCGCCCTATGGTAGCGCCAGTATTCTAACGATCACATGGATGTACATTCGAATGATGGGCGCGAAGGGATTGAAACGCGCAAGCGAAGTTGCCATCCTGAACGCCAATTACATCGCCAAACGGCTCGATCCTTATTTTCCCGTGCTTTTCAAAGGCAAACGCGGGCTCGTCGCGCATGAATGCATCATCGATCTTCGCCAGTGGAAAAGCACAGGGATCGAAGTCGAAGATGTAGCAAAACGCCTGATGGATTATGGCTTTCACGCCCCGACAGTTTCCTGGCCAGTCGCGGGGACGATGATGATTGAGCCGACCGAAAGCGAACCAAAGCAGGAGCTCGACCGCTTTTGCGACGCGATGATCTCGATTCACTCGGAGATTGATGCAATCGCAAAAGGTAAGATGGATCGGGAAAACAATATGCTGAAAAACGCTCCGCATACTGCGCGGCAACTCGCTTCCGACAATTGGGACCATCCTTATTCGAGGGAACAAGCAGCTTTTCCAGCCTCCTGGACGCGCGAACACAAATTCTGGCCAGCTGTAGGCCGCATCGACAATGTTTACGGCGACAGAAATTTGTTTTGCTCATGCCCGCCGATGGAACAGTTTTCGGATGAATAAAGGCATTCAACGTCACGCCGGCGCCGCGTTCTTTAAGTCAATCTGAACCCGGCCTTATTAACGTTACGCTTCCGGCGCGAGCTCTGGAGCAGGGACGACGCGCGTGGGGACCAGTCGCAGTCCGGAGCCACCTGTTTCTTCAGTCGCAGGCCCTGATTCGTGGTATTCAGCGTCGCTGTTGACCTGCCAGAGGTCATAAAGCTTCGTGTCCGCCAGGATATTTTCGACGCACAACATCGCGGTCACCATGGCATGGTCTTGATTATTGTATTTGTGCATCCCGTTGCGACCAACGAGATGCAGATTTGGATAAGAGCTGTCCAATTCCTGGCGGATTATAGCGACGTGTCGCGCGTAATCGTCGTCATAAACGGGATACGCCTTTTTCTGTCGCACAACGCAGCCGTCCACAAAGTCTTCTTCTTTGGCCAGGCCAATCTGGACAAGCTCACGCCTGGCGAGCGCAATCAAATCCTTATCGCTTGAATCCCAGAGTCCGTCGTGTTCGAAACAAAAATACTCGAGACCGTAACAGACCTTGTCCGGTTCAGGAACCATCTCCGGCGACCACGAACGGAAGTTTTGAACGCGACCAACTTTGACGCTTGGGTCGTGGATGTAGATCCAGTTGTCATCAAACATCTGCCGATCTTTCAAGATCAACATCACGGTGAGGAAATCGCGATACTTGAGACTCTCCGCGGCATGCTTTGTTCGCTTGCTCACGCTCGGTGACAATCCACAGATCAACTCCCGCATCGGCGCAGACGAAATGACGTGTTCGGCTTCGATCGCCTGCGATGTGCCCTGTCGATTCTTGTACTCGACCATCCAACTGCCGGAAGTTTCATCGTAAGAACAGCGAGTTACTCTGCATCCCATCTCAAGCCTGCCGCCAAGCGCCTTCGTCTTTTCCGCGCAGGCTTCCCACATCATTCCGGGGCCACGGCGTGGATAACGGAATGAATTGATGAGCGTTTTAATTACGTTTGTGCGATCTCCATTATAATGCTGCGGAATCAGGGCATTTTTGATGGCGCTCCCGAGCGAAAGTCCCTTAATGCGCTGCGCAGCCCAATCCGCGGAAATTTCCTTGCAGCTCATGCCCCAGACTTTTTCCGTGTAACTTTTGAAGAACGTGTTGAAGAGCCGTTTTCCGAATTGATTGCTTACCCATTCTTCGAAATTGCGTGGCTGTCGCACTGGGAACAGGCGCGCTTTGATCCATGAAAGGATGCAAAGGATAGATCGGAAGACCCCCAGTTTCAGTAGGGCCTCAAACGGCTTCAGTGGATAGGAGAAAAATTTGCCGTCGTAAAAAATGCGCGAAGACCGCGGCCGCACCAGCATGTCGTCGGGCAAGATTTCCGTCCATAAGTCTTCGACTGCTTTCGATTTTGAAAAGAAACGGTGCCCGCCAATGTCGAACTGAAAACCCTTGTAAGCCACCGTCCGGGAAATTCCGCCGACGTAAACGGGATCGGCTTCCAGGACAACGACATCGACTTCCCCCTTCGATAGAAGATAGCCAGCTGTCAGACCCGCAGGGCCCGCTCCAATAATGGCCACTCTTGTTTTCATCTTTCTTTTAGGCGACCCAATTTCCCCGGGTGAAATTCCAGACGTACCAGCCCTGTACACATAGCCCGGCAGCACCAACCACAGCCACTGCCGCGATGCCGAATGCCCTAACGAGCGCCGGCGGCGTGCGAAATTGGCTCAAAAAATTCAAAAACGCCAATACGATCAACGCGTGCGCGCAAAATTCGTAGCGCAGCATGCTTTCCATGTCCACGCAGGCGACCCCGCTAACGGAGAGATAATAGATCACAAAAGCGCAGAAATAGATGCCGGCGCGAATTGGCAAACCGGCCCACCTTCGACCCGACAATTCGCAAATGGCGATACCTGCAAACAGCACGGCGCCCAAGGTCATCGACATTTGGCTCGCCTCGGTCGGATCGTTCAGTGCGGGAACGAACCAGCGATAACTAGAGAGCCTAAACACCGCCAAATAATCGGGAACGATTCCCCACCCGGCTGCCTGCGTAAGCATATAAATATCCCAGTGGCCCCAGCGCAGTTGAGAATAGGTAAAAAATCCCAGCGCGCCGAGACTTGCAACCAGTGTCATGACAATTGCTGGTTTCTCTTTGCGAAACCATGCTCCAGGCTCAAGGAAGGCGCGCGATGGGGTTTGAAAAACCGAGCGCACCAAAGGAAACGCCGCGCATACGATTCCCACGATCCGCGTTGCCGACATCACAATGCCGTGTATGGCCGCCCAGAATTTCGCGGATCGCCCATCCGCAATGCTCCAATAAATGAAGCCCAGCAATGCCATCAGAAACAACGATTCCGAGTAGCCGGCAATTAGAAAGAATGCTGCAGGGTGCGCGCCGATTAACAATGCGCCGCAAATTTGGAGTGCGGACGAAATATTCCAGCGTCTGCAAAAAAGAAAGAAATAACTCCAGAACCCCCAGGCAGCGAGCTGAGCAGTGATTAACAGAGCTGCGCCGGTACTGATGTGAAGTACGTAGCGGAACGCAGCCGCAATCGCCGGATAAGCGGGAAAAAATGCGACGTTTGATACTTCCATCATCTTGTGATCGATGGGGGGGACAATCGTCTCGTATCCGCGGTCCACGATGTTCATAAACCAGTAACTGTCGTGCTGGACTAACGTGGCGTAGCGCTCCGAAAGGGATCCTTCCGGCGCAAGAAGGCCCAACGCCATCGCCAGTTGCAGCAGGGTGATGATGAGTCCCGCGAGCAGGGGCCTGAGCAACCACAGCCAGCGGGTCATTACATTATAATCGCCGCGCGTGGCGCTTTTGTTCGTGAAAGCTTTGGGCACAGGTGGAATGGCGTCTGAGACAATCGCCAGACAGATCGGGGTCGTAACGAGGCCGCAATCGCGTGCGAGAGATCCTGAAGCATGAATTTCGGGGCGCATTGTCTCCAAACCGGGTACGCTGGCGTGAATCCGAGTTTGACGGCAGATGAGCGTCGTTTATTCGCGAGAGGAATGCTGCCAACCATTTCCTGCGGGCGTAATGACTTTGTCGCCGGATTTCCCAGCAGTGCGATCATCAGGGAGGGGCAACGATTAGGACAATCTCGCCTTTGGGCGGATGCGCATCGAAATGCGCAAGAAGCTCTCCCGGGGGACCGCGCCGGAATTCCTCGAATTTTTTTGTCAATTCCCGAGCAACACAAAGTTGCCGTTCTGGCATGACCTCAACGCAGGCAGCCAGCGTCTTGTTTAATCGATAAGGCGATTCAAAGAAGATTATGGTCTCACCGGATTCGGCGGCCGCTCGCAACTCGCGCTCGCGTTGCCCACTCTTGGTCGGAACAAACCCGCGAAAGCGAAATTTTTCGATTGGAAATCCTGACCCAACCAGAGCGGTCAAGAGAGATGATGGGCCTGGAATGATTGTAAATGGAAGCCCCCGTTTGATGCATTCGCGTACGAGACGCGCGCCTGGATCGGATAATCCTGGCGTCCCGGCATCTGTGATCAACGCAATGTTTTCGTCTTTCTCGAGGTGAACGACGAGTTCGGCTGTGCGCATCGCTTCATTGTGCTCATGATAACTGATAAAGGGTTTCTTGATTCCAAAGTGCTTCAGTAAAATCCCGGAATGCCGTGTGTCCTCTGCGGCGACCAGATCAACTGACTTCAGGATCTCCAGGGCGCGCAAGGTCACGTCGCCCAAATTGCCAATCGGTGTGGCGACGACGTAGAGCATTTCAGATCATCGAATCAAAATAGCCTTCGCGCTATCGACCACGCGGTCCGTCAGCTAATTCATTAATTTTGCGGACCAACCGCTACCAGCCCAGGACCTTCGCAAATACGAGCGGTGCCACAATCGTCGCGTCGGATTCGATAATGAACTTCGGCGTTTCAACATTCAATTTTCCCCACGTAATTTTTTCGTTAGGCACCGCGCCAGAGTACGAGCCGAAACTGGTTGTCGAATCGCTGATCTGACAGAAATAACCCCACTCAGGCACGAGCGTGGTGACTACGTCCTGATTAAGCATGGGCACGACGCAGATGGGGAAATCGCCTGCAATCCCACCGCCGATCTGGAAAAAGCCGATGGACGCGCCCTTCGACATCTGGCGATACCACTCCGCCAGAGCGATCATATATTCGATACCGGAGCGAACCGTGTGCACATCGGGGATCGCACCTGTCATGCAACGGGCAGCATAAATGTTTCCCAATGTAGAATCCTCCCAGCCAGGGACAAAAATTGGAAGATCCTTCTGCGCGGCTGCGATCATCCAACTGTCCGCCGGATTAATCTCGTAAAATTTCTTCAGCTTGCACTCCCGCAAAATCTTATAGAAAAATTCATGCGGAAATCTTCGCTCCTCCTTTTGCGAAGCGCTCACCCATTCGTCGAGCACGACGTGCTCGATCCTTCGCATCGCTTCTTCTTCCGGAATACAAGTGTCGGTAACCCGATTCAAATGACGCCGCAGGAGTTCGTCCTCCTGATTCGCAGTTAATTCGCGATAATTAGGAATCCGTTCGTAATGGCTGCGTGCGACGAGGTTGAAGAGGTCCTCCTCGAGATTGGCTCCAGTACAGGTGATAGCGTGGACTTTGTCCTGCCGAATCATTTCCGCCAGAGAAATACCGAGTTCGGCAGTGCTCATCGCCCCGGCCAGCGTGATCATCATTTTCCCGCCTCCCTTGAGATGCGCGGTGTAGGCGTCGGCGGCATCCTTGAGCACTGCCGCGTTGAAGTGACGGTAATGCCGATCAATGAACTCGCTGATGCTGCCCATCTTTACTTCATCAATTCTTCCAGTCTGTGCTTTGTAAATTTGATGCAAAACTTATACCGCGGTAGTCAAGCGTTAAGCACACTTTTTTGTCGAAAACTTTCATTACAAAGCAGCAAGAATTCGCGCCACAAGCGTGTCTGGCATTAGTCCAAGAAAAAGAATTGCTGCGGCGAGCACAGACACCGTAATTCGCTGCAGCGAATCGGGGGATGAGCGATCGGCCGTTGAAGCCGTCACAAGCGCGGGCTCATCCACGAAGATCGCCTTCAACACGATCAGATAGTAATAAAGCGAAACGAAGCTGCCAAAAAGCGCCAGCGCGACCAGCCATAGCAGCCCATAATTTCCGCCAGCGCGCAGCGTCGCACTAAACAAATAGAACTTTCCGAAAAATCCCGCCAACGGCGGTATGCCGGCCAGGGAAAGCATGAAGACAGCCATACAACCGGCTAGCAATGGCGCACGCTCAGCCAGTCCGGAAAAATTTTTGAGATCGTCGCCACCAGTTTGACTGCGCACGACCCCTACAACTCCGAACGCACCGACAAGCGTGATTGCATAAACAGTCGCATAAAAAAGTGTCGCCGAGAATCCGTCCCGGCTCCCGGCAACCAGTCCCAGCAGTGTATAGCCGGCATGCGCCACAGCAGAATAGGCAAGAAGGCGCCGAACGTTGGTCTGTGCCAGTGCGACGAGATTGCCAATGACGATCGACAAGGCTGCGAGGACAGCCAGGAGAGGCGACCAGCCTGCAACCATCGCGTGCCAGCCGGCATTGCCGTGCACTGGGGTAAAGCCTACCAGCACGATTTTTCCAAGCACCACGAACGAGGCAACCTTTGATCCCGAAGCAATAAACGCTGCACTCGGAATGGGCGCTCCCTGATACGCATCAGGCGCCCATAAGTGAAACGGCGCAGCAGCAATTTTGAACGCGAACCCGATAAGGGTCATGATGATGCCGGTCGCAAGCAAAGGTTGCACTGGCGCCGCCTCTAAATTGTTCGAAATGGCAGCGAGACTGGTGCTCCCTGACATGCCGTAGATCAAACTGATCCCGAAAAGCGTGAATGCACTGCAGCTGCTGCCGAACAGAAAATATTTCAGGCCTGCTTCGGCGGAGCGCCGATCCGTTCTATCGAACGCAGCCATCACATAAAGCGTAAGGCCCAGCAGTTCGAGCCCGATGAAAATCATGAGCAGCTCTTCACTGCCGACAAGCAACATGAGACCGACAGTTGCCAAAAGAATAAGCGCCAGATATTCGCCGGGATGTCGCAGTGACTTTTCTGATTGCGCCAAGCACACCGTAAAAAAGGCAAGACCGAGGCAAATGATTTTGAAAAGGGAGGTGAGCGGCGTGATGACAAGCATCCCGCTGAAAAGGCTCGAATTTTGCGGCAACATCAGTACCGCCGCTATGGCAATCACAATTCCAAGGCAGGCGACCAATGAGCACCAGCCTGTAGCGGCATTCGTTACGCCTGGGCTGGTTGGCGGCGATGTTGCAGGCGACACGCCTGCTACTGCCGTGGCTCGCCCGGTCATTAGCCCAATCGTAAGCACGATCAGGGCACTGATCACGATAATGGCCTCAGGCGAGGCAAGCCTAAGCAGCTCCAGATATAAGGTCGCTGAAGCCGGAGTTCTCATCTTAGAAACCTCATCGCTTCAACCGCGGGTTGGATGCGATCGAGCAAAAATTTGGGATAAAGTCCGACTACAAGGGTGGCCAGCATAAGCAAACAAGCTCCACATTTCTCAGGAATCGTGATCGATTGCTCATGCCAATCGGCGTCGGCAGGAACACGGCCTGTCTGCACATTCACCTCACCAAAGAAGGACTTTATAAGCGCGCGTAACGTGAAAGCCGCTACCAAAACCATGCCGGCACCGGTGATCCAAACCGCGACGGGATAGGTTTTCCACGCGCCAATCAAGATGGTGATTTCTGCGGCGAATCCGCTGAAACCCGGAATGCCCATCGAGGCAGCGCATGCAATGACGAAAGTAAACGCAGCGAAGGGCAATGCGTGACTGAGATTCATTTTTGAGAGCGCGTCGAGTTCGCGGGTATGAGTGCGTCGGTAGAGCATTCGTCCGGCAACGGCAAACAACAGTGCCGCAATCACGCCGTGTGAATACATTTGCAGAACCGCTCCTGAAACACCGATTGCGTTCGCCGTAGCCAGACCTAGCAGCACGAACCCCATATGGCTCACGCTCGAATACCCAATAACGAATTTAAGATCATGCTGGCGCAACGCCACCGCCGCCGCGTAAACGATGCCGATCACGGCGAGAATGGTGATCCATTTCTGCCACGCGTGAAATCCGTCCGGGAACAGATTCATCGCTACGCGAAGGCCTGCATAGGCGCCCAGTTTCATCACAATGCCAGCGAGCAACATCGACCCGGCAGTCGGCGCGGCGACATGGCCCGTTGGCGCCCACGTATGCAATGGCCAGATGCCGGCGAGCACAGCAAATCCGAGGAACAACACGGGGAATGCCCATGATTGCAGCTCCGGACTAAAATGAAATTGCGCCAATTGAATCAGATCCAGAGAGCCAATGGTCGCGTAGGGGGCGATTACCCCGGCAAAAACGAACATCCCGCCGAAAAACGAGTAGAGAGTGAGCTTCATCGCGCCGTACTCCCTGTTAGTCGACCCGAAGATGGCGATGAGGAAGTACTTCGGAACGATGACCAGTTCGTAGAACGCGAAGAACAAAAACAAATCGGCACTGAGGAAAACGCCGTAACAGCCTCCCACAACGAGCAACAACCAGAAGAAAAATTCGCGCTGGCGTTGATTGACGTCCCATGAAAACAAGACAGTGCTTACGGCGGAGATGCCTGTGACAAGAACCATCGTAAGACTGACTCCATCAACAGCGAGATGGTAATTCATTCCCAACCGTGGCACCCACGGCACGCTGACGATGGTCATGAAATGAGCAAGATCGGCAACAGGTGTGCAAGCAAATGCAACGATGCCCAGGACCAAACCGGCAATGGTTGTTAGCAGCGCAATCCAGCGCGCCACAACGGCTGGAAACATGAGCAGCGTCACTGCCCCCGCGAACGTGAGGTAAATCGTCCAGGCGATCATGCGCGTTTGGTCGCCCGATAGCGCGGAGCGTTCTCGCGCACATGGAATCCAATTTCGCGTTTCGGCCTTTGTGGCGGTGCCATCAGCTGCCGGATCGCCTCGAGGATCGCCGCGATTTCTTCGTCGTGTTTGTCAACGCGCCTTTCGAGTTCCGAAAACTTTTGCGCCAGTTCGCGATTTGTTTCGAGCGCCCAGCGCAGCTTCACAAAGGCGCGCATGATCGCGATGTTGACTTTCACAGCACGTTTGCTGTTCAAGACACTCGATAACATTGCGATACCTTGCTCGGTGAATGCATAGGGCCGATACCGCGCTCCACCATGGCTTTTCAAACTGGTCACATTTTGTGACCTGCTCTTCCTAATTTCATGATGTCGAGTGGCTTGTAGACTTGAGGTCACATCTTGTGACCTCAAGGTCAGGATCTCTTCAGTCGTCAGCTGAAACATGAAATCTTCCGGAAATCGTTCGCGGTTGCGCTTTACGGCTTGGTTCAGAGCTTTTGTCGCAACGCCATACAGCGTGGCTAGATCAAAATCGAACAGCACTTTTTCTCCTCGAAAATGCCGGATCCGTAACGCAATCTGTTCAGCGGGAATGATCTGTTTGGTCATTCGCAATAAACCTCAACCAAGTAGCCGCGCTATTTGAACGACGGTCGCGTTGAAAATGTTGAACACGAATTGCGGTGCCAGACCCACAGCGAACATGAGCAGCGTCACAGGGATGATTGCAATCTTTTCTGTCGGCAAAAGATCCGGGAAAACGGCGCAGCTTTCAGCCAGCGGACCGCTGAAGAGCGCTTGCATTGCGCGTATGAAAACGATTGCGGTCACAAGCAGGCCAATGACCGCAACGGCTGTGAAGGACGCTGCAATTGCAAATGAACCCTTAAAGATCAGAAACTCGCCAATGAAACCGTTAAGGCCCGGCAAGCCTAACGATGAAAACATGGCCACGCTCATCCAGCCGCAAAGAATTGGCGTCTTTTGCATCAATCCTCCGAAGTCGCCAATGCCCCGCAGTCCACGACGTTGCTCGAGGAGGCCAACCAGGTAAAACAACGCAGCAGCAGTGATTCCATGATTGAAAATCTGCATGAACACACCGCTCAACGCCGCTTGCGTGTCGATCGCAGCACTAACGGACGAGGCCCCCACGGCGAACAAACCAAGCATGCAGTAACCGAGATGGTTGACTGACAAGTAAGCCACCATTCGCTTGAGATCGGACTGGGCCCACGCTGCCAACGGAGCAAACACAATCGAGCAAATCGCAAGGGCTAATAGCCAGGGGCCGATGATTCTGATTTCGTTCGGGAAAAGCGGAAGCAACAGGCGCACGAAACCGTAAACACCCATTTTCGAAAGCACGCCGGTCAACACCATAGACACGCCGGTCGGCGCACTTTCATAAGCGTCAGGCAGCCAGGTGTGGAATGGGAAGAGCGGTACTTTGACCGCCAGCCCAAGGAAAATTCCCGCAAAGGCGAGCCAGGCAAGTTTGCCTGTCAGAAGTCCGTTCTTACCCAGGCCAGCGAGCGTTGCAAAATCAAAGGAGCCCCTGGCCAAATAAATTCCCAGGAATCCGAGCAGCATTGCAACGCTTCCGAGAAACGTATAGAGGAAAAACTTGGTCGCGGCACGGTCACGATTCTCTCCTCCCCAGATCTTGATAAGCAGGAAGCCGGGGATCAGGCTCATCTCGTAGAACAAAAACCAGAGAACAAAATTTTGGGCAGTAAAGGTACCGTACAGCGCCGATTGCATGACCAACATCAGCGCGCAAAAATTCCGGTCCATCTTCTGCGCGAAAATCGCAAAGGGAAGAATGAGCGAGGTAAGTAAAACGAGCAGGAGGCTCAAACCGTCGACGCCGACCAGATATTCGGCGCCAATTGAGGGGATCCATGCATGCCGTTCGACCATCTGAAAGCCGGCAGCCGCGATATCAAAGTGTCGCCACAATACCAACGCATAAACGGCAGCCAAGGCGTTAACCAACAACGCGACTGAACGTGCGTTTCTCTCCGGCGCCGCAAAGAGCACAAGAACGCCCACCAATGGAATCAGGATAAGAGCGCTGATCAAGCCAACCATGCGTAGAAAAGCAACAACGCCAGTGCACCAATTGCGATGACGCCAAGATATGTTTGGATTTGCCCTGAATGCGCAGCGGATACCAGTCGCCCCAGGCCGCGCGTGCCGACGGTGGTCTCATCGACCCCGGCGTTGATTCCGCGTTCGTCAACGCTTGCTGTGAAGGTTCCAAAGAGTTGACCAAGTGCGCCGAATCCGCGCACCAGCCCATCCCAAAAATGACGATCCATCCAATCCGATAAACGCGCGCTCATCCAACTGAACGCGATCACCGTGCGAGCATAAAGTTCATCGATCCACATCTTGTTTTGGAGAAACCGAAACAATCGGGGCTGCGCGAATTCGAGCGGATCGGTATCGGCAGGACGCTGTCGATCTTGCATGCCTGCCGGGCGATACATCCAAATGCCGAACGCAATGCCTGCTGCCACGAGAGCCAGCGAAAGGAACAGCGCCGGCTGAATCAGATGCGCGAACTCGAAGTGTGCGGCGCCGCCAGTTAAATAGTCATGCAGCCAGGGCCAGGCTGGCGTCAGCACAATGCTAAACAAAATCGCACAACTCGCGAGGACGATTAGGGGCACTGTCATGACTGACGGGCTTTCCTGTGCGTGCTGGGAGGCAGCGCGCCGATCGCCGAAGAAGACATAAATGATTTGCCGCGTCATGTAGAGCGCGGTGAGGACGACCCCGGCCAGCAGGAAATAATAGGGCAAACGAGAAACCGGCCAATGCGCAGTTACGTGCAAAACTTCCTCCTTCGTCCAACCGCCGGAAAAGAAGAGGGGCACGCCGCTCAAAGCCATCATGCCGATTGCATAAGTTAAAAACGTAACCGGCATGAGCCGACGCAGGCCCCCCATTTTCCGAATGTCTTGTTCGTGATGACAGCCATGAATGACCGAGCCGGCGCCAAGAAACAAAAGGGCCTTAAAAAAACCATGTGCCAGCAGATGCATCATCCCGGCGGCGACGCCGCCCACGCCAAGCGAGACCATCATCAATCCGAGTTGCGATACGGTGGAGTATGCAAGGATGCGTTTAATATCATCCTGCGCAATCGCGATGAGCGCGGCCATTAATGCCGTCGTCACGCCGATCCACACGACGACCGTAAGTGACGAGGTCACTCCGTCGATCGCGCCTAACGAGAAGATCGGATACACACGGGCGACCAGAAAAACGCCGGCGGCAACCATCGTCGCAGCATGAATCAACGCGCTGACCGGTGTCGGACCTTCCATCGCGTCCGGTAGCCAGACGTGCAGCGGGAATTGCCCGGACTTACCGACCGCGCCACAGAAAATCAGAAGCGCAATGGACACGGCGCTCGCGCCGAGCATGGCCAGGGCGGCACTCTCCAGACAGCCGTTCCCGCCATCGTAAAAAAGAAGTGTACCGCTCCGGCCATAGAGCCACAACAAGCCCAGAAAAAATCCCATATCGCCGATGCGCGTGGTTATGAATGCTTTTTTTGCCGCGGCGGCGGCGCTTGGGCGCTCGATCCAAAACCCGATCAGCAAATAGGACGCCAGACCAACCAGTTCCCAACACATGAACAGAAGAAGCAAACTGTTCGAAATAACCAGCCCAAGCATTGCGCCGGAAAAAAACGAGAGATAAGCGAAAAATCGGACGAAATTTCTGTCACCCGACATGTACCCAGTGCTGAAGATGAAGATGCACAGCCCCACAAGCGTGATCATCAACAGCATGACGGCTGCAAGCGGGTCCAGAACCCATCCCAATCGCAATGCGTGGTCGCCAAAGGTGAACCACGTAAAATTCTGAACGGCGCGGAATCCGGACACTTGCAGCGTTGGTAGAAATGCAAAGATCGAAAGTACAAGCGCCGCAATCTGTCCGGCTACTGCCAGCACGGCTGCCCCTTTGTGGCGTTTGTTCGGCAGGCTCAAAATTGCCAAGGAAGCCGCAAACGGCACGGCAGAGACCAACCAGAGATGATCGATGATCCAGCGGCTCATCCTTTGAGCTGGTCGAGATGATCGACGCTGGTTGTGCGATAGTGCCGATACACAGCGATTACCAGCGCAAGGCCGACTGCCGCTTCAGCGGCAGCAATGGCTATGGCGAAAATCGCGATCATCACACCGGTCGGTGGCTGTGGTTGCGGGCTGAAACGCCAAAACGCGATGAAATTGAGGTTTGCTGCG
>Ga0081455_10002029_pt1 | contig 24211 bp, 19 predicted proteins | sample TabmetS3T2R1_FD_70207 | JGI IMG/M metagenome (GOLD analysis project Ga0081455, IMG submission 70207) | Tabebuia heterophylla rhizosphere microbial communities from the University of Puerto Rico - S3T2R1 | ecosystem: Host-associated > Plants > Roots > Rhizosphere ...
CGGTGCCCTCGGGCTCGGTGCCGATGGCCTGCTCTGGCACCTCGACTTCGCCGCGGTCTTCGCGCTGGCCGCCGGCCTGTGCATCGCCCGCGCCGTCCTGCTGCCGAGCGAGCGCGCCGCATGGCTGGCGATCGGCATCGGCGTCTGCCTGCACGCCTCGGGCTGGATCGTCGACTTCTTCGTCTACGGCGGCGTCGCGCCGGTGCCGTCGGTCTGCGACCCGCTCTGGCTCAGCGCGTACCTGTGCTTCTACCCGGGGATCGTCCTGCTCGGCCGCGAGCGTTTCGCGCGCCGCGGCATCGGCATGTGGGTCGACGGGCTGCTCGGCGGCCTCGCCCTCGGGGCCGGCGTCGCGGCCACGGCGCTGCAGGCTTCGCTGTCGAACCTCGATGCCGCCGCCAGCGCGGCCGTCACCGCCGCCGCCTACCCCCTGGCCGACGTGGCGCTGCTGACCTTGCTGGCCACCATGTTCGCCGGCTCGAGCTGGCGACCGAGCCGCTCGGGCTCGCTCTTCGTGGCCGGGCTGACCGTCCTCGTCGCCGTCGACACCACCTTCGCCATCGACAGCGCCTCTGGCGGCCGGGTCGCCGGGAACTCGTACGACCCGCTGTGGGGCCTGGCCATGCTGCTCCTGGCCACCTCGGCCTGGCTGCCCGCCCGCCGCGCGCCGGTCATCGGCTCCAACCGCCGCGCGCTGCTCTTCCCATCGACCTTCGGGGCGATCGCGCTCGCCGTGCTCGTCGTGGTCTCGCTGCCATTGAGCTGGCAGCTTATTCTCGATGAGCGCGGCCGCTATGCCGTAGCCGCGATCGGCGTGGCGAGCCTCGGTGCCGGCGCAGGTTTTCTGGTGCTCGGCCGGCTCACCTGGGGATGGCTCGACCGTTTCTTTCCGATCCGCCATTTACGCGCCTGCAGCGCCATCGCCAACCAGGTTCTGTTCGGACGCCACGCGCTCGCGATCGCTGTGGTCTCACTCTCCATTCACGTGCTCGCGGTCACGATGGTTTGGTGCGTGTCGCAGTCGATCGCGGCGGCGTCGCAGCCGCTGCAGTTGTTGACGCTGGTGCCGCCGGTGATGCTGATCACGATGCTGCCGGTTTCGATCGCCGGCTGGGGCCTGCGCGAAACCAGCATGATGGTGGCGTTCGGCTATGCCGGCCTGCCGCAGACCGACGGCCTGATCGTCTCGTTGCTGTACGGCGTGCTGGTGTTTGCGGTCGGCGCGGCCGGCGGCCTCGCCTGGATCCTCAGTTCCGAAAAGGCGGTCAGCACCGAGGAGCTGGACGCCGAAGAGCACGCGCTCGACGATGACGAGGGCCTGCCCACCGGCGCGGCGACGCCGTCGGCACCAAAGCCTTAAAGCGCGATGGCCTTGAAACGCCATCGCGCTTTAAGTTTTTGTTTGAGCATGATCTTTTCGGAAACCGCTACACACTTTTCCGGATCATGCTCTAGAACTTGCCTCGCCCGCTAAACAGCCTTGATCTTGAAGAAAGCGAACACGACCATCTTCAGCAGCAGCCAGCCATGGCTGAAGCGCGAGATCTGCGTCTCGCCATATTCGCGCGCGGCATAGCGGATCGGCAGGTCGATGGTCTTCAGGTTCAGCTTCGCCGCACCGAAGATCAGGTCGAAATCGCCGAACGGATCGAAATCGCCGAAATAGGCCTTGCCGGCTTTCAGCCGCAGATAATCGCTGCGCCGGATCACCTTGGTGCCGCACAGCGTATCGGTGTAGCGCTGGTCGAGCAGGAAGGAAAACAGCAGCGAGAAAATGCGGTTTGCGATCAGATTGAGAAACCGCATCGCGCCCTCTTCCATCGGATAGACCAGCCGTGATCCATTGATGAACTCGCCCTTGCCGGACTGCAGCGCGTCCCAGAATTTCGGCAGCTGTTCCGGCGGCATGGTGAGGTCGGCGTCCAGGATCATCAGCACGTCGCCACGCGCGGCATCGAAGGCGGCCCACACGGCGTCGGCCTTGCCCTTGCCGGGCTGCTTCATGATCTTGATGTCCCGCGAGGGATAGACCGCCTTGACGCGCTCCATCTCAGCAAATGTCGCGTCGCGGCTATGCCCCTCGATGAAGATGATCTCGATGTCGTCGCAGAACTGCGAGAGCCTCTGCACGGCCGGCTCGATATTGCCGAACTCGTTGCGCGCCGGAATGACGACGGTCGCCGATTTGACCTCGGGACCCGGCTGCCGCAAGGACCGGCAGACGACGAAGTGGCGCAAGGCCAGCGCGCGAAACACCGGCAGCACGCTGACGAAGCGGTTGAGGAAACGGCCGACGCCGAACAGCGAGACCGGCGAGAGCACCCGTCGCTCGGACCTGACCGGCTCGAAATCGGCGAGACGCGCGAAGTTCTTCACGTCGTCCGGCGACAGGATGTTCTGATCCGGATAGGGCATCCGCCAGCCAAAGGCTTCGGCGAGCTTCAGCGCGGGATACCAGAGATGCGAGAAATAGCCGATGACGATCCGCGTTTCGCGCGAGCACAGCGGATGCAGCTGGGTGAGGAATTTCTGGCAATCGTCCAGCGCCCCGATCGTATCCATCACCAGGATGTAATCGAACGGGCCGCCCAGAGCCGCCAGAGCTGTCGCATCTTCCGCATCGCCGACCGCAAATTGCAGTTCGGGATGAAGGCGACGGGCCGCCTCGATCATCGAGGGGCTGATGTCGAGACCGACGCCGACGGACGGCTTCAACGCGGCCAGCGTATCGCCGGTGCCGCACCCGATCTCCAGCACGCGCGCGCCTTGCGGAATCAGAAAGCGCAGATAGGCTTCGTCTTCCCCATGAAAAAAGCGAGCCTTGCCGCGCCACTGCTCGCGCTCGGCGGCATAGCGTTCGGAGAAATCGAGGTTGGCGGTCCTGCGCGACGCTTGACGGGACTTCATGATCGATTTGGCGCATTCCGGGATTGCCGGCGAAGCCGGCGGCGGATGTTCCTATCGTGCCGGCGCGGCTTTGCCAATCGCCCGATGATCGCTTGCCGCGCCTCTGGACTATGAACTCGGTCCCAAGCTACAAGCGATCGGCTCATCTGGAGCAAGCGCAGCTTGCGTCTCACATATGAGCGCAACGGGCAACGCCGAAAGATCGTCGTCCGAGATGTGCTGGAACGGGGCACGCCGAGCTTGACGATTTTCCTGCCGCCATCGCCACAACTGTTCGCAATACCGATCGCCGCAATGATCTCGGCCGGGTCGATCGCTGCGATTTTTCCGCTGCTGCGGCGCTACGCGCTCGCCCGCCCCAACGCGCGCTCGTCCCACCGGGTGCCGACGCCGCAGGGCGCCGGACTGGCCGTGATCGCAACGACGCTGATTGTCGCCGCCATCGCGGCACCGTCGGCGCTTGGGGCGAGCTTTGCCGCCCTCACCGTGGCGGCCCTCCTGCTCATGGCGGTCGGCGCGATCGACGACCTGAGACCGATGCCGGTGCTGCCCCGCCTGGTCCTGCAGGTGCTCGCGACCGGACTCGTGCTCGTCGCGCTGCCGGCCGGAGTGCGGGTGCTGCCATGGCTGCCACTGGAGGCGGAGCGGACCCTGCTGCTGCTGGCCGGGCTTTGGTTCATCAATCTCGTGAACTTCATGGATGGGATCGACTGGCTGACCGTGGCCGAGATCGTGCCGATTACAGCCTGTCTCGTGCTGCTGACGGCTCTTGGCGCCGTCTCGACGCAGGCCGCCGCGATCGCCGGCGCGCTGTGCGGCGCGATGATCGGCTTTGCGCCCTACAACAGCCCGGTCGCGAAGGTCTTCCTCGGCGACGTCGGCAGCCTGCCTGCGGGCCTGCTGCTCGGCTGGTGCCTGATCGATCTCGCCGCCAATGGTGGCATCACCGCCGCGCTGCTGCTGCCGCTCTATTATCTTGTCGATGCGACCGTCACATTGCTCAGGCGATTGCGAAACGGCGACAAGGTCTGGCTCGCCCATCGCAGCCATTTCTATCAGCGCGCGACCGACAATGGCTTTGCGGTGATCGAGATCGTGCGCACGGTCTTCGTGCTCAACCTCGTGCTGGCAGCACTCGCCGTGACGGCCGTCATCTTGCATTCCCACGCCGTCAATGCTGGCGTGCTGGTGCTCGGAGCAGCCGCGGTGGCTTTCGTGCTGCTTCGCTTTGCGAAGCCGCGCGCTCTCTCTCGTCGACCTGGCTAGGCTGCGCCCGCTCTGAATTCCGGGACGACATTGCGGAGCACGGCTTCGATCGCGACGCGCTCCTCGCTCGCGGTCGCCTTCTCCAGGGCCGACAGCGATTGCCGCAGCGCCGCCAGCGGCAATTCGTTGGGCCGGGCCGCGACGATGCCGGCGACGCCGATCTCGGTGGATTGCTCCGCGTCCGCGAACAGGATCTCGTTCAGCCGCTCGCCCGGTCGCACGCCGGTGAAGACGATGTCGATATCGATGCCGGGCTGCAGGCCGGAGAGACGGATGATGCGCTCGGCGAGATCGACGATCTTCACTGGCTGTCCCATGTTGAGCACATACACGGAGACATCGATGTTCGGCTGCGACAGCGCGTGGCTCGCTGCCGTCACCACGAGATCGCAGGCCTCGCGGATGGTCATGAAATAGCGCACCATGTCGGGGTGCGTCACGGTCACCGGACCGCCGGCCTCGATCTGGGCCTTGAACTTCGGCACCACCGAGCCGTTCGAGGCCAGCACATTGCCGAACCGCACCGAGATCAGTCGCATCGGCGGCTTGCCGTCGCCCTTGATATCCCTGGCGAGGTGTTCGCGATCGAGCGCCTGGCAGTACATTTCGGCGAAGCGCTTGGTCAGGCCGAGCATCGAAACCGGTTCGATCGCCTTGTCAGTGGAAATCATCACCATCGCCTCCGCCCCGGCGGCGATCGCGGCATCGGCAACGTTGACGGAGCCGAAGATGTTGGTCTTGATGCCCTCGGCCCAGTCGCGCTCGAGGATCGGGACATGCTTCAACGCCGCGGCGTGGAACACGAGAGCCGGACGAAAATCGGCGATGACGCGAAAGATCCGCTCGCGGTCGCGGATGTCGGCGATCCGGCCCTCGATCGCAGTCTCGGTCTTCTCCGCCGCAAGCGCCTCGGTGATCTGAAACAGCGCCGGCTCGGAGTTCTCGATCACCAGGAGCCGCGCCGCGCCGAACGCGATCAGCCGGTGACAGATTTCCGAGCCGATCGAGCCGCCGCCGCCGGTGACGACGACGGATTTGCCGCGGACAAACGCCTCAAGCCGCTGATAATCGATCTTCGCGGTCGGGCGCAGCAAGAGGTCCTCGACCGCGACGGGCGCCAGATGCGGCGCGTCCGCGCTCTCCTCCAGCGAGGGCAACCGGCTGACCGCAAGCCCGAGCTTGCGCGCCCGCGTCAGCACCGCTTCCGGCTGCGCGTCCGCCTCGAACATCGACGGCAGCATGATGACGCGCTGGAGGCGCTTGCCGCGCGCGGTGAAATCCTCCGCCACCTCGGCGAGGTCGTCGATGCGGCCGAGCACGGGTAGGCCCCTGATCATCTGGCCGAGATCAGATGGCGACGGCGACAGCACCCCGACCGGCCAGTACCGCTTCACCGCACCGCTTTCAGTGCCGCGCAGCACGATCTCGGCCTCGGCCGCGCGACCGATCAGCAGCACCGGCGGGCTGTCGGCGGCACGCGCCTGGTTGCGCGCGCGGGTATAGCGGAAATAGCGATAGGCGAGCCGCGATCCGGCGAGGAAGAAAACCTCCAGAAACCAGTAGATGATGATGGTCGTCTTGCCGAAATAGAACGTGCCGAACACGTTCGGCGCCAAAAAGATGTAGTCAAGGATCAGAAGCGCGACGCTTAGCACGCTTGCCGCCTTGGCAATGTTCATCAGGTCCGGCAGCGAGATGAACCGCCACTTCGTCACGGTGAGCTGGAAGACGAAACAGACGATGACGCTGAGCGCGAGAAATGGCGGCAGGATCGTCAGCAGCCGCGGCACACGCGCATAGAACTGTTCGGCACCGAACCGCAGGTAAAAACTCGCGATCACCGCGAACGCCGTCGCGCTGACGTCATGCAGCGCGATCAGCGCATTGCGCCAGGTCAGCCGCGAGAAACGGGCCATCACCGCATTCAAGACACTGCTACTCCGTCCGCCAAACCAAGTCGGGTATTTTCACTTGTCATTGCGAGCGCCAGCGAAGCAATCCAGTCTGAGCAAAAAACTGGAACGCGTCGTCGCGATGCTCCTCGCGATGACGGTTCACTGGATGGTCCTGTCCGGCGATCCGGATTTTATCTTCGCCTGCAATATCATCCCGCCCGCGACCCCGACGCCGAGAACATACATCCAGCCTTCGTGGAAGTCGAAAAGATGCGAGTTGAACAGCGAACTGACGACGTTCTGCACCACGACCAGGAGGCCCACCCAGGCGGCAATATCCGTGCCCTCCCAAAACAGCAGACCATGCGCGGTCCACAAGGCGTAGAGCAGGACGATGCCGACAAGCCCCCATTGCACGGCCACGTTGAGTGTCTGGTTGTGCGGGTTCGAAACGATCTGAGCCTGAGGCAGCACCGGATTGACCGTTTCCCGCTCGAACAGGCCACGGGTCGAGCCCGTGCCATGCCCGACGAGCGGCGCCTCCATGACGAATTTGAGCGATTTCCGCCAGTATTCGAGCCGCAATCCAACGGACGTAATGGGATCGCCGCCGCGGTAATCTTCATACTGGCTGGAGATCGACGCGACCTTCTCCTGCAGATTCGGTGAGATCGCATATAAACCGCCGGCCGCAACGACACCGATGACAAGAAGCGCGAGAGCGATGCGCCGGCTGAAATAGAACAGCACGAGCACCAGCAACATCACCGGCATGTAGACGAAGGCCGTTCGCGCCAGGGTGAGGAAGGCCATGCTGGCGATGAAGCCCGACGCGAGCACGAGCAGCATGACCGCTCGCCGCCGCTCGCCGTCGCGATACCGGCGGATTGCAACGCCCGTCACCACGAACAGGCACAGCGCGAATTCCTGGCTCTGGTCGATGTAGTCCTTCACCGGCACGCCGTAGGACGTGTTGGCCCGCTTGAAGGCGAGTTGCGGCTCGACCGCGACGACAAACGACCACAGCATGACAAAGGTGCACGACGCCAAAAAAGCGATGAACACATTGGTTCCGCGCGACGAACGGCTGAAATGGTAGAGCAGCAGCGGCAGCATCAGCAGCTTGGAGAGCGATTTCAGCGCGCCCGCACGTGCGAGCCAGGTCGCATCGGACCACAGCAAGCCGAGCAGCGCGAGCGTCACCAATGCCAGCGGCAGCGCCGCGGCCGGCCGCTTCAGCAAGGCCGTGAAGGGCTTCCACTCGATCGTCGGCAACAGCGTCGCCACGAAAAATCCGCCGATGATCTCGACCGCCGAGGTCGAAATCGGCAGCGCCGCGGCAATCAGGACCGCGAGGATGTCGGCGGTCCTGATCCAGGCCGCCCTGTCGGTGAAGGCCTGCAGGATATGAGGGGCCTCTTTCCGCGCGCGGCGCGAGGTCGCGTCGGCGCTCACGACGCGCCTTCCCTGGCCCGCACCACCAGCGAGGTGGTGCTGAAGCCCGGAACGATCGGCACCAGAACGACCTCGCCGCCATTCGCTTCGACCACCTCATGGCCGACAACTTGCTCGCGGGTGTAGTCGCCGCCCTTCACCAGCACGCTCGGCTTGATCCGTTCGATTAGTTTGAGCGGGGTATCCTCGTCGAATACGACGACGAGATCGACCGCCTCCAGCGCCGCAAGAACTTCAGCGCGCGCCTGCTCATTCTGCAGCGGCCGATCATTGCCCTTCAGTCGTTTCACCGAAGCGTCGGAATTGATGCCGACGACCAGCCGGTCGCAGGCCGCGCGGGCGTCGGTGATGACCTTGACGTGACCCGGGTGTAGAATGTCAAAGCAGCCATTGGTGAAGCCGACCCGCAGCCCCTGGCGCCGCCAATCCTTCACCTGCGCATCGAGCGCTTCGCCGCTGGATGCGATCTTCTCCTCGATCACCAGCGACGCGTGCGGCAGCACCCGCCGCCGCAATTCACTCAGGCTCGCCGTCGCCGTGCCGAGCTTGCCCACCACAACCGAGGCCGCGGCCATCGCGCAGCGCACGGCTGTTTCCCAATCCGCGCCGGCCGCCAGCATCACCGCAAAGGTCGCGACTACGGTGTCGCCCGGGCCGGAGACATCGCGCACCGGACCCGGCAAGGCCGGCACATGCACCGCCTCGCCATCGGCGGCGACGATGCTGGCGCCCTGCTCGCTTCGCTTCACCAGGATGCCGTCGGCGCCGACCAGAGCGGCAGCGGCCTGCGCCGCTTCGACGATCTCCGCATCGGAGCCAGCATGCATCCGGGTTGCTTCCGCGAGTTCCTTGCGGTTGGGCGTCACGAAATTGGCGCCGCGATAGAAAGCAAGGTTCGGATTTTTTGGATCGACGATGACGGGCTTGCCGGCGCGACGCGATGCTTCGACGACCTCACGAACCACGCGCTCGGTGAGCACGCCCTTGGCATAGTCCGACAGCACCACGACATCGGAGCGCGACAATGCGGCGAGCGCCTTGTCGATCAGTTCCTGCTCGATGTCGGCCGCCGCCGCCTGCGCGAATTCCCAATCGGCGCGCAACAGATGGGTCGAGAAATGCTCGGACACGAAACGGACCTTGCGGGTCGTCGGCCGGGTGCCGTCCACGACCAATTGCGCCTCGATTTGCGGTTCCTCATGCAGCTTATGCGCGATCAGATGCGCGGCCTCATCGCGGCCGATGCTCGCAATAAAAATGCAGCGCGCGCCGAGCGAGGCGATGTTCCGCGCCATGTTGCCGGCGCCGCCGATCATGGTCTCGGTGCGATTGACGGCAAGCACCGGCGCGGGCGCTTCCGGCGACACGCGCGAGACGTCGCCATAGACGAACTCGTCCAGCATGAGGTCGCCGACGCAGAGCACCGTCTGGCGCGGAACCGAGCTCGCGAGCGTATCGAAATCAAACATCGGAAGTGCTGCGTCCTAGAATACGTTCTAGCGATAAGGATCGGCGCGGTCGAGAAAGCCGCCGACATAGGCTTTTACGGCGTCTTCGAGCGACGTGAAACCGCCATTGTATCCCGCCTCGCGCAATCTCTCGGTCGCGGCTTGCGTGAAATACTGATAGCTGCCGCGGATGTTCTCGGGCATGTCGACATATTCAATGTTCGGCTTGAGGTTCAAGGCGGCGTAGCTCGCAAGCATCAGATCACGGAAGCTGCGGGCGCGCCCGGTGCCGATATTGAAGATGCCGTTGGCGCTGGGAGAGGCCAGCAGCCACATCATCACCCGCACGACGTCATCGACATAGATGAAGTCGCGCCGCTGGTCGCCATCGGCGATGCCCTCGCGATGGGATTTGAACAGCTGAACCGGGCGTTGCGAGCGGATATCGTCGAACCGCTTGGCGAGGACGCTCATCATGGCGCCCTTGTGATACTCGTTCGGGCCGAACACATTGAAGAACCGCAGGCCGGCCCAATGCGGCGGCAGTTTCTCGCCCTTTGCCGCACGCTCGGCGACCACGAGATCGAACAGCTTCTTGCTCCAGCCATAGAGGTTCATCGGCCGCAGCTTCTGCAGCGCCGCCATCGACCAGTCGTCCTCGAAGCCGTGCTCGCCATTGCCGTAGGTTGCCGCCGACGAAGCGTAGATGAAGGGAACACGATGCACGGTGCACCAATCGAGCAGACGCAGCGAGGCGCGGAAATTCATTTCCATCACGAGATCGCCGTCTGTGGCGGTGGTCTCGGAAATCGCCCCCATATGAAACACGGCTTCGAGCCGCCGACCGCTGAGCCAGGTCTGCAACTCGGCGATCGGCACGAAATCCGCGAGCTGGCGCTTGGCAAGATTGCGCCATTTCGGCCCGTCCCCGAGCACATCGCACACCACGACGTCGGCGTGACCGGCCTCGTTGAGCGCCGCCACCAGATTCGAACCGATAAAGCCGGCGCCGCCGGTGACCAGAAGCATATGAACCCTTCAGGAAATTCCCCGACCTTCCATTGCCCCACCGCGGCCATGCAGGCAACGTCTGGTGCCACGGACGGAGATCAAAACAAGCGCGGCCACCGCTGGACGGGCCGCAACAGAGCAGTTAACCCGCTGGACGGCAGCATCCGGCCGGTCGACGAACAAAATAAATGAATCAGTATTCAGAACATAGCGGAGATCTGGCAGACGGCCGCCCGATTCTGTTGGTTCCGTATATGTGGATCGGGGACTTTGTCCGCTGCCACTCAGTGGTGAAGGTCCTGAACCAGCGCTGGCCGAATCGCCCCGTCGATGTGCTGGCGACGCCGCTTTGCGCGCCTTTGGTGGATTACATGCCGGGCATCCGCCAGGCCATCATCAGCGATCTGCCGCGCAGCCGTCTGGCGCTCGACCGCCAATGGGCGCTCGCAGCCCGGTTTCGGCAAAACAGCTATGGCGACGCCCTCATCATGCCCCGGACCTGGAAGGCGGCACTGGCGCCGGCGATCGCCGGCATCCCCACCCGCACCGGGTTTGTCGGCGAAGTCCGGTTCGGCCTCCTGAACGACTGGCGCTGGGGTGAAAAGGCCCTGCCCCGCATGGTCGACCGCTGCGCGGCGCTGGCGCTGCCGAAGGGCGCGGCACTGCCCGCCGAATGGCCGAAGCCGGAATTGCGCGTCGGCGCGACGGAGGTCGCAGCCTGGCGCGAAAAGCGGATGCTCAGCGCGAACCGCGCGGTGGCGCTGGCGCCGGGCGCCGTCGGGCCGTCCAAGCGCTGGACCTATTATGCGGATGCCGCGCGCATGCTGGTGGCCCGCGGCTATGACGTCTGGATCATCGGCGGTCCCGGCGAGAAGCAGGCCGCGCGCGACCTGGTCGCGGCGGGCGGTCCCAAGGTGCATGATCTGACCAGCGACGATCTGCGCAACGGCATCCTGGCGCTGGCCGCGGCCGACCTCTGCATCTCCAATGATTCCGGCCTTGTTCATGTGGCCGCCGCGCTCGGCACCAGGACGATCGGCATCTTCGGCCCGACCTCGCCCTATCACTGGGCGCCGCTCAACACGATCGAGGCCGCGATCGAGACCCGAACCGACGTGCCCTGCCGTCCCTGCCACAAGCCGGTCTGCCGCATGGAGCATCATCGCTGCATGCGGGACATTCCGGCCGAGGATGTGATTGCGGTGGCCGACCGCGCCTTGAACCAACGCGACGCCAGCCTCGACGTCGGCCGCGCATGACACCAGCGAAACCCGCCGCCTTCCTCGATCGCGATGGCGTCATCAACCACAATGATGACGGCTATATTGGCAGCCGCGAGCGATTCCGCTGGATCACGGGTGTTGCGACCGCAATCCGCAAACTGAACGATTCCGGCTTCCACGTGTTCGTCGTGACCAATCAATCTGGCGTGGCGCGCGGCCTGTTCAGCGAGGACGATGTCCGCACCCTGCATCAGTGGATGGTGCAGGCGCTCGCCGCGCAAGGCGCGCGGATCGATGATATCCGCTATTGCCCTTATCTCGCCGAGGGCACGATCGAGGCCTATCGCCGCGACAGCGACTGGCGCAAGCCCAAGCCCGGCATGCTGCTCGATCTGATGCGCCATCACGCCGTGCGGCGGGAGCAAAGTTTTTTTATCGGCGACAGCGACAGCGACATGCTGGCCGCTCAAGCGGCGGGGGTGGCCTTCCATCGCTTTTCCGGCGGCGATCTCGCCGAGTTCGTCGACGGCATTTTGAACAAGCGTCCGTGACGATGAGCGCCGCCACCTGCGCACGAGCGCATCGGGGAATGACACCGCGCCAGACAGACTCAGCCCGCCAGCACCCGTTCGATCGCCGTGATGGTGTCGTTCACGGTCGGTTTGGCGTTGAGCCCGCCGACCGTCTGCAGCGGTCCGCCACCGAGCGGACCGGTCAAGGCCGGATCGGAGCCGACGAAGATCCCGACCGTGGGCACGCGGTAGGCGGCGGCGAGATGCAGCAGGCCGGTGTCGACGCCGACGGCGAGTGAGGCTTCCGCAAGGATCGCGGCGACGGCATCGAGCGGCTGACGGTCCAACACCTCGGCCTCGGGAATCGAGGACGCCAGCCTTTGTGCGCGTCGACGTTCGCTGTCATTACCCCATGGAAGCGCCACGTCGAAACCTTCGCGCCGCAACCAGCGGCCAAGATCGATCCAGTTCGCCTCGCTCCATTCCTTCGATGTCCGCGACGTCCCGTGCAACAGCAGCGCGCGCCTGCGCCGGCTCGCTGCCCGAGGCAGGCCGTAATCGACGGCGTCGGTTACCTCGTAGCCGAGCGAGACCGCCGTCAACAGCCGGTTGCGCGTCACGGCGTGGAGCTGGCGCGAGACGCGATGGGTCACGTCGTAGAAGCGCGAGGCGAGCGGCTCCTTGATGCTGGACGCATCGTAGCCGTGACGCTCGCCCTGTGATCGCCGGGCGATGAACGCCGAACGGATCAGGCCCTGGGTATCGACGATGCGGTCGTAGCCGGTTTCGCGAAGACGGCGCGAGATATCGGAGATGTCGCTCCAGGTGGATGGCGCCAACAGGCGCGAGCGCCAGCGTCGCGTCGCCACCGAAATCACCTCGTCGACGGCCGGATGCAACTGAACCAAAGGCGCGAACGGCTCCTCGACGATCCAGCTCAGCTGCAGGTGCGGAAACGCGCGACGCGCATCGACCACCGCGGGCATATGGTGGATCACGTCGCCAAGCGAGGAAGTCTTGATGAAAAGAACGCTGTCCATCGCCCGGCCGATTTCCTCCCTGGTACCGCCTATCTGAAGTCCCTGCACCATCCCTGCCAATCCATCTCAGGGACTTCAGATAGAAAGCGGTACTGATTCATAGACTTGTTAGTGTCCTTTGGCTTTCGACGTTCGTGTCGGTGGTCGCCGCGCTGTATCACGAACGTCGAAACCGGACACTAGCCGTATTCAGATTTCAGCAACCATAGGCACCAAATAGGGGCCAGTCAGCCGTGAATGCGACGCTTTGGCCCGAGCTTATAGCGTCGATTCCATACTTCGTTGGGAAATTTGGCGTTGTCTGGGGGGAACAGCTGGGACGCTTTTGAATAACCTGGGGATTTGGACGATGACCGTACTCGTAACCGGCGGCGCAGGCTATATCGGAAGCCACATGGTGCATGCGCTCGTGGATTCGAGCGAACGCGTTGTCGTGATCGATAACCTGTCGACCGGATTTTCCGCGTTCATTCCGGAAGGCGTGCCGCTCTATATCGGCGACGCCGGCGACGAAAACCTCGTCGACGGCGTGATCGAAAATCAGGGCGTCGACGCCATCATCCATTTCGCCGGTTCGATCGTCGTTCCGGAATCGATGCGCGATCCGCTCGGCTACTACCGCAACAATGTGATGACGACGCGCAATCTGCTCAATGCCGCCGTCAGGCGCGGCGTGCTCAAATTCATCTTCTCGTCGACCGCCGCCGTCTATGGCAACCCCGATCAGGTTCCGGTGTCGGAAGACGCGCCGACGCGACCGCTGTCGCCGTATGGCTCGTCCAAGCTGATGGCCGAAATCATGCTGCATGACGTCGCGGCGGCGCATCAGCTCAATTTTGTGGCGCTCCGTTATTTCAACGTCGCCGGTGCCGATCCGCAGGGCCGTTGCGGCCTCGCCACCATCGGCGCGACGCACCTCCTGAAAGTTGCGGTCGAGGCGGCGACCGGCCAGCGCGCCAAGTTCGACGTGTTCGGCAGCGACTATCCGACGCCGGACGGTACCTGCGTCCGCGACCTCATTCATGTCAGCGACCTCGTGCAGGCGCATCTCGCCGCTCTCAATTATCTGCGCAATGGCGGCCCATCGACCACGCTGAATGCCGGCTATGGCCACGGCTACTCCGTGCTCGAGATCATCGACGCCGTGCGCAAGGTTTCGGGCAGCCCGTTCGCGGTCCAGCATGCGGCCCGCCGCGACGGCGACATCATGACGATGGTCGCCGACACCAGCCGCATCAAGGCCACGCTGGACTGGACGCCACGATATGACGACCTCGGCACCATTGCCGCGCACGCGATGGCCTGGGAACAGAGATTGCTCGACGAGCGTCGCAGCGCCGAGCGCGAAGCCGTCCCGGCCTAGTGTGGTGGTTCAGAAGTTCTCTTCATAGTTTCCGCGAGTCCATCACGCGTTTCGAAAATCCGACATCGGCATGTCCGGGCGTCAAGCGCTGTTTTGACTTGAAAAGCCAGCCCTTAGGGGGCAGGAAGGCGTCACGTTTCATATCGAAACGGCTTACGCCTGCGAGCGGTGCGCGGCTCGTTTCGGATCCTGAATGGCTGATCTTCCACTGACTGCACCCTTGCCGGGAACGGCTTCGCCCGCTGCCGAGAAACCCGGCGCGGCTGCGATCGACTACACCGCGACCGCGCTGGTCCGCCGCATCATCATGGAACAGGGTGCCGCCCATTGGCGGCGCTATGCGGTCGCCTTCATTCTGATGCTCGTGGTCGCCGGCACGACGGCCGGCACGGCTTACCTGATCAGCGACCTCTTCAACGCGGCTTACCTCAGCCGCAACTTCTCCACCATCGTCTGGATGTCGCTGCTGGCCTTCTCGATGTTCGCGGTGAAGGGCGCCGCGACCTACGGCCAGTCGGTGATCATGCAGCAGATCGGCAATTCGATCCTGGCCGCCAATCAGCGCCGGCTGTTCGCCAAGCTGATGAGCGAAAGCATCGGATTCTTCTCCGACCGGCATTCGACCGAATTCCTCGCCCGCCTCACCACCGGCGCGGCCTCCGTCAATCAGGTGGTCAACCTGATCGTCACCTCGATCGGCCGCGACTTCTTCTCGCTGATGGGCCTCGGCTGGGTGATGATGGTGCAGGATCCGGTGATGGCGATCGGCGGCATGGTGATCGCGCCGCCCGCGCTGTTGATCCTGCGCAAGCTGGTCAAGCGCATGCGCACGCTGGCGCGCGCGCAATTCACCGGCAATGCCGACATTCTCGAGACCATGCAGGAGGCGCTGCAGGGCCTGCGGACGGTCAAGGCCTTCACGCTGGAAGGCGTGATGCAGGCGCGCATCAACGAGAATATCGCGATCGTACAGCGCAATGCCGACAAGATCGCGCGCGTCTCGAACCGGTCGAGCCCGCTGATGGAAACGCTCGGCGGGCTGGCGGTGTGCGCCTCGCTGATCTATGGCGGCTACCGCTTCCTGGTGATGGGCGCGACACCGGGTGAATTCTTCTCGTTCCTGACCGCGTTCCTGCTGGCTTATGAGCCGGCGAAGCGGCTGGCGCGGCTCAATCTCGAACTCAACAGCGCGCTGATCGGCGCGCGCATGCTGTTCGAGATCATCGACAGCCCGGCGAGCGAACCCGACGACAGCGCCTCGCCGAAACTGCAGGTCGGCGCCGGCCATATCGAATTGCGCGACCTCACTTTCGGCTACCGGCCCGCGGAGCCCGTGCTCAACCGGATGTCGCTCGTTGCCGAGCCCGGCAAGGTGACGGCACTGGTCGGCCCCTCCGGCGGCGGCAAGTCGACGGTTCTCAACCTGATCCTGCGGCTGTATCCGATCGATAGCGGCGCCATCCTCATTGACGGCACCGACATCGCAGGGGTGTCCCGCAAGTCGCTCCGCCAAGCCATCAGCTATGTCGGCCAGGACGTCTTCATGTTCCGCGGCACCATCCGCGAAAATATCGCCTTCGGCAAACCGGACGCGACCGAGGCCGAGATCATCGCCGCGGCCAGCGCCGCCTGCGCCCATGAGTTCATCATGGGTTTCCCACTCGGCTATCAAACGCCGGTCGGCGAACATGGCACGCAACTCTCGGGCGGCCAGCGCCAGCGCGTGGCGATCGCGCGCGCCTTGCTGAAGAATGCGCCGGTCGTGCTGCTCGACGAGGCCACGGCTTCGCTCGATTCGGAATCCGAGCGCCAGGTGCAGGAAGCGATCCAGCATCTGTGCCAGGGCCGCACCACGCTTGTCATCGCGCATCGTCTGCACACCATCACGCATGCCGACGCCATCCATGTCATCGAAGCGGGCCAGGTCGTCGAAAGCGGCCGACATGACGAGCTGATGCGCCAGAGCGGCCGCTATGCCTCGTTCTTTCGTCTACAGCATCACGCTCCCGAGCCGCTGGCGCTGGTCGCCGGCTCGGCCTAGGTTGCCCACATGCAGGATACGATGGCCGTCGAATTCGTCGTTCCACCCGCACCGCAACCCGCAATCGCCGTCGCCGGAAACGGAAAATTCTTTCCGGTGCGCCGGATCTGGTGCGTCGGCCGCAATTATCTCGACCACATCCGCGAGCTCGGCAATGACGAACGGCAGCCGCCGTTTTTCTTTGCCAAGCACGCCGACATGGTGGCGCCGGACGGCGCCACCATCCCGTTCCCCCCGCTGACAAAAGACCTGCAGCACGAGGTCGAATTGACGGTCGCGCTGAAATCCGGCGGCGCCAATATCGCGGCGGCAACGGCGCTCGACTGCGTCTATGGTTACGGTGTCGGTGTCGACCTGACGCGCCGTGACCTGCAGACGGCCGCGCGCAAGAAGGAGCAGCCCTGGGAGATCGGCAAATCGTTCGACCGGTCGGCCCCCTGCAGCGCGTTGCGGCCGGCGTCGGAGATCGGGCATCCCTCACAAGGCCGCATCTGGCTCTCGGTCAACGGCAGCGTGAAGCAGGACGGCGATCTCGGCCAGATGATCTGGAACACCGCCGAGATCATTTCGAAGCTGTCGCAACAGGTCACGCTCGCCGCGGGTGATCTGATCATGACCGGCACGCCGGCGGGCGTGGCCGCGCTCAATCCGGGCGACCGCATCGAATGCGGCGTCGATGGCGTCGGCACGCTCAAGGTGACGCTCGGCTGAACCCTGGGGATTAACCGGCCACTTTCGCCTCGATGGCCGCCGCGATCGCGAGCAGCCGGCGATCGTCACCGTGGCGGCCGAACAGCATCAGGCCGCACGGCAGGGAATTACTAAGCCGGATCGGCAGCGAGACGGCGCAAAGGTCGAGAAAATTGGCGATCGACGGATTGCGCAGCGCCAGCATGTTGCGGTTCGTGAAATCCTCTGCAGTTGCGACCTCCGACTGCAGCGGCGCCGCGATCGGCGTCGTCGGCAGCACCAGCGCGTCGTACGCGTCGAAGATCGAGTCCATGTGCGCCACCGCGGCGCCGCGATCGCGCAGGTTGAGAATGTAGTCCGCCGCGCTGATGCCGGCGGCGCGTTGCAATCGCTCGCGCACATTCGGATCGATCTCGCTTGCGGCCGTCGCAAGCAGCCCACGGTGGATGGCATAGGCCTCGGCCGGCACGACGCCGCCGCGCGCGTTGATTGTCGCCATCTCATCCAAGGCGCCGATGCTGACATCGGAGCATGTTGCCGGACCGAGTTTCGCCAACGCACGCTCGAAGGCCGGCGCGACGATGCGATCCAATCCCTCCAGCGGCCGGCCTTGCAGAACCCCGAACCGGAGGCTTGCCAGATCCGCCGGCCGCACCGGCTCTGGCGTCTCCCCGGCCAAGATCGCGTCGGCCAGCGCGCCATCGGCCACGCTCGAAGCAATCGGTCCAATCGAATCGAAGGTGAAGGACAGCGGGAAAGCCCCTTCGCGCGGCACGCGTCGCGCCGTCGGCTTGAAGCCGACGAGCCCGCAGAACGAAGCCGGAATTCGCGTCGAGCCACCGGTATCGGTGCCGATGGCGATGTCGCAGAAGCCGTCCCCGACGGCGACCGCCGCGCCCGACGATGATCCGCCCGGCACCCGCGCGCGATCCGCCGGATTGCCGGGCGTGCCGAAATGCGGGTTGGCGCCGATGCCGGAATAAGCGAACTCCGTCATGTTGGTCTTGCCGATGATCACCGCCCCGGCCTCGCGCAGGCGACGAACCACGGGCGCGTCGGCAGCCGCCGGGTTGCCGCGCTTCAGAAGCGCGCGCGAGCCCGCCCGCGTTACCTCGCCCGCGACGTCGAACAGGTCCTTGACGGTGATGATGGCGCCATCCAACGGGCCTTTGCGGTCGCCGGCCTTGGCCCGCAAGGTCGCCTGGTCGGCGGCGGCACGCGCGGCTTCGGCATAGACGCTCAGGCAGGCGCGACCGCCCTCGCCTCGGCTATCGGCAATCGCCGCCAGCGCCTGTTCAACACGATCGCGTGACGTCTTGGTCATGTCCACATTCGCCGCCCAATTTCACCGAGCGCCTGCTAACGCGCCAGCGGCGCGAATGTATCGCTCTCGCACGCATCGGCAATCACCGAGAGCCTGTAATCGGTGACTTTCTTGTTGCGGAAAAACAGGGTGTAGTATTGGCGGCTGTCGGGATCGTCATTGCGCAGACACAGCGCCCAATCGGCCGGAAATGGCGAGCGGTTGCGATGCACGTCGGAAATCTCCGGCTGGCCCGCCAACTTCAGCCGTTCGTAGACACGCCGGACCTCAAAGATGGTGGTGCCGACATCGGCCTGATCCGGCTCGGGGTCGGGGAAAACGCTCTCCGACAGCGAGCATGCCGCGCAGCACACCCCAACCAACGCCACGACGAGCAATCGAGACACCACCCCCACGCAACGGCCCCATCCCATCCTGGCGGCTGCCGCCGCCAATCATTCCATCGCTCTCGACGCCGTCACCTATATACAAAATTCCGAGGAGCGACCACAGGCCGGCGTGCACAATGTCCGGATGCGCCATCCATTCGTCGCTTGCATAAGGCACTAGCCACGAAAAGTTGAGCACGATATCAACGGCAATGCATCTCCTTGTCAGCAGAATGAGTCAGCCAGCATGAAAACGCGCGCCGCCGTCGCCTGGGAGGCCAACAAACCGCTCACGATCGAAACCGTTGATATCGGCGGGCCGAAAGCGGGCGAGGTGCTGGTCGAAATCAAGGCGACCGGCGTCTGTCACACTGATGCCTACACGCTGTCGGGGCTGGATTCCGAAGGCAAATTCCCCGCGATCCTGGGACACGAAGGCGCCGGGATCGTCCGCGAGATCGGCGCCGGCGTGACATCGGTCAAACCCGGCGATCACGTCATTCCGCTCTACACACCGGAATGCCGCGGCTGCAAAACCTGCCTGTCGCGCCGCTCCAATCTCTGCACCGCGATCCGCGCGACCCAAGGACAGGGTCTGATGCCCGACGGCTCGACCCGCTTTTCCTGCGATGGCGGCGAGGTCTTCCACTATATGGGCTGCTCGACCTTCGCCAATTTCACGGTGTTGCCCGAGATTGCGGTAGCGAAAGTGCGCGAGGACGCCCCGTTCGACAAGATCTGCTACATCGGCTGCGGCGTCACGACAGGCATCGGCGCGGTGGTCTATACCGCCAAGGTCTGGCCCGGCGCCAATGTCGTGGTGTTCGGCCTCGGCGGCATCGGACTGAACGTGATCCAGGGCGCGCGCATGGTCGGCGCTGACAAGATCATCGGCGTCGATCTCAATCCGTCGAAGGTCGCGATCGCCAGAAAATTCGGCATGACCGACTTCATCAACCCGAAGGATGTCGGCGCCGACAAGATCGTGCAGGCGATCGTCGATGCCACCGGCGGCGGCGCGGACTTCTCGTTCGAATGCATCGGCAATGTCACGACCATGCGGCAGGCGCTGGAATGCTGCCATCGCGGCTGGGGCGAATCCATCATCATCGGCGTCGCGCCCTCAGGCGCCGAAATCGCGACGCGGCCATTTCAGCTGGTCACCGGACGGGTCTGGAAAGGCTCGGCCTTCGGCGGCGCCCGCGGCCGCACCGATGTGCCCAAGATCGTCGACTGGTACATGGAGAAGAAGATCAATATCGACGATCTGATCACGCATACGATGCCGCTGGATCAGATCAACACCGCCTTCGACCTGATGCATGAGGGCAAGTCGATCCGCTCGGTGGTGATGTACTGAGGCCCCGCTCAAGCATCATGGCGTTTGGTTGATCGCCGCCGGCGCTCGGCTCAACTCGCCTTGGCGACAAAACCGATCGGGGCCGTGCGGCGCGCCCGCCAATTGTCCAGAAAGATGATGGTCGCGGGCCCGGTCGAACGCGGGCGCGTCTCGCGCCGTTCCGCCTCGTCGGCAAGCCGGTGAAACAGGCTGATCAGAGACTTGTTGGTTTCCTTCAGCGCCAGCTTGCGATACCGCTGGGCCTTCGACAGCGCGCGCATCTAATCCTCCTGCCGCTTCACCGGCTTTTTGGCCGGGCGGGGTTCGAGCATGGCGCTCGCAACGATCAGCGGCATCCAGAACAGCAACAACATGACGACCTCCAGTCCCTGATCCCACGCGAACAACGCATCCTCGTTTGGCGAGTTCCGTAACCTGCCCTTCTCCATATACGTTTGGTTTTCGAAGCCGCACCGCGGTTCGAAGACATCAACGCGAATGTGATGAACGCTGCGCGGAACGTCGGCCGAAGCAACATCAACGACACGGCGGCGAAACGCGCCCGCAATCCAGACGAAACGAATCAGTGCGAGCGTGAACGGAGATGGAGTTGCCTGCCTCAAGGCAGCTCGCTTGCATCCCTCTCACCGGCAAAGAGGCAGTGATTCTATGAAAACCGCATGACGCCGTCGTCGATCCTGCCGAAGCGCAACGTCAGAATATCCCGCAGATAATTCTGGTCGAGCGTCCAGGGCCGCCTCAAGCCTTGTCGGGGCAGCCTCGGCAACGCCCGCTGCAGGTAACCGGAGCTGAAATCGACCCAGGGCGCGGTCGGGAGCGACGCATCCGAATTGTGCGGGGTGCAGATGGTGTAGCCCTTGCGGTCCATGTAGGTCAGCAGGCGGCAGACATACTCGGCGATCAAGTCGCTCTTCAGCGTCCAGGACGCGTTGGTGTAGCCGAACACCGACGCAAGATTCGGCACGTCGGAAAACATCAGGCTCTTGTAAGTCAGGGTTCTGGCGAAATCGACAGGCGTGCCGTCGACGATGATCTGCGCGCCGCCGAGCATCTGAACGTCAAGCCCGGTCGCGGTGACGACCAGGTCGGCCGCAAGCTCGGCGCCATCGTCCAGTCGCACGCCCCGTTCGGTGAACGTCTCGATCGCGCCGGTGACGACGGACGCGCCGCCACGCGCGATCGCGCGGAACAAATCACCATCGGGCACCAGGCAAAGCCGCTGCTCCCATGGATTGTAACGCGGCGTAAAATGCGTCCCCAAATCATAGTCTGCGCCGAGCGCCGCACGAACGCCCGCGAGCAGCAGCGCCTTGGCGCTGGCGGGCGCCGCGCGGCAGAGCTTGAACACAGCCAGGTTCAACAGCACGTTGCGCCAGCGGATCAACTGATATGCGAGGCGCGGTCCGAACCATCCGCGCAGCTTCTCGGCGAGCCGATCATGGGACGGCCGCGCGATCACATAGCTCGGCGAGCGCTGCAGCATGGTGACATGGGCGGCGGTCCTGGCCATTTCCGGCACCAGCGTCACCGCCGTCGCGCCGGAGCCGATCACGACGACGCGCTTGCCGGCATGGTCAAGGTCTGCGGGCCAATGCTGGGGGTGAACGATCTGACCGCGGAAGTCGGCGGCGCCCGGAAAGTCGACCGTATAGCCCCGCGCGTAGTTGTAATAACCGGAGCACATCAGCAGGAAACGGCAGCTCAAAGTCATGCGTTGTCCGCCGGCCCCTTGCTCGACCTCGACCGTCCACATCGCGTCGGGCGAGGACCAGCCCGCGCTGATCACGCGATGACCGAACCTGATGTGCCGGTCGATGCCGTGTTCGGCGGCGGTCTGCCGGACATAGCTCAGGATTGAGGGGCCGTCGGCGATCGCCTTCGGATCGGTCCATGGCTTGAACGAATAGCCGAGGGTGAACATGTCCGAATCGGAGCGGATGCCGGGATAGCGAAACAGATCCCAGGTCCCGCCGCTGCATCCGCGGGCCTCGAGGATGGCGTAGCTCTTGCCCGGGCATCTGGTCTGTAAATGATAACCGGCGCCGATGCCGGACAAGCCGGCTCCCACGATCAGCACATCAAAATGTTCGCGCGCCATTCCTCAAATGCTGGGCGCGTGCAGGCGATTTTGCAATGCCGATTTTGCAACGCGAATCTTTGCCGGCGTTCACGCCAACGGGCGCGAGGCGACGCGCGCTTCGCACCCGTTATCGAGCTCTCAGCCCTAATCAGCGCCAGAACAGCGCCAACAGGATGATGATCGGCAGCGGAATGCCGATCAACCAGAGAAGCGCACCTTTGCCAAACGTCATACCAGCCTCCTGTCAGTTGTCTGGCAGGAGAACGTTATGACCCCGCAGAGGTTCCCGGCGCGGTTTTCCGACCGAGAAGCTCGGCGATCAAAGCGCGATTCGCGATCAATAACGATAATGGTCGCTCTTGAACGGGCCCTGTTGCGGCACGCCGATATAGTCGGCCTGATCCTTGCGCAGTTCGGTCAGTTTCACGCCGATCTTGGCAAGGTGCAGCCGCGCGACCTTCTCGTCGAGCGTCTTCGGCAGCACGTACACTTCCTTCTTGTACTTGCCCTGGTTGGCGAACAATTCGATCTGCGCCAGCGTCTGGTTGGTGAAGGAGGCCGACATCACGAAGCTCGGATGCCCCATCGCGTTGCCGAGATTGACCAGCCGCCCTTCCGACAACAGGATCATCCGCTTGCCGTCCGGGAACGTGATCTCGTCGACCTGCGGCTTGATGTTGGTCCACTTCAGATTGCGCAAATGCGCGATCTGAATCTCGTTGTCGAAGTGACCGATATTGCAGACGATGGCGCGATCCTTCATCGCGCGCATGTGCTCGATGGTGATGATGTCCTTGTTGCCGGTGGCGGTGACGAAGATGTCGGCGCGTGGCGCTGCGTCTTCCATCGTCGTGACCTCATAGCCCTCCATCGCCGCCTGCAAGGCGCAGATCGGATCGACTTCCGAGACCATGACGCGGCAGCCGGCCTGGCGCAGCGACGCTGCCGAGCCCTTGCCGACGTCGCCGAAGCCCGCGACCATCGCGGTCTTGCCCGACATCATGACGTCGGTGCCGCGGCGGATGCCGTCCACCAGCGATTCGCGGCAGCCATAGAGATTGTCGAATTTCGACTTGGTGACGCTGTCATTGACGTTGATGGCCGGGAACAGCAACGTGCCGGCCTTCTGCATGTCATAAAGCCGATGCACGCCGGTGGTGGTCTCTTCCGACACACCCTTGATGTTGGCGGCGATCTCGGCGAACCAGCCTTTCGGCTTCTCCTTCAAGAGCCGCTTGATCAGCGCGAAGAAGATTTCCTCCTCTTCCGAGCCCGGCTTGTCGAGGAAGGCGGTGTCGCCCTTCTCGGCGCGATAGCCGTGATGCACCAGCATGGTGGCGTCGCCGCCATCATCGAGGATCATGTTCGGCGTGCCGCCGCCATGCCAATCGAACAGCTTGGCGGTGTAATCCCAGTAATCCTTCAGCGTCTCGCCTTTCACCGCGAACACCGGAATGCCGGCGGCGGCAATCGCCGCGGCGGCGTGATCCTGCGTCGAATAGATGTTGCAGGACACCCAGCGGATGTCGGCGCCGAGCGCGGCCAGCGTCTCGATCAAGACGGCGGTCTGAATGGTCATGTGCAGGGAGCCGGCGATGCGCGCGCCCTTCAGCGGCTGCTTCGCGCCGTACTCCTCGCGCGTCGCCATCAGGCCCGGCATTTCGGTCTCGGCGAGCGAAATCTCCTTGCGACCAAACTCGGCGAGGCCGATGTCCTTGACGATGTAGTCGGTAAAGCCGGGCTTCTTCGCTGTCGCAGTCATCTGGTCTTTCCTGGATTCGTTCGGGGTCTGGTCAGGCTTTTATGGGCTGCTTGTATTGGCTTATTGGGCCGCTGTCTCGGCGCTGTTGCCCACATCCAGCGCGCGTCGGACGCTTGGGAGGCGTTGGCCCAAGCCCCGTCCAAGTGAAAATGGCCGGGAGTCCCCCGGCCATCACCACATTCGGCTGTTTCCGAGCTCACAAGGCTCGCTTCAGCGCGTCCCCAAGATCGGTCTTCTCCCAGGAGAAACCGCCGTCCTTGTCGGGCGCGCGGCCGAAATGGCCGTAGGCCGAGGTGCGCGCATAGATCGGCTTGTTCAGATCGAGATGCTTGCGGATGCCGCGGGGCGTCAGGTCGAAGGCCTGCGCCGCCGCCTGCTCGAGCTTGTCCTCCGGCACTTTGCCGGTGCCGTGGGTGTCGATGTAGATCGACAGCGGCCGGGCCACGCCGATGGCGTAGGAGAGCTG
>Ga0081455_10002030_pt1 | contig 24206 bp, 26 predicted proteins | sample TabmetS3T2R1_FD_70207 | JGI IMG/M metagenome (GOLD analysis project Ga0081455, IMG submission 70207) | Tabebuia heterophylla rhizosphere microbial communities from the University of Puerto Rico - S3T2R1 | ecosystem: Host-associated > Plants > Roots > Rhizosphere ...
CGCTGCGGGAATTGGGCCGACGGAGAAAGCAAAAGCCATCGCGCTTTAGCCGCCGACGAACGTGACCGTCTCGTCGACCGGGGCGCGGCCCGTACGGCCGTGGCTCGCCGTGGGGTCCTCGTATCCGATCGACATGCCGCAGAAGAGGATGAGCCCGTCCGCCGGGCGACAGACCTCGGCGACCGTCTCGCGAACCTGCGACCACGCCATCTGCGGGCAACTGTGCAGGCCTTCGGCGCGAAGCAGCAGCATGACGGTCTGCAGATACATGCCGAGGTCGGCCCATTGGGGCCGGCCGAGCTCGCGGTCGATGTAGCAGAACAGGGCGGCGGGCGCGCCGAAGCACGTCCAGTTGGCGATCGCCGCCCGCTGGCGCGCCTCCCAGTCCTCGCGCGCAATGCCCAGCGCGCTGTAGCGCTCCTTGCCGAAGGCCGACCGGCGCTCGCCGTACGGCGACTTCAGCGCGGCCGGGTACATCTCGTACTGCCGCGCGTCCCAGGGGTCGCCGTGGGCCACGCGCTCGACGGCATGCGTCTTGAGCTCGGCCAGTGGGGCGCCGGTCACCACGTAGATGTTCCACGGCTGGATGTTCGATCCGGACGGCGACCAGGCGGCGGCGGAGAGCACGCGCTCCAGCACCTCCCGCGGCACAGGCTCGTCCCTGAACCCGCGCACCGCCCGCCGGCTTGCGACCGCCTCATAGACGTCCATGATCGCCTGCCTGCCGCCCGCCATCACTGGACCGGCCGTCACTGGACCGGCCATCACTGGACCGGCCATCACTGGACCGGAATCACTGCCGGGGCGCCCTTGCTCTTGATCAGGACCACCACGAATTTCGCCGGCTGGGTCGTGCTTGCGTTGCGGTCGACGAGATGAATGTCGTCGGGGCCTTCATAGAAGGACTGTCCCGGTGTCAGTGTCACCGGCTCGCTGCCCTTGACCTGCTGCACGACAGAGCCTTCCAATACGTAGACAAACGCATGCGCATTGTGCCGGTGGGTCGCGCTCGCCCCGCCGGGCACATGCTCGACCAACAGCATGAGGGCTTCCTTGCCGGGATAGTCGGCAAGATCCTTCGACATGAGCGGCGTCACCTTGGGCTCCTGGGCCATCGCCGTGCCGGCCGTGAGGCCCAGCAGAACCATCGCAACGATCCTGGTCTTCATCGTCATCTCCCGTGCTTCAGTTGGGCTTCCGTTGGCGGCACGATCAGGCTTTGGCCTGGGCGCGCATCCATGCGTCGAGCCCGATGCGGCCGAGCCGCGCTTCGCCCACCGGCACGAGGGAGCGCTCCTCGACCCGGCCGCCGAAATAGCGCGCCTCGGGGTCCTTCACGACCTGGCGCGGGTCGCCGACCGCCTTCAGATAGCGGGCGACGATCTGGTCGAACGGGGCGCGGTCTGGCCCGGCAATCTCGACGATGCCGTTGGCCGGCGCGGCGAGCGCCATCTCGGCGACGATGGCCGCAACATCTTCGGCCGCGATCGGCTGGAACAAGCCGGGCGAGATCGTGACCTTGTTTCCGTGCGTCGCTTCCGCGGCGATGCCGCCGATGAATTCCATGAACTGGGTCGAGCGGACAATGGTGTAGGGAATGCCGGAGCCCACGATCAGCTTCTCCTGGGCGACCTTGGCGCGGAAGTAGCCGTTGTCGCTGCGGTCGATCCCGACAATGGACAGCGCGACGTGATGGCGGACGCCGGCGGCGGCCTCCGCGGCATGAAGGTTGCGGCCCGACGTCTGGAAGAATTCCAGCACCGCCTTGTCCTCGAACGAGGGCGAGTTCGCGAGGTCGACAACCACCTGCGTGCCGGCCATGGCCGCCGCGAGACCCTCGCCGGTCATGGTGTTGACGCCCCGATCGGGCGAGGCGGCGATGACCTCGTGGCCACGCTCTTGACTACCTTGCTGGCGCAGGATGGCGACGACCTTCGAGCCGATGCGGCCGGTGCCGCCGATGACGACGATCTTCACGGTGGGCCTCCTTTGTCGACGTTGCCGGAACCGGCAACGTTCGTGGCGGGACCATGATCGCGCGCGCATCGAGCCGCCGATACTATGCAGCCTGCCAGACAGACCTATCCTTCGAGACAGGTTGACCTGCCCGCTGCCGGCCACTCTATCGCGCGGCGCAAGCCAACGAGCGATCAACCCCCGAGATGGCAACCTCCAAGGTGACGTCCTCCAAGATGACGGCGGCGCCAGGCGCCCGGGGTTTCGTGATAGGTGCGCACGAAGGCGTGCGTGAAATGCGACAGCTCGCAGAAGCCGGCCATGAACGCCAGCTCGCCGATCGTCCGCCCGCGCCTGGCCGGATCGGCCAGCCAGCGCGCCGCCGTCGTTATCCGCGTGCCCTGGATGTGCCGGCCGATCGCGTCGCCGCGTTCGGCGAAGATGTCCTGAAGCGTGCGCAGCGAGGTGCCGACGGCGCGTGCGACGTCCCGGGGGGCCAGGCGCGGCGTTCCGTGCGCTTGCCCTATGTGCGAGACGGCACAGGCATAGAGGCCCGCGCGCACCGCTCCCCGCGGCACGGCGGCATCGCCGTGACGCCGATCGATCTCATAGGCGACGAGCGCGAGCAGGTGCTCCATCGCCGGGGCGATCACCGGGGCCTGCGCCGCTCCCGGCCCGGCTTCGCCCTGGGCCTCGCCCTGGCGCCACAGGGTCCCGATGCAGCCGCCCAGAAGCCGGCCGATGCGGCTGGCCCCGGCGATGCGGGCACCGCGCACCTGCTCGGGACGGCGCATACGCTGCCAGAGCAGCGGGCGCGGGATCTTGAGCGAGATCTGGGTGACCCCGCCCTCGCAGCCGAGCTCGAAGGGGCGCACCGCGTCGAGGATGAAGAGGTCGCCGCGGCCGAGCGCGCGCTGGTCGCCCTCCTGACGATATGAGCCTGCGCCGCGCAAGTGGAGATTGAGAAAGACCAGATCGTACGGCGAGCGCGCGATTTCCCGATCGGCACGGTAGACGCGCTGGGGCGCGGCGTGCACGCGCGAGAAGGAGTGGCCCTCCAGCCGCTGGGCCTCGATGGTGCTGCAAAACGGACCGGGCCCGATGCGCTCTGGACGCAAATGGACGAAGTGCCGGGCCAGCACGTCGTGCCAATAGGCAAAAGCCTCGTGGGCGGGAACGGCAGCCGTCGAAAGAACCTGCATGATCGGTGGCATGGTCGATGGCCCGGTTGAAAATCTGCGCGCTGAGCCAAGCGAGCCCTGAGGAGATCGAGTACGGCTCGGGAAATTTCAAGGAGCGCACCATCATGTGGAACACCGAGATCACCCGTCAGCTCGGGCTCGAGCTTCCGTTCGTCGGGGCCGGCATGGCGATCGTCGGCAGTCCCGAGCTCACGGCGGCGGTGTCGAATGCCGGCGGCATCGGCCTGTTCTGCCTCGGGCCCGGCACGCCGGAGATGCTGGCCGAGCGGATCGACAGCATTCGCCGCCTGAGCCCGGCGCCGTTCGGCGTGGACTTCATCGTCGAGGAGACCGGCTTCGGTCCGGCAACGACGGAAGCCCATGTCGAGGTCGCCATCGCCAAGCGCGTCCCGCTCGCGGTCTTCTTCTGGAATCCGCCGGAGGAGCGCTGGATCGGCAGGCTGAAGCGCGCCGGGATCGTCGTCTGGGGAACAGCCTGGTCGGTGGAGAGCGCGCGGCGTCTCGGCGCGCTCGGCGTCGATGCGGTGATCGTCCAGTCGCAGGAAGCCGGCGGGCACGTGAAGGCCGATCTCGGCGCGATGTCGCTGGTCCCCGCGGTGGTCGATGCGCTCGGCCGGACGCCGGTCATCGCGGCCGGCGGAATCGCCGACGGCCGCACAGCCGCGGCGGCGTTCATGCTCGGGGCCCAGGCCGTCTGCGTCGGCACGCGGCTGGTGGCGAGCGTCGAGAGCCTGGCGAGCCCCGAGTACAAGGAGCGCCTGGTGCGCGCGCACGGAGACGACACGGCCGTGACGACGATATTCGGTCCCGAATGGCCCGACGCGCCGATGCGGGTCCTGAAGAATCGTGCCGTCGCCCACGCCGCGCAGGGCAACACGCCGCCGAGGCACCCGATCGGCGAGACGGTCGTGTTCGGGCGACCTTACGAGATGCCGGCCAACAGCGCCGTGCTGCCGACCACGCATACGCGCGGCGATCACGACGAGATGTGCCTCGCGGCCGGCGCCGGCGTGGCGGCCGTCCGCTCGATCGCGCCGGCGAAGCAGATCGTGCGGGACCTGATGGCGGACGCCTGGGCGCGCCTCGGCGGAAACACCGTGGCCCGGCCGGTCCGCCACGGCCGTTGACGTCGGACCATGCCCCTCTACGGCGCGATGGCTTTTCATGGAATCGCGCCGTCGGCCCAATTCGTGCACCGCTTCGCTGCGGGAATTGGGCCGACGAAGAAAGCAAAAGCCATCGCGCTTTAGTCGGGCCGCCAGATCAGCGCGGCGGTAAACAGGATCGCCGACACGCCGGCGGCGACCGTGCGCACCGTGTTCCAGATCGTCCAGTCGCGGAGGTATCTCGACCACACGGTGGCCGCCGCCGGCGTTCCCGGCGCGATCGCCAGCGCATTGTTGAGCGGCACGTTGAAAGCCAGCGTCACGCCGATGCAGCCGAGCAGGTAGGTCGCAGCAGCGATCAGGAGGAGCTTGCCGCTCGGCGTGGCCCACCAGAGCCACGAGCCGACGCCGAGCAGCAGGCACAGCAGGGCGGTGCCGAAGAACGGCACCATGAAGGTGCGGGTGATCACCGTGACGTTGATCATGTTCATGGCGGCCATCCCCTGCTCCGACGGAAGGCGCCCGAGGGCGGCCATCACGAAGGACGAGAAGGCAAAGAAGATGCCGGCGATCAGCCCACAGCCGATCGCGGCGACAAAGGCAAGCAGGCCGATCGCATAAGCCATGAGGTGCAGCTAGCACACTGGCTCGCTGCCAGTAAGCACCCACCCCCCAACTACGATCTCGCAAAGGCAATGAGCGGATGGAGATCATGGTCATCGGCTGCATGCAGGGCGCCGATATAGGTGCGGCGCACCTCACCGGGCGCTTGCAGGCTCGCAGAGCCCCAGGTGAAGCGCGTGCCGCCGAGTTGAGTCACCAGCACATCGGCCGCGAGCCGTGACCATCTACCATTGCCGTTCGGAAAGGGATGAACCAGCACGAGGCGGTGATGGAGGCGCACGGCCAGCTCGTCGGCGGCATAGGTGCCGTATTCGACCCAATAGCGGGCATCGTCGAGGAGCTGATGAAGCTCAGGCTGAATGCGATAGGCTTCGATGCCGATGTTGCGCGCTGTCGTGCGGTAGAGGCCCGCCCACTTCCACACACGATTGAACATACGACGATGAAGGCCGCGCAGAACGGCTTCATCGAAGAGGTTTCGCTTGCGCGCGAACGCCCAGCGATCCGCCTCCGCTACGTTCTTCTGCTCCAGCTCGTTGAGCTCGCTGCGAAGCGTGATGTGTGTCGGAATGAGGCCCTCGCATTCCTCGGGAGTGAGGGGAGTCGCGTCAGGGCCAAAGTCAAAGACGCCACTCATGCCTCATCCCAGAGGCGCGCCGGGCGGCGCAGCAATTCTTGAATGAATTGCTCACGCAGCTCCTTGTTCGCTCGCTTGTCTTTTACGGCCTGATCTTCCAGCCCCATCGTATGCCGAACGGCCGACAGCTGCTTCTCGGCCAGGCTCTCGGCTCGATTGCGGACGACATCGGCCAACGGGCGGTCCGGCACCAGCGCGTAGACGACTCGACACCCAAGAGCCTCGGCCGCCCGCTGCAGGGAGTGAAGAGTGACATTGCCGCTGACCTCGGACTTTTCGAGCTCGACGATGCGCGGTTGGGTAACGCCCATTCGACGGGCCAATTGACCCGTCGTCATCCCGAGAGCGTCGCGGACGGCACGAAGCCACCCCTTCGGCGGCCGGGAACTTTCGACGAGCGGCCGCAATGCCTTGAATCGACTGTCAAGATGGCGGATGGCATCCCTCATGACAATCATCTATAGCTGATAATAATCTGGCTGATCAATCAGGAAATTCTTATGGCCTGGTTCCTAATTTATCAGATATATCTGATAATATGAGCTGGAGGCAAGAGCTATGCCGCGCCGGTCGTCGCGCTCTCGATGGTGATCGCCTTGCCGGCCGCGGTGTCGAACTTCAGGCGCTGCACGTAATCGAGGTCGCGACCGGTGACGCGCACGAAGCGGCTGCCTTCGGGATAGTCGATGGCGTGAATCGCGCCGACGTCGTAGATGCCGGCGTGGCCGGGCTCGAGCCGGTAGCTCCGCACCTTCTCGAGCTTCGCCTCGCCTGCGCCGTCGCCGCCGTCGAGGCGCCTGTACTCGCTCATGTCGGTATGCTTGACCGCCTGGCCGTAGACCGCCCACGAGCTGCCGTGGTCGTGCGGCGGGCTCTTGTGCGGCTTGGGGTTGCAGTGCGCCAGCACGACGAAGCCGAGATCCTTGTCCTCGTAGAGCTTGCGCGTGCCGACCGGCGCCGCCGGGCCGACCGCCTCGTCGACGAAGCTCGGGTTGGCGAGAAGCCTCTCCAGCAACACGCGCACCTGCTCGCGGCCGGCTGGTCCGTCCGTGCTGTCGAGCGCCGACCGGGCATCCTTGATGAAAGCATCGAGCGTGTAGGTCATGAGAGGCCTCCGATGGGTGAGCGTAATGATCGGCCGGGCTGCAACCGGCTGTCAACGTCCCCCCCCTCAGCGCCCACCCCTCAACGGCCACCCAGGATGCGCCGGGCGATGACCATGCGATGGACCTCGGTCGGTCCTTCGTAGACCCGCATGGTGCGGACCTTCTGCGCCAGCCACGAGAGCGGCAGCTCCTGCGTCACGCCCATGGCGCCGAACGCCTGCTGCGCGTGGTCGATCACCTCGGTCGCCATCTCGGTGGCGAACACCTTGATCATCGACGCCTCCATGCGCACGTCGCGGCCCTCGTCCTGCTTCAGCGCGGCATCCATCACCATGAGCCGGCAGGCATGCAGCTTGGTCGCCGCGTCGGCCACCCACCACTGGATGGATTGCCGGTCGGCGAGCTTCTGGCCGAAGGTGACGCGCTGGTTGGCATGCTCGACCAGCATGTCGAGCGCGCGCTGCGCCATGCCGATGCACCACGAGCCCATCTGCAGGCGGCGCACCGTGAGGCGCAATTGCATGGGCGCGAAGCCCTGGCCGATGCGGCCCAGCACCTGCGTGTCGGGGACGCGGCAATCCTCGAACACCACCTCGTAGGTGCGCTGGCCGGCCAGCATGGGAATGGCGCGCGCCACCACCAGCCCCGGCGTCCCCTTGTCGACCAGGAAGGCGGTGATGCCACCGCGCGAGCCCTTCTCCGGATCGGTCACCGCCATGGCGATGGTGAAGTCGGCCTTGGCGATGCGGCTGATCCAGATCTTGCGGCCGTTGATCACCCAGTCGTTGCCGTCCTTCACCGCGCGCGTCTTCATGCCGGCCGGATCGCCGCCGGCGCCGGGCTCGGAGATGGCGATGGCCGAGGTCGTCTCGCCGGCGGCATAGGGCTCGAGATATTTCTTGCGCTGCTCGGGATTGGCGGTCGCCAGCAGCATGTGCAGGTTGGGCGAGTCGGGCGGGAAGGTGAAGGGCACCGCGGTGTAGCCCAGCTCCTCGTTGACGCCGACCAGCGCCACCGCCGGCAGGTTGGCGCCGCCCACCTCCTCCGGCACGTCGAGCGCCCACAGGCCGAGCTCCTTGCACTGCTTGAAGAGCTTCGCATTCTCCTCGTCGCTGAGCGCCGCCGGCTGGCCCGAGGCGAAGCGGTCGAGGATGTTCTTCTCGAGCGGCATCAGCTCGTTGTGCACGAACTTCTTCACCAGCTCGCGCAGCATCGTGTGTTCTTCGCTCAGCTTGTGCATGCCGCTTTCCATGGCCACTCTCTCCTATGGCTTTCCAACGCCCTTGTTCACGAAGTCGAGCGTATAGGCGCGCGCCACATCCAGCCCCTTGGGCAGCACGTCGACCTCGGCCATCTGCTCGTAGAAACCCTGCCAGCGCTTGTCGCTCATGGCGCCGATGCCGTCGGTCAGCGCGTCGCCCGACAGCACGATGCCGCGCTCGTTCAAGACCTTGATGGCGTAGGCGATGCGATCGTCGGTCTGCTCGGGGTTGGCCTGCTTGATCCGCGCATTGGCGGCTTCGATGGCGGGACCGCCCTTCAGGTACTGCGACCAGCCTTCGAGCGACGCATCGACGAAGCGCTGCACGAGATCCTTCTTCTCGGCGGCCATCTTGCGCGAGATCGCGATCGTCGTCTGGTAGGCGCTGAAGCCGGCATCGGCGATCAGCAGCACGGCGGGCGGCCGGCCCAGCGCCTGGGCGATCGCATAGGGCTCGGACGAAAGGAAGCCCTGCTGCACCACGTTCTTGTCGGCCAGGAACGGCGCCATGTTGAAGGTGTAGGGCCGGACCTGGCTGTCGGAGAGGCCGTACTTGCGCCTGAGGTAGGGCCAGTAGATCACGCGCCCGCCGGCGCCGATCAGCAGCGTGCGGCCCGTGAGCTTGTCGAAGCCGTCGAAGCCGGTGTCGGGATGGCCGATCAGGACCTGCGGATCCTTCTGGAAGATCGACGCGATGGTGAAGAACGGTGCGTCCTCGCGCACGAAGGTGAAGGCCTCGAAGCTGTTCGACATCACCATGTCGACGCGGCCGGCCAGCAGCAGCTGGCTGATGTTGAGGCTTGGGCCGCCCTGGCGCAGGTCGCAGTCGATGCCGGCCTTGCGGTAGAGACCGGCGGCGAGCGCCTGGTAGTAGCCGCCATGCTCGGCCTGCGCCCGCCAGTCGGTATGGAAGCTCACCTTGTCGAGCGTCTGCGTGCGAGCGCTGCGCGCCAGCGGCACGAGCAGCGGGCCGCTGGCGGCAAGGCCGGCCGCGAGCCGAAGGGCGGTGCGTCGGTGGAGGCGATGGGCAGTGTGGATTCGAGGCATGAACTGATCCCGCGCGGCTATACTAGCCGGCATCGCGTCCGGCAAAGAGTTCCAACGACATGATCTCCAATTCGCTTCCCATCGATGCCGCTCTGCGGACACGTGCACAGCGCGTGATCCCGGGCGGCATGTACGGCCATCTCAACGTCGCGCGGCTGCCACCCGGCTATCCGCAGTTCTTCGCGCGCGCCGAGGGCGCCACCCTGTGGGATGTCGACGGCAACGCCTATGTCGATTTCATGTGCGCCTACGGGCCGATGGTGCTGGGCTACGGCAACCGCGAGGTCGACGAGGCTGCGGCGGCGCAGCGCGCGCTGGGCGACGTGCTGACGGGCCCGTCGGAGCGGCTGGTCGAGCTGGCGGAAAAGCTGGTGGGGCTGGTGGCGCACGCCGACTGGGCACTGTTCCAGCGCAACGGCACCGATGCGACGACGCTCTCGGTGGTGATCGCACGCGCCGCCACGGGCAAGCGCAAGATCCTGGTGGCGCGCGGCGCCTATCACGGCTCGGCGCCGTGGTGCACGCCTCATCCGGTCGGCACCACAGCGGAGGATCGCGTGCACCTCGTGCCTTACGACTACAACGACGTGGAGAGCCTGACCGCGGCGGCCCGATCGGTCGAAGGCGACCTCGCCGGCGTGATCGTGTCGGCCTTCAAGCACGACTACGGCAAGGACCAGGAGCTGCCGACACAAGCGTTCGCGCGTGCCGTGCGGGCGCTGTGCGACGAGAGCGGCGCGGCGTTGATCCTCGACGACGTGCGCGCGGGCTTCCGCCTCCATCTCGGCGGCAGCTGGGAGACGGTCGGCGTGCGGCCCGACCTCGCCGCCTATTCGAAGGCGATCGCCAACGGCTACACGCTGGCCGCAGTGACCGGCAGCGACAGGCTGCGCGACGCCGCCGCCTCGGTGTTCATGACCGGATCGTTCTGGTGCGGTGCGGCCTCGATGGCGGCGGCGCTGAAGACGCTGGAGATCTTCGAGCGCGACGATTGCATCGCGACGATGGCGCGGCTCGGCCAGCGCTTTCGCGACGGGCTCGCCGCGCAGGCCAAGGCCAACGGCCTGGTGCTGCGGCAGACCGGGCCCGCCCAGATGCCGCAGGTCCTGTTCGCCGACGATCCCGATGTCGAGAAAGGCCGGTTGTTCGCCGTCGAGGCGCTGCGCGGCGGCGCCTGGATCCATCCGCAGCACAACATGTTCCTGTCGGCGGCGCACACCGAGGCCGACATCGACCGCGCCCTGCAGGCGACGGACGGCGCCATGGCCGCTGTCGCCAAGAGCTTCGGCCGTGATTGAAAAAAGCGCGATTGAAAAAAGAAGGACGGGCCGGCTGACGCCAGGGCCCGTCCACTCTTTACCTGTCGGAAACGACAGAGATCAGATCGCTTCCTTGAGATCCTTGGCGACGCGGAAGGCGACTTTCTTCGACGCCTTGATCTTGATCTGCTCGCCGGTCGCCGGATTGCGGCCCATGCGCGCCGGACGATGACGCACCTGCAGGATGCCGAGGCCCGTGATGCGGACCTTGTTGCCCTTCTTGAGGTGCTTCACGACCAGGCCGACAAACTCGTCGAGGGCGCCGCTGGCGTCCTTCTTGGTCATGTTGGTCTTCTCGGCCAACTCGGCCGCTACCTTGGATAGCGGAATGGTCGGAGCGGAAGTCTTTGCGGTAGCCATGGCGGAGGGGTCCCTTTGCCTTTTTGGTTTTGCCAGCCTGCTCCTGACGCCCCAGGGCAGAGTTGACAACCCCCAAGGTTATCCACGAATCGACACTTCGCAAGTCCCTAAAGTACGAAAAGTGTCGATTTTTGGGGCTTTTTCGGCCATTTGGGGCAACCATCCACAGACTGCAGAGAGCCCATAGCGTGTCGAGTCCCCGCTTGATCCCGACTTTCAGCACCGCCGTGAACACCTGGCAGTGCGACGAAAACGACCATCTGAACGTCCAGCACTACACCGAATTCGGCCACCAGGCGTCGGCCCACCTGCTGGCCAGCCTGGGTCTCGGCCCGCGCGCGCGGCGGGTTGCCGGCCTCAATCTCCGATTGATCAATGATCATATCCGCTACCTGCGCGAGTTCCGGCTCGTCGACCCGGTCGAGGTGCTGTCGGCGCCGGTCGAGCTGGGCGAGCGCGATCTTCTCGCCTACCACGAGATCCGCAATGCATCGGACGGCCGCATCGCGGCGACAGTGCGCCGGCGCATTGCGTGCGACAGGCCGTGGCCCGAACCCTTTCGCGCCCGCGCGGAAGCGGCGTGTGTCGCGCCGCCCGACACGGCGCGGCCGCGCAGCGTCGGCAAGCTCGCGCTGCCGGACATGACGCTGCACCAGGCAGCGCGCGCCGGGCTGGTCGAGGTCAACCGCAGCATGATCACGCCGGCCGAATGCGACGAGCAGGGCGAGCTGCTGCCGCATCGCCAGTTCGGCCGCTACTCCGATGCCGCGCCGCTCCTGTGGAACCATCTCGGCTTCGATCGCGCCGCGATGCAGGAGCGGCAGGAAGGCTCGGTCGTGGTCGAGATGCTGAACCACTATCGCCGGCCGCTGGAGGCAGGCGATCTCCTGGTGGTCATGAGCGGCTTGGCCGCCTACACCGACAAGGTGCTGACCTTCACCCATTTCCTGTTCGAGGCCGAGACCGGCCTGCTGGCCGCCTGCGCCGAAGCCGTCGGCATGAAGTTCGACCAGCAGAGTCGCAAGATCATGACGTTCACCGCGGACGACCTGGCGCGGCTCGGCGAACGCCAGCTTCGTCTCGCTGCGTAAGGAGGAGTATTCATGGACGACAAGACTCGTCTCGCCGCGGAGATTGCGCGGCAGCTGCAGGGCCTCGCCTACGACGACAAGCGACTGGCCGAGATCGCGGCCGAGGTCGAGGTGCTGAACGACGCCGTGCGCAAGGCGGCCGCGGCGCGGCTCACCTTCGACGACGAGCCGGCGGCATTCGCCAGCCTGATGGAGCGCGAGGCGAAATGAACCACTCCGATACGACCCCCTCCGATCTGGCGCTGCGCGACCTCAGCGACGTCGCCGATGCGATCGGCAACGGCCGCGTCAGCTCGGTGCAAGCGACCGAAGCCTGCCTCGCACGGATCGAGGCCTGGCAGCCGCGCACCAACGCCTTCCTGCGCCTCCACAAGGAGAAAGCGCTGCAGCGGGCGCACGCCATGGACAAGGAGCTGGCGAGGGGCGAGCGACGCGGCCCGCTGCACGGCGTGCCGATGGCGCACAAGGACATGTACTACCGCAAGGGCGAGCTCTCGACCGGCGGCAGCGAGATCCGCCGCAACTGGACGGCACCTGTCACCGCGACGGTGCTGCAGAAGCTCGATCAAGCCGGCGTGGTCGAGCTGGGCTTCCTCAACATGGCGGAGTTCGCCGCCGGACCGACCGGCCACAACGTGCATCACGGCCATTGCCGCAACCCGTGGGACGGCAGGCGCGTGACCGGCGGCAGCTCGAGCGGCTCGGGCGCCTCGGTGGCGGCGCGCATGGTCTATGGCGCGCTGGGCTCGGACACGGGCGGCTCGATCCGCCTGCCGGCCGCGGCCTGCGGCGTGGTCGGCATGAAGGCGACCTACGGCCGCGTCAGCCGCGCCGGCGCGTTGGCGCGCTCGTGGAGCCTCGACCATGTCGGGCCGCTCACCCGCACCGTGCGCGACAACGCGCGCATGCTGGGCGTCATCGCCGGTCACGATCCCGACGATTCGACGACCAGCGAAAAAGCAGTGCCGGACTACGAGGCGCTGCTCTTCGGCGGCATCGGCCGTCTTCGGATCGGCCTCTCGATTCCCGAAGCGCTGGTCCCGGTCGATGCCCAGATCGGCGCGGCCGTGCAGGCGGCCGCCGACACGCTCGGCAAGCTCGGGGCTGCGATCACGCCGGCGAAGCTGCCCGACTTCACCGCGCTCTACCGCTCGGCCGAGGTGATGGTGAAGTGCGAGGCCGCGGCCATGCATCGGCCGTGGATGGAGAGCAACGCGCCCTACGCCAACCAGGTGCGCACGCGCATGGAGGCGGGCTTCTTCATTCCGGCGACGCAGTACATCGACGCGCTGCGCCTGCGCGCGCATTTCGTGCGCGAGTTCCTCGAGCTCGCGATGGAGGGCGTCGATGCCGTGCTGCTGCCGGCCATCCCCTTCCCCATCCCGACGATCGCGGAGACCGATGTCGAGCAGTCGGGCGGCCCGGCGACGCTCAGCATGGTGGCGCGGTTCACGGGCCTCACCAGGCCTTTCAATACGCTCGGCGTGCCCGCCCTCTCGGTGCCCTGCGGCTTCGATTCGAACGGCGCGCCGATCGGCCTGCAGCTTGTGGGCAAGCCGTTCGACGAGGCCTTGCTTTATCGCATCGGGCACGCCTATCAGGGCGCAACGGACCATCACAGGAAGGTGCCGGCGTAGTGCCCAAGAGGATCGTCATTCAAGGTGCCCAGGTCGTCACCATGGACGAGGCCTTGGGCGACTTCGCGGCCGCCGACATCCTGATCGAGGACGGCGCGATCCGCGCCGTCGCGCCGACGCTGGACGCTCCCGACGCCGAGCGGGTCGAGGCCTCCGGAATGATCGCGCTGCCGGGCATCATCGATGCCCACACCTGCCTGTGGCAGGCGGTGCTGCGCGGCTATGTGCCCGATCTCTGGCCGGGCGGCTACTACTCGGCCTTCCTGCCGCTGCGCAAGCACTTCACGGCCGAGGACAATTTCCATGCCGCCTATGTCGGCGGCTTCGAGATGCTGTCCTACGGCACGACCACGGTCGTCGACTACTGCCACGATATCCGCAAGCCCGGCTACGCCGATGCCTCGATCGAGGCGCTGCGCGCGACCGGCATCCGCCACCTCTTCACCTATTCCTTCATGAGCGTCGATCCGGCCGACTTTCCCGGCCTGCCCGATCGCTTCGACGACGCCCAGCTTGTGTACGACAAGTTCCACGATCCAGCTGGCCTCACGACGATCGGCTTCGGCATCGATTCGATCGGCCATCCTGCGCTCGACAAGCAGCTCGCCTTCGCGCGCCGCCTCGCGGCGCCGAGCTGCATCCACGTCAACGAGACCGGCACGATCGACAAGCTTCATGCGATGGCGTTGCTCGGCCCGGACCTGCTGGTCATCCACGGCAACCTGATCACCAACCCCGAGCTCGAGCAGATGGCGAGCGCGCGCATGCCGCTCTGCTTCACGCCGACGGCGGACACGCAGGGCACGCCGGCCGACGTCGTGCGCCGCGCCATCGAGCGCGGAGTCGATGTCGTGTTCGGCTGCGACATCCCCTGCACGGTGGCGTCCGATACGCTGGGCCAGCTGCGCGTCATGTTCAACGTGCAGGGCTATCTCGACGGCGCGATGGAACGCAGCTTCTCGAGCGTGATCGGCCGCCGGCCGCCGGTGCGCCCCGGCCTGCCGCTGCTGACGCCGCGCAAGCTGATCGAGGCGGCGACCATCGGGGCGGCGCGCGTGCTGGGCCTCGCCGATCGCATCGGCTCGCTCACGCCCGGCAAGCGGGCCGACATCGTGCTGGTCCGCAAGGGGCCGTTCGGCGGCTCGGTGGTCGACGATGCCTGCGCCCATGTCCTGCTCCAGACCAGCCCGCGCGAGATCGACACGGTGCTGGTCGACGGCGAGGTGCGCCTGAGGGCCGGCACGCTGATCGGCTTCGACCCCGACAAGGCCGACGCGATGATCCGCACGTCGCGCCAGCGAATTCTCCAGGGTGGTTAGGGGCTGATGGCGAGGAAGCCCAGGAAGGCGGCGGCGAAGACCAGGGCGCCAAAGGCGCCGGCACGTCCAGCCGAGCCGAAAAACGCTCAGCCGAGACACGAGCAGCCGGTAAGCGGCCCACCAAAAAGAAAACGTCGACCCAAAGCGGCCGCGCTGCCGCCGGCTCCGCCGCCCGGAGCGCTCGAGCAGGAGCTGCTGCAGCTCGCCCGCGGTGCCGGCCGGACCCTGCAGCGCATCGTGGTGAGCGTCTTCGTGCTCGCGGCGCTGGCCGGCATGGCGGCGGGCGTGTGGGCGCTGCGGCCGGTCCCGACCTTCTCCTCCGACGAGGTGGTGACGGGCTCGGCGTTCGACGTGCCCTTCAAGGTGGAGAACCAGGATTCCTGGTTCGCGCTGGCCAACCTCAAGATCGTCTGCGTGCTGGCCGAGGTGCGCGCCTCGACGATCTCGCCCTTGTCGGTCGAGGCGACCAACGTGCGCTTCCCGCCCAACCAGGCGAACCAAGCCAATGGGGGCCTGAAGCCGGGCGAGTCCGGCACCTTCACCTGCCCGATCCGCGCTGCACTGGCGCCGCAGGACCAGGACGACCGCGGCGTGCCGCAACGCGCCGAGATCTACTTCCGCAGCCGCTACGATGTGCCGCTCATCGGCTCCTTGCGCATCACCAACGACAGCGACCGCTTCATCCTGAACACGCGACTGCTGCCGCCGCGCTGGACGCCCAAGCTGGACCGCTAATGGTTGCCTCGTCGACGTTGCCCGATGCAGCGTAACGCGTTACGCTGCAGGCATTCGCGGTAGCGATGGAGAAGACAAGTGTCTGCATCAGCAGAACGCATGAAGCGGATGCGCGAGCGCCGGCGCAAGCGAGGTTTGCGAGAGTTGCGGCTGGTCGTGCCCGACCCTCGCGCAAGGTCCGTCCGCCGTCGCGTGGCAGCGCAGGTCGCCCGCTTGGTCCAGAGTGACGAAGATGAAGCATTGAGCTGGATCGAAGCGGTTTCCGAATTCGATGAGCCTCCGCCGCCCAAGCGATGAGACGCGGCGACGTCGTCACGGTCGCGGCTGCCGGCGACTATGGAAAGCCGCGACCTGCCGTCATCGTTCAGACCGACTCCTTTCCTGAAACGCATGCGTCTGTCGTCGTCTGCCAGATGACATCGGAGATCGCTGACGCTCCGGACTTCCGAGTGACAATCGAGCCGAGCGCCAGGAACGGCTTGCGCACACCTTCTCAGATCATGGCTGACAAACCTGTCACGATCCGGCGAGCGCGAATCGGGCGCTCGATCGGCCGCCTCGATGAGCGCGATATCGCGCGCCTCAACGTGGCGCTCGCCTTTGTCCTGGGACTTGCCGACTGAGACAGGCGTTCCACCTATGCAAGTACAAGCATCTCCTTCACCAGCGCCGTCCATTCCTCGTCGAGCGACAAGGTCGAGACCGGGCGGCCGGCGCGGCGGTACCAGCCGCCGGCGTTGCTCATGTCGCCTTCCTGGCGATGCAGGTGGGCGTGCACGAGGTCGCAGTCCGGCTTGCCCTCGTGCTGCTGCACGCACTGATGGGCGCGGTCCCAGTCGCCATGCCGCGTCCACCACAGGGCCTGCAAGGCGGGCCCGAGGTCGGCCGGCGGAGCATCCGCCGACACGCTGGTCTGGAATGCATCGAACGTCGTCATGATCCCTCCCATTGTCTGTAGAGTGTACGCGCAAAAGCAGTGAGCAGGGGAGCGTCGCGTGGGCAAGTCTGATTGGCGGGAACGCGCAGGCACGGTTTTCACCTGCGAGAAGGCGCCGGCGCACGGCACAGGCGGCATGGTCGTCACCAACCATCCGCTGGCCTCCGCGGCCGGCATGGAGATGCTGGCGGCGGGCGGCAACGCCATCGACGCCGCCGTGGCCGCGCAATTCGCGCTGACCGTCGTCGAGCCCATGATGGTCGGGCTGATCGGCGGCACGACGTGCCACATCCGGCTGGCCGACGGCAGCCATACGGTCATCGACGGCATGAGCGCAGTGCCCGCCGCCGGCCATCCGACGATGTTCAAGCCGATCCCCGGCATGCCGCCGGAAGTCTACGAGGTCGAGGGGCGCGAGAACCTGGTGGGCCCGAAGTCGGTCGCCGTGCCGGGCTCGCTGCGCGCCTGGTGCCTCGCGCTCAGCCGCTACGGCACCCTGCCGCTCGCCGACGTCATGCAGCCCGCGATCCGCTACGCAAGCCGCGGCTTCACGGTCACGCCCTATCTCAGCGACTGCATCGCCGGCGCGGCTGCCGACCTTGCGCAGGATCCCTTTGCCGGAGACCGCTTCCTGCCCGACGGCGTTCCCCTGAAGCCGGGCGAGCGCCTGGTGCAGCCGCACTATGCCGAGGCCCTGGAGCTGATCGCGCACCAGGGCGAGAGCGCACTGCATGGCGGGCCGCTGGGCGACCTCGTGCACGAGTGCATGGCGCGCAGCGGCGCCTACCTCACGCGCGACGACCTCGCGGCATACCGGCCGATCGAGCGCGCGCCGATCCGCGCCCGCTATCGCGGCTGGGAGATCGTCGGCCCGCCGCCGCCCGCCGCCTCGGGCGTGCACATCGCGCAGATGCTGAACATCCTCGAAGGCTACGATGTGGCCGCGCTGGGCTTCGGCACGGTCGACGGCATCCACCTGCTGGCGGAGGTCCTGAAGATCGCCTTTGCCGATCGTGCCGAGGCGAGCGGCGATCCCGATTTCGTCCACGTGCCGGTCGAGCGCCTGGTCTCCAAGGAATACGCAAAGGAACGCCGCGCCGGTCTTTCACTCGCCCGCGCCCAGCGCTGGACCGGTGCGCTGGCGGCGGCCGAAGGCAGCGACACCACGCACCTCACGGTGGCCGACGGCAAGGGCAATGTCGTCACCACGACGCAGACCATCAACAGCCTGTTCGGCGCCTGCTTCATCATCCCCGGCACGGGAATGATCCCCAACAACTACATGTCGAACTTCGATCCACGGCCCGGCAACGCGCTCTCGATCGCGCCGGGCAAGCGTGTCACCACATCGATGTCGCCCGTGATGGCGCTCAGCGACGGCCGCGTCGCCTATGCGCTCGGCCTGCCGGGTGGCCGCAAGATCTTCCCCGCAGCGCTCCAGGCGCTGCTCAACCTCATCGACCACGGCATGAGCCTGCAGGAGGCGGTCGAAGCGCCGCGTGTGTGGACGGAAGGCCCCGTGCTCGAGGTCGAGCACGGCATCCCGCCCGCCGTGCGCGAAGGCCTCGAAAACCGCGGCCACAAAGTGCAGGTGATGCCGACCGTGGCCGGCGGCATGAACGCCATCCACTTCCACGATGACGGCAGCATGACGACCAGCATGACGGGCGCCGCCTGCTGGCGCGCCGATGGCACCGCCCTGGCGCTGGGCGGCGGCCTGGCGCGGCCGGGCGTGCGCTTCGTGCTGCCGCGATAGGGTGATGCCGACGGCGCCGGGCCCGCCGATGCTCGCCCTCACACCGTCAGGAATTGGTGCACGATGCTCTTGTCGGCCTGCAGGTCGGTCGGCGTGCCGGTGAAGCGCACCTCGCCCTTCTCCAGGATGTAGACGCGATCGGCGAGCGCCATCACGAACTGCAGGTTCTGCTCGGCCAGCACGATCGAGAGACCGGTCGCCTTGAGCTCGCCGACGCGCAGCCGGAGCTGCTCGACGATCAGCGGCGCCAGGCCCTCCGACGGCTCGTCGAGCAGCAGCAGCTCCGGATTGCCCATCAGCGTGCGGGCGATGGTCAGCATCTGCTGCTGGCCACCCGACAGCACGCCGCCCAGCCGGTCGTGGATCGCGCTGAGATCGGGGAACAGCGCGAAGACCTGCTCCTCACGCCACGTCGTCTGTCCGTTAGCGCCGGCACGCCGTGCGATGTCGAGGTTCTCCCACACCGTGAGCTCGGGAAAGATGCGGCGGTCCTCGGGCACGAAGCCGATGCCCAGCCGGCAGATGCGATGCGGCCCGAGATGGGCGATGTCCTTTCCCTTCCACAGCACACGCCCGCTGCTGGGCGGCGTCAGGCCCATGATCGAGCGCATGGTCGTAGTCTTGCCGACTCCGTTGCGGCCGATCAGGGCGATGCATTCGCCGGCATGCACGTCGAGCGAGACGCCGAACAGCACCTGGCTCAGCCCATAGGCGGTGTGGATGCCTTCGACTTGCAGCTCAGGCATGGGGCAGCTCAGGCATTCACCTGCTCTCCGAGATAGACGCGCTTCACTTCCGCATCGTTGCGCACCGCGTCGGGCGTGCCCGACGCGATGATCTCGCCGTGATGCAGCACCGAGATGCGCTCGGCGATGCCGAACACCACCGACATGTCGTGCTCGGTGAACAGGAGCGTGAGGCCGCGCGCTTTCACGATGTCGCGCACCGAGGCGATGGTCTCCGCCGTCTCCTGCGGCGACATGCCGGCGGTCGGCTCGTCGAGCAGCAGCAGGCGCGGCTTGGAGGCGAGCGCGATCGCAAGCTCGAGCTGCTTCTGCTTGCCGTAGGAGAGCTCGCCGCCGATCTCCGCGGCCTCGGCCGCGAGGCCCACCAGCTCCAGGAGCTCGCCCGTCTCCTGGCGGTGCAGCGAGCGGCCGGGCCGGAACAGGTTCCATTGCTGGTGCTCGTGCGCGATCAGCGCCACCTGCACGTTCTCGAACACGGTGAGCCGGGGATAGATGTTGATGCGCTGGAACGAGCGCGCGATGCCCAGCCGCACGATCTTCTGCGGCGGCAGGCCGATCAGATCGCGTCCCTCGAACGCGACCTTGCCCTTGTCGGGCCGCAGGTGGCCGGTGATGAGATTGAAGAAGGTCGTCTTGCCGGCGCCGTTGGGCCCGATCACGGCGTGCGTCCGGCCGGCCTCGAGCTCGAACGAGACGTCGCGCGTGGCGACGAACCCGGCAAACGACTTCCATAGGCCCTGAATGTGCAGCATCGTGCTCATGCAGCTCTGACCCTCATGCCCTGACCAGGCGCGCCTTCACGCGCTCCACCAGGCCCACCAGCCCATCCGGCAGCACCAGCACGATCACCAGCAGGATCAGGCCCAGCACGGTCGGCCAGTAGATCGTGTACTGGTTGGTGAAGACCTGCAGCAGGTAGAGCACGGCGGCGCCCAGCAGCGGCCCGACGAAGGAGTACATGCCGCCCAGCAGCACCATGATCAGCACCTGCGCCGATTCGGTCCAGTATGCGTTCTCGATGTACATGCCGCGGTGGTACATGCCGAACAGCGCCCCGGCGAGGCCGGCGAAGGTGCCGGCCACGGTGAAGGCCGCCCAGCGCATGCGCCGCGTGTCGACGCCGATGAAGCCGGTACGGACGCTGTTCTCGCGCACCGCCACCAGCGTCAGCCCGAAGGCGGAATGGCAGATGATCCACAGCAGCACGATGCCGGCGGCCACCATCGCCAGCGTGAAGTAGAAGTAGCTCGCCGGGCTGGCCAGCAGGTCGGGCACCTTGATGCCGGTGAAGCCGTCGTCGCCGCCGGTGACCTCCTTCCATTTGAAAGCGACGCCCCACACCAGCATGGCGAAGGCGAGCGTCAGCATGGCGAAATAGATCTGCGTCAGCCGCACGCAGAAGTATCCGACGACCGCGGCCACGATCCCCGCCAGGACCACCGCCGCCGGCAGGCTGAGGACCAGCGGCCAGCCGTAGGTCGTGAGCAGGATGGCGCAGGCATAGCCGCCGATCGCGAAATAGGCCGCATGGCCGAACGAGATGTTGCCGGTGAAGCCGATCAGCACGTTGAGGCTGAGCGCGAACAGCGCATAGATCAGCGCCTCGGTGGCAAGGTCGATGGCGTAGCGGTTGCCGGCCAGCGGCAGCAGCGCGAGCAGCAGGATGGCGACCAGGAACGCCAGCATCCGGCGTTGTGATGGCATGATCAGTGCCCCACTTCAGGCCGGCCGAGCAGCCCCCACGGCCGCACCAGCAGCACCAGCAGCATCAGCACGTAGGGCAGCACGTCCTGCCAGTTGGGCACCCAGACGGTGCCGAACTGGACGACGAAGCCGAACGCCAGCGCGCCCAGGAAGCTGCCCCACAGATTGCCCAGCCCGCCGATGATGACGATGATGAAGCACTCGTTGATGATGGTGGCGTCCATGCCCGGCACCAGCGCGACTCTCGGGGCGGCCAGCGCGCCGCCGATGCCGGCCAGCGCCGAGCCGATGGTGAAGACCGCGGCATAGACCATCGGCACGTTGACGCCCAGTGCCGCCAGCATCTCGCGGTCCTGGGTGGCAGCGCGCACGATGCGGCCCCAGCGCGTGCGGTCGACCAGCACCCACATGGTGATGGCGATCAGCGGCCCGACCACGCACAGGAACAGCTGGTACTGCGGCAGCACGACGAAGCCCAGGTTGACCGCGCCGCCCAGGCCCGGCGGATAGCCGACCGAGTACTGGTCGGTGCCCCAGATCATCTTCGCCGCATCGCTCATCAAGAGGACCAGCGCGAAGGTGAACAAAAGCTGCATCAGGTGCTCGCGGTCGTAGAGGTGGCGCAGCAGCAGCCGCTCGATCACGAGCGCGATGACCGCGAGTCCGGCCGCCGCCGCCAGCACGCCGACGAAGAACGGCGCCCCCCAGCTCTTGGTGACCGAGAAGATGATGTAGGCCCCGAACATGTAGAACATGCCGTGGGCGAAGTTGATCACCCGCAGCACGCCGAAGATCAGGTTGAGGCCGGACGCGATGATGAACATGTTCATGGCCAGCGCCAGGCCATAGAACGCGTTCAGCGTGAACATGGTGAGGGTCATCGGGCAAGCTCGTGTGGAGATGTCATGAATCTTCCGGACCGCGCGCATCCTGCGCGCTCATGATCATGAGCGAGCCGGAGGCTCGCGGTCCGGAAGACGATGAGCAGCTCGGCCGTCACTTCGGCTGGATGTATTCCGCCGGCTCCATCATGCGGTAGGCACGATCGGGCTTCTTGACCATCGGTCCCCAGAACTGGCCGATGTTGGCCTGGTGGCTCTTGGCGTCGATGGTGAGCGGCCCGACCGGCGTGCCGATCTTCAGCCCCTCGAGTGCCGCCGAAACCTTGTCGGGATCGGTCGACTTGGCCTTCTCCATCGCCGCGGCGGTGTACATCACACCGATATAGCCCAGCACCGCCCACTGCGGCGTCTCCGGCGTGTTGAGCTTCTTGGCGAGCTTGGCCTGGAACTCCTTATGGGAGGGATCGTTGCCGGTGTACCAGAGCTCGTAGGCGTTCGAGATCACGTTGTCGGGGTAGTCGCCCTTGAGCTCGCCCGAGATTTCGTGGCTGCCGATCTCGCCGCCGGAAATCCACTTGATCTTGTCGAAAAAGCCGAGCGGCTTGGCCTGCTTGACCCATGACACGAAGTGCGGCCCCCACAAGCCCGACAACACACCGTCGCAGCCGGCGGACATGACCTGCGGGATGAACGGGTTGAAGTCGGTGGCGCCAAGCTTGGGCTTCAGGGTCAGCACGACCTTGGCGTCGGGCGCGTACTTTGGCAGCGCCTTCAGGATGCCGGCTTCGAGGTCGTTGCCGTAGGCATAGTCGAGCTCGAGATGGCAGATCTTCGCGAGCTTGGCCTTGCCGGCCAGCATCGCCATCGTGTCGCCCTCGAAGTCGGTGTTCGAGGCGGTGCGGAAGACGTATTTGTGCAGCTTGTCGGTCGTCATCTGGATGGTCTTGGGGATGGTCGAGATGTAGACGACCTTCTCCTGCTTGCTCACCTCCGACATGGCGAGCCCGACCGATGAGGCCAGCCCGCCGAGCACGATGTCGACCTTGTCCTTCGTGATCAGCTCTTTCATGGTCGACGAGGCGGTCGCCGGGTTCAGCTTGTCGTCGCGCTCGATCGATTCGATCTTGCGGCCCATGATGCCGCCCTTGGCGTTCAGTTCCTCGATGGCAAGCTGATGGCCCGCCATCGCCGGCACGCCGTAGACGGCGCCGCCGCCGGTGAGGGGATAGAGGACGCCGATCTTGATCGGCTCCTGGGCAACCGCCGTCCCGGCGCCGATGACGCCCACGGCAGCAAGCATGACGCTGTATTTTTTCATGTTCTGTTTCCTCCCGGTTTGAGCACACGCACGGCGACGCGGGACACAACGAACTCTGCCGCCTAATCTGCACGTCGGAACGACGCGCTGACAAGAGCGGCTAGCGCGGGCCCTTGCCGAGATGGGCGACGGCCTCGATCTCGACCAGGATCTCCGGGCTCGCGAGTGCGGCCACCTGCACGAGCGTTGAGGCCGGGAAGTTGCCCTTGAAGAACTCGGCGCGCGCCTTCCAGACCTTGGTGTTGTTCTTGATGTTGGTCACGAAGATCGTGACCTTGACCACGTCGGCCATCGCCCCGCCCGCGGCCTCGAGCAGCCCCTTGATCTTGCCGAAGATGATCCTGGCCTGCTCGTATTCGTCCTTGCCGGCCAGCTCCTTCACGTCGTCGCCGCGCGCCACCATGCCCGAGACATAGGCGACGCCATCGACCACCAGGCAGTTCGACCAGCGCTCGGGCGGCGGCTCGGGCGCGGCGGGCGAGGTTACGCGGCGGATGGTCATGGGCATCTCCTCTGGTTTATCGGATGAGTATACTCAGCCGATGGACCTGTTTTCCGCCCTTTTCGAGCCCAAGCGCATTGCGCTGATCGGTGCGTCTTCCGACGACAAGCGCACCACCTCGCGTCCCCAGCGCTTCCTCGCCAAGCACGGCTTCACGGGCGAGATCCTGCCGGTCAATCCAGGGCGCGCCGAGATCTTCGGGCTCAAGGCTTACAAGGACATCGACTCGGTGCCGGGCGAGATCGACCACGCCTACATCCTGCTGAACGGCAAGGATGCGGTGGCGGCGCTGGCGGCGTGCGGCCGGCGCGGCGTCAAGATCGCCTCGATCCTGGCCGGCGGCTTCGCTGATGCCGGCGCCGCCGGCGCCTCGCTGCAGGATGAGCTCTTGCGCATCGTGAAGGAGACCGGCATTCGCCTGGTCGGGCCCAACAGCATCGGCACGGTCAGCACCGATCCGCCGATGGCACTCACCGCCAACGCCGCTTTCGCCATCGACAAGCTCAGGGCAGGCAGCTGGGGCTTGGTGAGCCAGAGCGGCAGTCTGATCGGCGCCCTGCTGTCGCGCGCCGACGCGCGCGGCGTCGGCTTCTCGCGGCTGATCTCGGTCGGCAACGAAGTCGATCTCGCGGTCGGCGAGATCGCCGACCTGCTGGTCGACGACCCCAAGACCAGGGCGATCCTGTTGTTCATGGAGACCCTGCGCGATGGTGAGCGACTGGCGCGGGCGGCGCGGCGGGCCCATGCCGTTGCTAAGCCGGTGATCGCCTACAAGCTCGGCCGGTCGGAAATCGGCCAGGAGCTCGCCAAATCGCACACCGGCGCCATCGCCGGCTCGGATGCGACCTTCGATGCCTTCTGCCGCCGCCACGGCATCGTGCGGGTTTCGATGTTCGAATCGCTGGTCGATGTGCCGGCGCTGCTGGTCGATCGGCCGCCGGTAAAAGGCAAGCGCGTCGCGGTCGCCACCACGACGGGCGGCGGCGCGGCCATGGTGGTCG
>Ga0081455_10002031_pt1 | contig 24198 bp, 28 predicted proteins | sample TabmetS3T2R1_FD_70207 | JGI IMG/M metagenome (GOLD analysis project Ga0081455, IMG submission 70207) | Tabebuia heterophylla rhizosphere microbial communities from the University of Puerto Rico - S3T2R1 | ecosystem: Host-associated > Plants > Roots > Rhizosphere ...
TTGGCTCCTGCATCGGCACCTAGATCAGTGAAGACCTTGATCACCTCTTTAGGCATGGAGAACTTCTTGGTTCGGAACGGATTGTGCTCGGCGTCCAAATCAATAGCGGCGCCGTAGGCATGGACACTGAGCGAGCCGCCGCCGCGCTTGGGGCGGAAGTTATAGCACCCGCTAAAGCGGTGCATACCGTGCTTCTCGATCTCGCCCTGAGTCCCGTAGAGCTTCAGGATGCCTTCCAAAGCTTCCAGCATGGCTTCAGAGCATCCCTTGTTGACGCGGATGGTTTTGATGGGCGTTGATCCGTAGACCATCTGGTAGGGCGGCTTGATCGCAATGAGGTGGGCAGCTTCCCATTTGGGGTCGGCTTTGCCCGTGCCGTTGTCGGGGTTTCCATAGAGCGCCGTCATAGCGGCCTTGTCGTTCTGCTTAGGCCAGACTGTCATCGGTTGTCGTTCCTTTCCATCGCCCTCTTGGCTCCAATTCCTACCCACAGGATAAGCCCTACTGCACCCAAGACAACCACGGTCACAGCAGCGCCGATGATGAGCAGGAATGTCATAGAAACCACCCCCGCCGTAGGCGGCTAAATCTTCCCTCATTGATATACTCCTCAATATCAAGAAGAGCAGCAATGAGAATGACTAGGTCTATGATAGCGCCCTGAAGGGCGAAGAGCCAGAACAGCCAATCAAGCATGTTGCAAAGCCCCGCCGTAGGCGGCTAGATAGGAGCGGGGAGCGAGCGTTCGTGGTGTTCGCTCAAGCTCCCCCACACAGCCAGCACAGGAAGGGTTATGCTGACCATGTTCACGAGACTGATTGCTATTGCCGTTATCGCCACAGGTTTGCAGGGATGCGACCCTAAGACCGACAGTTTGAGCAAAGCTCTGGATGTTCTCACTGAGCAATCCACAGATCACACGAGCACTACGGCGCTCAATCTCTATGCTGCTAATTCTAGCGAGGAACTGTCCTCTAGCGTCCCCGCGCCTAGCGCGGCTGACTCCATACCTACTTCCTCTAGTGCATCGAGTAGTAGTGTTTATGTAGCTCCGCTTACGGAGGAATGCCTGCCCGGCGAGAAGGTCTTCAGACTTTGGGACTGCGGTCCAGATGGCCATCGCGTTTACTGGTAGCGTCACGAGGGTAATGAACCTCTCATAGCGTTCTGCAAAGCCGTCTTGGCAGCAGCTAGCGGGATTTGAGGAACGTTATTGCCGGTCGTAGAAGTCTTGGTGTTGAGGGTGGTTACGGCTGCTCTCAACACATTCAACTGATTGAGAATGAGGATAAACAGCGCCCGATCGAATGTGCCAAGCGCTGCCAATTGACTCTCTATCGTCGCGAGATCAATAGCAATGAGATCAGGTGACGGCGGGGCTACATATGGGTCTGGCGCCTGCTTTCCCAACTGAGCCAAGACACCAGCCACGCCCAATTCTGGTTGCCGGAATGGTCCAGCATAGTCAGCCGCAACGATCACGGCGGAGCCGTCTGCATAAACCAGTTGAACAGTTAGATTCTGAGCATCGGCATAGGTAGCGGAAAGGGTCATGGTAGCCTCGCTATAAACGAGGTGTCTACGAAAAAGTTAGCATTCCCAGCCGCTACGCCCGCCGTGACAATAAGAAACTTTTTAGCATCCACAGTCAGGGTTGAAGTGCTCCCTGGATTAGTATTCACGTTTGTTTGGGTTCCAAATACTACGGATGGAGTTTGGCGCATTTGGCTCGGGAATGAGTACGCCCCCGTTAAGCTGGACGTTGGTCCACTCACATACCCTTGTGATCCAATTCCGAGTATCGGTCCATTATAGTACCTTTGACTCTTCGCTAATGCCTGTTGGTAGTCTACCGCCGTCCAAGCTGGGGCTACACCTGTTGAATCAGGATCAGCAGCAAACAGAACATCAGTGATGTTGATCGTATTGGAGGTAGAGGACCGGCCGTTGAACTGCGAAGCAGCAGCATAGTAGGTACTGCCTCCCCACGTTGAAGCCGAACCGCCAATGAAGTTAGACCCAACCACCAGCATCCAATCGATGGTGCAGAACGTATCGTTGCTATACGTCCAAGTTCCGCTCGTATCCTTCGGAACAATGACCGTGATCCGTTCCTCGGTATTGGCAGCAGTCGGTGTAAACGGGATGGCGATATGCCTGTTACCGGCAGCGTTCTGAATATGGACGTTGTAGGTTCCGGCAGGCCCGGTGAAGTTGAACGACAACGTCGCCGGGACGGCCCTTGAGCCACCCCATTGAAGCTGCGTTGCGTCTAAACCCTCAATCTTAGCCGTCAACGAATCAAAGTTCGTCGCCCCAGGCGAAGCATTTAGAGTCGTGCACTTCCATTGAACCTGATTTGGAGACCCGTTTAGCGAGGTGACAGAGACCTGCTGAACCGAGATCGCACCCGCACCGGCTACATAGTATGCCGCGATGCTATCAGTGGGGAAGTAGCCGTTAGACGTTCCCAGCGTTGACCCATTCTGCTGGCTAACCGCCATGGAGGGGTTCCAGAAGAGATTGGGCCTGGACCGCTGCGTAGCAGTTAGCCCGCGAGCAATCACATAAACAGAAGTTACGCTGCTCTCAGCTTGGAATAGGAGAAGATCGCCTGAGGTAGTCGTGTAGCTCGTAGTAGCCGAACCGTTGACCAAAAGTGACGTGCTTGCAGTTAGTTTGAACGCGCCTGTGGCGCGGGCGATGCGGACGGAATTGTCAGCCAACGTAACGCCGGTAATGGTCGTTGTGCCGGTAATATCGACACGAGGGCCAGTTGCGGTCGTAAGATTGATCGTGCCGGAAGAGGCGACGTTGGTGCCCTTGGCCGTCAGGGCATCCCAGGAGCCGATTTGACCAGCAGCGCCAAGGCCAATGGCAAGCGGCCAAGGGGTATTTAGGACTGACTCAAGGTCGCCAGTCAGCGTATCTTGAACTGAACTCTGGATAGTCGTATTGGGCACCATGTCATCAGTGCCAGGAGGCAAGCTATACACGCCAGAAACATTTCTAGGGATTTTCTGTCTCCTCTTTACGTTTCGTGGCAAGCATGGTATCGCATCCAATCGTCTGATTGGAGTGTACAATGCCGTTCAAAATTGTTCCACCACTTTACTCGGTTTGGCAGGGCATGCTTAGCCGTTGTCGAAATCCAAACTTTAAGCAGTGGGATGATTACGGGGGCCGGGGCATTACGGTCTGCGACAGATGGCAGACCTACCAGAATTTTGTTGCCGACATGGGGCCTAGACCGCCTGGGATGACTCTTGAGCGCAAGGACACAAACGGCAACTATGAGCCGGGTAACTGCGTATGGGCTACGAGAAGCGACCAGCAGAGGAATCGCAGAGTTAACGTCACCGTCACTATTGAAGGGTCGCTTTATAAGCTCTCCGAACTTTCCGATCTGACCAGCATCAAACCCGACACGATTAAGGCTAGGGCAGCGCGGGGGATGTCCTTCTCCGACTGCATCTCCGAAGGCAAAAGATTTGCTCGGGAAGGTCAGTGGGCCAAGGCTGTCGAGGCCAATAGGAACCGAAAGCTGGCTATGACCCATTGTCAGAAAGGGCACGAATTTACCCCAGAAAATACGTCCTACACTCCACAAGGATGGAGGCGGTGTAAGACGTGCCTGGTAGAGCGAGGGCGAATGTCGCCCGACCGACTCTTGGTAATTGATCCTATCGTGCATCCCTAGAAACCAGCAAGGGAGCCGCCATGCGCTCCCCCGTTCGGGTTGAAACTCGGATCGCGCGAGCGATCATAGACCTGTCCATCTCGTTGAGCCTGAATAACAGCGGCTTGTAGTGGATCGGATGGGAGTGGCGAATAGCCAACTACAGGACGCGGAACGGGTGTTGGCGCGACAGGAACGGTGACGTTGATTGGAACTTGCCCAGCGTAAGGAATTAGCCGTCTAGCGACGGTTTGGGCGCGGATGCTGCCAGCGGTGACGGGGCCGCGAATACCCTCCATTCCTGGATTTGCTACGGTGTAGTCTACTTCGCCATGCGGCCCGGCAAGGAACCTCCCAAGAGCGTCCGAGCCCCAACCGCCGTTCCACGCACTCCCCATCATGGCACGAGCAATTGCCTGCGTTGCAGGTGTATTTGGTAGCCCCGTCTGTTGATCGCCGGTAAAGGCGAGATATCCCGTATTACCTAGTCTACTTTCATCCTTGTTCGCGATAAGCGTCCGACTGGGCGAGTTCGGGGCCGAACCATAAATGGAACGGATGGCTGGATCGTTCGACCAATCATCGAACTGCTGCCATGTTATAGGGTCACTTGCCACCCTATCGTAGGCACTCGACTTGGTGACCGGATTATTGATCGTAACACGGATAGGAGTAGTGGCCACAACTCGTTTCGTTGGGCTAGTATCGTTAAGTCCAAACTGATCCGCCAACATCTCGTATTGCAACGGGTCGGAACTGACCTTGCTATAGGGGTTGGGATTGGCAGCAACAGGCGCGTAGGTTGTAGCGCTCTTCGGTAGCTGGCCGTCACGAGCAATCGTCTTAGGGTCTTGTCCGGTGACCTGAGCATAAAAATCGCTGTAGTCTGCCTGGCTAGGATAATAAGCGTTCGGGTTAGCCATTGCACAGGCTCCGTTCCATCGCTATGTTCTGAGCATGAGCGAAAAGCCCAAGATACAGACAAGCGGACTCGAAATCGTCATTGGAGCGATCCTGCTTGGCGTTCTGTTCTACTTCACGCATCGCTAACCACCCAATAGAGACCTAGCCACAATCTGTGGCGTCGGTGAATTTAGAACACGCGGCAACGTCTCAGGCAAATCTCTACCTGCCCGACTAAGCAACGCACGTCCAACAGCCCACGGCGCAGCCGACATGCCCGACGCGATGAGCGCTGGAGTGATCTGGCCAGCCATTGCTGCGCCACCCGCACCGGCAAGCCCCAACGGGCCAGTAAGACGCGCGGCAATACGAGCCGCCGTACCGCTGTTCGGCAAAGGCGTCATCGTCGCTACGCCATGGCGCGCAAGCTCGTTGAGATCGCCTTTCCCTCGGACATAGGCCCGAGTGCCTTGGTTCTTGACCGCCGTTCGAAGATTGGCTGGGGAAATAAGCCCCAGTGCAGCATCGGGACCCGCCTTGGACACGGCGTCTTCGATGGCAAGCAGGTTCTTGTACCTGGAACGGGTAATCTTCCACGCTTCAAGCAGTTTCGGGGGCGCGTAATGCTCCACGGCGTCATCGAGCGCTTCGCGGAACTTGCCGAGTGCGATCTTGGTTGGCCCATCCGCACTTGCCGATAGTTCACCCATCTCAGAACGCAGGTTCTGGTAGGCTTCGCCCTTGAGAACACCGCCGTTCTGGGCTGCAAGATCAGCCGTGCGGTGCATCAGGTAATCCACCGCCTTCGCCGGAGAACCTGCGGTTTTTTCATACTTGTCCGCTGCTGCCAGAAGTTCGTTCTGCAAGCGCGTATCGAACGGCACATCACTCAGCGCCGCGAGCCGATCCATATGATTGCCAAGTGTATCGAATGCTTGATCAACAACCTCAGGAGTTGCCCGAGGCGCATCGATGCCCGCGCGCTTCAGGGCGGCTTGCGTAAATGCCTCTTTCTGACTTTCCATAATCTGGTCAGCCTTAGCGCCGCCAAGCTCGCTCTCGCGATACTTGAGCCAAGTGCTGCCAGTCTTCTGCCCAGCGGTGAGCGGCACGCCCTCAGCCTTCATGCTCGCTACGGCAACGTCGCGCTCTGTCGGAGCCTTGGCCGGACCTTTGCCGAAGAGAAGGAACGGCGCGGCTTCGGCTGTGGGGAGGATCGAATGGACAAGCGCGTCTTGCGGGCTTTCGCCGTGCGCCATAGCGTCCCCAACATTGATGCCGTACTGAGAGCTAAGGCCAAAGCCAAAACGCTGACCCAAAGTCCCTTCAAGCCCAAGCGCCTTAGCGCCGCCAGGAAGACGAGACGCAATGAGAAACGCAGCAGTCGGCCCAAGGACCTTGCCCATCTCTGCGGCTTCCGGGTAAGTCTGATTGCGGCTCTCATCCATCGCCTGCGCTTGCTCCGGCGTAATGCCCATGAGCGAACCGCGCAGTTCCTCTCCCTTCTGATGTAGGAATGGACCGGCAATAGGAATACTGCCGATGGTCTTTTCGCCCATCGTAGCGAGCGCATCCATCGGATTTCCGCCTCGACCATCCAGGCCAAGCAAGTGCCCGCCAGCCTCAGCGCCGTTGATAAGTGGGCCGGTAAATGGATTGACCTTCAGCGCTTGCGCCATAGTATCGAGAGGCGACATGGTAGGTTGCGGTGAGGCGACCGGCTTCGCATCAGGCATTGCTAGGCCAGGGTCGGCCTTAGTTTGCCTTGCCTGCGTCATAGCCCTGTATGCTTGAGCGAGCCCCTTAGCTCGGGGCGTGTCTGTCTCGCCCTTGTTCTTGAGGACCGTTATAGCTTGCGTGATTTGTTCTAGCGTAGCCATCAGCCGCCTGACAAAACCTCTGTAACCCAGTCGTCAACGCTTTGGGGATGCGGCATGTCATTAGCCCCACCATACTTCTTGGCGAACGCCGCTTTCTTCTCAGAAAGCACCTGCTGGTAGAGCGTCTTAACGCGCTGAAGATTAGCCTTCAGTTGATCCTTAGTCTGCCCCTGTTCCAGCGATCCCTTGACGGCCCGGAGCAACGCGCCTTCACTATCGGAGATAGACCCGAGAGCGCCGCCAGTCTTGGAGTTGTCGCGCATCTGCTGAAGCTCACCGAAGCCGACATTGGCCCCGATGGTCTTGAGAGATTCCGCCACGTCATGTGCCTTCACGCCACCGACGCCAGACAGCCACTGGCCAAGTGTGCCAGTGGTAAAGTTCGGATCGGCATCGATAGCGGCAATGACCTTGTCCACCTCAGGGGCGACAACCTGCGACACTTGCTGGTCAAACTGTTGGAGAGCGCCAGTATCAGCCGCTTTGACTTCCGGTAGCGCAACGTTCTTTTCGCCCTGTCCCTTACCCTCTGCGGTCTGCTGAGCAGCGGCAGCAAGGTTTTTGGGTACGGTCTCACTCTGACCGGTTGTAGTATCCTTAATCAGCCAGGAATCACCAAGATCAATTTTCTCGTAGCGCGACTGCGGAACGAACCCGTTAGGCACATCTGCTTGCTTCACAGAGCCGCTATGCCCAAATTGGACATATGCAGGTTTCCCGTCAATTGTGCCGACGACGGGCGCATAGAACTCATCCGGGCCACTTGCCTTCCCGGAGGCCTCGCGTTGAGCCTTAGCCAGTTGCGCGCGCTTCAATTCAAGGTCCAACTGCGTAGCCGGATCGGAGGCCTCAAGGTTTTGCTTGAGAAGGGCATCAACAACGGACTGCTGCCCCTCATTGCCCCAACCGTTACCTTCCAGCGCAATAAGCTGCGCCCTGGATGGGTTGTCGCCAAGCGCATTGAACAAATCGTTGTAACCTGACTGACCTGCTTGTTGGGCGGCGTCGGCGCGACCGTTAAGCGCATTGATCGCCAAGGCACGGCCAATGGCATTAAGGCCCTGACCGACGTTCTGGGGAGTTTCGGCATTTGCCTGCATGAGGGAGGCTGCGATAGCCCGCTGACGTGCCACATCGGCGGCACTCAACTGCTGGCCGTTTGATCCCCAAATGAAGGGCACTGTGAGTTGCGCCATTTATGCGAGCCCCAGCAACTTGCCGTAGTTGACCGTCAGATAGCCGCTCTCATGCAAGCCAACAGCCTCCGGCATGATCTGCATGACCTCATCGGCCATCGCACCATAACTCGGCTGATCGGCCCAGAGATAGCGGAAGGTATAGAGCGGGATACCGTTCGGCAACCTACCGACACGGTGAATGTCCGTCTTCAACCTGCGATCTGAGAAGGCCGTAAGTGCACTCGCGCCGAGCCCGAACAAGCCGCCTAGAAGTTGGTTGTTCTGGTTCTGGGCATTCTGATACTGCGCGTATTGGTTCTGGTACTGCTGCCCCATCAAACCAGCGATATCGACCCCGCCAATGCCAGTCGGTGAAATGCTTGACTGCGGGGTAGCGGCAAACTGCGGACCTGAAATCTGCCCCTGCCCAGCGAGCGCCAAGATTTCATTAAGCGGCTGATTGCGTAGGGCAAGCTGGCTTTGGAGGGCAGTATTGTAGTTGCTGACGTTGGCGCTGTTATACGCCTGCGACCGAGACTGCTGGAAGTCATTGACGGCTCGCGTGTACGCATCGCTGCCCTGCGCAATACCTTTATTGGCCAACGCAGTATCGAGAGAGGCACGCTGCTGATCCCAGGACTTGTCCAAGGCGGAGTCGGTGAGATTGTTCAGGTAGCCCTGCTGCTGTGACCAATCGATTGGGTTCGCAAGCAGCCCCGGCAAACGTCCGCTTTGCGTTTGCGCAAGATCGGCAAGATTCTGGTTTGTTGCCTGGGTGGTATCGAACAGCTTCTGCGTCTGCGGCGTAAAGGTCGTAGTCGCTGTACGAATCGGCGTGCCGTCCGGGTTATAGCCAGTAACCGCATAATCTAGGTTGTAGGTCGGCGTCCGCTGATTGACGGCGTTGAGGTTGGATGTCGCAATGGCCGTGTCCTTGTTGGACGCGGTCTGCGCCTGCGCAGTGGCCTGATTGGCCTGGATTTGTGCGCTAGCGGTCTCTTGAGCGCTAGGAACTGCCGGAGCGGCTGGCGAGCACATCAGTTGCCCTCAAATACGTAGGTCATCAACTGAGCGGTGGGGCGGAAGCCCATGCGCTGCCAGATTTTGCCGACACGCAAATCCGTGACGGGGCTTACATTTCCTCGCTTCACCCCTCTTTTGGCGAGATCAGCGAGGACGAACTTCACAAGCTTCTTACCCAACCCATTGCGGTGTTCAGGGAGGACGTAAATCGTATCCTCCTGGGCAATGAAGTCGTCGTTATGCATGTCGTTGGTAAGGTAGACGTTCGAATACCCAACGACCGTTTCGTTCTGTTGAACAGTGTACGTGATTAGCCATCCGCCGTCCATAGCCTTGAAGTATTCGCTCAGGCGAGGGTTGTAGGCCCCGATAGGAATGCCATCACGCTTCAGGCGCGCTTCCATCTCGGCGTAGTGCTGGCGATAGAGCGGGTCCAGGCGATCATGCCACTCGTGACCGTTCACGATCTGGAAACGATACTCAGCTTCCGGTGTCATCGCCATCATCGATCTTTACGTCCATGATCACCAGTTCGCCGCTCGGACTTTGGTCTGAGCCGGACGTTACCTGCACCTGCGGAGCATGCACCGTTCCGCTCAGCCCCACGCCGGTCCAGTAGGTCTGGACATTGAACTGTGCCGCACCAGTATCCCAGAGGGCCACATCCCACAGACCCACATCCCACACGCCGGGAGAATTGCTGTCCGTGGCAGCATCGGGGGCCGATGAGAGGCTGATCGCATAGTCCGTGCTGACGCTCAGCTTCGGATTGAAGTTCGTTTGGGTAACGAAAGTGGCGCGCATCTCCAGCGCTGTCTTGTAGAATCCGACCCGGTCGAAGTGGTCGAAACTCAGGACGCAGTTGTGATAGATCAACTCACCATCATCAAAGCCGGTAATTTCGGCCTGCATGACAGTCCCGTCATTGGTGCCAAAGTAGACAAAGTCATCGTGCAGAACGACAGTTCGCGTATCCCAGCCAGTGTACTTGCACCAAGCGCCGGTTTCGAGGTTAACTACGTAGCACTGCGGCGGCGTGGTGCTGTTATCGCCCGTAACCGGCGTTGAGACGATAGCCTTGCCACGTACCGTCCACTTGGCAATTTCCCACGGCAGAGACCGCCGCTCCGTCGCATCCGCAATCCAGTCGGGCTGAATGGCCTGTGAGACGCCCGCAAGGGGCAGAGCAGCCGGATCACGGTTGATCGCAGCGCTGACCGGGATAAGCCCCGACTCCGTTGCCACGAGCAAGTCACCACCAGCCTGCATGACGGCGTTCTTCCCCAACGGCGGGGACATGTCATAGCGCCCCACAATCGACCAATCTGAGGGGTCGGATGGATCGCTACCTTCATAGATGGCAACTTCACCCTCAGTCGTGATGAAGACGCACTTATCGTCCAGACCATCGCCGCTATCGAGTGACCACGTTGCGCCGAGCAACAGTGTGCCGCCACGCTTGAAGATGCCGCCTAGATTGATCTGGATCGCCGCACCGCCCAGACTGGCGACAGGCAACGCCCATGCGTTCATCGTGCCGCCCTGGATAAAAAACAGCCGGTTCCGATACGACCAGACATGGCTTAGAGTTGACGTGGTAACGCCGGTAATGGCAGGAACCGAAACCCCAGTGATGGCAGTCCATGTCGTGCCATCATAGAGCCGTGCACTATCGGAGCCGTTGACGATATACATGTAGAGCCCCGCCGTGGTGGCGAAGTTCACCCAGCCGTAATAGTCGCTGGTTTGGCCGGAGAAGTCAGCAGCAGGCGGCACATCAGGATCGGCTACAGTCGTCACATTATAGACCGACCCATCGGAGGCAGCGAATAGCTTGCGTGTCGCCCCGATGTAGGCCATGAGCGTTTCAACGGGTTCCGTGCCGACTGTCGCATGCTTCAGGCTACCAGAGCGAAGACGGATGCTCTTTTGTGTCGGATACCAGTTCTCAAGAACAAGCGCCGTGCCGGGGATGGCATTAGCGAGGTTCTGAGCGCTTACCCAACCCTTGGTCGGTGCGGCAAAGCTCTTGATGCGGGTGCGTGCGTGTCCTTGAGCAACACCAGCAGGAACACGTTGGAATGCCGTCCGCATCGGCTATCCTGCATACGGAAGCACAGAGCCAGGCCAGGCGATATTGCGCCCTTTCCAGCTACGATAACGAGAACCAGAGAGGGTCGGCTTAGAACCACCATCACGGTCAATGCACTGCTTCAGCTTGATTTCGTAGTTGGACATGTCCTCTGCATAATCACGTCCCTTTTCCGATTTCCAACGCCAGATGATCGCGAGGCGTAGCAACTCCTCATCAAGACGAAACACATCATCATCCGCCATGAACGAGGCTTGCGGCGTGCCGCCTGACGACGCGCAGATGAGGTTGCTGATCCAGAAGAATTTGGCCGTGTCAGCCACCGCCATCGTTGGATAGAGATAGAACAGGTTGGCGAAGACGGTCCATGTTCCGTTGACCTGTGTAATGGGCTGCGTGATCCGCATCAGCCATTCGTCGGAGTCAACGATGTGCTCCATCGCCCAGAGGTATCGAGACGACCAGACCGACGCATCGCGGAGCATCCGGTGATAGTTCGTCGGCAAGGAGAAACTGCCGCTGACGCCGTCGCCGGTATAGGTGTTGATGTTCTTGAGAATCTGCCAGTCGTGGGCCTCAAGAATATCGCTCACCGCCTCTGCCGTGATCGCCACGAAGTCGTACATCGTGCGGTCAGTTGAGGCGATAACCTGCGAAGGCCGGGCAATGCCTAGCTTGATCGATGCATTCTGGGCGATGGTAAGGAGGGTCAACTAAGCCGCCTTGTTGATCTCTTCACGTAGGCGGTCTGCGCCCCAGCGGCGGTCTACCTTCACCCCCATGCCTTCAAGGGCATTGCGGAGCTTGTCCATCTCGTCATCGTTGATCGGCTCGATGGTTTCCCGTGAAACAGTCTCGCCGCTGAAGTGCGCCTGAAGCTGCCTGATCTGCTCGGCCATGTCGGCAATCTGAGCATCCTTTTCAGCCTCACGCTCCGCATTGGCGGAAGCCTTCAGGCCTTCAAGAAACATCGGAGCCATCTTGTGGAGATCGGCGGCGTTCGCAAGCGGCAGTTTGGCTATCTGGTTGCTCGTCATGTCGCGCACATCCTCCACGGTCTTGTAACCCTTGGTGTTGAGGATTTCGATGTCTTCGGGCTGGAGAATAGGCCACACGGCCAACGGCGTGCCACTGGCAGGCATCTGCCGCCCGGTCTTCCATTCCTGATAGGCAGGCTCGATATCGGACCAGATGGCTCGCATGTAGGCCAGCTTCTCACCGCCATCCGCACCTTCCGGCAGCTTCACGTTCTCCGGATCGAGGCGACGCACCTTGTCCACTGTCGCGCTCTTGGGCGGCGAGCCGTCCACACCAAACTTGGGTTCCCATTCGACCCAGTCCACGGGGACGATCTTGGGAACAACGGGATTGTCGGGATCGGCAACTTTCTCCGTGCCAGTCCAGAAGCGCTTGATGCGGATGTAATTGGTCATGTGTCTTCCTTGGTTGATTGGTTGGGGAGAGACCTAAGCCCCTCCCCGCTCTTGCGAGCACTCGTTACGGACAGGTCAGCATCATCACCTTGCCGGTGACGTAGATGGCCACGCCGCCGACCGACTGCGTAACCGCGCCAGCCACCTTCACAGCACCGTCAGTGGTGGAGGAAAGGACCATTGCGTTACCGTCAGAGCCGGAGACGAACGCCGTATTCAGCGTGGCGGGGCCACGGGTCTGAATCCAGCAGTATTCGTCAGCAGCCGGAGCCGAGACAAGCACGCCAGCCATGTTACCCGCCGTGTCCGACACGTCTGAGGTGACTTCGTTGTAAACGCCGGTCGAGGTGCCACCGGGGGCATAGAAGCCCACAGCGTTACCAACCACCGCCGCAACAGCGCCAGCGCCGACACGATACCGCACGAAGCGGTAGGTATTGCCCAGACCGTCTTCGCCAACATCGCCAATGCCCGGAGCCTTGCCAGCCTCAGCGCCCGTAAGCGCGGAAGCCGGATAGGTCGCGGACAGGCTCATACCTGCAACAAAACCCATTTTTAGTTGCCTTTCATATAGTTGATTGGAGTGGTAAGAGCCGCCGTTACCGTCCAACCCCTATTCAAACGGGTTCTCAGGTTGACCAGACTAATACCTGTTTCGCGAGACCAAGCATCAAGCGTTTGCTTGCGCCCATGATACTCAACCACCGAAATTCCGGTGAACTTTCCATTGACGTTCGTTCGCCTGTTGTTGGCCTGTTCAAGTCGGGAGGCCCAACGGACATTCCCCGGCTCATAATCCTTGTCGTTGTCGATACGCTCTAGCGTCATGCCGGACGGCGGATCGCCCATATCCCGGTAGAAGCCTTCGAAATCGACCCACGCTTCGCATACTCCGATGCCACGCCCACCATAGGTGGCATAGCCGTCAAAGTTTGGATTAAAGCACCGCTGCTTCATCGCATGCCAGCTTGAGTAGGCTTTTGAATTAATCTTCCCATGCTTGATCGGCTTGTCCACCACGAGGCAACCGCAAGAGCGGGTTGCTCCAGATGAGAGCGCCTTTCCTTGTACGATGACAGCATTTCCGCAATCACACTGGCAATGCCAACGTGCGCGGACAGCGCCGGACGGTTCAACATGGTTGTCGGCGCGGGCCGTGACGATGAGACGCCCGTAGCGCTCACCGACACGATCCACAACAGACATGCCGCGAGGTTTGGACATGGCAATTTCTCCGCTTGCAAGCAGGAGTACCATATCATCCATTGACCCCATGTCAAACACGCCGTAATCCTTACGAAGCGTCCAGCAGAACACCCTGACGGGCCCGGTTCGTACACACGAGGTTGCCCATCCAGTAGATCGGCACAACGACCGCGTCCTGGTTGATCGGCTTTTTCTCGTCGTCGGGAGTCCACTTCGCCTCCGGATGCTGCACAACGTAGAGGTAATCCGTATTGAGGAAATACCCTTTCTCGGCAGTCGTGGTGAAGTTGGTGTTGGTGTCCGGGATCACGTCCGCGCTCTTATACTTGAGCGAGGGATAACCCACGGTCGCCTGCTTGGTCGAAGCGTCGTTGGTGTAACGCTGGTACTGCTGGAGCGAGCCCTCAAAGACTGAGTAGAAGTCATAGCTCAGCGAGATCAGGTCCGGGATATCCGTGCCGCGCATACACGACAGCCACAGGGCATTGAACTCAGCCTGGATGGTAGCCACAGTGTAGGCGTTGGAACCGGAGATTTCACGGAACTGGTTGCGCCAGAACGTATAGGTCGTGGAGTTGATGCCGCCGACCGTGCCCTGACCGTTGGTCTGCACGATGTTCGCCAGACCACCAACCTGATTGGTCAGTGACCCGTCAGAGTAGATATCGACGGAGAAGTTGTTCGCCGCCGTCTTCATCGCCACGTCCTTGCGGGCCTTGACGAGGTTGATCATCGCGGCTTCGCCGTTGTTCTGGCGAATTTCACGACCAGAGGCCACAACGTGGATCGCAACCTGCGCCCAGTCGTATTTGGCCGAAGTCAGAACGTCGGACTGGTTGATGTTGAGAGTATCGAGACCCGCGTAACGGGTGTACGTGCCGTTCTCCGCGTACTCCAAGGGGAACTGAAGCTCGTACCCGCCAGAGACGGTTCGAATCTTGCCCTTGTCCTTGAGCTTGCGAAGCAGGCCGTTATGGTTCGAAACGTTGTCCACCAGTTCGCTGCCGGTGTACCGGAGCGTGGTGGTCACCATTTCGGTAAACGTCGAGGATGGAGTTGCCATCTAAGACCTACCTTCGGTTGTTTTTCTGCCAGATACCGTGCAGAGCATCGTCTAGAGACGGCTTCGGCCCGTTTCCGGTAGAGGTTGATTTGACATTGACTGAAGCTGCTCGTTTAGCTTCCTCAGCCTTCTTGTCATCAACGACAGGCGCAGGTTTGTTAGCGGCTGACTTGACCCGAAGGGTGGGATCGGCATTCACGGCCATATCGTATGCACGTTCCAACACGGCTTTGGAGGAAGCGGTGTCAGGGAGTTTGGTCCTTGCGAACTCGATGAACCTGAGAAGATCGTCTTGCGGAATTTCCGTGATCAGCGGATTATCCTTGGCGAAGTCCTCATAGACCTTCACGTTCGCATTGATGCTCTCATGCTCCTGGAGCTTGCTCGCAACAATTCCTTCTACATCAGGCCCGCGATTGTTCGCAATAGCCTGCTTCAAACCGGAGATTTCACGGAGAAGCGCCTGAACATCCGGGGGCTGTGTCGCCTGAATGCCAAGCGCCTTGCTGAGCGCATCGCGCGCTCCGAATGTATCTGCCAACTGGATCAGCTTATTGACCGGGTCAGCCGTCAATTCCTTATGGGCCTGGAACAGCGTAGCAATGGCCTCATGCGACTTGATCGGCTCGCCGTTCGGTTTCTTGAGGTTGGCGTAAGACCCCTCATAAGCCTTGAGAACATCGTTCATCGGCTTGTTGGCCGCAATCTGCCGCCCCTGATCGGAAAGGGCGCGCTGATGACTCGTTTCGATCTCGGCAATCACTGCCTGAGCAGCGGGCGTGAGTTTGCCCCACTCGTCGGCCTTGTGCTGCCAGGAAGGGGGGAGAGACACCTGAGGGGAAGAGGCCTCGGGCGTCTCTCCTTGATCCGCGCTAACCTCTTCACCGGAGGAAGGTGTCTTGGCAGCAGCGGGAACATCTTCGGATGGTTTGTCCGAAACAAACTTGCCACCCTCTCCGCGCTCCGCGCCATTGGTGACGTGGTTGCGTTCGAAGATGGAGTGCAGGGTATCGTCCAGCGATGGCGTCGAGCCATTAGCCTCCGTGACCACGCCCGGCATGGGCAGTGCAGCGGGGGCTTCAGCGGGTTGCAGTTCAGCCATCGACTTTTCCTCCGTCGAGTTTTTCTATTGCAGCTTCCTTGTCCTGCTTGAACTCGGAAGCATCGTAATCCTTCGCGTCGTCCGCGAGAGGCAGATTGTATTTCTTGGCAAAACGTCGGTTGCGGAATTTGCCTCGCGTCGGGCTCTCATCCGGCTCGACAATCCGGCATCCGGTCGCCTTCAGGTCTTCCCGAAGTTCACTGCGGCTCGTAATCATCTTACCGCTCATCGGGCTTTCGAATGGTTGAACGAAGTCACGAATTAGCATCGGCATTGCCGGGACATACTCGGCTGGCAGCGCCATCGGCTCACTGGTTAGCTTGTCAACAAACCCGCGCTCGCTCCAAACGTAAGTGGTCATACGAGCCTCAGGACATAGGGCAGCGCACGATCTAGGACTGCGCCCATCAGCATAAAGGTCCCGGCCACGAGCGACATGGCAAGCTTCCGGTTAATGGTGAACGTAACGACTCTCATCCGGCGCGGAACCACTTATTGGCTGAGGAACAGAATACAAACTCAGCAAAGCCGCCCAGCGCGAGGGTCGTCAACGACCCGACGATTGAGCCGGTCAGTGTCAGCGTAGTAATCACCTGACTGGCGGCGATCTTGATGATCTTGCCATCCCTCGGGGACGAAGGTAGTGCAACCGTCAGGGTCAACAGCAGCCCGGCAGGATCAACGGCCAGGATGTCCGTGTTGGAGTTGATGTTCACGGTCGCTCCCGTCGTTGGCTGCGCATACTGAACGACAATCGCCGGAAGAGTCTGCGGGTCTTGGTAGAATGACGCTGGCATTTCAGGTCCTCACGTATAATCGACGTTTTGGGCAACAATGTCGCCAGCCGTCAGAGCGCCCGTGTCGGCGTCAGCAGCAGCGGTCGAGATTCCGAACCCAATCCCGGTAGAGAAGTAAAGCGGCGGGTTGAAGCTGAAGCTGTATTGCGCCGTGGGCGGCAGACGCATGGTGCGGACAGGCGTATCCGTTCCCACGGTCGGAGCCGACGCCTTGTTGTAGAGCTTCAGGAAACGAGCGGCGGCATTGTTGTTGTAGCCGTCGATGTTGAACAGGTCGCCTGCGGCGTTCTTGACCAAAGTGGCGTTGACTGACGCAGCGGCGCTGAGAAGTCGATTGGTGGACGAAGGCTTGGTGACCAGATCGAGCGTTGTGCCGTTGAAGCTGCCCGAGTAGGCAATGACTTCCTGCATGTCGTTGTCAAGCGTGCGTGCATTGGCAGGCTTTTGACTGCTGACTGGGTTCGTGCCCGTCTTGAGCAAAGTCGAGATTTCAAGCGTCGTGGTGAGCGTGCCGCCGTTCGTATAGACGACACGGAAATACTGCGCTTGCACCTGGACCGCGAACGTCTTGAGCGTCGTCGCGGGGATGCTGTACGTATCCGAGACGCGCCAATTGGCGTTATCGACGGACCACTGGAAACTCAGGCCGTTCGTTGCGCTGGCGTGGCTGGCGTAGATGCTGACCACGACAGTCGCGTACTTGAGCACATCCGTTCCGGTGCCCGTGAACGCCGCGCCGTTAGCCAAGTTGGCTGTGGAGGAGTTATTCGCATCCTTGCCAGAGATGGATGCCCCCGAAACCACATTGCCGCTTGCATCGATTGAGCCGACGTTAACCGTTGCGACAAGCGAGGCGGTATCAAGCTGGCTCGTGTTCTCCTTGGAGTAGTTAACCGTATCCTTGAATGCGGTAATGGTCATTTAGCGGGCTCCTTTGCCTGCGATTCCTTGAGGGTTTGAGCGCGCTCGCCTAGAGCGGCGTTGTGTTCGGCAGTTGCAGCGGCGGCCACGGTCTTGACCTGCACGCCTTCGATCTCTTTGTTGAGCTTGACGATCTGGAGACGGCCAATCTCCATGTCCTGCTGGTGCTTCTGAGCGGACTGATCCATCGCCGCCTGCTTGCCACTTAGCTCAATCGTCGCCGTCTGGCGCTTCTTGTCCAGTTCGAAGGCGTCGTTGGCTGTCTTGTTCTGTAGCGCCTGTGCACGCTCCGCATTGGTCAACTGCGCATCTTGCGCCTCTGTCTGAGCGCGAATCTGTTCCGCCTGAGCACTGGCGGTCTCAGCTTGTGCGCGCTGCATGTCGGCTTGTGATTGCGCCTCACTGGCTTTAGCGTCAGCTTGCGCCTTGATCTGCTCGGGAGAGGGGGGCTTTGGCTGTCCACTTTCCTGTTTCGAGCGCTCAATGGACTTATCAATCGTGTCTTCAACCGTCTTGCCGAGATTGAACAGGCGGGAGAACGACCCGTAAATCTCCATCGCGTCGGCTTTGGTGAACACGCCGCTTTCAACCATCGGCACAGCGCCCTGGAAGAAATTGCCGGACGCACTGACAAACTCGGCAACCTCTGCCTTCTGGCGGGTCAGGTCGGCGCGAACGGTCGAATCCGTCTCCACATCAATGCGGTAATACGCCTGCGTGGGATTCTTCATCAACTCCTTAAGCGCGGTCAGGTCGTTCAGCTTCTTCTGACGCGCCTGTTCGGCCTGCTGCCATTGCTGCTGGGCTTGCTGGTCCTGTTGCGGATTGCCGCTAGGCGGAGGCATCGGCAGCGGTGTCAAATCTTGCTGCGTCGGCTCGATCTGAATGCCCGTCATCTGTTCGAGCGTCTTGTTGCCGAACTTCTTGGGGATAATTTCAGCCATCATCACGAACAGGTCGCGCGCTGCCCTTTCAAGCATACGCTGGAATTTCTGAATCCGCAGACTGCCCCATTGTGTCTTGATCTGTTGCGCTGTCGCGGTCTCACTCGTTTTACTGGCACCACGCACAATGTCACTGATGCCGGTGATTTCGTAGATTGCCTGCTTGGTCTGCTCACGAACGGCGTACAGTTCCTGAAGCGCCTGGATGAAGCGATCAATAGGCCAGAATGCTACGGCCTTCTCCAGCCCACCATTCTGCGCCCAAAGCTCAGGATTGGTGATCGGTTGCCAGTCGTTGTCGCCACCGTCGAGCATGTTCTTGATGTCGGCAGCATCGCCGGGATACCAGCCGCGCACACGCATCTGATCGGTAATGGCAATGATGCGACGGGTCGTTACGTCCAACTCGTCGGCCAGCTTGCGATAGACCGCGAACGGATTGACCGGCATCAGTCGGCCATTGATCTCCACTGGCTGGATCGGCGTAGCTGTGGAGAAGAAGCAATAAAGCCCCAGCGGGTCATCTACGCGCTTGAGGATGATGCCGTTGTTCTGCGAAATGAACAGGACTTGCTTGGTCTTCTTGTCCCAGACTTCCCAGACGATCACATCATTGGGAGGATCGCCGCTGACGCGCTTGTCCTCGGGGAGCGTCTGAATGCTGGTCAGGGCAGAATCGGAGAAGACGCTGACATCCTCTACGGGGAGGGCGTGCCTGAAGGCTTCCCAGGGTCTGTCTGCCCATCGCTTGGCTGGGCCGTGTCGATAGTCTCGCCACGAGACAGCCTCGAAAGTAATTCGTTCGTTGCTAACGCCGCCGGGGGCGTATCCATCGGAGACCTCATCATCCCCTCCGCTATCGCCTGTTCCATCGGAACCAACCGTTTGTCCGTCGTCACGAACCACTGCGCCTTCGGCTTCGGCAGCATCTTCAGCCAATTCCTCTAACTGTTCATTGGATTCATCGATATCGGCCTCGAAACGAAGCCTAAGCACGCCACGACCAGCCAGGAACCCATCCTGCGCCGTTGCTTCCATCTCTGTCTGCAACCTGCCGTCATCCACTTGAACTCGTATGGAACGATCAAGGATTTCAGCCAACGTGTGCGCGACGGGATCGGTATCGCCAAAGCGGCGTCGAATGTCTGGGATTGGCGGGGAATTGATAACAGCCGGAACAATCGTCTCGACGTTGCTGTAGAGGATGTTGAAGTCATACGTGCTGTTGAGCCACGCCGCCTCCACCTCGGCAACCTGCCCGCCCGTAGCGGTATAGACGCGCGTAGCAAACTCGGCATCGCGCAACCAGGTTTCCTCGGTTGTGCCTGCTTCTTCGATACGGTTCAGCCACTTCCGGCCTAGTTCGCGGAGGGTCTTGCCGTCTTTGGTTTGTGTTTGCCGCTTTGCCATGCGGCGCAGACATTAGCCTATCGTTCAGGCTTTCGCAACAATGGCTTTGTATCGTTCACGGCGTTCCTTGCGCCTTTGAACCACGACCTTGCGGTGTTCCTGTTCGGCTGTTCGGTCTAGGTGAACATTGTAACGACGATGAATGTCTTTGCGCTGCACGGACGGCGCTGGCACGGCCTCGGCGGCAATCTGCGCCTCTACATCCTTTGCGGCATTATCGCTCAGCGGCTCAGTCCAACTGGTGAGCCTGGCTTTACGCCCGTCAGGGGTTTGGAAGAAGGCACCGTTCTTAGTCTCCCGCGTGAACATGATGCCCTTGTTAGCCAAGGCTGTCTTTAGTTCGTCGCGGGTCAAGAAAAAGCCCTCCAGGTCAGCGGGTGGAACAATAACCTGAAGGGCCTTGAGGGTCTAGTTACTTCTTGTCGCTGGCTTTAGCGCCAGAAACCTTGGCAGACGTGGCCTGATCGGAGCCTGCCGGATTGACGGCAGTTTCCTCGGGATTTTCACGCTGGCTGCGACCCGGCTCAAGAGCCTTGTCGATAGCGTCCTGTTCCTTCTTGCCCTCGGGGCTGGACACATTGGACGGTCCGGCGCTCTCAGGGCGATTCTCCGGCTGCGTGGCGAGCGGATAGCCCGACTGTTCGGAAACAATCGTGGTCATCTCATCCTTGGGGTGAGCGATGTAACGCTCAATACCAAGCGCGCCTTCGTCCTTCAGGCGTTCCAGCTTCTTGGTGTCCGGCTTGTTGCCCTTGCCGAAAATCCATTCACTGGCACGGGCACCGGCGAGTACGTGTTCCCCCCCTTGCCAGGTTTGGACGATATTGCGGACTACGGCGTCGTCATCGGCTGCTTTAGCTTCAGTCATGGTTAGCCTCTCAATGGTTGGGAAGTCGAAGCCATAACGTGGATTAGCGCCGCTGGTTGCGGCGTTTGGTCATGGCCGCGACAGCCTCCGAAATAGTCATGTTCCCTTGAATCTGCATGCCGCCTGTCTCTGGGATGCCTGTATATGCCAGCACAGGTTTCTTCTCAGGTTCTTTGGGCGGAGCTACAAAGTCACGCCACGCCAAACCCAGATAGCGCCACGAGGAGCCGATGTGTTCGGCCCAGTCCTTGATCGGATTTTCCCGGAACGTCTTTAGGTCGTCGTCCCATTCGCGCCGGTAGTTTTTCAGTCCGTCAACGCCCAACTCGACGCGCTCGGATCGTTCATCGTCCGGTTGGGTATGGAAGGTAGCAACCTTGATAGCTTCCCGGCCTGCGTGAATGCCATCAGCCACGGCGATGCGCTTCACCAGCTTGGGCTTACGCTTCTTGGCCTTCAGCAAGTCCCAGCGGGTGTGCTTTGCGCCCCAGATCGGGTCCAGGACATCATCTGGCACATAATCGTCGCCGTGATAGCCCTTTTCGTTCAACCAGTCGCACCACTCGTCCAGATCGTCACTGTCGGGCCGGTAGAAGTCCACAATGCGCAACTGACCGTTGATCGCCTGCCAACACCAGATGGGATTGTTAACCGCCTTACCAAGGTCCCATGTCGTGTTAACCGGCACATTGGGATCGATGTTAACCACGCGCATCCTGTTAGCCACCTCTGCATCGGCTAACTCTCCGCCCCAATACGCACCGAGAATAGCAGCGTTGAAGCTGCATAGATACTCTTGCTCGAACTGGGCTCTGCCCACATCCTTGCCGTAGAGCGCCTGATACTCAGCCAACGCTTCATCTAGCTGCGTCTGCGTCAGGGCGTGCGTCTGAAGCACGCTGGAGACTTCGGCAAACCATCTATCCGGATGGAGTTTGGCATAGTCCAACATTGCCTTGGCGTGATTGTTGCCGCGTGGCGTGGTAATGAAGGCGGCAGAGCCGTTGTTCTCCTCGATCATCGGCCTGTGATAGGCCCAGGCGCTTGGGTTTGCGAGTGCCCATTCACTGTAGACAATGCCGATAGGGCCTGATCCTACGGTGCTGTCATAGCGATCAGACCCGATTAACTGCCACGTCGAGCCGCACTTGAGCTTGATGAGCATCTGTTGCTCGTCCTTGCTCTCCCTGATGGCCTCGGGGAATGCTTCGTCTATGCGGCGCTTGCCGGTATGGGCGTTGACGCTGTTCCAGAGCGCCTTGCGTGCCTGCTCATATTCCGGGAGACAATGCAAGTAGTTTCCGATGCGCTTATGGGCATTCTCACAGGTAGCAGCGAGGGTGATTTCGTCCTTGCCCCAACGGCGATGGGCTATCTCAATAGCGCGGGCGTTAGGAGTGTTTACGAGGTATTTATGGAGAGGCTGCTGATACCAACGGATTCTGCGTTCGAAGATCACTTGTCTTCATAAACTGTCTTGAATGTAACCGGACCACCGCCTTCGCCTGTTAGCTGCACTGAACTGAGGTCAGGCAAGACTTTGTTCAGCAACGCCTTTGCCGCATTAACTTGGCTGGCGTCCATGAGAGGCTTATCGCTGTTGATGTGCTCGCTTAGGCGATTGATCAGCATCGATGCTTGAATCTTAGCCCTGGTGTCCTCGTTATGGCGAAACCCTGTTTTCCTGCCAGCCATTTGTTAGCCGCTCGTGTTAGCCAGCTTAGCCTTGGCCCGCTTGTTAGCCATATATGTTCTCATGTAGTCTTTGCGGTCTCGTTTTGCTGGGGAAGATGATGTTCTGGCCGGTTCGGCGATAAGCTCTTCAACCATCTGCCGATGAAGATCAGCTTCTTTGACCAAGCCCGCGTAGCTAGGCTTATCTCGGCACGGATCGGTGCTGTAGTGCATTCGTCCGCAGTTGCTGCATAGTTCTAGGCTCATGCTTTGGATGTTAGCCTATTGGGGATTAGTGTGTCTAGTAGGATTAGCCGCCTTCGGCGGGGGGAAGTTGTGCGGGATGCCGGGGCAGTACTCCCGGTTTTGAGTGATGTTTCTATCACTACCGACGCGCCCGGTGCTTCCTGAGTATCGCGACCCTGAGCTTATCGGCTCCATCCACGCCTCGCGTCCGCCTGCTTACAGGCTTCATCCCACGCCATGACGCCCATGCTGGGCGAAACTAGCTTGCGCTTGCATTCCCGGCGCAAGTCGGGTTATGAATAGGGTGCCTTCCGGAGCCGTAAACTCCTCAGGCGGTCAGCGGTCTTTGCAGGACTTCATACGCTGACAGGCTAGACATAACGCATACGTTCCTCGCGTTCAAGCCGTTCCATGAAATCCGGTCACAGTTGCTACCATTCGTAGCCAGCAATGGCGAAGGGGGCATACAACCAGAAGGGCATGGCGGCGAGCCTGAATCGTTGTCTAGGTAACTCGGGGTTCTTTGCCTGTTCTGCCCAATCTAAGGCGGTTCAGATCGTTCGGCCCGGTCAAATGCTTGTTCTCGGCTATGACCGCAACCGCATCAACTACTCGGCATATTGTACCGCGCCTGCTGCGGGATATACGCAGGACCGACCACTGGTGGCGCAGGATAAAACGCAGTTGCGGGTATACGAGTTGGTAAAGAGGATAGGTTAGAGCTAGACTGGTTCGTGCTCGCAGGGAGTATGGGCCGACCTTAGCGAACGCGAACTATTGTCCGAGACTGTCACAATCCTAATCCCGCGTAGCGGCTAATTCATCTACTGAGTAGAGCTATACTAGATAGGGCTATCAATTGCCATTCGGGTTCTTATGCCCCATCATCGCAGCCTTGATCTGCTTTGAAGTCATACGATGCGGCGGTTTAGCATCGGCCTTAGCAATGATCTCCTTTAGCCGCTCTGGATCAATATTAAGCGTTATCTTGCCCACGAACTACAGTCTCCGTTCCTTCGACCCCGACCGTATGGTCGGCTGACTCTACTCGTTCTCTCAGTCTTTCCACTTCCCTACGTAAGGAGGATACCTCCATCTCATCTATCCCTACTGTATCCAGGTAATGAAGGAAGGATGAGATAGGATCAGCCTGCTTCGCAGGGAGGGTAATGGCATTCTCCCAGTCGTCCCACGGAGTGAAGCTGGTAAATGATGGGTCGGCTAAGGTGTAAAGCTGATGGTAAGCCTCATTTAGGTCCCTCTCCACCAAAGCATCCCGGAGGGCGATTAGGTGTGACTTCGAGACAGTCACTCCATCGTCATCCCGCGTAGCGGCTAAACCTTCCTTCTCTCTATATGTCATGATTTAGCCGTGCTGCGCACGGGAGGCAGCCCCTCATAGAACCACCACAGACCGCCTGACCACCGATAGCAGCCACCTAGGATTTGTTGCTTTGGAGCCCCGTGTAGATTCGACTCGTACCGATGGGTAACGATCCGATCTTCATGGTCATCGAAACGATGCTCGATGTTCCTGCCGATCCACGGCCCGTTCGCGCATCTGGTGCGAACCATAGGGTCCACTTCATCCGAGCGTAGCTCGCTATTACTCATCTCTCTTCCTTCCTCTGCTGATAGACAGGTATGGTTTAACCGCTCTACGAGCGGGGGCTATCAACCTCGGGTCCGTAGATATGCCTCTCCAGGAGAGTTCCGACGATGACGGCAACAAACTCTCCCGCCAGCCACCAGCCATTGCCGTAGGCCACGTAGGCCATA
>Ga0081455_10002032_pt1 | contig 24194 bp, 22 predicted proteins | sample TabmetS3T2R1_FD_70207 | JGI IMG/M metagenome (GOLD analysis project Ga0081455, IMG submission 70207) | Tabebuia heterophylla rhizosphere microbial communities from the University of Puerto Rico - S3T2R1 | ecosystem: Host-associated > Plants > Roots > Rhizosphere ...
CCCCGGTTTGGTGATGTCGGAATGCTTGCGAAAGATTCTGTAGTCCTGGCCACCCCCATACTGGTTCAGAACCGCGGGCCCGTTACCGTCGCTGCCGGTGTTGCCGTTCATTTGAGCGTTCATCGAAATACTGCGGACGCGAATTCCGCCGGCGCCCGGCGTGCTGTCTCCCGGGCATTTGTAAATGCCCGTTGCCCGGCCGCAGTATGGCCCGAGCAAGGCGGTGGACAGCGGGGCGATGTCGTAGTTTTGCGGGTTGCTCGGCGACGGCGGCAAATCCCAGTTCAACACATCCTGCACCCAGCCGACGACGCCCTGGTTGATGGCGACGTTGTTGCAGTTGACCACCAATTGATCGTTGTAGTCACCGGAATATAAAATCCAGGCGTAGGTGAGTTGCTTCTGGTTGCTGATGCACTGCACCCGTTGGGCCCGCAGCTTGGCCTTGGCCATGCGCAGGGCATAGGCGCGCGGCAGCTCGCGCGGCTCGGGCGTCTCGGCAAGATCAGGCACGAAGCCGATCAGGCCTCGCGCCAGAACGACAAGCCGCTCGCCATCGACGTCGCCCATCGGCTGAAGCGCCTCTATGCCGGGCGCTCCGATCTTGCCTGGGGACTCGATCGGCTCGCCGAGCACGAGCACGACATCATGGATGCGAGCGAGCTGTTGCGCCTCGCCGAGCGCACGCTCGTCGCGCCGCTCGATCCCGATGCCCGCGCCATCGTCGCCGCGTCGGCCAAGCGCGTGTCGGTCGTCACGGCGGTCAGCCCCGCCGCGCTGATCGACATGCTGTTCGTCGGCGGCGAAAACTTGCGCATGCTGCGCCGCCTCGCCACGCTCTACGGCGCGCGGCCGGGCACGCTCTCTCTGCTCAAGCTTGCGCGCATGGTCGTCACCCACATCGTGCTAACCGGCGGCATCGCGCTCGGCGACGACGTGATCCATCAGGTGATCGGCCACGGGCTCACCGCCAAGCTGTCGGCGCGGCTCGGCGAAGGACTGTTCAACGGCGCGCTAACGACGCGGATCGGCATCGCCGCCATCGATGTGTGCCGCCCGCTTCCTTATCTGGAGAGTCAAAGGCCGCGCTTCCGTGAGATGGTGGCGGAAGTCGCAAGGATGCGCTGAGGACGCTTCCGGCTCAGCTCACGAGCTTGCAGCCGTCAACCTCGGCGCTCTGCGAGCGGCCGTCCCTGAATTTCACCGTCACCGTGACCTTGTCGGCGCAGACGAGGCCGCCCGCCGAGATGCGGAAGCCGGTCTCCCCCTCGCGCGAACTTTGCATCTGCGGCATCACCGCGGGCGTGTTGAATTCGTAGGTGACGGCGGCGAGGCTGCCCTTCACGCTTGCCGGCGGCTCGAGCCAAAACTCGAAATGATAGAGCGGCCGGGCGCGCTCCGCGCCCTTGATCTCGGTCGCCTTCGCCTTGACCCAAGCCGCGACGGCGGTGCCGGCGGGAAGCGCCACGAGCGCAGGTGGCGGCGGAGATGCCTGCGGCGCGGCTCCGTTCGCTTGCGGCGGCGCGGGCGCGGTGGCATCGAACGGCACCGGCTCGACCGCGTCCCACGGAAGCGTCTCGCCCGTCCGGCCTCCTCCTGCCGGCACGGAAACATTGCGCCGCTCTTTCTCGGGCTCGGCCTCGTCGCGCACCCACGGCTTCAGCGGTATTTCGGCGAGGCCCTTGAGATTCGGCTCACCGTCTTGCGGCGGCGTCGAGCCGGTTGTCTCGGCCGGTTCCTTCTTCGGCGCTGCCGGCGTCTCCGCAGATTTGGCGATGACGCTTTCGCCGCCGTCTTGCGTCGCTGCGTGCTTTGCAGCGCCGACCTCCTCGCCGGCGAGATTGATGAGAAAGAGTCCGGGAATTCCGGCAACGCCTGAGCGGAGCGCGAGAAGCGCCTCAAGCGCTATGACGGCCGCAACCAGCGCGAGACCGATCGTGCGGGCACTCAGACGATAGCCCACGATGCGCATGCCACGATCCCAACCAGAGCCGCATGAAAGCGTGGGAACGTCCACGCATTTGCGGGGCTATTCTAGTTGACGGCGACGGCAAGGAAAGAGCTACGACCGCCTGCGACGGGGCACGGAAAAGCGGCTCCAGCGCTCCGGTGGATAGCGGGGAAAAGGGCGCCGTCCCGGGATGTGCCGACTCGTTGCTCATGTATGTTTTGAGTGTGAGCGGACGGGTTGTGGAAGGCGCCGGCGGAGAAATCCGGCGGCTCCGGGAAATAGCCGGAAAGCTCACGGGGCAGGCAAGCCCATAGTCGTCCATTGCCATGGGCGGCTCAAGGCGGTGGGGGCGTAAGCGCAAAGTGCCACGGTCTGGCGGCATCGCCGCAATACCGTGAGGCGGAGTCGCCGGGGTATTTTGCGCCGTAGGTCCTTCCGCTGACTGGTTTCAGTCCGGCCAAGGCTGGAGCCGCGTCGTAGCAACGCGACGTAAAACAAGGACCGTGGTCGGGTCACGCCGCCGCGTCATGGGCAACCATGGGGCCGAGCGCGTGATCCAGAGACCGCAAGGTCTCGCGGCGCCGACCGATCGTCCCGAACGGGCGTGAGGCTCGACATCGCACAGGGAGGCGGGGCTCCAAGGCTCCGCCTTTCCTGTTTTTGGCGCCTCCATCCGCGTCCTCAGGCCCCTTTAGCGCCTCAATCCTCCCCGCTAAAATCGCCGCACCATGACGGGGAATGGTTCGAGTTTTAACGGGAAAATCGCGCGCCTCCTTGCCGCGGCGTCGCTCCTTGCCGCGTTTTCCGCCTGCGGCACCGTGGATCGTTTCAGGGGCCCGAAAGAAGGCGCCAGCACCGAGATCGAAGCGCGCAGCGTCGCGCCGCAGGATCCGCTGGCAAGGCCGATTCAAGTTGCGTGGACATCGGCGCGCGCGAGCCATTGCGGCTTCGTGTTCAATCCCGATCAGCTCCGGTCGAACTTCATGGCGGCGGAGGTGAGAGCCGGCGCGAGCCCCGAGCAGATGCAGAAGATCGAGCAGGCCTACGACTACACGCTCCAATCCGTCACCAAAACGATCAGGGACAATCTCAACTATTGCAACAAGGACCGGACCGCCGCGATCCGGCGCGATCTCAATCGCTACCTTTCCGGCGACTACACGCCGTCGGCGCGCATGGCGCAGTAGCGCAATTCCTTCCTGTTAGGGTTTCTTCTGCAGCGGCGCGGCGTGTTGAGCGTCGGAGCGATTCCTGATCGCTTCGGCGAGTTTCGCGACAGGCTCCTTGTCGCTCTCGCCGGCGAGGAGATAGGCGACGCCGCCTTGCGACCAGGCCACGCCCTCTAGCGCGCCGTAGCGCTTCGCGTGAGGCACGGCGTCGGCCCCGCCCTTCTTGACGTAAAGCGCAAGCGGGGTGCCGCTCGCACCAAGATAAAGGAGCTGCACGAGAGGGTCAGCGCCGAATCGCAGGATTTGCGCGCGCGCGAAGCGATAGCCTTCCTCGCCGAGGTCGGGCGGCGTGAACGCCGTGCCGATGGCGCGGCCGAGCCGTAAGGCGATGAAATCGTGATCGCCCTGACTGTCGAGGCCGATCTCGAGGCTCGCGCGGCCGAGAAGCGCTTGCGCGCGCAAGACCTCGTCGCGCCAGTCTTGCGGCACGCTCCCGACATAGCCGCCGTCGGCGCCTGACGCCATGCCGTCGGGGCTGCGGTTCGGCCAGCCATATCCGGCGATGAACAAGCCGATTGCGAGCACGATGCCCCCGGCGGCGAGTCCGGCTTTGACGAGCGTGTGCCAAGGAATCAAGAGACCGGGCGAAGGCGGGACCGGATGCGAGACGGCGGCTTCTTCCTCGCCCGCGAGCACGGCATCGAAGGCCGCTTCGAGCCGGCGATGTGCTTTCTTCAAGGCGGCGACGCGGCGGGCGATGACGTCGTCATGCGCGAGCACCCTCTCGATCGCGCTCGCCTGTTTCCCCGCGAGTTGCCCATCGACATAGGCCACCAGAAGCTCGTCGCTGAGCTCAGTCATCTCGATCCCTCGCATGGCGCGGGCTCGCGCTCTTCGCGCGCCGCGAGCGCGTCGGCGAAAGTTCCGGCGATGCGCACGAGCCGCTGGCTGATGGTTTCGGCCGACACGTCGAGCACGCGCCCGGCATCGATGGGATCGAAGCGTTCGCCGAGCACAAGGAGCAGCGTCAAGCGCTGCTGCGGCGGAAGGCTCTTGAGAAATGTCGCGGTGACGGCGTCGAAGACGCGTCCCCTCGCCATACAAAAGAGAGCCCCGAAGCGGGCATCGCTCGTCTCGGGACCGGCATGATCGCGGCGCTCCTCGAGCCAAAGGCGGTAGATCTCGGCGAAGGCCCAACAATCGAGCGCGGTGCCGCGCTGATAGCGATGCTCTTCGGCGAGCATGCGGCGGAGCGCGCGGCCGAGCAGGCGGGCGCCGGCGCGCCGTTCGCCGGCGAGGAGGTCGGCGAAGCGCATGAGCCGCGGCAGCATTGAAATGAGCCCGGTCCTGATCGATTCATAGAGATCTTCCGCCTGCACTTCTCCATTCCCCGCCGTTTGCCCGCGTGCCGGCCATGATCGGGAATACCCCCGCGAATCAAAAGGATAGCACATTTCGTCCGGGGCCATGACGGCGGCGTTAATGCTCGCGAAAAAGCGCTTGCGCTTTGCCATGAACCTGCCCAATCCTTGTGCAAAAGCGGGGACAATGCGCATGTCGGTTTTGCCCCATCGCTCCGATAAGAGGGAGCCGCAAGCTGCTGCGCCTTCGCAGCAGCGCGCGAAGGTCATTGCCGCGAGCACGCTTCGCATCGCCGAGCGTATCGCCAAGCTCGCCGACGAGACCGCGAAGGAGACGAAGACCGTCACGGCGAATGCCGTGGCGGCGAGCAAAGTCGGGCTCGCCCGCGCCGTCGAGATCGGGCGCGAGAACGTGTTGCCCGAAATCGAGCGCGCCTCCGCCAAGATCAAAGAGCGCACGCGCCGCGACAAGCTCGAACGCGATTACCGCACCTACCTGCTCAAGCTGCATGAGCGCGTGCTCGATCCCTCAATCGAGCAGCTGTTCTTCAAGCCGACCAAGGATCATGTCCCGCTCTCGGGCCTCACCATTCGCGGCAACAATCGCGCTTTCGGCCACGACTACCGGCCGTCGCCGTGCCGGCTCGTCGAGTGGCTGATCGGCTCGATCGATCACGATCTGTCGCGGCTCACCTTCGTCGATCACGGGGCGGGAAAGGGGCGCGTCCTCTTGCTCGCCTCGCAATATCCCTTCCAGGCCATCGGCGGCGTCGAGTTTGCGGAGGAACTGCATGACGACGCGACCATGAACATCGCCCAGTTCCCGAGAAGCCGGATGAAGTGCCGCAACGTCGAATGCGTGCTCGACGATGCCGCCGCGCTCGGGCCGCCCGACGGCGAGTCGGTGCACTATTTCTTCAACCCATTTTCGCGGGAACTGTTCGCCGAGGTGCTCGACAATATCGTCGTGTCGTACCGGAGGCGGCCGCGCCGGCTCTATCTCATCCTCGTCGATCCGATCGGGACCGATCTCATCGACCAGAGCGGCGTGTTCCAGCGCCAGGCCCTGCCGCAGATCGAGCGCCTCAAGGTGAAGGCGTTCAGCCCCTACGAGGTCGCGGTCTACCGCACGCTCGCTTAAGCCCTACCTTCCAACCCTACTTCACGCCGAGCTTCTTCTGCAGGCTCGTCGACGACGTCGTGTATTGGAAGATCAGCTTCTTGTCGGGATAGATGTGGTGATGCGCTTCCTGCGCCATCAGCGCCGCCTCGTGGAAGCCCGACAGGATCAGCTTCAGCTTGCCCGGATAGGTGTTGATGTCGCCGATGGCGAAGATGCCCTTTTCGCTCGTCTCGAATTTCGCCGTGTCGACCGGGATCAGGTTCTCCTCGAGATTGAGGCCCCAATCGGCGACCGGCCCGAGCTTCATGGTGAGGCCGAAGAAAGGAAGCATGACCTCGCAGGGCAACTCGAAGGTGGCGCCGTCGGCGCCCTTCACCGTGACGGCGCGGAGCTGACCGCCCTCGCCGTGAAGCTGGGTCACCTGGCCGAGCTTGAAGCTGATCTTCCCCTTATCGGCGAGGTCGAGCATTTTCTGCACCGATGCCGGCGCGGCGCGGAACTCGGCGCGCCGATGCAGCAGCGTCAGCGACTTGGCCACGGGCTCAAGGTTCAGGGTCCAATCGAGCGCGGAGTCGCCGCCGCCGACGATGAGCACGTCGCGGTCCCTGAAATTCTCCATCTTGCGCACCGAGTAGAAGACGGAGGTGCCTTCATATTGCTCGATGCCGGGGAGCGGCGGGCGCTTCGGCGTGAACGAGCCGCCGCCCGCGGCGATCACCAGCACTTTGCAATCGATAATTGTGCCGGCGTCGGTCGTGAGCCGGAAGCCGCCGTCCCGCCGGTCCAGGCTCTCCACCCTCTGATTGAAATGAAATTCGGCGCCGAACGGCTTGATCTGCTCCATCAGCCGATCGGTCAGCTCCTGGCCGGTCACCACGGTCAGGCCCGGAATGTCGTAGATCGGCTTCTCCGGATAGAGCTCGGTGCACTGTCCGCCCGGGCGGTCGAGAATGTCGACCAAATGGCATTTGACGTCGACGAGACCGAGCTCGAACACGGCGAACAGCCCGACCGGGCCTGCGCCGACGATGACGACGTCTGTGGTGATGACTTTGTCGGACATGAATCGCTCAGAATTGCTTATCGGGAATGCGCACGACGAGACCGTCAAGCGCATCGCTGACCTTGATCTGGCAGGAAAGCCTGCTCACCGGCCTCACATCGAAGGCGAAGTCGAGCATGTCTTCCTCCATCTGTTCGGGCGTACCGGTCTTCTCGCGCCACGCCTCGTCAACATAGACGTGGCAAGTCGCGCAGGCGCAGGCGCCGCCGCATTCGGCGGCGATGCCGGCGACGCCATTCTTCACCGCCGCTTCCATCACGGTCATGCCCGGTTCCGCCTCGACCACGCGCTCGATTCCATCGTTCTGAATAAAAGTAATCCTGGCCATCACGTTGGCGGACTTCAATCTCTTCCGATCTCGGGGATCGGGCCGCGGTTGACGCGCGCGCCCGAAGGCGAAGGCGCGAGGAGGATCCCCCGCTCGCGGCCCGTGCTCTATAGGGCAATTGAATCTCAGACTCCAGCGCCTTCGCGGCGGCGTTTGGGCGCGGTCTTTCAAGCCGTCGTCAGCATAGATTTGCGCATTCGGGGCCTCCGATTCAATCGCGCGAGGCGTGGCCTCTCCAGTTGAGCGCGGCACTTATCTGCGAGAGGCCGATGGTTCACTTGCCTTGCGCGCGGCCTGATCTTGGCGAGGACTTTCGCGGGGCTGGCATCCAAGGCCTCCAAAAGTGGAGGGAACCTGTTACTTTGCTGCAACCACGGCCCCCTCAGGGCCGCGGTGGCGCTCGCCGACAGCGTTGAATTTACTTGCAATATGAGTGACTTGTGAGGCATCAACCATAGACGCCGATTAAACTTTTTTTAGCCCTAAAAATTCGTTAACGATTACAACAGAGGGGGAGATGCGTCGGGTGCCCTTCCGGTTGGTATAATCTTCCGGAATACGGGCAGTTCGGCTCTGGCGCCTAGCGCTGCAGCTGGCGGGTCTCGCGTAGCAAGACGCGCAATTCTCTCATGAGGTTTCGTCGGTTGCGAGGAACGCGTTATGGCGCAAGAGCAAGCGAAGTCGCCGCCGGGAACGGCGGCAACGGGGGCCAAAGACAAATCGCATAACCCGCTCGAAGCAATGACCCGGTCGCGCGAGGAAAAACCGGGCAGCGCTTCATCAGGCGAGCGAAACCCCGATCTCCCCAAACGGACCTCTCTCGCGGAGCGGCTCAAGGCCGAGCAGCGCAAGCGCGAAGGCGGGAGCGAGGCGAAACGCGAAGAGCCGGCAAAGGCGCCGCAAGAAGCGGCTCCGAAGCCGCCTTTGGAATTCACCGAGCCTCAAGCCCCGAACGCGGGCGCGTCCGCGGCACCGCCACGGCAATTCGTTCGCACGCGCCGCCCGGCAGGACCGCCGCCGCAACGCCGGCTTTCCGCCCCCGCCAACGACGATTTCCCCTCGATCGGCGGGCTCATCTTCGCTCTCCAGCAGCGGCCGTCGCGCACGCCCTTCCTGGTCGCGCTCGGCGCATCGATCGCCTGGTTCCTGATCGGCGGCTTCTTCGCCTTTGGGCTGATCTCAAACCAGGTTTCCGCGGGCGGACTCTCGGGTCTCCTCGGCAGCACCTCGGCGCTCACCGCCTCGCTCGCGCTTATCGTCCCCATCGTCATCTTCTGGTTCCTCGCCCTTCTCGTCTGGCGCGCCCAGGAACTCCGCCTCATGGCCTCGGCCATGACCGAGGTCGCGGTGCGCCTCGCCGAGCCGGACCGGCTTGCCGAGCAATCCGTCGCGTCGGTGGGCCAGACCATCCGGCGGCAAGTCGCCGCGATGAACGACGCCATTTCGCGCGCCATCGGCCGGGCGAGCGAGCTCGAAGCCATGGTGCATAGCGAGGTTGCCGCGCTCGAACGCTCCTACGGCGAGAACGAGCACCGCGTCAGGAGCCTCATCAGCGAGCTCGTGACCGAGCGCCAGGCGCTCGCCAACAACAGCGAGCGCGTCAGCGAAGCGCTGAAAGGCGTCGGCGCGCAGATCGCGCGCGACATCACCGCGGCGTCGGCCTCGATCGACAAGAAACTCGCCGAGCGCGGCGTGCAACTGACCGAGCTTCTCGTCTCACGGTCGAGCGAGGCCGCCGAGCAGGTGCACAAGGCGCAGGCGCGCGTCGCCGATGCCGTGCCCGCCCTGATCGAGCGCCTGAGCAAGGAGCAAGGACGTCTCACCGAAGTCATCGAAGGCGCCTCCCATAACCTCGTCGCGCTCGAAGGCGCGATCGCGCAGCGCACGACCGCGCTCGACAAGACCAGCGAGAGGCTGCAAGCCTCGCTTTCGGCCCGCATCGAGGGGCTGGAGAATTCCGTCGCCCAGGGCGCGCTCCTCCTCGACAAGACGCTGAAGGATCGCACCGATGCCTTCACCGGCCTCCTGTCGCAGGGCGCCGTGCTGTTCGACAACACGCTGAAGCAGCGTACCGATGCCTTGACGGTGGCGATTGCCGAGGGCGCAGGCTCGCTCGATCAGTCGATGAAGGAGCGCACCGAGGCGTTCAGGGCGACGATCGCCCAGGGCGCAGGCACCCTCGACCAGTCGATGAAGGAGCGCACCGAGGCCTTCAGGGCGACGATCGCCCAGGGCGCGGGCACTCTCGACCAGTCGATGAAGGAGCGCACCGAGGCCTTCACCAACCTCGTGGCGCAAGGCGCCGTGCTGTTCGACAACACGCTGAAGCAGCGCACCGAGGCGCTGACGGTGGCGATCGGCGAAGGCGCGGGCGCGCTCGACAAGGCGCTGAAAGACCGCACCGGGTACTTCAACGCCATGATCGACGAAAAAGCGGCGCTCATGGACCGGCAATTGCACGATCGCACGGGCCAGTTCCTGACCGCGATCAATCACGGCGCCATCGCGCTCGACCGGACGCTGGCCGAGCGGGCCGAGACCTTCACCAACTCGCTGTTCCAGCGGGTGAAGGCGCTCGAGAACGCCATCGGCCAGCAGACCTCGACGCTCGACCGGACTATGACCGAGCGGGCGCAAGCCGTGATCGTGGCGCTTGCCGAGCGGCTGCAAGCAATCGATTCCACCTTCAACCAGCGCACCGCCGAGACCGACCGGATGCTCGGCGAGCACGCGCGCGCCACCGCCGAGACCTTCGGCAAGCAGACGGCGCAACTCAATCAGGTGCTCGCCAACAACTCGGCCATCATCCAGCAGACCGCAAATCAGGTCGGCGCGCAGTCGCGCGAGGCGGTGTCGGTCCTGACCAGCCAGACGCAAACGCTGCGGGAAGTGTCGCGCGGGCTGCTCGAGCAGATCCACGGCCTCACCCAGCGTTTCGAGAATCAAGGACAGGCGATCCTCACCGCCGCCAAGGCGCTCGACTCCTCGAACACGAAGATCGACTCGATCCTCGAAGGCCGGCACCAGTCGATCATCTCGCTCCTGCATACGGTCAACACCAAGGCGCAAGACCTCGACAACATGATGCGCTCTTACGCCGGCATGGTGGAGAACGCCATGAGCCAGGCCGAAGCGCGCGCCAAGCAGGTCGGCACGGCGCTCGCCCGCGACACCTCGGGCCAGGCGCAAGCCGCGCTCGCCCAGATCGAGCGGCTGCGCGAAGAGGCGCAGGCCCACACCGCGCGCGCGGTCAACGACCTCAAGGGCAGCTTCGAGACCGTCATCACCCAGATCGGCCGCCAGCTCGAGCAGATGCGCGGCCAGTTCGATACCACCTCGCGCGGCATGCGCGAGGCGGCGCAGCAGACGGCGACCGACCTCGAAAGCCTGCGTCAGGAGATGGCGCGGCGGATGGAGGCGCTGCCCGAGCATACCGCGCAGGCGACGGCCGCCATTCGCAAGGCGCTGAGCGATCAGCTGCGCGAGATCGAGGCGATCACGCCGGTCTTGAACCGGCCTGTGCCCGCGCCCGAGCCCTACCGCCAGGCGCAAGCGCCAAGCCCGGCTCAGGCACAGTTCGGCACGGCGCAGCCATTCCCGCATTTCGACGCGCGCGGACGGCAGATGGCGCAGCCCGAAGGCGGCGACATCGGAAAAGTGGCGGGCGGCCTTGCCCAGCAACTGGCCGGCGCCTCCTACGCCCCGCGCCAAGCGCCGCAAGGGGGCGCGCCGTGGTCGCCCAGTCAGGGCCTCGCCCCCAGCGCGCCGCCGCCGGCGCAAGGAGGCGGCCAACTCCGTCTCGATGAGATTGCGCGCGCCGTCGATTACCGCACGGCGACGGAGATCTGGCAGCGCTTCAGGTCCGGAGAGCGCGGCGTGCTCGGACGCCACATCTACAATCCCGACGGCCAGGCCACGTTCGACGAGATCGCTCGCCGCTACGGCCAGGAGAACGAGTTCCGCGTTACCGTCGATCGCTACATCGCCGATTTCGAGCGCCTGCTCGGCGAGGCCGAGGCGCGCGATCCCGCGGGAAGCATGTTGCAGAACTACCTGACCTCGGAGTCGGGACGCGTCTATCTCCTGCTCGCGCATGCGAGCGGGCGGCTGCGCTAGGCGCGAGCTACTCAGACCTTGGACTCGACGCGAGCCCCCGCCTCCCCTCAAGGAGGCGGGGGTTCTGCTTTTTGGCTGGGACGTTTCTCAGCGCGCGCTGTCATGCCCGCGAAGGCGGGCATCCAGTAAGCCTCGGATGCCGGCGGTTTAAGCGCGGCGGGAGGCGACCCAGGTCGTGGTGTCTTGCAGCACCTCGGTGAAGGCCTGGTTCAGCGCGGCGATGGCATCGGCCGGTGAATCGCTCTGCGCCGGAACGCGCGCGCTGAAGCCCTTGGTCGCGATCACCTTGCCCGAGCCGGCGTTCACCAGCTTGGCGAAGATCTCGATCTCGGCATAGGCCTTGCCGCTCGTCACGTCGATCTGGAAGGCGCGGAGATCGGTGACAAGAGCAAATTGACCGGTCGAGCCGCTGACGGCCTTCACCGCTCCGGAATTCTGGAACGTCTCGATGATGCGCGCCTGCACCAGGCGCGGCAGGCGATCGCTCCAGGCGACGTCCTTGTAGTAGGAGACTTGATCGGCCCGCGGCCGCACCATCAGGCGATTGGTCTCGAGCGCATGAACGGCGGTCGGCTCTTGGACGACGAGTTGCCAGGGAGCGGGACGCGGAGCGGAAGCGAAGGAGCGCGGCGCGACGAGGTCATAGGTGGATGGCGGCCTTCCACCTCCCGCCAAGGCGCAGCCCACGAGCCCCAGGCAAAGCACGCCCGCAGCCAGCGTTGGCGCTGATCGTGGCATGACCGATCGCCCCCGGTTAGGAGACACCCCCAATGGCCCGCGCAGGGCTCGTTATCTTCCTCTTGGAGTGTATTCCGGGACCTGGCTCCCACCAAGCAAAAAACCCCTCGGATCGGCCTCGAGCTTCTCCAGAATCCGGTTGAGCGTTACTGCCGCGCGGCGTCCCTCCTTCATGAAATTCCCGAATTCCTGAAGACTTTCTCGGGCCTGGCGGGTCAATCCGTCCACGTTATCCCCAAGCGAGACTTCGAGCTTGGTGGACAATGACTTGAAGGCCTGAGCTCCTTGCTGAACGTCGGTAATGGCTTGGCCAATATCCTCCTTTTTCGCGTTCAGCATGGTGGTGAATTGCTCGACATTGGTCATGGTCGTGTTGATGGCCTTTTCATTCTCGTCGAGCAGCGCGTTCAGCTTGGAAATGAAGACATTGGCGTTGTTGAGCGCGGCCGAACCCGCCTCGAACACGCCCTGGCCTGAGCCGGGATCGGCCCGGATCACCGGGACGGGGTTCTCGGCGGTGGCGACGAGAAGCGGCGAATCGGGGCTGCCCGGCGTGATCTGGATTCCGCTCCCGCCCGTGAGCCCCATCGATTGGATGCTGGCGTGGGAATTCTCGCGCACCGGCGTGTCGTCGCGCACGCTGACAACGACCTGCACTTTGCGCGCATCCTCCGGATCGAGCGCGAAGGACTGCACCTCGCCCACCCTGATGCCGTTGAAGCCGACGCTCGAGCCTGTGGTCAGTCCCGCTACCGAGCTTTCGAACACGATCATGTAGCGCTGGCCGCCGCCGCCGAAATTGCTCATCCAGAACACGAAGATGAAGGCGAGCGCGAGCACGCCGAGCACGAAGCCGCCGATCATCAGGTAATTGGCTTTGGTTTCCATCAAACCGGTTCCTTAGGACGCGCGACTCTTCATCAGGCCGGAATTCGCGGCCGCTCGCCCGGAGAGGCCGCGCGCGCCCGCTCGCCACAGAAATATTCCTTGATCCAAGGGTGGTTCGGACGGTGCTGCAACTCGGTGGGCGAGCCCGTCCGCACGATCTTCTTGTCGGCGAGCACGGCCACCCTGTCGCACACGGTGAAGATCGTATCAAGATCGTGGGTCACCATGTAGACCGTGAGCCCGAGCGTCTGCTGCAGCTTGCGGATGAGATGGTCGAAATCCGTGGCGCCGATCGGATCGAGGCCCGCCGTCGGCTCGTCGAGAAACACGATCTCCGGATCGAGCGCGAGCGCGCGAGCAAGGCCTGCGCGCTTGCGCATGCCGCCGGACAATTCGGACGGGAATTTGTAGGCGGCGTTGGGCGGAAGCCCGACCATGGCGAGCTTCAAGAAGGCGAGATCGTCCATCATCGCCTGCGGCAATTCGAGATGCTCGCGCATCGGCACCTGGATGTTTTGCAGCACGGTGAGCGAGGAGAACAGCGCGCCGTCCTGGAACAGAATGCCCCAGCGGCGCTCGATGTCGAGCCGGTCTTGTGGCGTGAGCGTCTTGGTGTTCTGCCCGAACAAGCCGACATCGCCGGCGTCGGGCTTCACCAGCCCGGTAATCACCCGCATCAGCACCGACTTGCCCTGGCCGGAGCCGCCGACGATGGCGAGGATCTCGCCGCGATAAACGTCGAGATTGAGCCCGTCCCAAATCTGATGGCTGCCGAAGCTCTTGGCGAGCCCGCGCACGCGGATCACAACCTCGCGTCCGTTCTCGACGATCACACCCCGATCCCCGACAGAAACATGGCGAACACGGCGTCAAGAATTATCACCAGGAAGATGGCCTTGACCACGGCGCTGGTCACATGCGTCCCGAGGGATTCGGCGCTTCCTTCCACTTTGAGGCCTTCGAGGCAGCCGACGAGGCCGATGATGACGGCGGCGAACGGCGCCTTGATCATTCCGGCCATGAAATGCTGAAAGTCCACCACGTCGCGCAGCTTGTCGATGTAGGTCGGGACGTCGAGGCCGAGAACCGCGAAAGCCATCAGGCCGCCGCCGGCAAGGCCCATCAGATCGCCGATAAAGGTGAGGAGTGGGAGCGCCACCACAAGGGCGAGGATGCGCGGCAGCACGAGCGTGTCCATCGGGTCGATGCCGAGCGTGCGCATGGCGTCGATCTCCTCGCGCATCTTCATCGAGCCGATCTCGGCGGTGAAGGCCGAGCCGGAGCGGCCGGCGACCATAATAGCGGTCAAGAGAATACCGACCTCCCGCAGCGCGAGGATGGCGACCATGTTGACGGCGAAAGGCTCGGCCCCGAACGGCTTCAGCTGAACCACGCCCTGCTGCATCACCACGGCGCCGATGAGGAAGCAAATCAGCGCGATGATCGGAACGGCGCGAAAGCCGACATGGTCGAGATGGTGGATGAAGGATACGGGACGGAAGCGCCAGGGCTGGCGGATCATGCGACCGAGCGCGGCGGTGACCTCGCCGAGAAAGGCGGTGAGCTGGACGGCGTCGCGCCACACGCCGGTCAGCGCCCTGGTCATGTCGTCGGTCAGGAATTGCATCTTCTTGCGCCGCTCGATCTCCGGGCGTTCGGCCCCGCCGCGGCGGCGCACTTCCTCGATCAGGATGCGGAAGCCCTCGGTTGCTCCGGCGTAGCGCGTGCGCAGCCCGCTCTTCTCCCAGGCGGCTGCCGTCCGCTGGAGAAGCATGGCGCCCGCCGTATCGATCTCGGCGATGCCGGCGATGTCCATTTCGCCGGTGAAGTCGGGCGTGGGCGGGATCGGCACGCGCAGGCGCTTGAGCGCGGTGTCGAGCCTGGCCGCCTCGGCGACGGTCCAGGCGCCGGTCGCGACCAGCCGGAACGTCGTGCCCCTGAGCTCAACGCGGAAGCCGGGCGCCCGGGCTTGGGTCGGCAGGACAAGCTGATGGTCGCGCTTGAGCATCTAAAGGCTTAGCCTGAAGCTGTTGACCGGGCCCGTCGGAAGGCCTCTGTTTCTGAACGAAAATCCGGAAGAAAGAAAGGCGTATGGCGGGAGGCGGGCGTGGGCTTGGGGTTGGCGGGGTTCGGCCGCACGGGCGCGGTCTTGAGCTTGCGGTCGCGGTCGAACGCTGGCCGATCAGCGGCGGCTTTACCATTTCCCGCGGGGCCAAACACGAAGCGGCGGTGGTGGTTGCCACAATCAGCGACGGCGTCCATAGCGGGCGCGGCGAATGCGTGCCTTATGCGCGTTACGGCGAGAGCGTCGAGGGCGTGGTTGCGGCGATCGAGGCTTGCGCGGGGCGCGTTGCGGACGGCCTGAGCCGGGACGGGCTTCTTGAAATGCTACCGCCCGGGGCCGCGCGCAATGCGCTCGATTGCGCCTTGTGGGATTTCGAAGCGAAGCGGGCGCGCAGGCGCGCTGCCGATCTGGCGGGGCTCGACGCGCTCAAGCCCGTGCTCACGGCTCTTACGGTTTCGCTTGGGAGCCCCGAAGCGATGGCGGCGAGAGCGCGCGAAGCGAGTGCCTATCCGCTGCTCAAGCTCAAGCTCGGGGGTGACGGCGATGCGATGCGTCTCGCCGCCGTGCGCGAGGCCGCGCCGGACGCGCGGCTGATCGTCGATGCGAACGAAGCCTGGCGCCCCGAAACGCTTGAGCGGCTGTTCGAGGCCGCGGCCAAGGCCTGCGTCGAGCTGATCGAGCAGCCGCTACCAGCCTCTCAAGACCAAATCCTGCAACACATCGCCCGCCCCGTTCCGGTCTGCGCCGACGAGTCGGTCCACGACCGCGTCTCGCTTGAGCCGATCGCCGCGCGCTATGACGCGGTGAACATCAAGCTCGACAAGGCCGGCGGGCTGACCGAGGCGCTCGCCGTCAAAGCACAGGCCCGCGCGCTCGGACTGAAAATCATGGTGGGCAGCATGGTCGGAACGTCGCTCGCCATGGCCCCCGCCCTGTTCTTGGCGCAAGGCGCGGATTTCGTCGATCTCGACGGCCCGCTCCTGCTCGCGCGCGACAGGGTGCCTGGGCTCACCTACGAGGGCGGCACCCTCCTGCCTCCGCCCGCCGAGCTTTGGGGCTGACCGCCGCGCGGCACGGCCTCACATCATACCGCCGCGTCTTGCGAGCAAATGACCCGCCTTCTTTTTCTGCTCGTCGGTGAGAGCCGCATAAAGAGCCTCCATCGCCGGCTTCGAGGCCTTCAGACTGTCGAGCATGGTTTCGAGGCCCTTGATCCGCGCATCCATGCGCTGCAAGGCATCCCCGCTTTCCTTCGCCTTCATCATCTCGGCATGCATCTCTTCCATTTTCGTACGCCGAGCTCTGACGGCGTCGGCATAGGCGTTCCAGGCCGGCAGTTGCGCGTCGGTGATCTCGAGGTCGGCTTTGACATAGGCAAGACGGCCTTCCATCATTGGAACCGAAGGCGGCGTCCTGCCGTGGCCTTTCCTCATGCCGCGCTTGCCGCACATCTTGTGGCCCATCATCGGGCCGTCATCCGTCATGCCGCCCTGCTTCATCATGCCGCCTTCTGGCTCGCCCGGCGCCTGCCGATCCGCGTCGCCGTCCATCGCGCCTTGAGGGGAACTCTGTTGCTCGCTCGGGGCCGGCGGCGAATCCTGCTGGGCAGCTGCCGGAAACGCGGCGGCCAATATGATCGCGGTTGCAACAAGCACATTGCGGATCGTCTGCATCGTAGCCTCCTGAACAATCTGCTCCGCGCGCGGCCGCGCGAATTCACATTGGGAAAAACTTTAGGCGCCCGGGCCCGCCTCGTCTTGGGTTGTGTCAAGAGAAGAGGTCGCGAAATCCTGGGGCCATATCTCATGCGATTGAGAAGTTTCGATGGCAGCGGAGTCGATGGGCTTTTCCGGCCAGAGTTGGGTCAGGCGATAGGCGCCCGCGGCTCCCGCCAGCGCAAGCAGCGCCATGGCGCCGTAGGCCGCGCCGCCGAAATTCGCGTAGAGCGGTCCGGAGGCGAGCGTCGCGGAGCCGAGCGCGATCCCAGCGACAGCCGCGGCGTAGAGGCCTTGCGCGGTCGCGGCGCGCTCCTCGGGGACCGCTTGCGTGAGAAAATGGATGGCGGCGACGTGGGCCGCGCCGAAGCTCATGGCATGAAGCGTCTGTAGCGGACCGAGCAGCAGGAGCGGCGGATCGAGCGCCATGACGCCCCAGCGCAGCGCCGCCGCGAGGCCGGCAAGCATGAGAAGCCGCGCCGTGCCGACCGCGGCGATGACGCGGGCCGAAGCCGCGAACAGCGCGACCTCGGCGATCACCCCGATCGACCACAGCACTCCGATCACGCCGTCGGCAATGCCCTCGGCGCGCCAATGCAGCGTGCCGAAGCTGTAATAGAGCGCATGGCTCGCCTGGATCAGGCTCGCGGCGAGAAGAAACAGGAGAAAGACCGGCGCGTGAGCGAGCCGGAACGCGTCCGCGAATTTGAGGCCGCGAAGCGGCGACGGCCTTCGCCCTCTCCCGTCAAGGTCGCGCGGCAGAAGATGCGCGCCAACCACGAGCAACACCGTGCCGGAGACGAGGAGCGGCATCACGATCTTGGGTCCGATCACGCCGATGACGACGCCCGATGCGAGATTTGCCGCGATGAAGCTGAGCGAGCCCCACAGCCGCACGCGTCCGTAGTGGAGCGTGCCGGTTCGGATCCCGCGCGCCGCGACGGTCTCGATCAACGGCATGATCGTCGTCCAGTTGATGGCGAGAAGGATGCTCGCGGCAAGCATTTGCCAGAACCCGCTCGCGGCCCAGAGCAAGAGGAACGACACGAGCGAACCCCAAGCGAGCGCGATGACGATGTTGCGCCGGCTGCCGGCAAGATCGGCGGCGAAGCCGATCAGCGGGGTGCAGACGATGCGGGTGAAGAGCGGGGCGGCGAGAAGCACCGCGATCTCGCCGGCATCGAGCTCGCGCCAATCGAACCAGACCGGCATGAAGGGCAGATAGCAGCCGACGACGAAGAACAGCGCGGCGTAAAGGAGGCCGAGACGCCGGGCGAAGGTGAAGCCGGAGGCGGCCGGCTGCTCTGCGTTTCCCATGGCGTTTGAAGGGGTCCCCGCGTTCTGGCGAGGACCCTTATGCCTCAAGCCGGCGAGGCCTGCACAACCCCGTTTGCCGCAGTCGCGGCGCTCAAGAGGCCGACGCAATGGTCACTTTTAATCTTTAAATATCAACCACTTATGTGATTTACTAAAAATTCTTCACCATCCTCTTGAAACGCGGCGGGCCGCGAACCATCTCTGGGAAGACGCGAGTTCCCCCAAAGCGTCCCCCAAACTGACGCATGAGAGTAAAACGGCCTGGTTCCCCCCAACCGGGCCGTTTCCCTCTTGCGCGGTACCTTGTCCTTCTTACGCCAGCGTTTGCGGCGCTTTAGCCGCGCCGGCAGGCCCAAATGGTGGGCGGCAAGCACATTCTCGAAGAATTGCCGCGCCGAATGTTCCCAACTGAAGCGAAGCGCATGCGCCCGCGCCGCCGCGCGGTCGAGGTCGAGCGCTTTGAGCGCTGCCGCGCGCAAATCGGTGCCGAGAACGGCCGCCCGCGCGTCGGTGAGGACGTCAAGCGGACCGGTTGCTGGGTAAGCGGCGACGGGAAGACCGGCGGCGAGCGCTTCGAGCAGCACGAGGCCGAACGTGTCGGTCACGCTCGGAAAGACGAACGCATCGGCCGAAGCGTAAGCGTCGGCAAGCGCCTCGCCTTCAAGCGGCCCGGTGAATAGCGCATCCGGGTAGAGGCGCTTGAGATCATCCGCCTGAGGTCCCTCTCCCACCACCACCTTGCGGCCGGGCAGGTCGAGGGCGAGAAACGCACCCACGTTTTTTTCCACGGCGATGCGCCCGACATAGAGGAAGACAGGCGCAGGTCCGAACAGCCTGACCTTCCTCGGTTTGAACAATTCGGTATCGACGCCGCGCGACCACGGCATCAGCCGGGCAAAGCCGCGCGATTCAAGATCGGCCGCGAGCGACGGCGTCGCGACGAAAGTCCCGGCCGCGCCATTGTGAAACCGCCGCTGCAACGCGTAGCACCAGGTCTCGGGCACCGGCAGGCGGGCGGATACGTATTCGGGAAAGCGCGTGTGATAGCTCGTGGTGAAGGGCCACTTCGTCTTGCGGCAATAGCGGCGCGTCATGAAGCCGATCGGTCCCTCCGTGGCGATATGGATAAAGTCGGGGCGCACCGCCTCGACATGGCGGGCGATCGCGCGCGGTCCGGCCAGCGCGAGCCTGATCTCGGGATAGGTCGGACAGGGCAGCGTGCGGAAATGAGGCGGCGCGAGAAAACTCAATTCGAAGCCGAGAGCGGGCGCTTCCGCCGCGAGCCGTTCATAGGTCCTGACCACGCCGTTTACTTGAGGATGCCAGGCATCGGTTGCGACCAGCACCTGCATCATGCGGCGACCTCGAGTTCACCGGCCAGAGACTGGAGTTGCGGCCGGTCTTCGCTATGCCCCCAATGGATGATCTCCAACACTCCGTCTTCGGTCTCGGCCACGGCGGTGCGGCTCTCGACCCAATCGCCGGTATTCACATAGGCGATGTCGCCGACCATGCGCATCGCCGCGTGGTGAATGTGGCCGCAGATCACGCCTTGCGCCTCGTTCCGGCGCGCTTCCTGCGCGAGCGCCGCTTCGAACTCGCCGATATAGTTCACCGCGCGCTTGACCCTTTGCTTGAGGTAGGCCGAGAGCGACCAGTAAGGCAGGCCGAGAACCCGCCGCACGGCGTTGAAGTGGGTGTTGGCCCAAAGCGCGACCGCGTAGCTCCAATCGCCGAACAGCGCGAGCCATTTCGCGTAGCGCACGACGACGTCGAACTCGTCGCCGTGGATGATGAGATAGCGGCGCCCGTCGGCGGCCACGTGGATGACGTGCCGTTCGATGGCGATGCCGCCGAAGCGTAGGCCACAATAGTCGCGCATCGCCTCGTCGTGATTGCCGGGGATGTAGACGAGGTCGGTCCCTTTGCGCACCTTGCGCAGAAGCTTTTGCAGAACGTCGTTGTGAGATTGCGGCCAGTAGATGCCGCGCCTGATGCGCCAGAAATCGACGATGTCGCCGATGAGGTAGATGCGGGGGGCATCGTGGCAGCGCAGGAAGTCGATGAAGGCCTCGGCCTGGCAGGCCTTCGTGCCCAAATGCAGATCCGAGACGAAAATCGCGCGGTAGCGCTTCACTCCCGGTTCATGCAGCACGTCGTCTTCAGTCCCCGCCCGCATCACGATGTCGGCGACTTACGGTGCGTTTGTTTCAGGCTTGTGACGCCTCAGAAAAAAAAGAACCGGCCCGGGCAATGCCGGGCCGGTCTTCCCTGCGAAACGAGCCGAGCTCTAAAGGCGTGGCCTTTGACAGCGGGCTTCGGCTCGCCCCCCCATTCGTATTCCTGAGCCTTCGTTAGCGGAGTTGCGTCAGGTCCCCTCTTTCGTCCGGTAGTGACTTGGCCCCCCAGCCCCGTCCCCCGTCGATTTGTGCCCAAAGGCTAGCCCAGCGCCGCGGGACGCTTCAATCGCGCGGCAAGTCCTCGCCCGCAAAACACCGCGCACTGTGGCAAAAATACCAAGGTTTGGCTTTTTATCGTTAGCATTCAATGACTTGCTGGAACGCTCGGGCGTTGTGAAGAGGCCGGAAGCCGCGCGCGAAACGCGCTCGCGACGGTCGAAATTGCCGATTTCACGCCAAACTTTGCGGGACCTTGTTGCAGTTGAGCAACGTGCCTTTTCCGGCCTCGGCGAGAGCGGAATCGGTGATTCGATTTGGCGGCCGGGAGGCCGTCGCGAGCGCCCGCCAAGGCTCTGACGTTCCTCAAGATATTGTTCGCGCCGCGACGCCGCTAGGCGTTGCCGCCCAGCATTGGCCTGTGCAACATGCGCGAAAGATTGGGGGCGAGACATGAAGCTTCTTCGCTACGGCGCGGTTGGGCAGGAAAAACCCGGAATTCTCGATCGGAACGGCGCGATCCGCGACCTCTCGGGCGTGGTCGCGGACATTGCCGGAGCAGCGCTTGGACGGGAGAGCCTCGGCCGGATCAAAGAGCTCGATCTCGCCGCGCTGCCTTTGGTTCAAGGCACACCACGCATCGGCGCTCCCGTCGGGATCGTGCCGAAATTCCTCGGCATCGGACTGAACTATCGCGACCACGCCGAGGAGACCGGCATGCCGATCCCCGAAGTCCCGATCGTGTTCGCCAAGGCAAGCTCGTGCGTCTCGGGTCCCAACGATCCGGTGACGGCGCCGCCAAACTTTCAGCGTATGGATTACGAGGTCGAGCTCGGCGTCATTATCGGTGACCGCGCCAAGAACGTGCGGGAAGCACAGGCGCTCGACTACGTCGCAGGCTACGCGATCGCAAACGACATCTCCGAGCGCAGCCTGCAAAAGGGCGGCCCCGGCGAATGGATCAAGGCCAAGAGCTACGACACGTTCGGACCGCTCGGACCTTGGCTCGTGACCAAAGACGAAATCCCGGACCCGCAGAAGCTCGATCTCGCGCTCGATCTCAACGGCGCCCGCATGCAGACCGGATCGACCTCCACGATGATTTTCGGCGTGGCCGCGCTCGTGAGCTATATCAGCATATACATGACGCTGATGCCGGGCGACGTCATCACCACGGGCACGCCGCCGGGCGTCGGCATGGCGCGGAACCCGCGCGTGTTCCTGAAGCCTGGCGATGAGATCAACGCGACGGTCTCGGGTCTCGGCGAGCAGCGGTTCAAGATCGTGGCTGAGGCGTAGTCTCTCTTATCGCTTCGACGGGCGCGGCCAGAGCGCGTGGAAGTGATGCACGGGCCCCCTGCCCTTGCCGATGCGAAGTTGATCCGCCGCTTCGAGCGCCGCCGTGACATAGGCCTTCGCGGCGACGACGGCCTCGCGGAGCGAGGCTCCTTTGGCAAGCTCGGCGGCGATGGCCGACGACAAGGTGCAGCCCGTGCCATGGGTGTTGGCCGTCTTCACCCGCGACGCCTCGAGGCGAAGCTCCCCTGTCGCATCGACCAAGATATCGACGGCCTTCTCGCCTTCGCCGTGACCGCCTTTGACCAGCACCGCGCCCGCGCCCTGCCGCCGCAGCGCCTCCGCCTGCGCCGACATTTCGGCCTCGTTCCGCGCCGGGCTTTCACCGAGAAGCTTCGCCGCCTCGGGCAAGTTCGGCGTGATCAGGCTCGCGCGCGGCATGAGCACGGCGCGAAGCGTCTCAATGGCGTCCTCATCGAGAAGGGAATCGCCCGAGGCCGCGACCATGACCGGATCGAGCACGACGGGCACGCCGGGAAAGCAGCCGAGGCCTTTGGCGACAGCCTCGATCAGCCCGCGCGTCGCCAGCATCCCGATCTTGACCGCGCCGACATCGAGGTCGCGCGCCACCGCCTCGATCTGCTTGAGGATGAAATCGGGAGGCACGGCGTGCACCGCTTCGACGCCGATTGTGTTCTGCGCGGTGAGCGCGGTGATCGCGCTCGCGCCATAGACGCCGAGCGCCGAGAAGGTCTTGAGGTCGGCCTGGATGCCGGCGCCTCCGGAGGAGTCGGAGCCGGCGATGGTGAGCGCGATCGCGGTCATGGCCCTGTCTTAGCCGCGGCGGCGCGAAAAGGCGAGCAAACCGATTCAGCCGATCGACGCAAGGCCAGGAAAAGTTTCGAGGATCCAGATCGAAATCAGCGTCATCGAGCCGGTGAGGAAGAGAATCCCCGTGAGCACGAGAAATGCGCCGAGCACCTTCTCGACCGTTCCAAGATGGCGGCGGAAGCGGCCCATCGCCTTGAGGAACGGCCTGATCGCCACGGCGGCGAGGATGAAGGGAATGCCGAGTCCGAGCGAATAGACGAAAAGCAGGCTTACGCCTTGGCGCAGCGAATCTTCCCCGGCGGCGACGGCGAGAATCGCACCGAGCACCGGCCCGATGCAGGGGGTCCAGCCAAAGGCGAAGGCAAGGCCGATGACATAGGCGCCGACGAGCCCGGCAGGCCGCGCGTCGGCGTGATAGCGCGCCTCGCGGTGCAGGATGGGAATATGGATGACGCCGAGAAAGTGCAAGCCGGCGATGATGATGATCGCGCCTGCGATCTTGCTGAGAAGGGGAAGATTGGCGGCGAGCAGCTGGCCTGCGGCGGTCGCGGTCGCGCCGAGAATGACGAACACGGTGGTAAAGCCGAGCACGAAGGCGACCGAGGACAGCACGACCGTGGTGTAGACGTGCGACGGGGTCTCGTCCTCGCCGGCGAGCTGGTCGAAGGTCGTCCCGCCGAGGAAGCAGAGGTAAGGCGGGACGAGCGGCAGCACGCAGGGCGAGAGAAAGCTCAACACCCCGGCAATCAGCGCGCCGACATAGGTCACGTCCACGGCAATCCTCCTAAAAGGCACCGAGCCCAAGCTCTTATCACGAAGAGATACGGATCAGCGCCAGTTTGCGGGGATCACTTTAGCGTCAATTCGCGTGTTAGCTCGCGGACCTTACGCCGCGGCGGCGCGGGCGCGCGAAGCGGCCGCCCGGATGGCGGCGATATTTTCGGCGTAGTTGCCGCCCTTGAACACGCCCGAGCCCGCCACCATCACATTCGCGCCAGCGGCGGCGACACGCGCGGCCGTCTCGGGCGTGATGCCACCATCCACTTCAATGCGGATGGGCCGCGCGCCAATCATCTTGCGGATCGCCGCGATCTTGTCGATCTGACTCGGCAGGAAGGCCTGGCCGCCGAAGCCGGGATTGACCGTCATCACCAGCACGAGGTCGATCTTGTCGAGCACATACTCGATCGCGCTCTCATGGGTGGACGGCGTGATGCTGACGCCGGCCTTTTTGCCGAGGCTCTTGATGAGCTGAAGCGAGCGGTCGAGATGCGGCCCCGCCTCGGCATGAACCGTGATGAGGTCTGAGCCCGCCTTGGCGAAGGCCTCGATGAAGGGGTCGCAAGGCGCGATCATCAGATGCACATCGAAAAGCTTGCTCGAATGCGGGCGGAGCGCCTTCACCACATCGGGCCCGATGGTGATGTTGGGCACGAAATGGCCGTCCATGACATCGACATGGATCCAGTCGCAGCCGGCGCGGTCGATCGCCTTCACCTCCTCGCCGAGCTTGGCGAAATCGGCCGAGAGGATCGACGGCGCGATGATGATGTCGTTGACGATAGATCCCTGGGCCATGGGTCCTTGCCCGCTCCTTCTGGTCACGCTCATGGCCTTGAGCCCTTTCCTTATGTCATTACCGGACGCTCCCGGGCAATGAAGCGGGAGCAATCCGGCGCGGGTCCCGCGATCGATGGTTACTAGATTCCCGCATCGGCGGAAACGATCGTTGGACAAAATCGACGGAAATCTTTGATGCTCGCCCGTCAGTGGCGGGCGCCGCTCCGCGCCAGCGCCGCCACCCCGGGCAGGTCATGGCCGCCGAGCCATTCGAGAA
>Ga0081455_10002033_pt1 | contig 24192 bp, 32 predicted proteins | sample TabmetS3T2R1_FD_70207 | JGI IMG/M metagenome (GOLD analysis project Ga0081455, IMG submission 70207) | Tabebuia heterophylla rhizosphere microbial communities from the University of Puerto Rico - S3T2R1 | ecosystem: Host-associated > Plants > Roots > Rhizosphere ...
ATAATCCCCAGACGAGGCATGATTCCTAATTAGATGGTCGATCCTACCATATCCAATAGAAGCCACATCAACCAGGCAATAGTCCTCGATAGAAGCATCGAATTCAACCTCACCACCTACTGTAGGTACACCAATGCAATTCCCATAATTTGCTATACCTCTTACAACGTTTTTGAATAACCATTTTGTCGTCGAATATTCCGTTGAGCCAGCAACTAAATTGCCAAATCTAAGAGCGTTAAGCAAAGCAATTGGCCGAGTGCCCATAGATAATATGTCCCGTATTACACCCCCTACACCTGTAGCTGCCCCTCCGTATGGTTCTACAGATGATGGATGATTGTGGCTTTCTATATGCACACTAAGTGCATAGCCGTCGCCAATGTCAATCGCGGCAGCATCTGAGCCCGGACCAATTAGAATGTGTTTACCTTTTCTCGGCATCTGTTTTATTAGTTTCTTAGATGACTTGTAGGAGCAATGCTCTGACCACTCCGCTTCTATCACTCGCAACTCTAATTCATTAGGTTCACGAGCCAAGGTTGCCCTCAGGTATCTTAATTCTTCAGATGTTAATGATGTCATCTATTTCAGCTGTGCGAATACCTTTGCGATTTTTATCAATGTTCTCTCTCACAATAAGATTTAAGAGAACTAAAGAGACCAAAGGAATTGTTGAACCCAGTGGGTGTTAAGATTGATTCACTACCTCTTTCTGGGTGAGGCATTAATCCTACAACATTTCTTTGCTCATTGCAAATTCCCGCAACCCCATCAATTGATCCGTTGGGATTTTCGCCTGAATATACTAAAACAATCCTATCCTCACTTTTCAATATGTCAACTGTCTTGGCATTAGCAATAAACCGTCCTTCTCCGTGAGCGATTGGTATATTAAATGTATGGCCGTTCTTGTAGAATTCGGTAAACGGAGTGTTATTATTGATAACCTTTACCGTGGTCCACTTACATACAAATTTCAATGAGCTATTTGTTGTTAATGCCCCCGGAAGAAGCCCTGCCTCTACCAAAATCTGGAATCCATTACATATGCCAAGTATTGGTACGTTTTCTCTTGCCAACCTCTTAATTTCTTTCATAATTGGGCTTTGAGCAGCTATCGCACCAGCCCTAAGTCGATCGCCGTATGTGAAGCCCCCAGGGATAATGATAGCGTCATAATTTCCCAAACCTGATCTAGTGTACCAAAATAACTCGGTTTGAAACTTATAAATTCTACTTAGGACTGTCTGCACATCCCTTTCACAATTGGTTCCTGGAAAAACTAAAATTGCTACCTTTGGCATAGTTAATCCTCAGGAATTCCATTATATTAATAAAACCTGGGTCGACACCACATTACAATTCGAAGACAATCATGTCAACAAATACAAAATTATTATACTTACGCAAATGATAATCATGCAATGACAAAACCAGTTCGGGATATAATGACCAAGGAGGTAATCACAATTGATATAAATCAAGGAGCTGCCGAAGCTGCTCGCCTAATGGCTGATAAACATATAAGTTCTGTTGTCGTTCTCGAGAAAGAGATACCCATAGGTATCATCACTGAGCGAGATTTCGTAAAAAAAATCTGTGCGAAGGAATTGGAAATTTCTAGGATTAAGGCTGGAGAAATAATGTCAAGGATCAGAACATTTGCTGACCCTGAAACCTCTATAGATGTTGCCATTCAAAGAATGCTTAATCATAATATACGCAGGCTCCCGATAATGTCAGATGGAAAAACAGTTGGCATTATTACTGTAACAGATTTAGCTAAGTACCTCCGAACGGACCTCCTTTTGCAAGGGGCACTAGCCAATAGTAAACCTGGTGGTACCAACGATCTCAAGGTCATTAAACCCAATCGTATTGTATGATAATTTTGGTGAATTAATCTTTGAGACTAGTTAGAATGTAACTTAAGGGAGTAATCCCTCAGAGAATTTCTCCGGTAGACGTGATCGTGCAGTCACTCAACACGGGATTATATATCCTTAAGTCAGTGCACAGGCGTTCCACAGTCATAAGAGCTTCTTTTTCAGAAGATGATGTAACGACTATCTTCAGTGTCTTAGCGGTGCGAACCGACTCGATATTAGAGTACCCCCCTTTCACTATTAGATCCCGCAGTATCGTATCCCCTTCAGGATCATCCAAGTACTTTTTATTTTCGATATTGATAGCCATTAGAAATTTTTTTCTGGGGGTTGCCCTTTTTACCACACCTCGTAGTGTATGTTGTAGCATTTAAATTATAAATTGGATTCACAGCTACTCCCTAAGGATTTTAATTACGCAAGGGATTAATTTACGCCTGACGTGGGCGCGCTTTGGTCATGTAGCTCAGCCTGGTTAGAGCGAAGGTTTTGTAAACCTTAGGTCGTGGGTTCGAATCCCGCCATGACCTACGGATTTGCACAGCAACATTAAGAATTATCATACACACACCCCTTTGATATCGTATTGTGATTGTTTGCATCATTTTTTTGTAAAATTACGGATCTAATTATACTTGTAATTTTCTGAAATTTAATCGATAGTAATGTATATTCAGTATTGGTATGGTCTGATGAATGTCAATACTGGAGCTGAATTTCATACTTGAGACTCATTCATAAAGGTAAGGTTAAGGATGTGTACGAGGTGGACGGGAGTACCTATCTCTTTCACTTTTCTGATAGAATCTCGGCATTTGATGTCGAAATGCCTACATTGATTCCGATGAAAGGAAAGATCTTGTGCCAATTCGCAAAATTTTGGTTTGATGAGCTTGACATTGAAAACCATATGATAGGGACTAAAGGCAAAGACAAAATGATGGTAAAGAAGCTTAAGATGATCCCTCTTGAGTTCATTGTAAGAGGATACTTCTACGGCAGCCTTATCGAGAGATTTGCCAATGCTCGCTATGCCTATCCAAGTCTAAAAAAGTTTGACCCAATACTTGCATCAAAGCTTCCAGAGCCCTTATTTGATCCTTCCACAAAATCGAGTACCCATGATGTTTCCATTTCTGAAGATCAAATAGTGGATAGAGGGATATTGTCTTGGGATACGCTGGCTCATATCAAAAAGATATCCATCAACCTCTATCAACAAATGAGCACCGTTGTCGGACGTGCAGGATTCATTATCGCTGATACAAAATATGAATTTGGTCATGACGGTTCTGGCAACCTGATCTTACTTGCTGATTCTCTTGGACCGGATGAATTTCGATTATGGCGAAAGTCAGAATACCTTCCGGGAAAGACACAGAGAAGTTATGACAAACAGATACTGAGGGATTGGCTGATACACACAGGGTTTAAGGGAGTTGTTGATGAAGCATCAGAGAAGGGTCTAAAGCCTGTCGCTCCGTACCTGCCCTCCGAAATAGTCAACAGGCTATCGCACAGATACATTTACGCTTACGAACAGATCTCTAATACCAGATTCGAACCAACGGACCAACCGTGACCCCACTAGGTTAATTTCCAATATAGGTACTTCACACAAGGATCGTTATGTGGAATTCTGGTGCAGTTAATCCTTCATGATTTGGACATGCACTGGCTCCAAAATAGAGGGCCAGAAATTGTATTATCAACTAGGGGATCCATCGATTGATCTTATGACATGTTGTTCATTACACTAATCTCAGTATTAATCACACCCTAAGCAAAATTAAAAGAAACTCTCTATGGCCGAATTCAGATACTTTATTCTACTGTTATTCTGAATATCCCTTTGGTCTCATGATGATGAAGTTCCTTTATTGCACTAATTGGAATATCTGATGCTGCCTTATCACAAAGTATTGCTAGGGTCCGTGGACAATAGAAGCTGGACTTGCGTATTACTATGTCGCTACTATCTTGAACCGACAAGTTACGGCTTCCCTCCCCCCTTATCTTCAGGGATAGGTCTCCGACAATTATCTCGATACTTATCCTTGCGTCGTCCCGAATTATAGCACGCCGCAATTGCTCATTTAAATGACTGCATCCCTTATCCGATCTAACACCAATAATACAATCTCCCCTGCGAGACAAGTCATGGTGACGAGTTATTTCGATGCTTTTGTTGTGGGAACTGAGCACGTTGGGATGACCATGAAAGGTCACATCATCCTGAACCAAGAACTAAGCTCACTTCTGGTCTAAATTAAATTTAGCGGATCTTAAGGTAAATTTAAATTGCAGAATACGAAGTAGTAAAAAATGAATTGTTACCAGCGGCAGCAGGATATGATAGAGCTATTACGGTATTTTCACCTGACGGCAGACTATATCAGGTAGAATATGCAATTGAGACTGTAAGAAGAGGGACCCTGGCAATTGGGGTGAAAAGCAAGGATGGCGTCATCCTAGCGGTTGAGGAGAAGGCTCGCAAATTACAAATTTCGAATGTGACACAGAAAATATTTCAGGTAGATGATCATATTGGTGTCGCCGCAGCTGGATATATTCCCGATGCTAGAACGCAAGTTGACCATGCAAGATTTTTTGCACAAAGTAACCGACTTATCTATGATGAGCCAGTTGATGTCGAAGGCGTGGCAAAGAATATGGCTGATATGGCGCAGCAGTTCACACAGTATGCGGGAGTTAGGCCATTTGGAGTAGCATTGATTCTAGCAGGAGTAGATAAGAACGGGGCTTCTCTATACTTGACTGACCCCAGTGGAACATACATAGGATATGATGCAGTAGCAATAGGAGCAGGCAGTGATCAGGTTACTGAATTTTTAGAGAAGCAGTACCAGTTGGAAATATCGATGGAAGACGCTGGCGCTCTGGCGATGCAATCCATATATCTCGTAAGCGAGGAAAAAACAGGAACTAGACATGTAAAAATGGCTGTCATAGATAATGATACCAAGACAATGAGAAAGGTAGAAGATCGCGATATAGAAAGATACGCAAGTCTTGCAAAAGATAAAACTCCGTAAGGTTTAGGATCTCAATATTAATGATAAAGAACCTCATACCAAATATATGTCCGTTCAAATAGGAAGCCTAGCGCCTAAAATTCGAGTGTCCGAGTGGGTACAAGGTAGACCCATCGATAGCACTCAAGAGAGAGGAAATGTAGTCCTTGTCGAGGTTTTCCAAGTAAACTGCCCCGGTTGCTTTCTCTACGGGCTGCCAGAAATCATCAACCTGTACAACCATTATCGGGGAGAAGCAATCAGGATCTTCGGGTTGGCTACGGCATTTGAAGACTACGATAAAAACACTCTCTCTAACTTGAAAATATTATTGTCGACTGGTGAAGTTATTGGCGAGACCTTGAGGGCATTGCAAAATTACGGTCATCTCCCCGCTGGCAATAAGCTACCCTATGCAATTCCATTTCCTGTTGCAATGGATCTGATTGTTAAAGAATCCCATCCGGTAACTGAAAGCAGGATAAAGGACTTCATTGAAGCTAACATAGAAGGTTTCCGTTCATACAGTGAAAAGGATAAATTGCAAATTTTGGATCGTGCTAGAAAGTATCTCGAACTGAAGAAATATTCTGCCAAGACATTCGAGGAGTACAGCCTGAGAGGGACACCCTCTACAATAATCATAGATAAAAAAGGAATATTGAGACACATGGTGTTTGGAGCTAATAATAATATTCATAGTATGGTTCAGAATTTGTTACAGGAATAATGTCGGGAAAGGTTGAGATTTCAGTTGCCATCCCTGATTCTTGTCTGCTGGGAGAACAGACTCTTCGAGATAAAACACTGAAGGTCGGTCAAATAGCTAGGGCGTCATCCATCTTTCGAGTAGAAAAGATCTATCTATATCAGGACAGGGAAGCCAAGGTTAGAAATTCTGATCGCAGGCTAATAATTTTAATCCTAAGATATTTGGATACACCTCAATATCTAAGAAAAGAATTGTTTCCTCGGCAAAGGGAATTGAGTTATGCCGGGTTGCTTCCTCCGATACGGGCTCCTCATCATAAGGAATGGCTGGATATGAAGGCTGTTAAAAATGGCGAATTAAGGGTAGGAGTCGTAGTCAGGATTAAGGATAAACTCTTTGTCAATGTGGGAATAGATGAGCCCGTTCGACTGGAAGGAATGGCTCAAGTTGGAGCAAAACTAAATGTGAGGCTAAAGTCTACTTATCCTAATCTTAGCGCTGAGGTAGTAGATCGACATGATATTAACTCCGGTTATTGGGGATTCCTAGTTCATGAAGCTGGTTCTTTAAAAGCTATACTTGATCGGTTTGCAGATGGTGTAATTGTCATCACGTCGAAGGGAGGGAAATTGCTGACAGGTGTTGAAACTCAGCTGATACATGAATTGCGTGTAAAGAGAAAAATTTTGGTAGTCTTCGGATCACCTAAAAAAGGTGTACCCCAAATCCTACTAGATGAAGGATACGACTCTAATGCATTTCGGTTTATTGTTGATATGTTCCCCAATCAAGGAACGCAGACCGTGAGATTAGAGGAAGCATTCTTGGGAACACTTGCCATCATTAACTGGGTCCTCAATTCATAAATCTAAAATTTGATTTAATGATTTATTTGATTAAGGTTTGCGGATATTGAATGATATTATTCCCGTCAAAGAGGTTATAAATTTATTAACGGGAAACCGACAAGGTTGGTTTATCGATGGGCCATAGAAAATACAGTGCACCTCGCAGAGGAAGTATAGCATTTAGGCCTCGGTCTAGAGCGAAGAGTCTAGAAGCGAGGATCAGGAATTGGCCTAATCTGAACCACGATAAACCCGCTTTGATGGGATTCGCTGGTTTTAAGGCTGGCGGAATTAATATTATGACGGTAGACGATAGGGAAAAGACTCCTAATTTTGGCAAGCAGCTCCTAAATCCATCGACGGTTATTGCAACACCCCCAATTCGGATAGTGGGTATTCGTGGTTATAGAGACGGGGTTAACGGCAAACGTGTAGCATTTGATGTATACTCTAAGGATCTACCAAAGGAGCTCGCACGTAAGAGAAACATAAGATATAAGGAAGAGCTCCTTACAAGAGCCCAGAATAACTTATCCTCAGTAGATGACATTGTAGCAACTGCGACTGTTCTTCCTAGAGTAGCCCACTTGTCTCAAAAAAGACCGTTTGTGTATGAAATAGCTGTTTCCAGTAATGATAACCAGAATAAATTTGAATATATCAAAGGTCTATTCGGAAAAGAAATCCGCGTACAAGACGTCTTTCAATTGGGACAGACTGTTGATGTTATTAGTATTACAAGGGGAAAAGGAGTCGAGGGACCCATAACTAGATTTGGAGTTAAACGAAAGCAACACAAATCTAGGAAAAGCGTTAGAGCAGTTGGGACCTTGGGACCGATATCTCCAGCTGTGGTGATGTATACAGTTGCCAGACAAGGTCAGAGAGGATTTCATCAAAGAACTGAGTACAACAAGCGAATTCTGTTAATGTCATCAACTAACAAGGATAATCAAATATCTATAAATCCGAGCGGCGGATTCAAGCACTACGGGCTTATCAAAGATGACTATGTAGTGTTGCGTGGATCGGTCCCAGGCGTTCCTAAGAGATTAGTAAAGCTACGCCAGCCTATAAGGGATACTGACAGAAGAGTGATCGAGCCTAAAGTGATCGAGGTGATGACGAAATGAGAACTGAGTCGGTCGTTAGATCTATTGATGGTTCAGCTAAACAAACTATACCCCTTCCCCAAGTATTTCAAACGCCTTTCAGACCCGAAGTTATTCATCGTGTTTATGTCAACTTGCAGTCGCATAGGTACCAGAGACAAGGTCGTTACCCTGCCGCTGGGGAAATCGTAAGTGCTGAGTCAAGGAATACAGGTCTTGGAATTGCAAGACTTGCCAGGATTCGTGGACAAGGATTCAGCAGGTCAGGACAAGCGGCTGGTGTTGCAGGTGTTCGAGCAGGTAGAGTCGCACATCCTCCTGAATCATGGAAATTAATTCGCAAGAAGATTAACAAGAAGGAACGACGACTTGGCCTCTCCTCGGCGATAGCAGCTACTGCTCGTAAAGATCTTATACAAAGGAGAGGTCACATTATTGAAGGAATTTCCAGCTTTCCCATTGTAAGCTCCGATGATATTGAATCAATCACTAAAGCACGCGATCTTTTAAAAACCCTAGTGGCGTTTGGTCTGGCCGATGATCTCTTAAGAGCTCGTAGACCCAAAAAGAGTAGAAAATCGGCGGCGAGTAAGGATAGCGGAACGCTTCACGCTGCAAAATCTGCATTGATAATAGTAAAAAGAGGATCGAAAGTAGTCCAGCTTTCTAAATCCATTCCCGGTGTCGACGTCAGAACAGCCGACTCCGTAAGTGTCCTGGATCTGGCTCCTGGTTCCAAACCTATAAGATTGACTATCTTCTCTCATGGCTCATTGGATTACTTGGATAGTTCCGCTTCGAGAAATAAGTATAACCCGGAGGGTGAGAGCAGAAGATGAATAGGAAGAGAGGAGAGGAAAAGGCGATAACAATAGATAAGGCAAATAGAACATTCATCCAGCCGTACGTGACGGAGAAGACTTTTAACGACATTGAAAAAGGAAATAAGTTGACATTTATTGTGTCAGAAAAATCTACGAAGAAGGAAATTATTGAGGCTTTAAGACTGGTTTATGAAGCAGACGCTTTGGAGGTAAACACTGCTAGAACAATTCAGGGTAAAAAGGCAGTAATAAAATTCAGCAGTGCTGGGGGAGCCCGAGAGCTTGCTACACGATTGGGACTGGTCTGACAGCCCATGTTCTTAGTTAGGTTTAAAAGGAGTACGGTAACTGGAGTTAAATGATTCTGATTGGTCAGAGAGTTTAAGTTCAAAGGTTATTCTTTGTCACAGTTGCAATCATCTTCGATTGAAACCATATTACCTATTCTTAATTCGCGACAACGTAGATCACTTGACAAGCGAGTAGACAAGTACATGAATGATGAAAAAAGGAAGTTGCGGGAAGAGATAAAGTTGGCAAGGGAGGGCAAGCTTCGCGGAGTTCTAAAAACTCATGTAAGAGATATGATTATTCTCCCCGACATGATCGGGCTTAACATAAATGTCCATAATGGGAAGGAATTTTCCTCTGTCTCAATCAGACCGGAAATGATCGGACACTATCTGGGTGAATATGCTATCACAAATAAGAGAGTCCAGCATGGTGCTCCTGGTGTGGGTTCTTCGAGATCTAGCTTGTATGTCCCATTGAAGTGATTATTATTATGGGCAGGTCTAAGTATGCTTTCCGGGAATTTGACAAGTCAAAGCATGTCAGAGCAAGAATAAGAGATAAGGACATTTCTCATAAACAATCTAGGGAGGTCGCTGTTGCAATCAAGGGAATGTCCCTCGAAAAATCAAGGGAGTTCCTTGAACGGGTTCTATCTGGGGAAATAGCTGTCCCATATAGAAGATACCATAACGAAGTTGCTCACCGGTCTAATATTCGTGATGGTTTCTTTGCCGGTAGATTTCCAAAAAAAGTTACGAAAGAATTTCTAAGACTTCTCGATAATTTGGAATCAAATGCTGAATACAAGGGTATGGATCTTGATAGACTTAAGATTATTAGTGCTGTGGTTCACAAAGCTAGAAAGCTGAAAAGATTTATGCCAAGAGCAATGGGAAGGTCGACCCCAAAAGTAGATACATTGGTCCACGTCGAACTAGTAGCTCAGGAGTTAAGGTAAATCAATGAGCGCGGTAAAGAACGTTATTAAGAGCAATTATAGAAATATGGAACTCGATGAATTTCTTTCCCAATCGTTAAAAGACGCAGGGTATGGCTATGCAGATGTACAGAAAACGCCATTAGGAACTAGGATTACCCTGTATGTCACACGGCCTGGTCTAGTAATCGGTCGCAAGGGGACTGGGATTAGGGACCTTACTACTAAACTCGAGCAAAAATTTGGTTTAAGTAATCCTCAAATTTCTGTTATGGAGGTTACCATTCCGGAACTCAACCCTAAGATAATGTGCAATAGGATAGCACAACTGATTGAAAGAGGAACGGCATTCAGGCGAGCCGCTTTATGGACGATCAACACAGTAATGAATGCGGGGGCCTTAGGAGTGGAGGTCTCGATAGCAGGAAAATTGCGTAGCGAACGGGCTCACTTTGAGAAACATTCTGCGGGTGTTGTACCAAAGAGTGGGGACGTTGCTTTACGAGTAGTACATGTAGGTATTACACATGTACTAACCAAGATGGGTTTGATGGGTGTTCAGTTACGCATAGCACAGAAAAATGAACTATCAAATGAGATCGAGCTAATAGACAATCTAGGAACTAAAGAAGAGCCGCTGCCTGAGCACGTAACCAACAATGTGGCCGATCCCGATGTATCAAGTACTGCTGAGGATTCGACTTTGCGAGATAAGGGGCAAGAAGTAGTGGCCGCAGAGGGGAACACAAGTGGCTAGGGTCAAGTTGAAAACTCTGCAAGAAATGAATCGGTCAGATTTGACGCAGAAATTATCCGAGCTTGAGGCGGAGCTAATGAAGTTGAAATCCGAACGCGCAAAGGGTACCTTGAAGAAGGAAACTGGAAGTATTAGGTGGATGAGAAGAGACATCGCAAGGATATTAACTATTCTTAATGAGAGAGGCGCTAGTGAATGATTAAAGCAGATACACTGCCATCCCATGAATTCATTGGACTAAATGTTGAAATCCTGGACAATACTTCAGCAACGTTGAAAAATTTTTCAGGAAGTATCATTAATGAAACAAAGAATACATTTTTAATAAGGACATCGCGGGGAACCAAGATGTTATCAAAGAAGAGTGCGACTAGCATCAGATTTTCAATTGACTCCGGGTTTTGTTTCATAAGTGGTTCATCATTGATAGGAAGACCCGAGGATCGAATTTCAAGACACTGTTAGGCGACTGAAATGGTTAGAAATATTGGAATAACAGTTAACCCACCCACGAAGGTCTGTGAAGATTCGAGCTGTGCGTTTCACGGGTCCCTACCTGTCAGGGGCAAGTCCTTTAATGGAGTAGTTGTAAGTTCAAAATCTGACAAAATGATAGTAGTTGCAATTGAATACCCACACCTCGTAGCTAAGTATAAGAGATTGGAGAGACGCCGTTCTAAGTTACATGCCTATTTACCCACGTGCATATCTGCTCCTGAAGGACAGCGAGTACGAATAGCGGAATGTAGACCGCTTTCAAAGACAGTTTCATTTGTAGTTATCGAGGCGATTGGGACAAATGGCAGCTAAGACAAGAGCCGTTTCGGCAAAAGGGGTAGAAGAATTCCGCCCGTATATTACGCGGGCACTACCTGTTACAGCATCTCTTGTGTGCGCAGACAATACAGGCGCGAAAATACTCAAGATAGCAATGGTGAACCGATATAAAGGGAGACATTCTAGGATGCCATCTGCAGCGGTAGGAGATTTCGTAACTGTTACAGTTAAGAAGGGAAAAGCAGACCTCCGAAAACAGATTTTCGGCGCAGTAATAGTTAGGCAAAAATACCCCCTTAGAAGGCTAAGTGGTTTACGAGTTACATTTGAAGACAATGCGGCAGTATTGGTCACTCCCGAGGGAGAAATCAAAGGTTCAGATATAAAGGGACCCGTGGCTGCAGAAGCAGCTGAGAAATGGCCCAGAATAGCTAATCTCGCTTCGATGATAGTATAGGATCCAGACATGGCAAGAATAAACCCAAAATTAATCCACGTATCAAAACATACTCGCGATTCCTCAGTCGCTGCTCATCTTAACGACAGTCTGCACCAACAATATCACATCAGGTCTTTGCGTGTGATAAAGGGTGATACCGTTAGGGTTATGAGAGGGGAGTATGGAGGGATAGAAGGGAAAGTAGATTCCGTAAACACAATGACTGGAAAGTTGGCAATTGAAGGCATTCAGAGAGAAAAAATCCGTGGAGGAAACGTGAAGGTAAGGATTCACTCCTCTAATGTTCTTATAACAAATTTGAATTTGGATGATAAGCGCAGACAAGAGAATTTGCGAACACGGTTAGCCAAAGAAAAAACTAAAAGTCGTCGGAAAGCTAAAAGTCGAAAAGGGAAAAAGCAATTGATTAAGGGGAGAACAAAGTAATGGCGAGGAAAGGCGGACGTACTAGGTTAAAAAGACAGATGGCGCCAAACTTTTGGAAAATTGATAGAAAACGGAATAGATTCGTTCTCAAAATCCATCCCGGCCCTCACTCCAAGAGTACAGCATATCCGTTAGGGGTCGTGCTGCGAGACATTCTTAAAGTATGCAGAACAATACGAGAAGCGAAGAAAATAGTAACTGCCAAAACAATAAAGGTTGATGGGAGAGTATGCACAGACATAAACTATGGGATAGGTCTGATGGACGTCCTGGAATTTGTACCTACGGGGGAAGCATACCGGTTTGTTGCCAAAGACTCCGACATCTTAACACCCGTTGTTATTTCTGGCGAGGAGAAGACTTCAAAAATTGTCAAGATTAAGAACAAGGTGACAATCAAAGGAGGGAGTCTTCAATATGGTTTTCACGATGGCAAGACAATAATAGCTGGTGAAGATATGAATGTCGGAGATAGTTGTATCATAGGTCTTCCCAAGTTGAAGATCGTGTCTCATATCAAATTTGAAAAAGGGTGCGTGGCGTTGGTTACGAAAGGTGAAAACGCAGGTGTAATTGGCAAGGTCGAAGATATTCGTGACGGCGTGTTTTCTCTGCCCAAGCGGGCTCTTTTATCTCATGGTGATAGAACTATGGAGTTGCCAGTGGAAATTGTACTTGCCGTGGGCGCAGAGCGTCCAACAATAAAGGTGACATAGGAATGAATTCTGAAATCGGCTCTTCAATGAAGGAAATTTCAATTGGAAAAGTCGTGATAAATATAGGAGTCGGAAGGTCGGGAGAACCTGTTGAAAAAGCAAAAAGAGCGTTGAATACACTAATTGGGCAGCGGCCCAAAGTCTGTGGAGCTAGGGATACAGTAAGGGATTTCGGAATACACAAGGGTGAGCCAATTGGCGCGATGGTCACATTAAGAAGAGAAAAGGCAATCGAGTTTTTGAAAAGAGTTATGGTGGCCAAGGGAAACAGCATAAAGGCTTCTTCGATTGATGATTTCGGGAATTTGTCAATTGGAATCCATGAACACATCGATCTTCCAGGTACGAAATATGATCCTGAAATTGGGATCTTTGGTATGGACGTCTGTATGGCGTTAGTCAGACCAGGATATAGAGTTGCCAGGAAAAGAAATAAATCTAGTATAGGAAAAAGCCATAGGGTAACAAGAGAAGATGCTATAGCTTTCTTGAAGCGGACTTTTGGAGTCGAAATCGTATAATGCCGAAGCCTAGGGAATATAGTATAACTGGTAGGAAACGAGTGTCACATGGAAAGGGTACTAGGTGGTGTAGAAGGTGTGGACAATATACTGCATTGATACAGAAATACGACTTGATGCTGTGCAGACAATGTTTTAGAGAGGTCGCGTCAAGCCTCGGTTTTGTAAAATACCAATGAAGGTGGATCTGGTACTAAAATGCCCGCTCTAAATGTCATATCCAACCTATTTACAACTCTTTATAATAATGAGACAAGAAGAAAGAAAGAATGCATAGTGGTCCCAGCTTCTAGATTCGCTAGCGATGTGCTGCGTATTATGCAGAAGTACAGATACATTGGTGAATTTGAACAAATTGACGATGCTCGGGCGGGTAAATTTCGAATCCAGCTATTAGCAAAAATCAATAAATGTGGAGTCATCACTCCTCGATTCAGTGTGAAAAGGGACGAATATTTGAACTGGGAGCGCCAATATCTACCCGCGTACAGTATGGGAATTCTTGTGGTTTCAACTTGTGAGGGAATAATGTCACATCACGAAGCACAAGATAAAGGTCTCGGAGGTGTTCTAATAGGATATGTCTTCTAAGGATAAGTTCGGGATCGAGCTGGAAATCCCTAAGAACGTTGTAGTAAAGAAAGAAGACCAGATGATATCGGTTACAGGGAAGAATGGAACTATCAGCAGGGATTTCCACAAGTTACCAGCATTCATAACTGTAAAGAACAATACAATAGCGATTGAGCCTGCGGGGAAGAGAAAAGGGGACTTGGCTATGACTAACACAGCTAGATCTATTCTCAATAACATGTTTAAAGGGGTCGAGAAAGGGTTTAGGTACAAGCTGAAAATAGTCTTCGCACACTTTCCAATTTCGGTAAAAGTAAAAGGAAGAGAAGTTCATGTAGAAAATTTTTTTGGAGAGAGGTCAGCTAGAATCTCACATATAGTCGGGGACAGGACAAAGGTGGCCATAACAGGGGATGATGTCATAGTTGAGGGTCCAAGCCTTGAGGACGTGTCTCAAACTGCCGCAAATATCGAATCCTCAACAAAAGTGAAGGGAAAAGATCAGAGGGTATTCCTAGATGGAATATATATCTATTCACGAGATGGAGGAGACTGAAGATCAACCTTGCTCAAAATGGATACTGGAATTTTATCTCTTTATGATTCAGTGAAAACTCTCATTGAATCAGAAATCGTCTCTGCCTATCATAAACTATTTCATTAAGAATTAGTTGAGTCTGGTAGGAAATGAAGGCGGTCATTCTTGCTGGCGGGCTGGGCAAACGTTTGAGGCCACTGACTGATGAAAGACCCAAGCCAATGATAGAGGTTCTCAATCAACCAATCATAGAATGGCAAGTGAAATGGTTCAAAAAATTTGGAATAGATGAATTCGTCATTTGCGTAGGGTACCTTAAGGAACATATCATTGATTACATAGGGAGTGGAAGCAAGTTTGGTGTAAAAGTGGGTTATGCAGTAGAGGAAGAGCCGCTCGGGACAGGTGGAGCGCTTAAAAATGCTCAAAGTCTTCTCGGCGGAACTGAGAATGAAGGTTTTTTCATGGTGAATGGAGACATATTGACGGACTTAAACCCGAACACTCTCCAAGATGGCATAACATCTTCTGCCATAGCCGTCGTTCCTTTAAGAAGTCCGTACGGCGTGATCGAATTAGATGAGAGCTCCATCATTACAGGATTCGTAGAGAAACCACAGATTAAAGACCGATGGATTAATGCTGGCGTGTATTACTTTGGGTCAGAGATCTTCAAATATCTCCCAGAAAGTGGAAACCTAGAGGTTACCGCGCTGCCCGTGATGATAAAAGATAGGAAGGTCAAAGCAATACGATACGAGAAGTCATTTTGGCGTTCCATCGATTCTCACAAGGATATCGAGGAAGCGAGCAGAGAGATAAAGAGTAGCAGATTACTATCATGATGATAAATAGAGTAGGCTACAGTCTCGGAACTCTCTTGTCTCCAAGGGAAATGATATTAGCTGGTAAGGAGGCAAATAATAATCATAATACTCATTCCATCTGGGTGCCAGAAACATGGGGAAGAGAAGCTTTTTCGTCACTTGGGGCACTCTCCCAGGTAACTGACCGAGTTAAACTTGGGACTTCAATTGTTAGCATTTACTCACGCTCTGCTTCTACCATCGCCATGTCGGCTGCGACTGTGGATATTCTCTCCAATAGAAGGATGGTGATAGGTTTGGGAGCGAGTACCCCTGTTTTGGCCGAGAATTGGCATGGGCTGAAGTTTGAAAATCCTGTCAGAAGGATGAAAGAATATATTGAATGTATACGATTAATCCTAAAAGGAGAATTAGTTAATTACAACGGAAACTTTTGCAAGATAAAGGACTTTAAGTTGGCCTTTAGACCGAAGAGGCGTAAAATTCCCATTTTTCTGGCTGCTGTCAATCAGAAGATGATCTTGTTGTCCGCTTCTATTGGAGACGGCTTGGTGCTTTACCTTCGTCCAGAACATGAGATTCGAAATGTAGTTTCGACCGTTCGATCCATGCGACCGCATAGAGATTTTGAAATTGCTTGTGTTTTTATTACAGCTGTATCCGACAAAAATCCCGAAAAGGGAAGGGACAGAGCTGCCAAGACAGTTGCATTTTATGTTGCAGTTGGCCGTTACTACAATAAGTTCTTAGCAGAAAATGGATTTAGAAATGAAGTCCGAAACATAACAGATGAATACAATTCTAGAGGCCTGAATGCTGCGGGCAAATTGGTAACTGATAAAATGTTGAGATCACTGGCCATTTATGGCAGTAGGGAAGACTGCATTAAAGCACTCAAGAAATTCATGTCGACCGGTATTTCCTTACCAATAATCCAAATAAATCCACAAGAAGACATTGAAGAGTCATTTAGAGAAACCCTCTCTATATTCAACGGAAATGTCTGAAGAAGTTGCAATTGTAGCCTCCGAAACAACAAAATTCACTAGAGAGGATTCGCCCTTTTACGAGCTTGCATGCGAACCTTGCCGGAAAATTCTCAGCAATATGAGCATAGATCGTAATGATATTGATTCGGTAATGCTTTCTACCTGTTCTACACTTCAGTATACCTCAAGCATTGTATCAGAAATGTTGGGCTTAAAACCTAAGAACTCGTGTCGCATAGACAACCTTTGTAATTCAGGGACGTCAGCAATCATTTCGGCATATTCTGAAATTGTAGCCGGACTTTGCGATTGTGCTCTTGTTATTGGCGCGGAAAATGGATCCAATCATGCAGCTAAAAGACTTCAATGGGATTTAACTAGAGGGTCGTATAATCAGCCGATTCACTGGGCATCATTATATGCACGTGCTCATATGAGGAGGTTTGGAACTACTGAAGAACAAATGGCATCAGTATCAGTCAAGAACCACAGGAATTCGTCTAAAAATCCTGTTGCATTATTTAGGAATAATGTTACCTTTGAAGACGTTATGAAGTCAAGAAAGCTATCAGACCCCATAAAGGTGCTAGACTGCTCGTACGTCTGCACTGGTTCATCCAGCCTCCTTTTAGCTTCAAAGAGAAAAGCTAAAGATTTTACGGACGTGCCCGTTTGGATAAGTGGAATAGGACAAAAAACAACGTGTGCCAGTTTATCTCATTTGTTATCTAGTGGGAAAGTAGGCTTGGAAAGTACCCAAGAGGCCGCAAGAGAAGCATATAAAATGGCCCGAACTAGCCCACGAGACATTGACGTAGTGGAATTGCATGATGCATTTACTATTATGGAAATTATGGCATATGAAGACTTGTTCCTTACATCGAAAGGGGACGGAGGGAAGTTCGTAGATCAAGAACAAGTATCAATCAATCCGAGGGGAGGATTGCTGGGTTGCGGACATCCAATTGGAGGTACCGGCGTAGCTCAGACTGCAGAAATAGCCGCACAGCTTGCTGGACGTGCAGGCAAAACCCAAGTAAAAAATTGTAAGACGGGACTGGTACACAACATGGCCGCGGCGGGAAGTTCGTCATCAGTTATCATATTAAGGAGTTAGGGTTCGTCTTGATTATGGAAAATTTCATAAACTACCTCAAGGACAACAAATTTGTTGTACCTTACTGCACTAGGTGCAATGCTCCTGTTTGGCCTCCTGTTGATTGTTGTTACACCTGCATGTCGAAAGTAAAGCTAAGAAGGGCTAAATCATTGGAAGGTCATTTAATCGAGTATACAGTTTCTTATCGCTTGTCAAAACCTCAAATATTTGGAATCATTGAGGTCGGCGGAATTAAATTGGTTGGCTCCGTGCAATCATCCGTCGCCCCTTTTGTGGGAATGTTCTTAACAATGAAAAATTGCGGGATTTCAAATGAGGGTACACCATATTACGAATTCATCGATGGGCGGAATTTCTGTTAACAGAGATAGATATCGTAATCATAACGCGAAGTTTGTTCTTTCGAAGGTGAATAAATATATGTTTAGGGTTGCATCAATAAGATCATCAAATGCAATGACCTTCGATAGATTCGTTGATGATAGACTACTAACAAGCAGAGATGCTCTCAACAAGTCGCAGTTAAAGATTAAATTGGTCGAAATCGATGAAAGCTCTAGGGATTTTTCTCAAAGATTTGGACAGCGGGTCTTGGTTAGGAAGATTTTGGTTACGATTAGATACTTGGAAACTGAACAGATAGAAGAAGTTGAACTTGATCTTCAAGAACTAGAATCCAGAATAAAAAGAGAGAGACTTTTTTCATCATCTAACAGGTGGGTATTCCCCAATGAGATAAAGAATAACTATATAATCTCAAGTCGTCATCTGGATTTGCTTTCTGATGCAATAGCTCTTGATATAATCTCGTTCTAAAAGAACTATAACGACAGCCTTAGTTAGGAATCATAAATTCGTAACTTCCCCATGTATGTTGGCAGGAAAGGATTGAACGCCGCTGATCAGACTCGAACTGATGACCCACTGGTTAACAGCCAGCTAAGCTTCATGGCCTTACTAATGTCAAAGGCCAGGTATTTGCTCTACCATGCTGAGCTACAGCGGCGCAGTATACAAGGATTCCCAACGGAAAATAAATGTTTAGTCTTTCCTTATACCTTCAATGTAAAAACATGATACAAATCCCTTATTCGTCAGTAGCTAGGATTCCATTTCTAAATTTTGCTCGTACTATTGATGTCTATTTTCAAAGAGATTCTGACTCTATCAATATTTCTGACTAGGTCATAAATTAGCTTACAAGATTTGAGTGATCTACAGTTGTAGACATCCTTCGAGGATCTGTGCAATCCTTTTAGTAATATTGGTCTCTATGAAGGGTATTAATGCCAATACCTTTACTCTAGATGTTTTTTCAATTGTTTCCACTATCACTTCTTTTTTAACTGGACCATTCCACCGGGATAGATCGTTAAGAATGATCCCTGCGATGTCCAGATCGTAGTTAAGACACGCCCTCACAGTTAGTAGAATGTGGTTAATCATACCTAACTGAAAACGGGCCACTATAATAACTGGAAGATTTATAGCTTTAGCAAAATCCACAAGGCACTTCGTTCTTGTCAAGGGCACCATGATCCCTCCAATCCCCTCAACTATCATCTGATCATGTGCTGTAGCTAATTTAGTATATGATCTTATGGCTTTGGGTAAGTGTACTTTACAAGATTTTCTTATGAGGCTAGCTGTGTATGGTGCCGTTGGCAACGAGGAGAAAAACGGGTTTATAACATTAGGTTTGTCCTTAGCCTTCGTAACATCTAATAGCATTGCGACGTCTGCCGATTTATACTTTGAGCTATATCGCTTAGTCGCTGTTGCAAATGGTTTCATTATTCCGATACTCAGTCCTTGCCTTTTTAGGTTCAAAGCAATAGCAGCAGCTACTGTTGTCTTTCCGACACTCGTATCGGTTCCGGTTATAAAAAATCCTTTCCTCCGCAAAATAATAATTATTACTTACCATAAGAAGAATTTAATCAGATTGGATCTAGAGCAGGCAGATAAAAAATTTGTATGGCATCCTTATACGCAGATGACCGACTGGTTGCAATGGACTAACAAAGTAATCGTCAAAGGTGATGGTTTTTATCTCATCGACACTGATGGCAATAGATACCTTGACGGGTGCGCCAGCATGTGGTGCAACGTCTGGGGTCACAGCAGAAAGGAAATTATAGATTCGATTATAACACAAGTAAGGCAATTACAGCATTCAACTCTATTTGGATTGGCCAACAGACCTGCAATTGAACTAGCCGAAATTCTACTCAAAATCTCGAAACAAATGGATCACGTGTTTTATTCAGATAATGGTTCAACAGCAATCGAGGTTGCGTTAAAAATGAGTGTTCAGTATTGGCGAAACAAGGGATACAATAGAAAAAATAGGTTTTTTTCCTTAGAACGCGGGTATCATGGAGACACCATAGGTGCGATGTCCATAGGTTACGTTCCGGAATACTTTCGCCCATATAAGTCAGTGTTACGACCGTCAAAAAGGATTTCTCCTCCCAAATCTGCCACCTTAGATGAGATTGATGATCGAGTCAAACAGAGTTACATTGAGAATTTGGAGATATTTTTTTCTAAACATAGTGAAACATGTTGTGCGATGGTTATGGAGAGTGGAGCACAAATAGCCGGTGGTATTAACGTCTACCCTCATGGCTTTCAGAAGGCGATATCCGAATTGTGTAACAAGTATAACATATTGTTAGTACTTGACGAAATAGCAACCGGATTTGGTAGGTTAGGAAATATGGTTGAATATTTAGCTCAAGGATCTACTCCAGACATTGTTTGTATGGGAAAGGCTCTCACTGGGGGCTATTTTCCCCTTGCTGTTACCCTTTGCAAGGAGGAGGTCTATTCCGCTTTCCTCTCAGATTATTCAAAAAATAGACACTTTTGCCATGGACACACATATACTGGTCATCCAGTAGGATGCTCGGTCGCCATCACAAACCTCCAACTATATCGAAAATATAATCTAGTGGACCATATACGAAGAAATAGTATCTATCTTAAGACAAAGCTTAAGGAATTACAGGTCTCTCCGGTCGTAGGCAGAGTTGTACACAAAGGGCTTCTAGGAGCGGTCGACCTAGTAAAAAAGAAAGAAAGAAAACAGGAACCAATACACTCGTTAGACTATCATGGGAAAAAGATTTCATCTAGTAATTTCATAATGCGTGAGGCCTTTGGAATGGGAGTCTTCATAAGGGGTTTGGGTGACACTGTAGTTATGATTCCTCCCCTTGCAATAGGGAAAGGAGACCTCAAGTATTTATTGGCTGTTATATCTGAATTGATTAAAAAAATTGAGGGATTGGTGTAACAAAGGAAACTAGAAGAATCTTGGGTCGAAGTTGTAATATACAACCGATTCTGGAGATAGTTAAATTGTACGAGTGAGCACTAAAATCATTCATTATATACTTTTTATGGATCTTGTATGAATCGATTCATATCTTATTTGATTCGGAAATGACCCTATCGTTAATAATACTTAGTTCTTTGTATAGGCGTCCCTTGGAAATTCTTAGGGCATCGGCAATTCTAGTTCTGGGTGTATTTTCTGCAAGCAATTGAATAAGAGTGTTCTTATCTATATTCTTGACAGGCCTACCAATTCCCTTCCCAGATTCCTTTGCGCGCCTCATTCCGTCTTTTGTTCTCTGGACCAATAATTCCCGTTCTCTTTCTGCAACCCATGTCAAAATGCCAATCATCAACTTCCTGACTCCAGGTTCAGTACTTTGCAAAAATGACTCCCTTGGAGAACATGATATAATTGGCGAATATTCTTCTACGGCCTTGATAGCGTCAAGCGTGTCCCAAAAGCTTCTGCCTACCCTAGACAACTCGTATATTAGCACCGCGTCAACAGGTTCGACTTTTATGAGTTCCAGCATTTCGTGAAAGGCATGTCTTTTTATCGCTGGAATCTTCCCGCTCACTGCTGAATCTTCAAAATAGTACACAATCTGGTACCCTTGCCTCGTAGCCCATCTTTGTATTGCCATTTTTTGGTTTAATACAGTTTGTTCCTCGGTGCTGACGCGGACATAAGCGATTGCATAACCCATAGCTTAACTATATAAAAAATAGAGGCTAACGTTTAACAAATGTATTGTCACAAAAGTATGATCAAAAGTTCAAAAATGGTACTCTTTTGAATTATACGCGAGTAAATCCATATCACCCCCTTGAAGGTAAATAAATGGTACACTAAAATCCAGCATCCAAATATGGGTCCTTTTTCATACAGATTACAAAGAAGGAGAAAACTGCGAAATTCGCAGATTACTTTCAGAGACAGCTTATTCGAAGAGACCAACATCTTCCCAACATAGGACACGATATGAATCCAACAACGCGTGGGCCAGCTGAAATATGGCTATTTGCATAATGTTCCCTACACCTTATTTTGTGATATTCAGTATCGACAACTTTGGCCAATAGTGGTAGGGTTTTCAAATGATTTTTTGCAAAATAATGATCGATACGTCTACATAAGATCCATTTTAAGACTTTGGGACCTTGAGCCCCATTCCCCTTATCATCTTCAGGTCATCTTCCACAAGGTTCCCGCCCGTGGTGAGATAGCCTCCGCTGATTATTCCGTTTGCTCCACCCCTTAGCGCTACAACTTGTTGGTCTCCTAAATGGACTTCCCTACCGCCGGCAATTTTCAGAATTACATCTGGCATTATGAATCTCCATACGGCAATAGTCCTTATTGCGTCGACAGGATCCAGGGGGAATGAATTTGCCAAGGGTGTCCCTTCCCTTGCAATTAGAATATTTATTGGTACTTCATCTGCCTGTAAGGACCGAATTGCAATACCAAGTTCAACTCTCTGTGCAGGAGTCTCACCCATGCCGATTATTCCGCCACAACATAGCTCCAAACCTTCTTCCTTGACAATTCTTGCAGTATTGACCCTATCAGAAAATTCATGTGTTCTACAGATTTGTTTGAAGAAGCTTTCGGACGTTTCTAAATTATGATTATAACGTTTGACCCCAAGTGCTTTTAGTCGTCTTGCTCTATCATGAGTAATAAACCCCAGAGAAACGTTAACATCTATCGTCATGGTCTTCTTTATCTCTCCTATGATAGCGCAGATTTCATCGAAGTCCTTGGTAGGTGCGCTGCGATAGGCACACACTAGACAAAAGCTGCCGGCTCCACTTTGCTCAGCTTTTGATGCCTGTTCGATGATTACCTCTCTTGGTAATAACGGATAAGTGTTGATACCCGCACGCGAATCATAAAACATTGATTGCGTACAGAAAGAACAATCTTCAGGACATCTTCCGGATTTTGCGTTGATTAATGCCTCTACATCCACGGTCTCCCCGGCAAACCTCTGGGTAATCGTGTTGGCACAGTTAGCTAGGTTCAAAACATGCTTAGTGCTTATTAGTCTCCCAGCTTCTTCACCGTTAATTTCATCGCCATCAAGGACCTTCTCCATAGTACTGTAAATGAACGACACATCGTCATCAGACTGACCACCCACGCCAAGAGAGTCGGCAATGACACATATAATTTATGGCAATCTTGGTATGAATATCTGGGTTTCTTTCAGAATTCGAATTTGGAAATATTATTCCAATATGTTCTATCAAATAGCTGTGTATATAGGCACCTGAAATGTAGTAGTCAGACGTTGCTCGTTATATTCAGGATCATTAATTGTGTTAGATTGAGATCGTATGACATCAGGCTGTATAATATCTAGACTGCCAAAAGTTGATTATTTCAGATGACAGCTAAGAGTTGTTGTTCTTAATGCTGATTTATAGAAAGAGGTATATGTTGGTCTGGGACCCATGCCCATGATTAAGATAGTACGGTTTGAATGGTTACAAACAGCTTGAAATGCATTGATGTACTAAGAGGGAATACAAACAGACCATAAGTCTTTGAAGTGTTGGTAATATAGTTGACAATTTTCAAACTGATAATGCGACCTAGCATGTATGCGTTCTTCTTATCCTAAGTGTATATATCATGCAGATTACGACTATAGGTAATACAGAGACGGAATTTGAGCACTAACAACTTCTCGAAGGTAGAGCTACAGCGGATAAGAAGAGCAAACCTGTATCGAACACTAAAGAAAGTATCCACGATAAAGAAAATGGATATTAGGATCGATGGAGTCCGAGCTATAAACTTTTGTTCAAATGACTATTTAGGCTTGTCACAAAATCCAGTAGTATTGCAGGCGGCCAAAGATCATCTCTATCAAATTTCTCAGTGCAGCTCTAGATTAATATCCGGCAACTCGCCTGACATCGAGAAGCTCGAAAAAAGACTAGCGAAGCACCGAAGTGCAGAATCCGCATTGGTATACCCAACGGGTTACATGGCAAATTTAGGTGTGTTAACGGCCATAGCTGATAAAGATTCTATCATCTATAGTGATGAATCCAACCATAGCAGCATAATTGATGGTTGTCGCCTTAGCGGAGCCACCATAAGGATATTCAGACATAACAATGTAAACGATCTTAAGCAACTTACTAAAGCTGACATGAATTTGAAATCCAGAAGAAAAATTGTAATCACTGAAGGGATTTTCAGCATGAACGGGGATATTGCTGATCTCTCTAATATATGCCAGATTGCTAGAGCGGCGGATGCAATTACAATTCTAGATGATGCTCATGGTGATTTCATATTGGGCCGTTCTAAAGAATATCCAGGGACTTCTGATCACTTAGGGGTTTCTACAAATATCGATGTCCATGTAAGCAGTTTAAGCAAAGCGCTAGGCTGTTTTGGTGGATACGTTGCGGCGTCACACCATATCAGAGAATTATTGATAAATAAATCCAGGCAACTCATATATACTTCAG
>Ga0081455_10002034_pt1 | contig 24188 bp, 14 predicted proteins | sample TabmetS3T2R1_FD_70207 | JGI IMG/M metagenome (GOLD analysis project Ga0081455, IMG submission 70207) | Tabebuia heterophylla rhizosphere microbial communities from the University of Puerto Rico - S3T2R1 | ecosystem: Host-associated > Plants > Roots > Rhizosphere ...
ACTGGTTCGTACGCGGGCCGTTCATGCTCGAGGGGCTCTTCTGCGGCCTGGCCGGCGCGGTGCTCGCGGTGCTCCTGCTCCTGCTCGGCAAGGAGATCGCGCTGCCCGCGATCCTCGGCCGCGTCGACGCGGACTCCGACGTGCAGGCGCTCGCGTTCCCGCTGACGGCGCTCATCCTGCTCGTCCTCGGCCTGCTGCTCGGAGCGGCCGGCTCGGGACTGACGCTACGCCGCTTCCTGCGCGTGTAGCGACTGCCGCCGGAGCGAGTCGACGAGCTCGTTCGCCGCGAACACCGCCTGGAAGGCACAGGCCAGGAGCGCACCGGGCGCTCCAAGCGCCAGCGCGCGGCCGGCCGACCGCGCGAACGCCCACCCCAGCAGGAACGCAACCGCGCATCCGGGTCCCCCCGCCAGGTGCGCCGCGACGAACGAGCCCATCGGAGATGCAACGCGCGAGGGTGCGGTGAGGGTGCGGGCGTGACCGACTACGTCGTCGTCGAGGTCTCGAGGCGCGGGCGGCTCGTCGTCGGCGAGCCGGTGTTCACCCCGGGCGTTCCGATCCCGCTCGACCGCAAGGGGCTCGCCGACGTCGGCCCCGTTGACGTACTGGGAGGTGTCGGTCCTGGTCAGCAGCCGGTACGGCCCGCCGGTCTGCGGGGCGCCCTGGTCGTAGAAGTTGCGCACGTGGGTACGTGCCGAGGCGTTGGTCCCGTCGTCGAGCACGACCGGGCGGGTCGGTCCGAGGGTGTCGATCACGTCGACGCCGTCGTACACCGTCTGGTCGTCGAGCAGGCGCGCCCGGGTCGCGGGGTCGGCCAGCGAGGCGACGGTGGGGTCGGTGTCGGCCGTCGGGGCCAGCGCCTGCGCCCGGTTGGCCGCGGAGAGCGTACGGACGACCTTGCCCGCGCTGTCGTACTCGGTGGTGGCGACCTGCCACGCGCCGGCGCCGTAGCTCGCGGTGTTGACCTTCCGGCCGTTGACGTCGAGGTAGGTCAGGTCGGCGTACGGCCAGTCGGCCGCGGTCGGGGGAGCGGCGGGTACGTGGCTGGCCGGGAACACCGCCGCCGCGGCGACCGGAAGGTCCTGCTGGTTCCACGACGCGACCTGCGCGGCGGACAGGTCCAGGGGCGCGCCGGCGCCGGTGAACGGTATGTCGTAGGCGATGGTCTGCACGGCGGTACTGCCGGACGGGTCCGGCCGGGACACCGTACGCAGCCGCCCGGCGCCGTCGTAGCCGAGCGTCCAGGCCGAGACCCCGGGCGGGGCCAGGCTCGACAGCCTGCCGGCCCCGTCGTAGCCGTAGCTGACCGCGAGGTGGTTCGGGCCGCTGTCCAGCCGCGGGTCCCAGCTGCGGCGCAGGTGGCCGGTGGCGTCGTACAGGTACCGGGCGACGACCACCGGCGGGTGCCCGTTCAGCGCCATCGTGATCTGCGCGACCTGGCCGGCGTAGTCGCCCCAGGTCAGCGGGTCGGACCCGGTGGCGGTCGTCCTGGCCGGGTAGCCGAGGTCGAGGGCACGGCAGCCGGCCACGAGCGCCGCGGTGCAGCTGACGCCCGCCGGGGCCGGCGGCAGGATGCGGGTCAACCGGCCCTGCGCGTCGGTGGAGTAGGTGGTGGTGCCCTCGCTGCCGGGCGCGACCACCCGGCTGACGACCCACCCGGTCTGCGTGCCGACCCACACGGTCTGCCTGCCGCCACCGTCGGTGAGGGTGAACTGGCCGGCGGAGTCCCTGGTCAGGGTCGAACCGTCGGCGCCCGCGTCGGCCAGACCGGTGTAGTGGTACGGGAAGCCGCCGGTGCCGGTACGGACGTACACCGACTGGCCGCCGTCGCCCCGCGCCAGCGTCACGTAGCTCCCGGCGGGATGGTCGCTGAGGGTGAGGTCCGCGCCCGGGACGGTGGCGGTCCAGCCGGGCCCGAAGATGCCCGCGCCGGCCGGGGCGAGCGTGGTGAAGGTGCGACCGAGGTCGAGGTCGCCGTGCGGGTCGGGCAGGGACGCGTCGGTGGCGGTCACCGAGTAGTCGCCGGTGAGCAGGCTGACCGCGCCGGGGCCGACCTCACGGGTGGCGTACGAGGCGCCGAAGGCGTGCCGGGCGAACTGGACCGTGGCGGCCGGTGAGCAGGCGGCCGTGCCCCCGGTCAGGCACGCCTGCACCTGCACCGGGCCGTCCGTGCCGCCGGCGGCGGCGACCGTACCGGCGAGGTTCCAGGTGAGCTTTCCGAAGACCCCGCCGGTGCCGGAGACCGGCCAGGTGGGGTGCGTGGTGGTACCGGGGACGGTGGTGTCCGCGGTGGGGACGTCGGTCCACGGGGTGGCCGGGTCGGCGCCGAGCCGGTACCGGTAGGTGGCCGCGGTCTGGCCCGGCGGCCCGGCCGCCTGCAGGGTGATCGAGCCCTGGGTACGGTCCTGGTCCACCGGCGTACGCAGCGCCGCGTTGCCCGCGCCGAAGACGTAGCTGACGACCGGCGACAGGTTGCCGGCCCGGTCCACGGCGCGCACCCGGAAGGTGTGCTGGCCGGCGCCGACGGTCAGCGTCGGCGTCGAGGTCGCGGTGGTTTCGGTGGTCGGCGACGGCTGGTCCACCCCGTACAGGAAGGCGGCGGTGTCGCCACCGGGCGAGACCCAGGAGAAGGTGCCGGCGGTGGCCGGCGTCCACCCGCCCGACGGCCACTGCGCCGTGGCCACCGCGGCGGGAGCGCCCGGCGCGGCGGTGTCGACGGTGAACGGGATCCAGCTCGACCAGCTCCGCGAGTAGTCCAGCCCGTCGAAGGCCCGGGACCGCCACTGGTACGCCGTCCCGTTCGACAGGCTGACCGGCACCGTCCAGTTCGCCAGCCCGCCCGGCGGCAGGTCGGCGACCGACCCGGAGGCGACCAGGGCGGTCCCGGCCGCATTCCACACCTCGAAGAACACGGTCATCCTGTTGCCGTCGGCCTCACCGGTGCCACCGCGCAGGGTCGGGGTGGTGGAGTTGGTCAGCACCATCGCCGGGCTGCCGCCGCACTGGGCCGAGCACGGGCTGGTGAACCGGCCGGCAACGGTGCCCGGGTAGGAGTTGTAGGTGGTGTCGATGTGCGGGGCCAGGATCGTGTCGCCGGAGTAGAACCGCTTGAACTGGCTGGGATCCGACTCGTTCGGGACCCGCAGGGTCAGCACCTCCGGGGACGGGAAGCCGTTGTGCGCCCAGGCGTCGACCAGTCCGGTGACATCCAGCGCCGTGGCGCCGGTGCCGGTGCACGAACCGCCGTTGTTGAAGGTGGTGTTCGACCAGTTGTGCCCGTCGGCGGCCGGCTGGGTGTTCCAGGTGGTGCCCGGGCCCATGCCGGTGGCGCCCTGCACCACCATCGGCTTGGGAGTGCAGGTCGCGGACCCGGCCTGCCACAGTTGCAGCGTCGCCGAGGTGACGTGCTTGCCCTTGATCGCGGCGTCGTTGAACCGCAGGAACGACCGGTTGACCGCGGACTGGAAGTTGCCGGCCCACAGCTCGGAGAACGTGTCGAGGTTGGCGGTCGCGTTGACGCTGTTGACGACCGTGTCCAGGTTGTCGGCGAGCTGGGCGGCCGGGTCGATGGTCACCGGGTAGACCCGCCCCGGGTCGGTCAGCCAGGCGAGGTCCGGCGACAGCGACAGCGTCGCCCCGCCCGCGGCCGGCGCCAGGTCCGCGGCGACCGGCCTGACCCGGTCCGGCAGCCCGGTCGCGGCGTCGCGGTGCGCGTCGAACATCGTCGGCTGCGGGGAACGGGCCACCACCGCACCGGCGCTGGAGGTGAGCCGCAGGCCGCCGCCGGAACGGGACGCGGACAGGCCGGACAGCCGCAGCGGGAGCCGCAGCGCGGCGGCCAGCGCCCGCGCCGAGGTGGGCGGCCGGGACAGCCGCACGGACACCTCGAAGCCGGTCGGCCGGGCCTGCACCAGCAGGTCGGCGCCGGGCAGCACCCCCGGGTACGTCGCGGTGTCGCCGGCCAGCTCCGGAGCGGGCAGCCGGCCGGCCCAGCCGAAGCCGAGGTGCCGGCCGGCCTCGTCGAGCGCGGCCAGCTCCGACCCGGCACCGCCGCCGGAGAAGGTCAGGTGGGCCTTGGCCGCCTTCGGTACGACGCGGTCGCCGGCGCGTACCAGGGTGGTGTCCACCGGCACCCAGCCGGCGCCCCGCGCCACCCGGATCACCCCCGAGTAGCTCGACACCGTGATCGACCCGTCCGGGTTGACGAAGGTCGAGGTGGACTCCGTCCGTGCCCCGGTCACCTCGATCCGGCGGGCCTGCGTCCGGGCGGCCAGTTGCGCCGCGATCAGGTCGGGGCGTTCCGCCGGCCCTGCCGCCGCCGGGACCGGGTTGGCCGCGGCGGGAGTGGCCGGGAGGGGCGGCGCGACGGCCGGGACCACCGCGACCAGGCTCACCGCGCAGCCGGCCGCGGCCCGGCGTACCGCCCGTGCTCGCCAGCCCCGGCCGGGGCGACCCCCGGCCGACCCTGACCCGATCCACAGCCTGCCGGCACTGCGTGTGGCCACCGGATTCCCCTCGCCTCGCGCTGTCGTGAGGTGTTCGTCCGGAGTGTCCGACCCGGGGGTGCTGCGGACGAGGCGGGTTGACCGGCGGGATCCGGTGCACCGGGCAGGCGTACGCGCGCCATACCCGGCGGTCCGATCCCGCCGGTCGTTCCGCCTCGACCCGACCGCCGCCGCGGCCGAGACTGGCGCCCGGCCGCTGGCGTCGAGGAGGCACCGTGAACGACCGCTGCTGGAACCGCAGTGCCGCGATCCGCGCGACGATCGGCGGCGTGGTACTGACCGCGGTGGTGGCCACCGTGCCCGCTGCCGCGCCGGCCCTCGCGGTGGCCGCCGCGCAGCCGCCGGCCCTCGCCGCTGGCCAACTGGTGGGCTCGGCCTCGTGCACGACCGACGCTTCCGGCTACTGCACGGTGGCGCACGCCCTGGGCTCGGTGCCGCGGTCGGTACTCATCGAGCCGACCGCGCCGATCGGCGGCCAGTCGCTGCTGCCGTTCCAGCACGCCGTCGACACGGTCACCGCGACCAGCTACCGGGTCCGCTGGCTGACCACGACCGGTGCCGCGTACCCCTCCCGCAGCGTCACCTGGCGGTACCGGCTGGCCGGCGCCGCCACGACCGGCGACGGCATCGCGGACGAGTCGAGAACCTGCCTGACCGACGCCTCCGGCTACTGCACCGTCGACCACTCCCTCGGCCGGACGCCCGCGACGGTGCTGGTCCAGCCCACGGACGCGGTCGTCGAGCACATGGTCGACAGCATCACCGCCACCTCCTACCGGGTCCGGTTCATCGCCTTCGGCGGTGCCGCGTACGCCAACACCTGGATCACCTGGGCCTCCGACGCCAGCGCACCCGGCGCACCGCTGGCCGGCCAACCCGACACCGTCCTGGACGGCACCGTGAGCTGCACGACCGACACCGGCGGCTGGTGCACGGTCGGCCACAGCCTGGACGCCGTACCCGCGGCGGTCCACCTCGAGCCGGCGGCACCGCTGGACGGCAAGGCGACCCTGCCGTACCAGGCATGGGTGGACCAGCCGACCGCGGCGGCCTACCGCGTGCGGGTGCAGACCGCGACCGGCACGCCGTACGCCTCGCAGGCGGTGACCTGGTGGTACCGGGTGTCCGGCCACGGCGCCCCGACCGGCGACTGCCCCGGGTGCATGCCGGTCGGCGACATCCCCGGCTGGCACCAGGTCGTCGCTGAGGACTTCACCCGCGACTCCGCGACCGGGTCCTGGGGCACCGCGTGCGACCCGGACCACGTCGACTACACCGGCGCCACGGGTGTCCGGTGGCGCTCCTACCCGCGCTGCTACGTCGACACCGGGCCGCGCCGCGCGTACCGGTCCGACGCCGTGCTGTCCACCCACGACGGCGTGCTCGACTTCTTCCTGCACCCGGTGGACGGCGTACCGGCCGGGGCGAACCCGTCGCCGATCCTGGACAACGGCACCATGTCCCAATACCAGGTGTACGGCCGGTACAGCGCCCGGATCCGCCTGGACGCAACCGACATGAGCGACTACGCCACCGCATGGCTGCTGTGGCCGGCCGACGACGCCAACTGGCAGTTCGCCGAGAGCGACTACCCCGAGGGCTCGCTCGCCTCGAACTCGTTCAACGCCTTCCACCACTTCGGCGGCAGCGGCGCCCAGGACGCGTTCGGCGCCAGCACCGACCGCACCGGCTGGCACGTCTACACCCAGGAGTGGGGACCGGGCTTCCGCCGGTACTACCTCGACGGCACCCTGATCGGCACCTCCACCAACCAGGTGTACGCCCAGCCAGAACGCTGGCAGCTACAGACCGAGACCGTCGGCAGCGGGACCAGCACAGGCCACCTCTACGTCGACTGGGCCGTCGTCTACTCCTACCACCCCTGAGCGCGGTCAGCGGCCTTGACCGGTGGTGTGGTGGGCGGCGAGGTCACGCCGGGCCGCTGTCTCGTCCGGGTGATTGAGCTCGGCCATCAGGCGTACGGCCGCGGTGAGGTGGGCGACCGCCTCGGTCGGGTCGCCGCGCGCGGCGTGGGCCAGACCGAGGCTGTGCTCGGCTTCGGCCTCGTGGATCCGGTCGTCGAGCATGCCGGACAGCTCGATGCAGCGCCTCAGCGGCTCGAGCGCGGCGTCGGGGCGGCCCTGAAGGACGTGCGCGTCGCCGAGGCTGTTGAGCGCGGCGACCTCGCAGTGCGCCAGCCCGGCGCTGCGGGCGACCTGGAGGGCCTGTTCGAGCAGGGCCACCGACTCGGCCGGCCGGCGTCGGTCGGCCTGGACCATGCCCAGGTGCAGCAGGCTGGTCGAGCGGCGGAAGGCGTCCGCGCGCTCATCGGACACGATCTCTTCGAGCAAGCGGGCGGCCTGGTCGGGCTCGCCAAGATCGTGGTGGGTCATGGCCTGCGTGTCGAGCAGGCCGAGCACGCGCTCGTGGTCGCCGAGCCGGCGGTGCACGGCCAGACTCTCGGCGGCGTGCTCGAGGGCGCCGCGCAGGTCACCGCTGCGGCGGCAGGCGGCGGCGAGCCCGGTCAGTGCCCTGCCCTCGCCCACCAGGTCGCCCGCGGCCCGGGCGGCGTCCCGCGCGGCGGTGTGGGTGGCGGCCCATTCCGGCCACAGCATCCGCTGCTCCCAGTACGGCATGGTGAGCGTGCCGAGCATCCACGCTTGGTGGTGGACGCCCGCGCCGGCCGCGGCCAGAGTGACGGCGACCAGGTTGACTCGTTCGCGATCACACCAGGCCAGCGCGGCGGCGCCGTCGGGGAACGCCGGCTCGGCGGGGCCGTCCCCGGTCAGCGGCAGCCGCCGGAAGTACGGGGCGAACGCCGCCACGGCACGGTCCATCGTGCAGACGTACCAGTCCGCCAAGCGAGCCGTTGCCGCCTGCATCTGGTCGGCCGGGATCTCCTCGCGGCTGCGCTCTCGCGCGAAGGATCGCAGCAGGTCGTGCAGCCGGTACCGGCCCTGGTGCGGCGACTGCAGCAGGTGCACCCGGACCAGGTGCTCCAGCAACGCGCCGGCCGCGGCCGGCGCCGCCTCGAGCAGCGCCCCGCCGGCGTAGCGGTCGAGGTCGTCGCCCGGCCAGCCACCGAGCAGCAGGAACGCCTGGGCGGCCGCGCGCTGCGCTGCCTCGCCGGCACGCAGGGCATCCAGGCCGGCGTCGAAGCTGGCCCGCACCGCGACGTCGCCAGCGGTCAGTTCCGCCAGCGGCGCGGGCGTGGCCAGGGCGTCGGCCAGGTCCCGGGCGCGATGGCCGGGATGGGTGGCCAGGCGTGCGCCGACGATGCGCAGGGCCAGCGGGAGGCCAGCGCAGGCGGCGAGGAGGTCGTCGGTCGCCGGCTCGTCGGCGGCAAGCCGCTCGGCGCCGGCGACCTGGTCGAGCAGGCGGCGGGCCTCGCCCGGCGGCAGCGGCGCGAGCTGGGCCCGGTGTACGCCGGCCAGCCCGGCCAGGTCGTCCCGGCTGGTGATGACCACGCCGCAGGTGGAGCTGCCCGGGATCAGCGGCCGGACCTGGCCCGCGCCGGCCGCGTTGTCGAGGACGACCAGCAGCCGGCGGCCAGCGGTCGCCGTGCGCAGCAGCGTGCTGCGCTCAGCGAGGTCGACCGGGATGTCCCGGTCACCGACGCCCAGGCTGCGCAGCAGACGGGTGAGCGCGTCGGCCACGGGCAGCGGGGTGGCACTGGCGCCGTCGAGGTCGACGAACAGGGCGCCGTCCGGGTAGCGGTCCCGCACGAGGTGGCCGACGCGGACGGCGAGCGTGGTCTTACCGATGCCACCCATGCCGACGACGGCGACCGGGGCCGACGGCCCGGGACCGGGGCGCAGCGCGCCGGCCAGCGCCGCGACGACCGCCTCCCGGCCGACGAAGTCGGTGATGTCACGCGGTAGCTGGGCCGGTGCGATCGGCGTGGGCGGTAGGCCGGCGCTCATCGCCAGCCGCGGGTCGCCGTCGAGGATCTGCTGCTGCAACTGCCGCAACGCCGGTCCCGGATCGGTGCCCAGCTCCGCGACCAGCACCCGGCGGGCGTCCCGATACGCGGCAAGTGCCTCCGCCTGGCGACCGTCGCGGTACAGCGCCCGCATCAGCAGCCCGTACAGCGGCTCCCGCATCGGCTCGACGGCGAGAAGTTCGCGCAGTTCGGCGACGACCTCGCGGTGCCGGCCCAGGTGCAGGTCGGCGGTGATCCGGTCCTCCACGGCGTCCGCGCGCAGCCTCTCCAGCCCGGGCACCGCACGGTCGCGCAGCTGCTCGGACGGGACGTCGGCCAGCGGCGCGCCCCGCCAGAGCCGGAGCGCGCTCCCAAGCTGGTCGGCGGCCAGCGCCCACTCGCCGCGGCGCAGCGTCGCGCGGCCCTCCCGGCACAGCCGGGCGAACGCCTCGGTGTCGATCCGGTCCGCGTCCGACTGCCACAGATACCCAGGCCCGCGGGTCAGCAGGTACGTCGCCGCCTCCGGGCCGAGTACCGCCCGCAGCCGTGCCACATACACCCGGATGGTCCGCGCCGCACCGGCGGGCGGGCAGCCGTCCCACAGCAGGTCGGCCAACTCGCCGACCGGAACGATCTGGTTCACCCGGAGCGCCAGCGCAGCCAGCAGCACCCGGTGCCGCCCGGCCGGCACCCTGATCTCGGCGCCCGTCCCGGCGATCACCCGCGACGGCCCCAGATATCCCAGCCTCACCAGCCCTCCGCAGCGATAGCCCATGCGGCAGATGCAGGCGTAGCCCGCACGTAGTCATGGCGTTGCGCCGTTCTACCAGACTGTGGCCGCAGAACGACGAACCCAGTCGCCCATCCACCGATTCGAGGGAACGAACATGCGCAACGCAGGAGTCAAGGCCGCCACGGTGGCCGTCGCCACGGTAGGTGCCCTGGTAGTACCCGGCATCGGCAGCGCCGGCGCCGCCCCGTTCAACTGCGGGGGCGAACCGAACAAGCCGAGCAGGAACTGCACGGCGTTCGTCAAGCCCGGCGGCGCGCGACTGTTCCGGCCGGACGGCAGCCTGTACACAACGCTCCCCGGCGGCACGCAGGTCCTCGTGACCTGCTACTACAAGGTCGGCGGCAACTACCAGGACCACGTCACCAACGAGAGCATCCCGCACCCGATCACAGGCCATATCGCCGACGTTTCGATCGACTTCAACGGCAACAACCCCGACCAGAGCCCGGTCTCCCTCGACCACTGCTGAGTCGGCGGCCAATGTCCAACTGCTGCGGTACAGCCGGCCGACTGTGGCCGGGCAGAGAGGCACTCTCCTCCGCAGGAGGAAGTGCCTCTTGGTCGTTTGTCACCCGCCTCAGCCGCCCAGGACCGCGACGACCTACTGAACCTGAAGCGCGGACTGAACTGGTGCAGCACATGCCGAGACGGTGATCCCGACACGGACCCACCGACCGGCCGGAACAGCGATGCCGGATGGGATGACACGGCCAGTCGAGGCCCGAGCGCACTCCGACCGCCCTGCAACCTGACCTGCGAGAATCTCCTCGCCCAGGTCGACCGCGGACCTCCAACGATGAGGGGTCGACACAGGCGGATAAGGGCGACGACCTCATACCCGTCCGCGCTGATGACCCTGCTGCCGGAGCGCTCGCCAACCGGATAGGCGGGCAGCCTTCGGTACGATTTTCCTCCGATGAGTCAGGTAGAGAGTTCGATGCCGTTAGTGACAGCTATGTCGCACAACAAAGCCTGCCTTGGCATAGCTCACCGTGTCATCCTGTCGCGCGACCACCCGCCGCTGGAAACCAAACAGTGCCGCACTCTTCAGCCGCATTGCGCGCGGGACGCGTCCGGTGCCGTCGATCGGTCGCCACTCCGGACGTGGTCACAGCCCGCGCGGCGAACCGTCACGCCAGGGGTCGCGGCGCATGCCGCCGTACGGGCATCAAGGCCGCGGGCCGGAGCCGTTCGGTGTTCCGGGATGGCTGGTTGTGGGTGTCCGGGTCAGGTGGGGTATCGCCTCGATGGCGGCGACGTTGTTGGCGGCGTGCTGGGCGTCGGCGAGGCGGTGTTGGGTGTGGTAGAGGGCGAATGCCTGCTTCCAGGTGTCGAGGGCCTGGTCGAAATGGTGTCGCGCGAGGTGGGTCTCGGCGATGTGTTGGAGGACGTACGCCTCGAAGAAGCTGTGGCCCTGGGTGCGGCAGATGGCGAGAGCCTGGTGGTAGAAGTCGAGGGCCTGGTCGCAGTCGCCGCTGCGGTGGGCGATGTAGCCGAGGCTGTCGAGGGTGGCGGCTTCGCCGAACTGGCGGCCGTCGGCGGCGTCCTGGCGGCACAGGGCGAGGGCGGCTTCGCAGTTGGCCCGCGCCGCGGTGTAGTCGCCGAGCCAGGCCTGCAGCCAGCCGACGCCGTTGAGTGCCCTGGCCTGGCCGACGGTGTTGTCCAGCGACTGGAAGATGCGCAACGCCTGTTGGGCGTGCTCGAGTGCCCGGCGGTGGTCGCCGTGCCGCTCCCAGCTGCCGCCGAGGCTGTGATGGATGTTCGCCTGGCTGGCCGCGTCGCGGGCGTGTTCGGCTAGGGCCAGCGCCTGGTTTAGGTGATCAAGGGCGTCGGTGGTCCGGCCGACCCCTGCGTAGGCGTCGCCGAGCATCTGGTGGGCGTGGGCACGGATGGCCGGGTCGGGTAGCCGCTGCGCGGAGGTCACGGCGAGTTGCCAGATGGTGGCCTGGTCGTCGAGGTGTCCGCGGCGGCGGTGGTACGGGTCCAGCGCCCAGGCCAGGGCGTACACCTGGGAATCCCAACCGTAGGAGTGGGCCAGCCGCTGAGTTGCGAGCAGGCAGGCGTGTTCGGCATCGAACCACGTGATGGTCGACGCCAGGTCCGGTAGCGGCTGGGTTACCGAGCCGGCGTCGGGTTCATCAAGGGTGGGCATCGGGTGCTGTGGCGCGAGCAGCCGGCCGCCCAGACAGGCCGTGTGCGCGTAGAAGTTGGTGAGCCGGCGCAGCGCCACCTGCTGGTCGGCCGGGGTGTGGCTGGTACGGCCCTGCTCGGCGGCGTGAAGTCTGAGGAGGTCGTGCATGAGGTACCTGTTGTGGGCGTGGCGCTTGATCAGGTGCGCGTTCTCGAGCTCGCTCAGCAGGGCGCGGGTGGCAGCGGTGGGCAGGGCGAGCAGGTTGGCGGCGGCGGGTAGTGCGATGTCCGGGCCGGGGGCGATCCCCAACAGGGCAAAGGCTTTGGCGGCGTCGGCCGAGACCGCTTGGCTGGTCCAGGACAGTACGGCGTGCAGGTTGGTCTGCGGCTCACCGGCGTCGAGGGCGTCCAGCCGGTCGGAGTCGCGCAGTTCGGCGGCCAGCGCGGTGAGTGAGGAATGGGGGTGGGCGGTGATCCGGGCGGCGGCGATGCTCAGCGCCAGCGGGAGGCCCGCGCAGTAGGCCAGCAGGGTGGCCGCCGCGTCCGGCTCGGCCGTGAGGCGGTGGTGGCCGAGGTGGCGGGCGAGCAGTTGGCGGGCCTCGTCCTGGGGGAGCACGTCCAGGTCCATCGGGTACGCGCCGTGCGCGGCGACCAGTCCGGTGAGCCGGCGGCGGCTGGTGACCAGCACGGTGCACGCCGGGCTGCCCGGCAGCAGCGGGGCGACCTGGTTGGTGTCTCGGGCGTTGTCGAGCAGGATCAGCATCCGCTTGCCTGCCAGCAGGCTCCGGTACAGCCCGGCCTGAGCCTCCGGCTCGACCGGGATCGCGCTGGGGTCCGCGCCGAGGGCATCCAGCAGGCCACGTAAGGCGGCGGCCGGGGCCAGCGGCTGCCCGGTGGGGTCGAACCCGCGCAGGTTGACATACAGCTGCCCGTCGGGAAACCGGTCGAGTCGCTGGTGGGCCCAGTGCAGTGCCAGCCAGGTCTTGCCGATCCCGCCGGTCCCGCCGATCGCCGAGATCACCAGCGCGCCGCCGGCCTCCGGCTGCTCGTCCAGGGCCGCGTCCAGGCGGGCCAGCTCGCGGGCGCGGCCGACGAACGCGCGGGGCGCGGCCGGCAGTTGGCGCGGCACGGCAGCGTCTCGAACCGGCGGCAGGCGGCCAGCTGTCCGGTGGCGCTTGGCCCGCCGGTTGGTCTCCTCGAGAAGGTCGCGGGCGTCGGCCAGCGCGCGCCGTTCGGCCGGGGTGGCGCCGAGCACCTCGAGCAGGGCGTCCAGGCGGTCGGTGGGAGGCAGCGTACGGGCGGTGAAGTACTCGGCGATCGCGGTCTGGGACCACCCGGTCCTGGCCGCCAACTCCCGGTACGTCAGGCTGCTGTCCCGGCGGCTGCGCGCATGCCTGCGCCGCAGTCCCTGCAACAGTTCGGCGAGATCCTCCCCGGTCCGCACCCGCGCCGCGGCATCGGTCAACAAGCCGGGTGGCTCCGGGGAACGCCGTGGCACCCGAGGTTCCATCGCCATCGGAGCGTAACAGCGTGGTGACAGGGGCCGACAGGGCGTTCGCCGGTTTTCGGTGGTGTCCGGTGGCGCACGGTATCGGCCCTGACCGCCCGATCAGTGGCCACCATGGGTCGAGGACTTCGCGTTGTCACCTCCTGAAAGGACGGTGGTACCCCCATGCCCAAAAGGGGTCTGCTCAAGAGAGTGGTCGTATTCTGCTCGGTGGTCGTCGCCATTCTGTTCCCCGTCGCCGCGCCGTCGACCGCCTCGGCCGATACCACCCGCACGCTCACCGTGGCGCTCAGCTGCGCATCGGGAATCGTGCCGTTCGGCCTGCAGGTGAACAACGGATCCGGCTGGTACTTCCCCAGCGGCTCGAGCTACGCGGTAGGAGGTACGAAATACTTCACGGTGTTCATTCCCGCCAGCGCCACTTCCCTCGCGATCGACACCCACTGCTACCTCGACATGAACGAGTACTATGGCGGGCCGGCCTGGCCGGAGGGTATGTGGGAAGGTTATACCTACAGCATCACCCCGGGCGCCGGGACCATTAATACGACCGCGTCGTTGTGGCGCGGCCCGGTTTATCCCGGCGTGTGGGTCCGCTACTGCACTATTTCCAGCATCACCTACAGCTGACCGGAAGGGATCTACCCAACGTCCCCGGGGCGGGTTCGCGGAAGCGTGAACCCGCCCGCTTGCAGGTCCGCCTTGGTTGCTCTACGGTAACCGTTGCTCATGAGTAACCAAGTAGCAGTGGACGCCGTGCTCGACGCCCTGGGTGACCGCACCCGGCGGCAGATCGTCGAGCGGCTGCGCAGCGGGCCGTTGGCGGTCGGGGAGATGGCCGCGTCGCTGCCGGTCGGTCGGCCGGCCGTCAGCAAGCACCTGCGGGTGCTGGAGGGCGCCGGCCTGGTCGAGCACCGCAGCGTCGGCACCCGCAACCTGTACGCACTGGCGCCCGCGGGATTCACCGCCCTGCAGCAGTGGCTGGTCGGCACGTGGGATCGCGCCCTGGCCGCGTTCGCCGACCGGATGGCCGAGCGGCATACGGAAACCGAAGGAGATCCCCCATGACCGAACTGGCGCCGATCCGCCGCCAGGTGGTGGTGCCCGGCTCGACGGCCGCCGCGTTCGAGGTGTTCACCACCGAGATCGGCCTGTGGTGGCCGCTGGTCGAGCTCAGCGTCTACGGCGCTGGCGCCACGGTCAGCTTCCGCGACGGCCGCCTGGTCGAGCAGGCCCCGAACGGCGCGGAGTCGGTCTGGGGCACCGTACTGGCCTGGGAGCCGGACCAGCGGCTGCGGCTGACCTGGCACCCGGGGTCGGACCCGGCGAAGGCCAGCGAGGTGGAGGTGCGCTTCGCCGAACTCACCGACGGCCAGACGCTGGTGACCCTGGAGCACCGCGGCTGGGAGCGGTTCGCCGACCCGGCCGCGGCGCGGGCCGAGTACGACCACGGCTGGCCCCAGGTGCTTGCCGACTACGCCGGCCACGCCGGCCAGGGCGCGGCATCCCCCGCCGCTGACGGGCCGATCTGGCTGGCCCTGATGCACACCGCCGGCCCCGCGCTGCCAGCCGGGGAACCCGTCTTCGGCCAGCCGGACTTCGCCGAACACATCGCGTTCCTGCGGCGGCTGGACGAACGCGGCGTCCTGGTGGCCGCCGGCTCCCTGGACGGGTACGCCGAGGGCATGACGGTGATCCAGGTCCCCGACCCGGCCGAGGCCGCCACCTACATCCGGCTGGCCCAAGAAGACGACCAGTCGGTCGTACGCGGCCTGTTGCAGGTGCGGGCGCGTCCGTGGCACGTGGCCCTGACCGGCGAGGGATCAGGGTGATGGTTTGTGGGCGATGACGGAGAGGCGGTCGTGGACGCGGAGGGTGATGTTGACGTACCCGATCGTCTGGAGGCGGGTGAGGAGGGTCGCGGGTTCGACGGGGTTGTAGGTGTCGTTCTCGTGGAAGTGGTGCAGGCCGTCGCTGGGCAGGCTGTCGGAGGCGATGAGGGGGCAGCCGGGGCGCAGGACCCGGAGTAGTTCGGCGAGCATGCGGTTCTGTGCGGCCGCGGTCGGCAGGTGGTGGAGCATCGTGAAGGAGCCGGCCGAGTCGAAGGTGTCGGCGGCGAAGGGCAGGTTGGTGGCGTCGCCGTGGGTGATCTGGACGTTCTGCTCGGGGAAGCGGGCGGCCAGTTTGGCGGCGGCCTCCGCGTCCTGCTCGACGGTGTGGAGCGTGTCGACCTTGTGGCGGAGGAGGTCGGTGGCGCCGCCCGGACCGGGACCTACCTCGAGCATGGTGGTGCCCAGTGCGGCCTGGTCGAACAACCATGGGAGGACCTCCTGCTGAAGGTGTTGCTCCCATTCCGGGCTGGCGCACAACCGCGCGTGTTGTTCGTTCATGGGAGCGACGCTAGGGAACCCCGGGCGGTGCGGCGAGGGCGTACGATCCCAAACGATGTCGCGATCCGGACATGCGATCCGCACCTTCGGCATGGCGCCGAGGCAGCGGTTCGAGTGGCACACACACGCGCGGCCCAAGATCATGTCGGCGCGCGCTGGGGTGCTCGTCGTGGCGACGGAGTCGGCGACCTGGGTGTTGCCGCCCACGCGCGCACTGTGGGTGCCCGCGGAGGCGCCGCACGAGGTGCTGGCGTACGGGCGGGCGACCATGCGCAATGTGCACCTCGCGCCGAAGCGCCGGCCCAGCGGGTGGCCGGTGCCGCAGCCGTTGCGCATGACGCCGCTGCTGGGCGAGCTGATCGACCACCTTTCGCAGAGCGACCTGTCCGCGGCGGCCCGCGCACGCGCTGAGGCGGTGCTGCTTGACCTGTTGGAGCCGGTCGAGCAGGTCACGATCGAGGCGGCGCCGCCGGCGGACCCGCGAGCGCGGGATGTCGCCGACGCGCTGGCCCGGGATCCGGCCGACCCGCGGACGCTCACGCAGTGGGGGGCGCACGTGGGCGCCAGCGCGCGGACGTTGGCGCGGGCATTCGTGGCCGACACGGGGGTGCCGTTCGCGCGCTGGCGTACGGCATTGCGGTTGCGCAGCGCGTTGCCGTACCTGGCCACGGGTGAGCCCATCGCCAAGGTGGCCCGCCGCGTCGGCTACGACACGCCGAGCGCGTTCGTCGCAGCCTTCCGGCGCGAGACCGGCCTCACTCCGGCCAAGTACTTCGCAGCCAAATAGGCCGTGTCACGACAGCGGCGGGTTCAGGGTTGTGGTCGCGGTGTCAGGCCCAGCGGTTGGCCAGGAAGTCGAACGACCAGACCGCTTACCTACGTCAGGGCGGTGTGTTGGGTGGCATGACGCGCAGTTGGAGCATCGCGGCGAAGCGGGCCTCGGGGTCGGTGAGGTCGATGCCGCCGACCTCCGCCACCCGCCGCAGCCGGTAGCGGAAGGTGTTGGGGTGGACGTACTGCGCCGCGGCGGCCGCCTTGACGTCGCCGAACGCGTCGAGCCAGGCGATCAGGGTGGGCACCAGCCCGGCACCGTGCTGCCGGTCGTACTCGACCAGTCGGGCGATCGGGCCGGTGGGTTCGTCGCCCCGCTCGGCGACCAGGTCCTTCAGTTCCAGGATGAGCGCGGCGACGTGTACGTCGGCCAGGCACGCCACCCGCGGCGGGCTGCGCCGCTCCTGGAGTACCCGCAGGACCCGGTCGGCACCGGCTCGCGCCCTGGCCATGCTGGCCACGTCCCGGGCCGGCGGGCCGACGCCGATGACGGCGGGGACGCGGCCGCCGACCCGGTCGAGGAAGTCGCGGGCGATGCGGACGGCCCGCTCCGTGCCGTCCTCGCCTTCCCCGGCCGCCGGCACCAGGCCGTAGATGACGTCGCCGATCAGCGCGGCGGTCGACCGGGGATGCGCCGCCATCAGGTGCATCGCGAACGCGTCGCCCAGCCGCTGCCGTTCGGCGGCCCGGACCGTGTCGGTGGCCGGGTCGGCGGGGCCGTCGGGCACTGCCAGCGCCAGCACGACAACGGGCCGGTCGGCCAGGCCGAGCCGGTGCAGCGCGTCCCGCGCGCCCGGACCGCCCTCGACCGCGGTGCCCAGCAGGTCGGCCCGCAGCCGCCGCTCCACGTCGGCGCCGGCGCGGACCCGCAGCATGTGCAGGGCAACCAGTTTCGCCGCATCGCAGAAGGCCTGCGTCCGCTCGGCGCTCAACGGTTCGCGGACCGCGGCCCACATGGAGCCGAGGACCTCCTCGCCGGCCCGGACCGCGACCGCGACCCGGGGGATCGACACCCGGCCGTCACCGATCGGCACCGGGTCCACGTGCACCGGCCGGTCGCTGCGGTAGAGCTCCTCGAAGACGCCGCGTTCGGTGAGGATCCGCGCGTACCGCTGCGGCACCTGCCGGCCGAGGATCGTCTCCACCCGGGACGGGTCGGCCTCGTCCTGCCGGCCGGAGAAGGCCAGCACCCGTGAGCTGCGGTCCTCGATCGTGATCGGCGCGTCGAGCAGCGCGGCGACCGCGTTGGCCAGCGCGAACAGGTCGCCGGACGGTAGGCCGCCGAGCAGCTCCCGGTCGTTGAAGCCCACATCGTCCTCGGCGAGCAGCGAGCGCAGCAGCGCGGCGAGCTGGGTCCACGACGCGCCGCGGGTCAGGGCCAGCACCGCGACCCCCGCCGCCTCCGCGGCCGCCCGCACCTGCCGCGTCGCCGGCACCGGTGCGCGCAGCACCAGCCCGCTCGCGCCGGCCTCGCCGAGCCTGCCGAGCAGGGCGACGATCTCCGCCGGTGCGCCGAGGCCGACGCCGAGGACGAGCGCGCCCGGGGGGAGGGCGGTGTCGTCCAGCGGGTCGTGGATCACCACGCCGCCCACCTCACCGCCCCGCTCCGGCTCGCCGTACACCAGCTCCAGCAGCGTGGCGCCCAGGTCGTCGAGGACGCGGCCGAGGCTCGCGCGGGGTCGCGCGGTCACCTTGGGAGGCACGGTCACCGAGTCGAGCACCACCAGGACGCTAGGAGCCGGGACCTCAGTCTAGTTCGTCCGCTGGCACCAATCCGGGCCGGTGACTTGTCGGATCCGACGAACGGTTACGCGGCGAGCCACTCCGTACCGGTCGTCAGCTCCGCCAGCCGTTCCGGGCGCGGGTCCACGCCGAGGCCAGGCCCGGACGGGACGGCGATGTGCCCGGCGTCCAGCACGAACGGCGCCGTGACGTCGTCGCGGAAGTAGCGGTCCGAGGCCGAGGTGTCCCCTGGCAGGGTGAAGCCGGGTAGTGCGGCCAGGGCCAGGTTCGCCGCCCGGCCGATCCCGGTCTCCAGCATGCCGCCGCACCACACGGGTACGCCGTGCGCCTGGCAGACGTCGTGGATCCGGCGCGCCTCCAGGTAGCCGCCGACCCGCCCGGGCTTCACGTTGACGATCGCGCAGGCGCCGAGGGTGATCGCGGCCGCCGCCGCCCGCGCCGACCCGATCGACTCGTCCAGGCAGATCGGCGTCCGTACCCGGCGGGCCAGTTCGGCGTGACCGAGCAGGTCCTCCTCGTCCAGCGGCTGCTCGATGAGGAGCAGGTCGTACGGGTCGAGCCGGGCCAGCTGCGCGGCGTCGGCCAGGGAGTAGGCGGTGTTGGCGTCCACCTGCAGCAGGACGCCGTCGCCGAAACGCTCTCGTACCGCGCGTACCGGTTCGACGTCCCAGCCCGGCTCGATCTTCAGCTTGATGCGGACATACCCGGCCTCGAGGTAGCGCCCGACCTCCTCGAGCAGCGCCGGTACGGACGCGGCGATGCCGACCGAGACCCCGCACGGCACCTGGTCGCGGACGGCGCCCAGCTCGCGGGCGAACGACCGGCCGGCGGCCCGCAGCTCGGCGTCCAGCACCGCCATCTCCAGCGCGGCCTTGGCCATCCGGTGGCCCCGGACCGGCGCCAGCGCGGGCCCGACACCGGCCGCGGTCAGCTCGCGGCCGGTCAGCGCCGGGACGAGGAAGCGGCGCAGCGCGTCGGCGGCGCCGTCGACGTACTCGGGGGAGTACAGCGGGTCGGCCATGGCGACGCACTCGCCCCAGCCCTCGGCCTCGCCGGTCACCGCGCGCAGCAGCAGGACGTCGCGTTCGGTCTGGGTGCCGAAGGAGGTACGGAATGGCGCGACCAGCGGCAGCCGGATGCGGCGCAGCTCGACCCCCAGCAGCTTCACGAGTCCTCCCGCGTGACCACGTACCCACCGCGCCGGTCGAACCCGGCCACCCGCGCGCCGCCGGTCAGCAGCCCGCCCAGCGTGTCGCGCACCGCCAGCCGCCACCGCGTGGCCAGCCCCGGGTCGCGTGCGCGCAACGCCTCGACGTCCCGCGGTACGCCCACCAGCAGCCGCGGGCCGGTCGCGGTGGCCGGCCGCGGCCGGTCCAGGTCGGTGCTGGCGAGGACCACGCCGGCGCCCCCGGTGTCGATGCTGCGCGGCACCCCGGCGCAGGCGGCCACGACCGGCGGGGTGGTCAGCCGCCAGCGGACCAGCAGCCGGTCGCTGTCGTCGTCGCCGTTGACGCCGTCGTGCAGGTAGCCGTAGAAGTTCGGCAGGTACTCGACCGCGTCGGCGGCGAGCTTGGCCAGGTTGAAGTACGCGTTGCGGCTGACCAGCGGGTCGAACGTCCAGGCGATCACGGCCGTGCCGCGCAGCAGCGTCCAGGCGCGCTGGTGCAGCTTGAGCGCGAAGCCGACCTGGCGGCCGCGCACGGCGGGCGCCACCCCGGCGATGTGGCTGTGCAACGCCTCGTGCGCCGGGGCGGCGAAGAAGCCGACGCAGGCCCCGACCAGTTCGTCGCCGTCGAACGCGGCGCCGACGTAGTTGCCGGCCTTGCCGAAGGCCCGCAGCAGCTCGGTGGTGACCGGCGGGTTCTGGTCCCGGCGCCAGATGCGCTTGAACAACCGGACCGCCGCGTCCAGGTCGGCGGCAGCGGTGATCTCGCGTACCCGTACGCCGGCGGCGCGGGCGGCGGCAGCGGCGGCCAGCACCGCCTGGTCGGCCCGCGGGTCGGCCTGGGCGGCGCGGTCCAGGTCGGTCACCGGCGGCAGGCTGGTCACCCGGTCGGGGCCGGTCACCGGCGCGCCGCATCGTGGGCGGCGGCGGGCAGCCCGGCGTGCCGCTCGGCTTGCCCGGCCGCGGGTCGCCCGGCCGCGGGTTGCCCCGCCGCTGGCTGCCTGACGGCTGGCTGGCCGGCCAGGAGGTCGGTGATCAGCGCGGCCAGCAGTGCGGTACGCCCGGGCAGCTCGGCCACCAGTACGTGTTCGGAGTCGGCGTGCGCGCCGCCGCCGACCGCGCCGAGGCCGTCCAGGGTGGGCGTCCCGGCGCCGGCGGTCAGGTTGCCGTCCGACGCGCCGCCTACCGCGGCCGAGCGCAACGGCGCCAGCCCCAACTCGCCGGCGAGCCGCTGCGCGCGGGCGAACAGCTCCGCGGCGGCGGCGGCCTCCAGCGGTGGCCGGTTCGGGCCGCCGTCCACCGACACCTGGGCACCGGGCAGGACGGGCCGCAGCCGCAGCAGCGCCTGGTGTACGCGCTGCTGCTCGGCCGCCGACCGGGCCCGTACATCCAGAGTGAAGGTGCCCTCCGCCGGCACTGTGTTGGCCGTCGCCCCGGCGCCGAGCACCGACGGCGTCACCGTCGTGCCGGCGGCCGGCGCGGCGAGCGCGGCGGCGGCGAGCACCTGGTGCGCGGCCTCCACCGCGGCGTTCACGCCGGCCTCCGGTTCCAGGCCGGCGTGCGCGGCCCGGCCGACCACCCGTACCTGGTAGAGCGAGACGCCCGAGCGGGCCGTCTTCAACGCGCCGCCGGGAGCGGACGCCTCCAGCACCAGCGCCGCCGCGCAGCCGGCCGCCGCGGTGTGGATCAGCTCGCGCGAGGACGGCGAGCCCAGCTCCTCGTCGCCCGTGACCAGGATCGCCACGCCGTCCCGGTCGGGTAGCGCGGCGACGGCGTGGAAGGCCATCGCGAGCCCGGCCTTCATGTCGAAGCAGCCGGGTCCCCGCAGCACCCCGTCGCGCACGCCGGCCGGCCGCGCCGCCAGCGAGCCGAGCGGCCAGACGGTGTCGTGGTGGCCGAGCAGCAGGACCCGCGCCGGCCCGGACCCGAACCGCCAGCGCAGGTGGGTACGCCCTGCCAGCACGATCACCTCGGGCTGGACGCCGAGCCGCGCCGCCCCGACCCGGCCGACCACCTCGGCGCTGCGGGCGACGGCGGCCAGGTCGGCGGACGGCGACTCGCAGCGTACGAGGGTGAGCGTGTCGTGGAGCAGTGCAGGCAGGGCATCCGACATCCGTTGCGGCAGGGAGGTCATCAGCTCACCCGCGGCGTCGCGCGTACGCCGTAGTGGAGGTACCGCTCGCCGGTGGGCAGCCCGTAGAAGGTGACGGCCGCCCACGTCTGGGTGCCCTGGGGGCGGACCACGAACAGGTCCGGCCCGACCGGCACCATGCGGTGCTCCTCCACCGGGTCGGGTACCAGCTCGGCCAGCGAGCCGGTGAGCGTGGTGCGCAGCCGCGGACCGCCGTCCCCGGCCAGCACCTCCATCACCACCCCGGCACGTTCGTACCGCCCCACGTGCGGGGTGATGTCGGCGCTGACCGGCGGCTGCGGCGGCTCGATCGGCCGCGGCATCGCCACGCCGGCGAGTTCGGCGAACAGCTCGCGGTAGAGGTCCTCGTACAGGTCGCGGGGGTGACCGCCGTTGGTGAGCAGCGTGACGGCCAGACCTTCCTCGGGCAGCAACCGCAGGAACGCCGACTGCCCGAGGGTGTTGCCGTCGTGGCCGATGAGCCGGCGCCCGTCCCACCCGAAGCGGATCCAGCCCAGCCCCCACGAGTCGCCGAGGCTGTACCGGTCCGGCAGGTCGGCCTGCCAGCTGGCCAGCTCCGCGGCGGCCGCCTCGCCCAGCAACCGGGTGCCGTCCGGGGCGAGGCCGCCGGTGAGGTGCAGCCGGGCGAAGGCCAGTACGTCGGCGGCCGCGGCGCTGATCAGCCCGGCCGGGCCGAGCGAGCGCGGCAGCCCCCACACCGGGGCCGGCGCCGGGTCGGCGTCGCCCTCGGCCAGGTGCCCGACGGCCGCCCGGTGCAGCAGGGCCTCCTCCGGCAGGGTGACCGTGTGCGACAGGCCGAGCGGGGTGAACAGCCGCTCGCGCATGGCGGCGTCCCACGTCGTGCCGGTGACCTTCTCGATCATCCGGCCGATCAGCACGAAGCCGGAGTTGCAGTACGACCAGGTGGCGCCGATCGGGTGGTTCTGTGCCGCCGAGTCCAGCTGGGCGACGTACCGCTCCAGGCAGTCGTCGCCGCGGCCGGTGTCGGTGAAGATGTCGCCGTCGATGCCGCTGGTGTGGTTCAGCAGGTGGCGCAGCGTGACCCGCTTGGTGACGTCCGGGTCGGCCAGCCGCAGCTCGGGCAGCACCTCGGCCACCGGCGCGTCCAGGTGCAGTTTTCCCTCCTCGACCAGGCGCATCGCCACGGTGGCCGTCCACACCTTCGAGATCGAGCCGATCTGGAACACCGAGTCGGGCGTCACCGCGGCACCGGTCGCCGTGCTCAGCACCCCGTACGCCGCGGTGACCAGGTCGTCGGCGCCGCCCGGGCGTACCCGCAGGATGCCGAGGACGGCGCCGGGTACGCGGTGCCGGGCCGCGAGCGCTGCCAGCCGCCGCTGCCAGTGCTCGCCGTCGGCCGGCGCCCGGCGCGGACCCGGCGTACCCGTGGCGTACTGCTCGACCCAGTCGACGACGCGGCTGCCGTAGTCCATCCGGTGCGACGGCGGGCCGTTGAGGATGAACAGGTGCGAGCCGCCCGGGTAGACCACCAGCCGGGTCGGGACCCCCCGCTCGCGCAGCGCGGTGTGCCACTGCTGGGCCTGGCCGACCGGGCAGGTGCGGTCCTCGGCGCCGTGCAGCACGAGGGTGGGCGTACGCACCTCCGCCACCCTGGCCAGCGGCGACATCGCGGCGTACCGGTCGGGCAGCTGGCTGGGCGTGCCGCGCAGCTCGTACCGGCTCAGGTACGGGCCCTCGGCCGAGGTGCCGGCCATGCTGACCAGGTCGCTGACCACCCCGCCGGCCACGGCCGCCGCGAACCGGTCGTCGCGGCTGGTGAGGTAGCAGGTCATGAAGCCGCCGTAGCTGTAGCCGGTGACGGCCAGCCGCGCGGGGTCGGCGACCCCCTCGGCGACGAGCGCGTCGACCGGCGCCAGGAAGTCGCCCGCGTCGGCCTCGCCCCAGTGCCCGTCGACGCCGCGGAAGAACGCCTCGCCGTACCCGTCGCTGCCGCGGGGGTTGACCAGCAGCACGGTCCAGCCGCGGGCGACGAGCTCCTGGTGGTAAAGGTGGATCTCGTCGGCCGCCGCGTTCCAGGCGTTGTGCGGGCCGCCGTGCATGTCCAGCAGCAGCGGGGTGGGGCCGGTGCGCTCCGGGTCGCGGATGATCCACCCCGGCACCGCCGCGCCGTCGGGGGCGGTGAACTCCCGCTCGACCCGCGGGTAGAGCTCCACCTCGGCCAGCGGCGCGCCGTGCTCGGTGCGTACGGTCTCGGTGCCGATCGCCAGGTCGAGCGTCACGATCTCGCCGAACGAGGTCGGCGTCGCCAGCGCGATGGCGGCGACCCCGGCGGCGGCCGACAGCCCGGACACCACCCGGCCGGCGCCGGCCAGCACCGGTTGCGGCTCGCCGCCGTCCACCGGCACGGCGTACACGTGGGTGCAGCCGCGGTCGCGGACGCAGAACAGCACGCGCGCGCCGCCGTCGACCAGGTGCGGCGGCCCGCCGGGGTAGCCCGGCCCGCCCGGCATGACGTTGCGGTCCAGCGCCGCGGCGAGATCGACCGGGGCGCCGCCGTCGAGCGGGACGCGCAGCAGCCGTACGTGCCCGGTCGGCTCGCCGGGGTGGCCGACCACCAGCAGCGCGTCGCCGCCGGCGGTCCAGCCGACCGGGCCGGCAACGCCGTCGCCAAGGCCGGCAAGGCGGGGCCGGGTGGCCTGGTCGTCCACATCCAGGACGTACGCCCCGGCGCGCAGCGACAGGTCCCGGTCCGGGCTCATCGCGGCCGCGAAGGCTAGCCGCGTGCCGTCCGGCGACCAGGCCGGGTCGCCGGCCGACCAGTCGCCGTCGGTGACCTGCCGTACCGTGCCGGTCGCGACGTCGACCACGTGCAGGTGCTGGCGCAGCGAGCGGACGTACCCGGTGCCGTCGGCCAGGTAGTCCACCCGGTCGCTGACGATCGGGGCGCTGTCCCGTGCGGCTGCGTCCACGTCGCCGCCGGCCCGCAGGTCGACCGCGGCGGCGAACGCGATCCGTGACCCGTCCGGGCTCCACACCGGGGCGCCGGCGCCGAGGGGGAGGCTGGTCAGGGCCGCCGGCTCGCCCCCGCC
>Ga0081455_10002035_pt1 | contig 24184 bp, 20 predicted proteins | sample TabmetS3T2R1_FD_70207 | JGI IMG/M metagenome (GOLD analysis project Ga0081455, IMG submission 70207) | Tabebuia heterophylla rhizosphere microbial communities from the University of Puerto Rico - S3T2R1 | ecosystem: Host-associated > Plants > Roots > Rhizosphere ...
CCTTGTCTTCCCGGGCGTTGACCAGCAGGACGAAATCGCGCGGCACCACAGGTGTCGAAGCAGTCATGATTCCACCACGACATCCTTGGGAACCGAGTAGATGACCGGGCAACGGACACCGAATGCCTTTTCGATCACATCCCGGGTAAAGACCGAATTTGCGTAGACCGTCGTCGCTCGCGACAGGATGTAGTGAAATTCGGGCCTCGGGATCGGGCGGCCTTCGGCATCGAAGAACCCTTCATCTTCCTGGCCGAGCACTTCCCTCCAATAGTGGACGCCGTAGATGAACGGGATGTTGGTGTAGGCCAGTGCCTCTGCCACCCGGTATCCAAGGCCGGAGATCGCGTGCACGAGATGCGCGTCCTGATCGAGGAAAAACCGTCGAAGTATTGCCGTGTCGTCGTCGACGAAAGCGAAGCGGAATCCGTTCAGCTCGCCAGCTTCGCCGCGGAATTCGGGGCGGGTGCCGACGATCAAAGGGTCGTAGCCGAGCGACCGGTAGTGTTCGGCCATGCTTTCGAGAAGCTGCTCCCCGCCCCCGAACTTGTAGGCACCGTTGCGCGACATGACGATGGCCCGCGCTCCGGGCAGGGCGGCGCGAGACACGCTTGCGTGCATCGGCTCGAACGGCTTGAGATCGATCGCTGCCGCTTGCAGCAACCCGCTGCGCGCCAGGTTGAGCAGGTCGCCGAAGGCGGCGGCCGTGGTGGGATCGGAGGGCGGCGTGCCGAAGTGCTGGGCCGTCTTCTCCTTGAACTTGGCCCGCCCGTTGTTGCGGAAGAAGCGGTCGGGGCCGCCCAGGAAGCCGTGCCCGAACAACATGCCGAGCAAGCCGGCGCCCAGGAAGCCTGCAAACAGGCCGCCGAGAAAGCCCGGCCGATTGAAGAAACCGCCCATTGGCGACGTCACTGGCGGGCGTTGTGCGAGCGTGCCGCCGGGCTGGCCCGGCTGCGTCATGCTGCGCTCAATGGGCCGCGCGCTCGGCGATGTCGCCGTCGATGGCGGGGCGGAAAAGGTCTGTCCGCCGCGACTGCCGAAGCTCCCGCCGCGTCCCGCGCGGGCATCGGCATCGGTCATGGCGAACGCTAACACCGCCACCACGGCGCAAAGCGCAAGCAGCGGACGCGAGCGCAAATGAAACATGGAGTTCTCCCAGAAAACCGATCGGTTCCCCTAACATATTGGTATGCCATGATGGCATTTTAAGAGGTGCCGCATGGTGTCGCAGACCGCTGCAAAATGGCGCCTTTTCAAAGCTTTTCGAGGGGAAGCCGGGCCGCCGGGCGAGAATACCCCGTCTCGGCCTGCAACACCCGCGTTGGCTTGATGGACAGCGGGAGTGGCCTCAGTCGTCCTCGCCGTCCTGGCCGGGCTCGGCCACGGGCAGGCGACGCGGGCGCCCCTCGAACCACCTCGCGGCCGCAGATCGACCTGGTGCGAGTGAGCCGGTAATGCCGGGGTCGCGCCTGCCGGCGTAGCGCGCGGCACGCGCGGCGGCCTCTTCGCCCGACACGGCGTGCGGGTTGCAGGCGCGATGGCCGTCGCGCCGGCGCATCAAATCGACGTGGATATGGTCATAGTGATAGACGTTCGAGCCCGGTGCCAGCACGGTGCTGAATTGATCGCAGGCCGCCGCCTGCACGTCACGCAGGAAGCCCTGCTCCTCCGGCAAGCCCTGCCAGCCGTTCTTCACCGTGATCTTGCGTCCGTCGGCCAGCGTGAACGAGGCGATATCGAGCGCATTGCCGAAGGCGTGCTCGGAAATGCTCGCGCGCGGATTGCCGTTCATGCCGCGACAGGAATACGCGGAGATTTGCCTGATCTCGGCAACCGGCGAACCGAACCAGCGCATCGCCGCCGGCTGAACCGCTCCGGTGATCCAACGTTCGAGCTCGGAAACCATCGGGCATGCCAACGTCGCCGGCGGACTCACCGCGACCGGCGTAAATGATATCGCGGTATCGCGGGAGGGACCCAACGGGATCACCGGCTCGCGAGCGGAGGTACGCGGACTTTCCGTGGGCGGCTCGCGCAACGGCGCGCGGGTGACACCGGTTGAGCGGTTAGGCAGCGCCGCCGGCGCATCGATCAGCGGACGTCGCTCGTAAGGCTCGGGCGAGAGGTCCTCACGCGGAGAGCCCGCCGGCGTGGGATATCTCCGCGCCGGTGCAGCAGGCGTCGCACCGTAGGGTTTGCGAAAGTCGTAGGGCTCCGCTGACACGTTGGGCGCGTCGACGACGCCCGGCGGATTGAGCGAGACGGGCTCATCCGGAACGGTGTCACGGCGGACCGGTGGCGGCGAGCGCACCTGATACTCCGGCAGCACGCGCGACGGCGGCTCTGCCGGCGCGGGCGTGGGCCTGATCGGCCAACGTGGAGTGCCGCGTGGAATGTCGGCGGGAGGTCGCAGATCGTCGCCATAGCCGAGCGGCGCGCTCTCGCCCAAGGTCGACACCTTGAGCGGAAAATCCGCGCCGCATATGCCGGGACCGCGGATCGGCCCGACACGGGTTATGCCCGCGCCCTCTTTCACGGCGCCGGTACTGAGGCATTGCACCTCGGCATCGTGGCGCCACGGCTCGCGCTCGGCAAAAAACATGCTGCCGCTGCAACCCGCTAACACGCCGAGGACGCCAAGGACGATGGAGCCGACGAGATACCAACGCACTCCCCACGCCATGGCGGTAGAATGCGACGGCTTCTGTTAACGCTTCTTCAAAGATTGGCGCGGGCAACCGACCGCTGCCGCGCGCCGCAACGCTATGGTTAAGTATCTCCATCCCAGGAATGCAAAATATGGACGCAAAGTCCCGCCTGATATTGGCGCTGCTGATGTCGAGCGTGATGGTATGCGTGGTCACGCTCCTCGTCACCTTGCTCGATCTCGGCTTGCGATCCGATTTGCCCGGGGGGTTGCGGGCGTGTGTTCGTCCTGTGCTTTTCGCACCTGCGTTCGTCGCGGCGGTGCGCGCGGCATCGAGTGCCGGGTGATCACCACGGCAGAGACTTAACGCCATGGTCCATCATCTGTTATTCCACGCGGGCTGCAGACGCGGTTCGTTCTCCGCAGGCCGAATTAGGATGCACCCCGAGCGAGCATCTCTGCCGTCCAAAATGATCGGCCACGCTCGTTCGCGGCGAAATATCAGGGTCTTGGCGCGTCAGATCGGCGCTCGCCTACTCGCCTTCGCGGGTGCAATATCTTTGTCATTAGGACGACGTCAGCGCCCTGATAAACTGAAACGTTTAGAACGAAGCGGAGCACGCGACGTGGACCTTGCCTTGAAGCTCAACGTGCTGGCGGTGTTCGCGGTATTTGCCTTTGTCGCCGCGATTCTCCTGGGCGCGTTCTAACTTCGAGCATCGGCGGAGCGCATCGCCCCACATACGTTTTCTTGCACCAGGCTTGCGGCTCTGCGGTCATTGCATTGTCAAGGCAAAGCGTGCGACTTTGCGCTCCACCCGCCGCACCTAATGCGGCAGAGCCGTCGCGCTATTCCGCCGCGGTCCGCGCCGCGATCAGCGGATCGTAATTGAGCACTGGCGCGAGCCATTTTTCCGCTTCCGCCACCGTCCAGCCCTTGCGCGCGGCATAGTCCTCGACCTGGTCGCGCTCGATCTTGCCGACGCCGAAATAATGGGTCTCGGGATGGCTGAAATAGAGGCCGCAGACGGAGGCGCCTGGCCACATCGCAAAGCTCTCGGTCAGTCTCACGCCGATCCGCTTCTCGCCCTCAAGCAGCGCGAACAACGTCGCCTTTTCGCTGTGGTCCGGCTGCGCAGGGTAGCCGGGCGCGGGACGGATACCGCGATATTTTTCCCCGATCAGCTCCGCATTGGTGAGCGCTTCGTCAGGCGCGTAGCCCCAGAATTCCCGGCGCACGCGCTGGTGCAGCCGCTCGGCAAACGCTTCGGCCAGCCGATCGGCGAGCGCCTTGATCATGATCGCCGAATAGTCGTCGTTGGCGTGCTTGAAACGCTCGGCTCGCTCGTCCTCGCCGAGGCCCGCCGTGACCATGAATGCGCCGATGTAATCGGCAAGCCCGCTCGCGCGCGGCGCCACGAAATCCGCCAGCGCGATATTGGCGCGTCCCTCGCGGCGGATGAGCTGCTGGCGCAGCGTGTGCAGCACCGCGAGCGGACGCGCGCGCGCCTCATCGCCGTACACGAGGATATCGTCACCGTCGGAATTAGCCGGCCAGAATCCGAACACGGCACTAGCGCGCAGCCAGCGCTCGGATGCGATGCGCTCGAGCATCGCCTGGGCGTCATCGAACAAGCTGCGCGCGGCAGGTCCGTACTTCGTGTCATCGAGGATGGCGGGAAACTTGCCGACCAGTTCCCAGGTGGCGAAGAACGGCGACCAGTCGATGTAGTCGCGAAGCTCCGCGATCGGATAATCCTCAAGCACCCGCGCGCCGATGAAGCCCGGCCGCGGCGGAACATAGTTTCCCGACCAGTTGAGCTTGAGCGCATTCGCGCGTGTGTCCTCGAACGACAGCCGCTGCTTGGCGGCCTCGCCACGCGCGTGCGCTGCGGCGATGCGGGCGTATTCCTGGCGAATTTCGGCGAGGTAGGCGGGCCGCGCCTCGCGCGACATCAGATTGCCGGCGACGCCGACGGCGCGGCTTGCGTCGGTGACATAGACCGTCTGACCGCGCCGGTAGTTCGGATGGATTTTCACCGCGGTGTGCACACGGCTCGTGGTCGCGCCGCCGATCAACAGCGGCAGATCAAATCCTTGCCGCTCCATCTCGGCAGCGACATGGCACATCTCGTCGAGCGAGGGCGTGATGAGGCCGGAGAGCCCGACGATATCCGCCTGCTCCTGCTGCGCCGTCTCCAGAATCTTCGCGGCGGGCACCATTACGCCGAGATCGATCACCTCGTAGTTGTTGCACTGAAGCACGACGCCGACGATGTTCTTGCCGATATCGTGCACATCCCCCTTGACCGTGGCCATGACGATCTTGCCGTTGGCGCTCTTCTTCTCCAAGCCTTTCTCTTTCTTTTCCTGCTCCATGAACGGCATCAAATAGGCCACCGCCTGCTTCATCACGCGCGCGGATTTGACCACCTGCGGCAGAAACATGCGTCCGGAGCCGAACAGATCGCCGACCACATTCATGCCGTCCATGAGCGGGCCTTCGATGACGTGCAGCGGCCGCTCGGCCTTGCGGCGCGCCTCCTCCACGTCGCTTTCGATGAAATCGGTGATGCCGTGTACCAGCGCGTGCGACAGCCGCTCCTCGACCGGCCGCTCGCGCCACGCGAGATCGGCCTCCTTCTTTTCCTTGCCGTGGCCGCGATAGCGCTCGGCGAGCCCGAGCAGCCGCTCGGCCGCGTCCGCGTTGCGGTTGAGCACCACGTCCTCGCAAGCGGCGCGCAGTTCCGGATCGAGATCGTCATAGACGGCAATTTGCCCGGCATTGACGATGCCCATGTCCATGCCGGCCTTGATCGCGTGATAGAGGAACACGGAATGCATCGCCTCGCGCACCGGCTCGTTGCCGCGGAACGAGAACGATAGGTTCGACACGCCGCCCGAGACATGGGCGTGCGGCAAGTTCGCGCGGATCCAGCGCGCGGCCTCGATGAAAGCGACGCCGTAACCGTTGTGCTCCTCCATTCCGGTCGCAATCGCGAAAATGTTGGGATCGAAGACGATGTCCTCGGGCGGGAAGCCGACGTCCTCGACCAGAATACGGTAGGCGCGTTGCGCGATCGCGCACTTGCGCTCGAGCGTGTCGGCCTGCCCCTGCTCGTCGAAGGCCATCACCACGACGGCGGCGCCGTAGCGGCGCACGGTCTTGGCATGGGCGATGAACGCCGCCTCGCCCTCTTTCAGCGAGATCGAGTTCACCACCGCCTTGCCTTGCAGGCATTTGAGCCCTGCCTCGATCACCGAGAATTTCGATGAATCGACCATGACCGGCACGCGCGCGATGTCGGGCTCGGCTGCGATCAAGTTGAGGAACGTGGTCATGGCCTTCTCGGAATCGAGCAGGCCTTCGTCCATGTTCACGTCGATGATTTGCGCGCCGTTCTCGACCTGATCGCGCGCGACCGCCAGTGCGCCCGCATAGTCGCCCGCGGTGATGAGCTTGCGGAATTTGGCAGAGCCGGTGACGTTGGTGCGCTCGCCCACGTTGACGAAGGGAATTTCCGGCGTGAGGGTGAAGGCCTCCAGTCCGGACAGCCGCAGCAGTCGCGGCACCTCCGGAACGCGCCGCGGCGCCTTGCCCTCGACCGCGCGCACGATCTCATGGATGTGCTCCGGGGTGGTGCCGCAGCAGCCGCCGACGATATTAACGAGGCCGGCGTCCGCGAACTCCCCGAGCAGTTCGGCCATGGAGCATGGACTCTCGTCGTAGCGGCCGAACTCGTTGGGCAGACCCGCATTGGGGTAGGCGCACACGAAAGTATCGGCGATGCGCGCAATCTCGGCGATATGGGCGCGCATTTCGCGCGCGCCGAGCGCGCAGTTGAGTCCGATCGAGAACGGCGCGGCATGGCGCACCGAGTTCAAGAATGCCGCCGGTGTTTGGCCGGAGAGCAGCCTTCCCGAGCGATCGGTAATGGTGCCGGAGATCATCACCGGAACGCGGATGCCACGCTGCTCGGTGACGTCGGTGATCGCCGCGATCGCCGCCTTTGCGTTGAGCGTATCGAAGATCGTCTCGATCAACAGGAGATCGGCGCCGCCCTCGAGCAGCCCTTTGACTTGCTCGGCATAGGCGCTGCGCAGCTCGTCGAAGGTGATCGCGCGGAAACCGGGATTGCCGACATCGGGAGAAATCGAGGCGGTGCGGTTGGTCGGCCCGATCGCCCCGGCGACGAAGCGCGGACGGCCGTCCTCGCTCTGCGCGAGATCGGCCGCGGCGCGGGCAAGCCTGGCGCCTTCGACATTGAGCTCGTGGGCGATGTCCGCCATGCCGTAGTCGGCTTGGGCAATGCGCGTCGAGGAGAAGGTATTGGTCGAGACGATGTCTGCGCCGGCGCGGAAATAAGCGAAGTGAATGTCGCGGACCTTCGCGGGCTGGCTGAGAATGAGGAGATCGTTGTTGCCCCGCACCTCGCGGTTCCACGCATCGAAGCGCGCGCCGCGATAGCCTTCCTCGTCGAGCCCGAGCGCCTGGATCATGGTGCCCATGGCGCCGTCGAGCACGAGGATGCGCTCGCCCGCGAGGCGGCGCAGCGTAGACTCGGTGTGCGAAACGGGCTTCGACATCACAACGCGCTCAGGTGTGCTCCCTCTCCCCGCAGGGGAGAGGGGTGGGGTGAGGGGGTTCGGATCTATGTTGATTGATCGTGCTCAAAATTTCTCCGAGCACACCATCCATGTTTCGCATCACCTCGTGATTCCAGAATCGCAGTACTAAGTAACCCATTGCCCCCAAGACTCTGGTTCTAGGCGCATCGCGTTCCTTGTCTTGTTCATGTTGACCGCCATCAAGCTCCACAATGAGCTTTGCGTCGGCACAACAGAAATCGACGACGAAGCGATCGATTGGGGCTTGTCGCCTGAACTTCCAGCCGACCAATCGCCGATCGCGTAGTCGAAACCACAGGAGGCGCTCTGCATCCGTTTGATTGCGGCGCAGCCGCCGCGCGGGCTCGGTATTCAGTTTCCTCATCCGACCCCCCTCACCCCAACCCTCTCCCCTGCGGGGAGAGGGAGCACACCGTGCGCGTCGCTCGATTCGTGCTTTGTGTCATGGCTCGGCCGCAGGCCGAGCAAGTGGCAGATCGCGTAGACCAGATCGGCGCGATTCATGGTGTAGAAGTGGAAATCCGTGACGCCGCGGTCGACGAGATCGAGCACCTGTTCGGCGGCAACCGCGGCGGCGATCAGCTTGCGGGTGGCCGCATCATCATCGAGGCCGTCGAACCGCTCGGCGAGCCAGCCGGGCACCGAGGCGCCGCAACGTGCCGCGAACGACTTGGTCTGCTTGAAGTTCTGCACCGGCAGAATGCCGGGCACGACCGGCACGTCGATGCCGCGGGCGCGCACGCGATCGAGATAACGGAAGTAGAGATCGTTCTCGAAGAAGAACTGGGTGATCGCGCGCGCGGCGCCGGCGTCCACCTTGGCCGCGAGCATGTCGAGATCGGCCTCCACCGTCGGGCTGTCCGGATGCTTCTCCGGATAAGCGGAGACCGACACCTCCACGTCGGAGAGACGCTTGATGCCGGCGACCAGATCGGCAGCGTTACGATAGCCGCCGGGATGCGGGGCGTAGCGCTCGCCGATGCCGCCGATGGGATCCCCGCGCAGCGCCACGATGTGGCGCACGCCCGCCGCGCAGTAATTGCGGATCACCCCGTCGATCTCATCGCAGGTCGCGGCCACGCAAGTCAGATGCGCCGCCGGGATGAGCGCGGTCTGCGCCAGAATGCGTTTGACGGTCGCATGCGTGCGTTCACGCGTGGATCCGCCGGCGCCATAGGTGACCGAGACGAAATTCGGCCGCAGCGGCGCAAGCCGCGTGATCGACTCCCACAGCGTCTTCTCCATCTCCTCGGTCTTCGGCGGGAAGAATTCGAAGGACACTCGGATGCGGCGCCCGTCCTCTTCGCGGCCCGATCGCACGAAGCGGCTGGCACGAGGTTCCGTTGACATCAGGCCAGCTCCAGCGCCGGGGCGGCGAGCGCCAGGCGGGGATCGCGCCCGAGCCAGAGCGAGACCGCGATCTTGCCTTCGGAAGCAGGCTCCGGCGCAAGGCTTTGCTGCAACACGACCTCGAGGCCGGCCGCCTTCATCCATTGCGTGACCGTGTCGGGCGCAAAGCCAAGACGGCGATGGGCGTGCTCGTCGCGCAGAAATTCCAGATCGTGCGGAGCGAAATCCACCACCAACAGCCGACCTGCAGGCCGCAGTACGCGCGCGCCTTCCTGGATCGCGCGCCCGCCGTCCTCGAGGAAGTGCAGCACTTGGTGGATGATGATGACGTCGAAGCTGTCCTTGGGCAGGGCCAGGTCGTAGATGTCGCCTTGGCGCACGCTGCAATGCTTGAGCCCGGCGCGATCGAGCCGCGCGCGCGCGAGCGCGAGCATGTCGAGGGAGAGATCGAGACCCAGGCCACGCTCGATCTGCGGCCCGAGCAACTCCAGCATGCGTCCGGTGCCGGTGCCGAGATCGAGCAGCGTGCGCATCGGGGCATCCGCCAGCGCCCCGACGACCGCCGCCTCGACCGCCTCATCGGCGACATGGAGCCGGCGAATGCGGTCCCACTCGGCCGCGTGGCGGCGGAAATAATTTTGCGCGGCGCTGGCGCGCTGCGCGCGCACCGCGGCGAGGCGCTCGCGATCGCGCAACAGCGTTGCGTCGTTCGAATCGAGACGGGCAATGAGCTCGCGGGCAAGTTCGGCTGCGCCCTCCCGCTCGGCCAACCGGAAGAAGGCCCACGAACCCTCGCGGAAGCGCTCAACGAGGCCTGCCTCGGCGAGAAGCCGCAAATGGCGCGAAATGCGCGGCTGCGACTGGCGCAGGATGGCGGTGAGGTCGGAGACCGTCAGTTCGGCTTCGCCCAAGAGCGCTAAGATGCGCAGCCGCGTGGCCTCGGCGGCGGCTTTTAGCGCGCCATAGAGCGTCTCGAACGGCAAGTGGGCAGACGTGGGCATCAGCTGCGGGCCGTCTCCCAATTCGGTCGGTGGGACGACGCGGGGTGACATATAAAGACATCTTTATAGCTTTATGAGCCTCAGTGACAACCCCCTAAAGGTGGGCAGACTTGCCGCCGGCCTCGCCGGACTTGACGGGGCAAAGCGGGGAGCCGACCTCGTTGCCGAGCTCAAGAGGGGTTGAATGGCGAAGCTGGAGCCCGCCTCCACCTTCGCTCGAGGAGCGCGCCATGACCGACGAAGCCTACGGCATCCGCGACGGCGAGATCGCGATCGAGCTTCCGGACAAATTCGATGCCTCGCTTTATTTCATCGGCCGCATTCGCACGCCGTGGACGCGGCGCGAGGACTGCCCGAAAAATGCCCGCGAATCCGACGCGGTTTGCACCATCATCGTGGACGAGCGCTGGGCTAAGGCGCTGACCGGGGTCGAGAGCTGCAGCCATCTCGTGGTGCTGTATTGGATGGGCCGGTCGCGGCGCGACCTGGTGCTGCAGGTGCCACGGCACTATGGCGTGGGGCGCGGCACCTTCGCGCTGCGATCCCCGGCCCGGCCCAATCCGATCGCCATGAGCGTGGCGCAATTGCTGCGGGTCGAGGGCACAAGGCTTTCGGTCGTGGGCCTCGACTGCCTCGACGACACCGCGCTCCTCGACATCAAGCCGTATTTCGCCTCGACCGACGCCGTTCCCGACGCGGTGGTGGGATGGCACGCGGCACGCGGATGAGGCCGGATGGTTCGCCCCACCGGTATCATGAGGTGTTCGCGCCTTTTTTCCGCCTCTTTTCGCCGCCGTCGAAGGCGCGCGACCACAGTTTTCAGCGCACTGTGGTAAACACCGAAATCGGAGCCATGTCAGATAGTTAACTGATCAGCTCGGACGGGTAACCGGCACGTGAAGTGAACTCTCGGCAAGCATTTGAACCCCGCCACCCCCCTCCTCGACCAATAGTCGTCAAGGGGGACGTGCCATGTACAATCTTTCCCGTCTGAAGACCGTCGGCGCGGTCGCGACCTTCCTTGTCGCGAGCGCCATCTCGACCACGGCTGCTTCCGCAAACCCATTCAACCCGTTCGAGGCGCTGTTCGGCCCGCATCGCGAAGCGGTCGCCGCGCCGGCTTACGCCAATCCGCAGGATGACGTGAAAGAGCCGCGCGAGGATCTGCGCCGCCAGATCGTCAGTTACCGCACGAACGAAGCGCCCGGCACCATTATCATCGACACGCCGAACACCTACCTCTATCTGGTGCTGCCCGGCGGCAAGGCGATGCGTTACGGCATCGGCGTGGGCCGCGAAGGCTTCACCTGGGCGGGCGTGAAGACGGTCGAGCGCAAGGCCGAGTGGCCGGACTGGACGCCGCCGCCGCAGATGATCAACCGCCAGCCCTATTTGCCGCGGTTCGTGGCCGGCGGCCCGAGCAACCCGCTCGGCGCGCGCGCCATGTATCTCAGCGACTCGGTTTACCGCATCCACGGCACCAACGCTCCCGACACCATCGGCGGCTTCGTCTCCTCGGGCTGCATTCGCTTGCTCAATGAGGACGTGATCGACCTCTACAACCGCATCCACGTCGGTACGAAGGTCGTGGTGCTGCCGATGAACGGGCGTCGCGCCGCCGCCGCGGGCAGCGCCAACTGAGGCTCATTGCCTGCCGCGTATTGCGTGATTGCCAAAACTGCGCCGGCCTCGCAGTCTAGCGGGGCCGGCGTTTGGTTTTTTGCCGTCGAATGCAGCGGCGGAACAACCCGAGCTTTTGTCACATATAGCCCTGGCCGCTGACGATCCTCCAGAAAAAATAGAGGCCGCTCGCGAGATGCATCAAGAACAAGGTCAGCGCTAACAGGAACCGGACCGACATCGCCTGCCGAAACAAAACGTCTGCGCAGGTCAAGAACACGAGATAAAGCGCCATGCCCGCTCCCCACAGGAAGTTGGCATGGTTGAACCGGACGCCATCCTCCGCCAGCACGATGAACTCCATCAGTGCGGCCGCGAACACCGCCCACGCCAATGCGAAAGCAACGTTGCCGTGCCAGCGCTCGCGGTAGAGGAGCGAGACGGCAACAGGAAAGGCAACCGAGAGCATGAGCGAAGCCAACGGATTGGGGCTGTAGAGCGCCCACACCCCGAACGGAGCGATGGTGATCGCGGTATAGCTCGCAATCAGCACCCATTGAAGAAGCAGCACGCTGATCACCGGGCCGATAAGAATTACAAGGTGTCCGGCGAGCCGTAGCGCCGACATGCCCGTCGTGAAGACCTTGTAGCAATACCAAGGGACGAGCACGGGCAGGAGCGCGATCGCGTAGCTCGGCTTGATAATGGCACTGAGCGCACAAAGGACGCTGGTCACGACAGCGTTGCGCGTGCTCGGCGCGCCCAGCCAGCGCGAGCTTGCGCTGAAGAGGAGGATCACAACCGGCATCACCAGTATGGTGGTGGAATTATGCCAGATCGTCGGCGCGATCTGACCAAGATAAACGCTCTTGTAATTCCACCAATTCACGATCGGCATCACGAACGCCAGCGCGATCGCAATGCATGCCGGCAAGATCGATCGTTCGTTGCCATTCGACAAGACGTCGAAGCTCAACATTCCTTTCAACGCCACGCACGCGCTCAACAGCACGATGGCAATCCAACCCACGGTCAGCGAATTTGCCCCGGCCCAAAACAAGCCGCCGACGAAGGCCGACAGGATCGAGTAGGTGGCATACGGATAAATTTGGGTATCTCTGGCAATCCCAAAATGGGTGGGAATATCCGAGCCGCCGGTTCCGAGCGTCTGCTGAAAAAAGGCCGGCAGCGATATCGCAAATAAGACGGTAGCGACGAGCGCTTTGATGGAGATGCGCGGAGCCACTTTCGCATGTTCCGCGGCCGGGCCGACCTGGAATTGAGGCTCCACCGGTAGGTCCGAAATTCTATTTGCGCATGATCGAGCGTACGCCCTCGATCACTTGGTCGAGATGCGGCTCGAGGCCAATCCAGAGCGGAAGCCTGACGAGGCATGCGCCGGCGCGTTCGGTGATCGGCAGGTGCCCTTGCGCACGTCCAAAGCGCCGGCCGGCAGGCGACGTATGCAACGGGACGTAATGGAAGGGCGCGGAAATGCCCAACGCCTTGAGGGCGTTGATCAGCCGCGCACGCCTCTCCTGATCCGGCAGCAACAGGTAATAGAGGTGACCGTTATGCTCGCAGCCGTTGGGCACGATCGGGCGCCGTAACCGCTCCGCCGCCTCGAGGTCGCCGAAGGCGTCGTGGTATCGCGCCCACATCTGCTTGCGACGCCGCGTCAGCTCGTGCGCCTGTTCCAACTGGGCAAACAGATAGGCCGCGACGATTTCGCTCTGCAGGTAGGACGACCCGACATCGATCCAGGTGTACTTGTCGATTTCGCCACGGGAAAACTTGACGCGATCCGTCCCTTTCTCCCGGACGACCTCGGCCCGTTCGCGATAGCGCTCGCTGTTGACGAGAATCGCGCCGCCCTCGCCCGAGATGATATTTTTTGTTTGATGAAAGCTGAGCGCGCCGACGTCGCTGATGGTGCCCAGATATCGTCCGTTGTAGCGGCCCAATATGCCATGCGCAGCGTCCTCGACCACAGCAAGACGGTGGCGCTCGGCAACCTCGCGGATACGCTCCATCTCGCAGGCGACGCCCGCGTAGTGCACAACGAAAATCGCCTTGGTGCGCGGCGTTATTGCAGTCTCGATGAGAGTCTCATCGAGATTGAGCGTGTCGCTGCGCACGTCGACGAACACCGGAACGGCGCCCCGCAACACGACCGCATTGGCGGTCGAGGAAAACGTGAATGCGGGCATGATGACTTCGTCTCCCGCCTTCAATTCGCAAAGGATTGCGGCCATCTCGAGCGCAGCTGTGCACGAGGGAACGAGCAGGGCCATTGCACAGCCCAACTTCTCCTCAAGCCAGCACCGGCATTTCGCCGAAAACATGCCGTCGCCCGACAGATGCCCGGCCGCGATAGCCTCGCCGATATAGGCGAGCTCCTTTCCAGTGGGATGCGGCTTGTCGAACGGTATGCGCATGGCGGCAACGTTCTTATTCGGAAAATCCGGCGCCCGCATTTTTGCCGTCCAAGATCGCAGTGCCGACGTGATCGATGGGTGTCGTCCGGCTCGCCGCGAAGCGATCAAACGGGGCCGGGGGTACGATATCGGATTACTTTGCCGGGAACACCGACGACCACGGCGTTATCCGGAACGTCCTTCGTTATTACCGCCCCGGCCCCGATCACGCAATTGCTGCCGATGGTGATGCGAGGCAGCACGGTCGCGCCGGAGCCGATGCTCGAGCAGTCTCCCACGCGCGCGAGGCCGGCAAGCGTGGCTCCGCTCATGACATGCACGCCAACGCCCAAGACGCACTCGTGACCGACGCTACAGTTCGCGTTGATGATGCAGAAGTCCCCGATGGCCGCATAGTCGTTCACGACGCTCCCCGGCATCGCTTGTATACCTTCCCCGAGAACGGCCCCTTCGCCCACGAACGCGACGGGGTGAATTGCGGATATTGCCTTGAGACCAAGATGCCGAAGCTGTCTGGAATAGCGCACGCGGGCTTCGCCGTGCACGTCGCCGATGCAAACGAGAAAGGCGTCGCACGCGCGCGCATGCAACGGAATGGCTGTCTCGTCGTCGAACACAACGCAGTCCCATGGCGGCACCAGCCCCTTGGTCCAATCGTAGATCAAGGGAACTTCATGCCCCTGCTTCTTGAGGATGTTGTGACAAAGGCGAGCCAGGCTCGCGCCTCCGACGAAGAACACCTTCATGTCGGCTTCCCCCGATTGCGCCGCTTGGCAGCTGGTGCGACAGGCGGTTCAAACATTGTCCGTGGTTTCCTGCCCGCCGGAGATCATGGCCTGGATGCCAATCGCTGCAACCGGTTCGCGCCGGAACGCCGCAACACGACGCTCTAACAATAGAGCTGCGATCGCGAACGACAGAGCGAGGACCGCGAGCATCCCCGCAGCAGCGGCCAAAATACCCATCATGATGCCCGCGTCCCAAAAAGCGAATCCCGCGTACGTCAACACGACGAGGATCACGCCGATTATGCCGACAAAACGAACGAGGCTGCGTCGATCGGCATCCGACAGCGCCCCAAACAGTCCCGCGGGCACGCGGGCAAGCTTGCGGAGCGAATAACGGCTCGATTTGAGCGCAGAGGGGAAATGTGTGACCCGCACCGCAGCAATTCGGCGCGTAACCTGGAACAGCAGAGCCGACACGAACGGATCCGGCCACGAGAGCTCGAGCATGCGCTCTACAGCCGGACGTCGAATGACACGAAACGCGGTGAACGGCAGCGACACCGGTTTTCCAATCACCGGACTGACAAACATATTGGTGATCCAACTCGCAACTCTGCGCCATCCAGGATGCCGTCGCGTTGCGGGCACACCGAATATCACATCGTAGCGTTCGGGACCGTCCAGCGCGGCGAGCAGATTCGGGATTTCTTCGGGCGTGTACTGGAGATCGTCGTCGATCGTGATGAGAATCTCCCCGCTCGATACACGAAGCCCGACCAACGTGGCTTCACTCTGCCCGACATTGCGCGCAAGTCGGATGGCCGTCACGCGCGGATCGGTTCGCGCGATCTCCGCCAAGAGCGACCAGCTCGCGTCAACGCTGCCGTCATCGACAAAAACGAGCTCGAAACGTCTTCCAAGCACCTTCATGACGGTCATCAACCGCCCGTACAGCCGCCCTAGCACCGCGGCGGAATTGTAGACCGGAACGACGACCGAGTAGATCACAGGTGCCCGAAGAATCGAATCGTTGTGCAAATCTGCTGTCGGCATGAATATGACCGATCGACGTGGGGCACCGGCAGTTTATATCTCAGGTTCTTTTCGCCGCAGCGACAGCGCGCGATAAGTCAAGTATCCACGGCGGGTCAATGGCTAGACGTCCTGCGCTCTCGGGCCGTGGCTGCTTTTGCACCCCGAAAGTCGCGACCGCTCGGATATCTGCAGCCACGCAGCCAACAGCATGCCGAGAATCAAGAGCACGCAGCCACAGGCGTACAAAAAAATTGCCCGGCTCGTGCGCGCGAAGGGTTGGTAGGTCATGACGACCGATTTGGCGTTCGGCGGCAGCACGACCGCACGCATCATCGCATTGGCGGCGAGCAGCGGCGTTTCGTGACCGTCCACGAATGCGCGCCATCCCGGAAAATACAATTCATTGACCACGAGCAGTCTGTTTCCCGAAGACGCGGAGACGTCGAATTCCAACCGGTCGCCGCTCCCGGCCACCGCGACCTCGCCTTTGGCATCGTAGATTGCGGGAGCAAGCAGACCTTCGACGAACGAGCGCTCCTGAACGTCGCGCGGCCTGCTTCCATCGAAAATCTTCCTGGCTGCTTGCGTCGCGTCGGCAACCCCTTCGGCGCTCGCGGCGAGGAATGCACGTGGGAGAACAGGTTCGGGATTGTCGATGATTTGGACGCGCGAAACATCGGCCAATCCTCCATCGGCGGAGCGGTTCTTGAAGAACTCGTTGCTGACGATCAGCGCTCTTGCGACGTTCAGCATGCCCAACAGCGGCCACGGAAGCTCCTGGACAGCCGTGAACGAGATGGTGCGCGCGCCGCCCGCCGCGCCCCATGGCAGATTGCGAATGCGCTCGGGCACCCCCAGTCCGTAATAGCCGTCCACGCTTCGAAGTTGCCATGTCTCCGACATGTGTCCGGCACAGAAGCCGTCCGCCACTAAGGCATCGCAGACGAAAACGACGCGGTCGCTCCCGACGCGCATGCGCAAATCATCGATCTGCCGTGCGGTCGGCAGGAGGAATTCGTCCATCTCCGCCATATACATGTCGCCGTAATAAAACGGTTTGGCCGGATTTCGTGTTTGCGGCCCATTGACCTGGACGTCGGCAGCCCAAAAGGCTTGCGCGATGATCAAACTCCCGAGCGCTGCGTGGGCCGCCCCGGCAAGTTCGCGATGGCGCCTTCGACCCAACGCAATGACGAGGGCGAGCATCCCGGATATCGCGCACGTCCACGCAATCCTCGCCAAGCTGTCCAGCCGCACGTTGAGGTTATGGGGATTTTCTTGAAATAGCCGTAGGCTCGCGAGCGGGATGACGCCGCTGTATTGCCGAATCATCATTTCCACAACAGCCGCCAATATGACGCCCGCCGTGAGGCCAGCACCAAACGCGATCCGTTTGGCAGCGGGATTCCATTCGGTCAGGACAACGGCGATTAGGGCGCACATTGCAATCGCTCCAATGAGGAGAATTCGCGCGTGCGTGAAATCGACGCGAAAAAATAGCAGGTACAGCAGATGGTTCACCGGTCTGCATACGACCACGAGAACCGCGAACACCAGGATCCAAAACCAGAAGGCGGTATCCTTTTCCCGTTCCAACATCAGTCCGGCCCATCGACCATGAAATCTCGGCAGCGCCAAGAGAAGAAGAAAGGGGACGGCGGCGCTTGTGGCGAGCAGAAAACCTTCGGCCAGATTGATACCGTTATGAATACGAAGGGCATCCGAGGGCGAAGCTCCGAATATCGTGCCGTCGAGCCAGCGGAGAATCTCGTAAGGCCGGATACTTTGCAGTTCGTAGACCACATCGAAATCACCGAGATCCATTCCCCGCGCCATTCGCGAATATTGCCGGATTGCGAGCGCATTCCCCAACAGCCGAGGCGACGCGATCACGACCGCCACGACGGTGCTGGCCGCAGTCAAGACGAGCGAGATCACGCTTTTCGCGCATAGGCTTCGCCACAACGCGTACCCGCCGGTCAGCATCACCGCATAGGCGACCGACTGCAGCGTCGTGAAGAGCAGCATCGAAACCAGCACCGCGACGAGGCCGAGGAAAACGAGCACGGCCCGTCCTTCGCACGCTGCGCGCACGAGGATCAAAGCGAGGGGGATGAGGACGACGATGGCGGCGCTGACATCGTATTGACTGACCTTCAGAATCGTCACACCGCAGAGCTGATAACAGGCGCCGCCAACGACGGCTTCGAACCATCCACTTCCGATCGCTCGCAGGAACGCCAGCGCTGCAAAGCCGGCAAGGACCAGCAGCGCCACATTGAGCCATCCCTCCGAATGCAGAAATGAAGGTCCTTCCAATGCAGCACTGAGCCAGGTTGTGGGACCGGGAAAGATGCCTGGCAACACGAAGCTGTCAAAACCGAGCATTTCATGCTCGTTCCAAGCAGGGAGGGATCCGCTTGCAATCCCGCGCACGTAAAAGAGCAAGACTTTAAATTGATTATTCAGACGATCGGGGTTTCCGATCCAAGTCCCTTGCCCGAGCACGGGCACGCGAAACAGCAGCAGCGGGATCGCGATCATCACCACATAAGCGAGGAAGGCGCGGTGATGTTGCTTCGCCGTGCACGGACTAGGCATGCTCAACCTTGAGCCCTCTCAGCGACGGCGGTCCTGTGAATTGGAAGCCAGTTGCGCGGTGAATATTTGGAATGGCCGCAGCGGCACGGGAGTCAAATATTCCGGCCAACGCTCCGCTCCGATTCGGGCTGCCAGATTGTAGGGTGCGCGCGGAAGAAACCCGTACCGATGGCTGCGGAAGCGCTCGAAGCCGGCCGCCTCGGCGGCGCGGCGAATGGCGTTCGGCCACATGCGGTAGATTCCGGATTCTTCCCGCAAACGCATTCCAGGAGTGCAGATGATCTGCACGAGATACAGCGGATTGAGCGGATTGGGTTCGACAAAGACAAAACGTCCACCCGGCAGCAGGAGGCGCCGCGCGGCGCGGAAGTATGGCTCCAACTCATGCAGGTGATGCAGCGTGAAGAAACCTGCCAGCAGTGTGTAGATAGGCTCAAGCCTTTCCATCACTTCTAGGACGTCGCCGACCTCGACCCGAGCCTGTGGCCATTTCCCGATGTTATCGCGACAGATCGTTGCAAGTTCCGGGGAGAGCTCGATCGCAGTCAGGGTGCATCCGCGCTGCGCGAACAGGACGGAGAAGCGGCCCATGCCGGCGCCCCATTCGCACACACGCTCGCCCTCCCCCAACTCAGCCACCCGCATGGCCTCCGCGAAATGGCGGCGAACATATGGAGTGTCGACCGCCAACATGCGCACCGGCCGGCGGCGAGCGTAATAGTCCACCTGCGCTTGAATCTGCGCGCGGTTTTCCTTATCAAATGATCCAGCTAGATCATTCATGGAGTTTGTTCCCGGCAATCCCCACGTCTGCGCCACATGAGCGGCGCGCTCATAGACGCATGGATAAGCGCCGCACGGCGAAGATCTGCCACAACGACCATGCGCCCTTCCACCATCGTCGTCCCGCGCTGTAGCTGGAACGGCCACGTGCGCGCGGCGCGCGCTCGATCGGCACGCTGGTGTAACGACCTCGGGCGCCAGCGATGGCGGCCAGGATCGAAATGCGGCGAGACTGCGTAGCCGCGACCGCTTCGATGAGGCGGCGGTTCAGCAAGACGAACAGGCCGGCGCCACGCGGTAGGGCGCCTAAACGTTCCAAGCAGCGCCGGTAGAGGCGCGAGGTGAGCAAGCGACCGCGCGACTGATACTTGCCGAAGCGGTCCGCAAACACCGCCTCGTACGCTTGCATCGCCCGGGGCCACAAGACGTTGAGCCCTTCCGGCGGATCCTGCAGGTCGCCATCAATGATGAGAGCCCAATTGCCGGTGCAAACCCGCAACCCAGCGCGGATCGCCGCGTCCTGTCCTTGGTTTTGGGATAGTCGTAATACGCGAAGCGGACAACCCAATTGCAGCCGCTCCGCCGCCTCGGCTGCGCCCTCCGGACATGCATCATCGACCAGTACCAACTCACAGGACAATCCCAAAGCTTGAGCGACGGCGATTGCGCGTTCGCATAGAGGCTCGAGGAATTCGCGGGTCCGATACATCGGCACGACCCAGCTCAGCTGCGGCCGATCTTGAGCCATGCCGGCCACGCCTGAGATCACGCCTCCCTCCCCTCACCTAGCAGGTATCGTCGCCCCGGTTCGCTTGCCGCCCATTCCCAGTAGGCCTTGAGCCCGCTCGCCAGGTCATGCCGCGCCTGCCATGTGAAGCCCTCATCGGATTTCGGCGGCACTCCGAGCGGCTGCGGATCGCCGTACATATCGGGATCCGCGTACGTGGCAACGCCGATCACCTCACGCCCGCTGATGCTCTCGACCGCATGTGCCACTTCGTGATTGCTGTGGAGGCGCCCCGAACACACATTGAAGGTCGCCACCCCCCGTGCGGTACGCTCGCAAGCATCCAGACAGGCATCGACGACGTCGTCCAGGTAGACCCAGTCGCGCAGACGGGGCTCCGCGCTCAGAGGCACGCGCACGCCACCAAGCGCGGCAACAAACAGGCGCGGCACGAGTTTCTCACGCTGTTCCCAGGGACCGTACACGCTAAACAAGCGCAGCTCCGTTATCGACGAGCCGGTTTCCCGTCCATATTGCCCGATCATCAGGCTTTCCGCCGCCTTGACCACGCCGCGGAACGCGCCGGGCTGCAATCGATCGGACGGATGGTGCGGCGTGCCGGTTGTGCCGTAGCTGATGGCGCTGCCGAGATACACCAGACTGGCACGCGAGCGTGCGCGAGACAGCGCCTCCAACAGACTGAGGGTACTGATCAAGCCGTGTTGCAGCATCTGCAGGCGCGTCTTATGAGTATGCGCGTGTCCGGCCGGAAACGCTGCATGGACAATCGCCTGCGGTTCGATACGCGCGATCAGCGCAGTCAGTGCGGCAACATCTTCGAGGTCATGGCGATGGCGTGTGATGGTCTCGTTGCACGCGTCCAAGCGCTGCGTGCTCGTGCTCGGCCGCAACAGTCCGTGCACGTCGTGGCCGCGCCGCACGCTCTCCCGCGCCACCGCAGAGCCGATCACGCCGCCGGCGCCCAGCACCAACAGGCGCATTTACGATCCGGCTTTCGCCATGCGCGCAGGCGTCAGTCGTGCAACCTGGGCGCGCAGCGCCGCATGATCGGCCGCAATGGCCTGCGCGTCACGTTGCCGCAACTCCGCAAACACCGCGCGCAAGGCGCGCGTCGCCCGCGCGATGTCGGCTTGGGGTACATCCGCGCGAAACGTTCGGCGTCCAATGGCGAAGCAGCATGATTGTCGTGCCATTTCGGCCATCAATAAGCGGCATGGCACCGGTCGACCGAGATCCGGTCGCGTCACGCCGGCAAATCCCAGCGCGCCAGAGTAACGTGCCCTGAAGGCGTCGATGGTGCCGTCGCATAGCGCGGAAAAGAGACTCGCACTGCCAACATCGATCTGCAAGTCATTGAGGCCGATATACACACGAGCCAGCGGAAGCTGCGCCCATTCCTTTCCTAATGCGATCGCCTCCGCGGTCTCGCACAGAATGCTCAGCGCGCAGCGGCCGTCCAGTGCCCGAAGGCACTGCTTCACCTCAGCCACGCTGCGGACCATGGGCAGCCAGATTTCGTTCGCGCCCAGTTCCGCAGCGCGCAGTGCCTCGCGGACGCGTTGATCTGGACCGTTATTGATGCGGCAGATCAGATTTCCCTGAACACGCTCGCGCATGTGGAGCAGATCGGTTTCGGTGCCGCGGTTTATTTCGGTATCGAACCCGAATTGGCGATCCGACTTGCCGCACCATTCCCAGTCGACCACGACGCTGTTCATGCCGGCGGCCATCGCGGCCTCGGCATAATCGAGATCATGACTGAACAGTATGAGCTCTAACGGCGCTCCCAGCACGAGCCGCTCATTTAGTTTTCTTATGACCGTCGGCCATCGACATGCCCAACTACCTCGAAGGTGCGGAACGAGTCAAACTCGGGGCCGTCGGCGATGCCTAGCGCCATGCCGAGCCAGCCGCTTCTTCCCTGCTTTATAGACCCCACAGAAGTTGGAAACAGTTGGCTCCAACTTTAGAATTGGTGGAGAAGGAGACCCATGCCCACCCAGCGGTTGGGACAAGGTCCCGGCTAGACACGGCACATCTCGGTCCGGGCGAGGTAATGCCAAGGAGCATAGATGCGTGGCATTCTTCTCGCGGGCGGCAGGGCGACCCGCCTCCATCCCATAACCAAGGCCATCTCGAAGCAGCTCCTTCCGGTCTACGACAAACCGATGATCTATTATCCTTTGTCGGTGCTCATGCTCGCCGGCATCCGAGACATTCTCGTCATCTCGACGCCCAGCGATCTGCCGCAATTTCAAAAGCTGCTGGCGGACGGCAGCCAATGGGGCATCAGGCTCAGCTACGCACAACAGCCGCACCCGGATGGAATCGCGCGGGCAATCATTATCGCCGGCGATTTTCTCGGCGGTGACTCGTCGTCCTTGATTTTGGGCGACAATCTTTTTTACGGCGGAGGGCTCACTCCATTGCTCAATCGCGCGACCGCGCGCACCAACGGAGCCACGGTTTTCGCCTATCGCGTCAGCGATCCACAACGCTACGGCGTCGTGAATTTCGACGCCGCAGGACGTGCAACGAGTCTCGAGGAGAAGCCGGCGGTCCCTAAGTCCAATTATGCAGTCACCGGGCTCTATTTCTACGATGGCGAGGCGTTCGACATTGCAACACGCCTGCGGCCCTCGCCGAGAGGCGAATTGGAGATCACCGACCTCAATCGTGCCTATCTCGAACGCGGCAAGCTCACCGTCGAGCACATGGGGCGCGGAATCGCTTGGCTCGACACGGGCAGTCCCGATGCCCTCCTGCGCGCGGCCAATTTCGTTCAGATCGTCGAGCAGCGGCAAGGTCTCAAGATCGCTTGTCTCGAGGAGATTGCGCTCAATCTCGGCTATATCGGCACGGATCAGATCCGCATCTTGGCAGGACCGATTGCGAATACGGAATATGGCCGGTATCTCCTTCGTTTGTCCGAAAACCGCAGTGCCTCGCCATGACGTCCTTGGATATCGCCGCCGCTGCAGAGCCCCGCAGGGGCTCTCCTTTCAGTCCGAGATAAGTTGAAGTTGATATGGGCAACGACGTCATCGTGGTGACCGGGGGTGCGGGCTTCATCGGATCGGCGGTGATCCGCCATCTGATCCGCGAAGAGTTGGCGAGCGTGGTCAATGTCGACGCGCTCACCTATGCCGCCAATCCCGCGAGCCTCGCGGAAGTGGAGGGGCACCCGCGATACCGTTTCGAGCGCGTCGACATCCGCGCCACCGCCGAGCTCGAGCGCATCTTCAGCGCCTATCGTCCGACGGCGGTGCTGCATCTTGCAGCCGAGACGCACGTCGACCGCTCGATCGCCGACCCACTCGTCTTCGTTGAGACCAACGTGCTCGGGACCGCAACCTTGCTGGCGAGCGCCTCCTCCTATTGGCGCTCGCTCCCGCCCGTGGAACGGACGCGGTTCCGCTTCCACCACGTCTCCACCGATGAGGTCTTCGGGTCGCTGGGGCCGATCGGTTTCTTCAGCGAAGATTCACCCTATGCTCCCAGTTCGCCCTATGCCGCCAGCAAGGCCGGCGCCGATCATCTTGTGCGTGCTTGGCATACGACCTACGGCTTGCCGACGATCGTCAGCAACTGCTCGAACAATTTCGGCCCATACCAGCATCCCGAGAAGTTCATTCCCGTGATGATCCTCAGCGCGCTCAAGGGGCGGCCGATGCCGATCTATGGGCGCGGCGAGAACGTTCGCGACTGGTTGTTCGTGGACGACCACGCGCGTGCGCTGGCGATGATCCTGCGGGGCGGACGGGTCGGGGAATGCTATAACGTCGGCGCCAACAACGAACGGCGCAATATCGACGTCGCCGCCATGATCTGCGATTTGGTCGATGAATTGGCGCCGCCGCTGCCCGGACGCAAATCGCGACGCGAATTGATGACGTCCGTCGCCGACCGACCCGGCCACGACGCGCGCTATGCCATCGACGCGCGCAAGGTTCGAGACGAGCTCGGCTGGAGACCGCAGGAGGCATTCGAGCCCGCGTTGCGCCGCACCGTCCAGTGGTACCTCGCGAACGAAGCGTGTTCGGGCCCGCTGCGGGCAAGAACAGGCGCTGCCTTCTCAGTATGAACCCCTCACACATATTGCTTGCGTTGTTGCAGGTCCGCCACAGACTCGCATGCCGGCTGATGGTACCATTGTCCAGGGTCCAGGGAGGGTGACCAGGGGAGGGTGAAATGTTGCGCGCGTTTGTTGTGGCGGGGGTCGTACTAGGTAGCGTCTCTGCAGCGAGTGCGGCCGACAGGGCTCCTTATGTGTATTAGCCGAAACTCGATCTGACAGACGGTGCCTGGTTGAGCGATCAGGTTTTGGTGTCTGTTGCCGTTAGGCCGCGATCATTTTCTCCTTCGTCATCGGCAATGCATCCAGGAAGGTCTGCATCGGGGTTTTGCCGAAGCACCAACGTCCCTGATGCGGCCGTGCCTCATTGTATTCTTTGATCCACGCATCCAGATCCGCCTGCAGCTCGTCGATTGAACGATATACCTTTTTGCGGAACGCAACACGATAGAACTCGTTGAGCGCGGTCTTGTGGAAGCGTTCACAGATGCCGTTCGTCTGCGGGCTCTTGGTCTTGGTGCGCGAGTGA
>Ga0081455_10002036_pt1 | contig 24179 bp, 28 predicted proteins | sample TabmetS3T2R1_FD_70207 | JGI IMG/M metagenome (GOLD analysis project Ga0081455, IMG submission 70207) | Tabebuia heterophylla rhizosphere microbial communities from the University of Puerto Rico - S3T2R1 | ecosystem: Host-associated > Plants > Roots > Rhizosphere ...
CACGCCTTCTGCCTCGGCCACCAAACTGCCGATGGCCCGTGCCAGGTCGGCCGCCTTGAGCGGGAGTCCGCGCACCCGGTTGTAGCCCTGTGCGTCGACGAGGTACTTGGCCCGCAGCAGCAGGGAAAGCTGGCCGAGGTTCATTTCAGGTACGAGAACCCGGTCGTAGCGACGCACGATTTCACCGAGGTCGTCCGGGAACGGGTTGAGGTGGCGTAGATGCACCTGTGCCACCCTGTGGCCTGCCTTGCGCACCCGTCGGACGCCGGCGCCGATCGGCCCGTAGGTCGAGCCCCAGCCGATGACCAGCACCTTCGCCTCGCCCGACGGATCGTCGACCACGAGCGGCGGTAGCGATTTCGCAATCGCATCGACCTTTGCTTGGCGGGTTCTGACCATGAGGTCGTGGTTTGCCGGCTCATACGAGATGTTGCCGTGACGGTCGCCCTTCTCGAGACCGCCGATGCGGTGCTCCAGCCCGGGTGCGCCGGGGATCGCCCAGTTGCGGGCAAGCGTCTCGGGATCTCGCCCGTAGGGCAGGAAGTCTTCACCCTCAGCGAGATCGTCGGCTGAGGCGAACCTCGGGTCGATCTTGGGCAGGTTTTCGAAGTCGGGGATGTGCCACGGCTCTGAGCCGTTTGCCAGGTAGCCGTCGGACAGCAGCATGACCGGCGTCCGGTAGGTGACGGCGATGCGGGCGGCCTCGACGGCGGCCGCGAAGCAGTCGCCGGGGGATTGAGGCGCAACGACCGGGACTGGCGCCTCACCGTTGCGGCCGAACATGGCCTGCAGGAGATCTGACTGCTCGGTCTTGGTCGGAAGTCCGGTGGACGGGCCACCGCGCTGCACGTTGACGATGACCAGCGGAAGCTCGGTCATGACGGCGAGACCGATTGTCTCGGCCTTGAGGGTGACGCCCGGACCGGAGGTCGTGGTGACGCCCAACGCCCCACCGAAGGCAGCACCAATGGCAGCACCGACCCCGGCGATCTCGTCTTCGGCCTGAAAGGTGGTGACGCCCAAGGCCTTGTGCTTGCTGAGCTCGTGCAGGATGTCGGAGGCCGGTGTAATGGGGTACGACCCGAGGAACACCGGAAGTCCGGACTGGGCTCCACCGGCGATGAGGCCGTAGGCGAGTGCGAGGTTGCCGGTGATGTTGCGGTAGGTACCGGGCGGGAGCTTGGCTGGCTTGACCTCGTACTGCACCGCGAACGACTCGGTGGTCTCGCCGAAGTTCCAGCCGGTGGTCAGGGCTGTGACGTTGGCTTTCGCGATGTCGGGCGACTCGGCGAACTTCTTTTCCAGGAAGGCAACCGTCGGCTCGATCGGACGTCCGTACATCCACGACACGAGGCCGAGCGCGAACATGTTCTTCGCCCGGCTGGCGTCCTTGCGGGTGAGGCCGTAGTCCTGCACTGCCTCGACGGTCATTCCGGTGAGGTCGATCGCATGGACGTTGAAATCGGCGAGGAGATCGCCCGCGTCACCCAAGAGGTCGAGGGGATTCGCGGCATATCCGGCCTTGCTGAGATTACGGGCGGTGAAGTCGGCGGTGTCGACGATGACCGTGCCGCCCTTGCGCAGGTCGTCGACGTTCGCCTTCAATGCCGCGGGATTCATCGCGACGAGGACGTCAGGTGCGTCGCCGGCGGTGAGGATGTCGTGGTCGGCGAAATGGATCTGGAACGAGGAGACACCCGGGATCGTTCCCTGAGGCGCTCGGATCTCCGCCGGGAAGTTGGGCAGCGTGACGAGGTCGTTGCCGAAGAGAGCGGATTCCTGGGTGAAGCGATCGCCGGTCAATTGCATGCCGTCGCCGGAATCACCGGCAAAACGGATGATGACCCTGTCGAGGCTCTCACTTTGTTTGGGGGTCGCGGTCACGTGGCCAGGTTCTCCTTGCGTTCATTTGAAGCGTATCCGCCGAGCCGCAATGCATCCGGTAGGTTATCGCACTCGGTAGAACACGTTCCAGTTTTGAAACGGGTGGATCGCTACGCATGGCCCCCCGGTAGGGCATGGCATGATCGGTACCGGCGCGATTGCCGGCGCGGAGGGACTGACATGAAATACGCCCACGAGCGGTGGTTCCGTATCGCCGTCATCGGCGGGGCCACCGTTCTGATCGCACTCGTCTTCGGTGTCGTGTCGTACGTGAACTCGGGCACTCCCGGTGTGGCCCCATCGGCGTCATCGAGCGGGCCGGCACGCACCTGCCTGGACGGAACCCGCGTGACCGGCAGTCAGACGTGCACCGATCTGCGCTCGAGTGAGGTGATGTTCGCTGTTGCGGGCGTCGCACCAGATCAGTGCACCGCCGAGCAGGAATACACCTGGAACGCACCCGGCCAGAGTTTCAGCTGCATCGTGGGCACCGACGAGTTCCACGTGGCGCGCTACCGCAACGCGGCGGCCAAGGCCGATCGCCTCACCGCATACGGCGAATGCGTACGACTCGATGGTGGCTGGAAACTGTGCGGCGAGAATCCAGAGAACGGTCGATACGTTCGTGCCTACACGGCCGACGACCTGCTGTTCTACATCAGCTCCAAGAAGCGGAAAGCGCTTCTCAAGCTGGACGCTGCCCCCGACACAGTCGTGCGGAATGGCCGGTCTGCCTCGTCAACGCCGACAGCGTCACTCCCCTCGCCGTAGTGCCCACCGCTTCGTCATCGAGCGAATCATGACGGGGTAGACGATCGCATAACGGAAGGGCTTGATCGCGGCCATGTAGGCGCGGCCGAACAGCCCGTTCGTCTTCACCAGGACCGTCATCTGCACGCTGGTCAACCCTCCCTCAGCAGGCACTGCGCCGAGGTGCAGGACGCCATGCATCGTCTTGTTCGCGATCTCGGCGGCGAATTCATCAGCCAACTCGTACAGGGGGTCGAACGGGAGGTCGGAGAAGAGGTTGCTGCGAGGTGACGCCGCGCGAAGGTCTTCGGGCAATCGTTCGCGCAAGCTGCTCACGCGTGCGCCAATGCTGTCGCTGTCGTCATCCCAGCCGAACCATTCGCCCAACTTCCAGCGGGCAGCCCAAAGAAAGCGGACGGGCTGCGGGCTGTCGGCGGGATCGTAGGAGGCCAGAAATTCGACCACTTGGGGGAACGACGACAAGGGCTCCGCTCCGGGCAGTTGCCAGACATCCTCGACGTCGAAGTCCTGGGTGACTTCGTGAATGCGCCAAGGGTGCTTCCGGAATTCCGATTCTGGTAGTCGCAGACTCATGGAGGCCCTACTGCGCAGCGACTGGAGCGAGTTCCCAGTCGCCGGTGCCCGACAGCTCCAGCCGCTTGGTGTGATGCACGTCGACAGTGCTGCGGTGCGCAACGCTCACCAGGACGGTGTTCGGCAACTCGGTGCGAACGAGCTGGTAGAGCGTGTACTCGAGGCCCTCGTCGATGGCGGAGGTCGCCTCGTCGAGGAAGACGACCTGCGGTCGGAGCAGCAGGATGCGCGCGAACGCAATTCTCTGCTGCTCGCCTGGGGACAGCACCTTTGACCAGTCGTCCACGATGTCGAGGCGGTCGACGAGGTGACCCAAGGCAACTTTCTGCAACGTCGCCTTGAGGAGCTGGTCATCGATGTCGCTGGCCTCGGCAGGGTAGGCGACCGCCGTGCGCAAGTCGCCGAGTGGCAGGTACGGAAGCTGTGAAAGGAACAGGGTCCTGTTGCCCTGCGGCACCCCGACTTCGCCGTCGGCGTAGGGCCAGATCTGAGCGAGGGTGCGCAAGAGGGTTGTCTTGCCGGCCCCGGACGCCCCCTTCACAACAAGTGCATCGCCAGTTGTGAGGCTCACATCGAGATCGTCGATGAGCGTCATGCCGTCCGGACGGCGAACGTCAACGTCAGACATGCTCACGCCGCTCTCACGTTCGGTCGACGAGATGAGGGGCAGCGCACGAGATTCGCGGTCGGCCTCCAGCAGCCCGTGGAGACGGATCATTGACGCCCGGTATGCCGCGAAATCGGAGTATGCCTCGCGGAAGAAGGACAGCGAGTCGTGAATCTCGCCGAAGGCCCGTGCCGTCTGCTGGATGTCGCCGAACGTGACCTGGCCCTTGAAGAATCGCGGCGCCTGCACGAGCCAAGGGAAAACCACCGCAACCTGGTTCACCGACAGGTTCCAGCCGTCGAACTTCAGGGTCCGAAAGACGATGCGCCAGTACATCGCGATCACCTCGCGGAATCGCTGGAACAGGCCGGTGCGCTCGACGGCCTCGCCCCGGTAGAACGCGATGTTCTCGGCGCCTTCGCGGATGCGAACCAGGGCGTAGCGGAAGTTTGCCGTGACTGCCTCGTACATGAAGTTGAGCCGGATCAGAGGTCGGCCGAGCCAGAACGCGATGACCGTCGCGACCAGCACATACGTCAGGACGAGCCACATCATGGCGCGTGGCACGTGGACGCCGAAGACGGTGATCGGACCGGACAGGTCCCAAAGCACCTTCGTGAACGAGACGACGGTGACGATCGAACTGATGGCGCCGATGGCCAAGGTGCGCGAGGTCTCGACGAAGCTGGTGACGTCTGACTGTATGCGCTGGTCGGGGTTGTCGATCGTCTCGTCGATGAAGCGGTTGCGGTAGTAGGCATTGCCGGACATCCAGTCGCCCGTGACGTGGTCGGTGAGCCACACCCGCCAACGGATGTCGAAGGCCTGACCCACGAAGTAGTCGATCAGGGAGCGAACCACGTGAATGGTTGCCAGCACCCCGAACAGCGTCAATGCACTCCAGAAGCCAGCTTTCGCCGCTTCCAGTCGCGGGTCGTTGTGGGTGGCCATTGCCTCGGCGCCGAACTGCAACGAGTTGAAGAAGTCGTTGCTCCAATACGACAGCAGGACGGTGAGACGCACGGCTGCGAGCGACAGGAGGATGAGCGCCGCTATGAGCGCGTAGACCCGCCAAACGTTGCGACCCCGGAAGTAGTCGCCGCTGACTTGCCAAAACTGTCGGCCCCACTTCGTGCTGGCAAGCAGGATCGCGATGGCGATCGTCGATGCCACGAGCGTCAGTGGGAACACCCATGACAGCCAGACAAGTGAATGGACGAGCTCATGGCTCCAGTCGCGCGATGTGTTCATGCAAGCTCCCGGGCAATCGGTGGGTGGAACTGCCCGGGAGCCTAGCTGTGTTGCGGAGGCCGGTTACGGCGTTTGCTCACGCCCGCCTTCGGCCTCGGCGACGTCTTCGAGGTCTTCGCGCGCCTCGTCCATTCGCTCCTTGGCCTTGGCTTTGGCCTCGTCGGCCTCGCCCTCTGCTTTGAGGTCCTCGTTGTCCGTGAGGTCTCCAAAGGCCTGCTTGGCTCGTCCCTTGAGATCCTCAGCTGTCTGTCGGATGTCGCCCTGATCCATGGGTCCTCCTCGACTTGATGTTGATTGCTTCTCTCCTGCACCTACCCGCAAACGAGCGCGTTCATGCGGGAGCCCGTGCGCATGAGGTGGCCAGAGATGGGTAGCGCCACGGAGTACCCACATTCGACAAAGAGGAAGGTCAACGATGGGTAACCCAGATCAAGACCGGATTCAGGCAGCCATGCTCCCGGAGGGCGATGTCATCGGAATCCTGCTTGAGCAGCATGCGCGCATCAAGGAGTTGTTCCAAGCGGTGCGCGCAACCGATGGTGAACAGCGGGTGGATCGCTTCAACGAGTTGAGGGCCCTGCTTGCCGTTCACGAGACGGCCGAACAGGTCGTCCTGCGCCACCAGACGGCGGGCGCCGTCAACCCGGCCGTCGCGAAGGCCCGAACCGATGAGGAAGTCGAAGCCACGAAGATCTTGGCTGAGTTGGAGGCGTTGAACGTGGAGTCGCCGTCGTTCGCCGCCAGGTTCGCCGAGTTTGAAGACGCCGTGAACAAGCATGCTGAGGCAGAGGAGGCCGAGGAGTTCCCGGTGATCCTTGCCGGCTACACCGATGAACAGCGGCAGAGGATGGGGCGGATGTTGTCGGCGACCGAGAAAATCGCGCCGACCCATGCTCACCCCAAGGTGGCCGGAAACACGGTTGCGACGGTCGCGAGCATGCCGATCGCGTCGATCATCGATCGCGCCAAGGACGCGCTCAGGAAGGCGGGTTAGCCCGAGCTGCGCGACGGCGGCGGTACGCGGCTGTGCCGGCGACCGCCGCCGTCACCATGCCGGCAGCAAGCAGCGCCTTGGACGGCCGACGTCCAGCACCAGCGTCGGCCTGCCCCTCCGTCTCTAGCGTGCGGAGTTCTTCGTCGGATGGCTCTTCGAATTCCATCGTGTCGTCTTCGTCCGCCATTCGACTGAGTTACCCGTTCGGCGGCTGAGTCATGCGTCGCCGAACGGGTAACCAAGCGGTTGAAGGGAGATTCGCATGCTCAACATCGGAGTCATCCTCGGAAGTACGCGGCCCGGCCGACTCGGCGAACAGGTGGCTGAATGGGTCATGAAGTTGGCGACGGATCGAAACGACGCGTCATTCACGCTGATCGACCTCGCCGACCATCCGCTTCCCCATTTGGACGAGTCGACGCCCCCGTCCCTGGGCCGATACGAACACGATCACACGAAGAAGTGGGCCGAGACGGTCGACGGATTCGATGGATTCGTCATCGTCACGCCGGAGTACAACCATGGTCCTTCGGGCGTTCTGAAGAATGCGCTCGATTATGTGTATGGCGAGTGGAACGACAAGGCCGTCGGGTTCGTTTCCTACGGTTCCGCAGGTGGAACGCGGGCCGTCGAACAGTTGCGTCAGGTGGTCGGCGAGCTGCGCATGGCAGACGTTCGAAACCAAGTTGCTCTGCCGTTTGCGACCGAGTTCGACCGTCGAGTCTTCGACCCCACCGAAGCCGCAGCGAAGGCACTCGACGGCATGCTCGACCAACTCGTGGCGTGGAGCGGCGCTCTCGAGACCGTGCGTAAACATCAACACGGCCAGGATGCTCGATGACCAACTGAAGATCGGCCTCTGATCAAAAGGCCGGCGAGGAAGCCGCTCAAGACATCCTGATCAGGTGGCGGCCTCGCCGCCGGGATTCACCGGATCTTGCGGGCCTCTCGGCATTTCCCGGGCATCCCTTGGCTGAAGGTCTTCCTCGGTTGCCGGCTTGGCCTCGGCCTCGCGTTCCGGCCCGGTCTTCTGACTCTTGCGTCGATGCTTCCGATGCCACATGTGAGCGAGCCCCTCTCGTGGTTTCACTCGTGGTCGTACCCGGTTCGATCCGATTCATGTTGCCGTCAGGCGGGTAAGGAACGAGCAAATGAATCGCTATCTCGCCGTGGCGCTCGGCATCCTGACGGCGGTCGGCGGCTTCGTCGATGCGGGTGACCTCGTGACCAATGCGGTCGTCGGTTCGCGCTACGGAGTCTCGTTGGCTTGGGTTGTCGTCGTCGGCGTTGTCGGGATCACGCTCTATGCACACATGGCCGGCAAGGTCATGGCGTTGAGCGGACGAGCCACGTTCGAAGTGATTCGAGAACGTCTCGGCCCGCGGGCGGCTCTGGTCAATCTGGGTGCGTCTCTCGTGATGACCCTTATGACGCTCACGGCTGAGATCGGGGGCATGGCTCTGGCAATGCAGTTGTTGACCGGAATCACGCCGGCTGTTTGGTTCGGCATTGCTGCCGTGGTGGTCTGGCTGGTGATCTGGTCCGTCAAGTTCTCGATCATGGAGAATGTCGCTGGCCTACTCGGCCTCACCCTGATCGTCTTCACTGTCTCGTTTTTCGCCCTGGATCCCGATTGGACGGTGATACGCAGCCAGCTGATGGCCCGCCATGCGCCGGTGCACTCGCTCAGCTACTGGTATTACGTCGTGGCGCTCTTCGGCGCCGCGATGACGCCGTACGAGGTCTTTTTCTTCTCGTCCGGCGCGGCCGAGGAGCACTGGGGAAAGCGGGACTTGGCGATCTCGCGGGTGAACGCCGGCGTCGGGTTTCCGTTGGGTGGACTGCTCTCCTTGAGCATCGCAGGTTGTGCCGGCATGGTCTTGGCTGCACGCCATGTCAACGTGGACAAGATGTCCGAGGTCGTCATGCCTGTGGGTTCGGCGCTTGGAGTTGTCGGGCTGACGATCGCTCTCGTGGGAATCCTCGCCGCAACGACAGGTGCAGCCCTGGAGACAACGCTGTCGTGCGGCTACATCTTGGCGCAGTACGCCGGCTGGCCGTGGGGCAAGCGACTCCGACCCGCATCGGCTCCCCAGTTTCACCTCGTGATGCTCGTCTGCCTTCTCATCGCCCTCGGTGTCCTCGCCACGGGGGCCGACCCAATCAAGGTGACGGAGTTCTCGGTTGTGTTCAGTGCCGTAGGGCTGCCGCTGACCTACGCCCCAGTGCTGATCGTCGCAAACGATCCAGATTATGTGGGTGAGCACGTGAACGGGCGCGTGGTCAACGGCTTTGGAGTCGTGTATCTCGGTGTTCTGACGGTCGCTGCGGTGGCGGCCGTACCGCTCATGATCGTGACGGGGATGGGCCAATGAGCGATCTCCCCAGGCATCCCGGCTGCGATGGCGCGGTGATCGACGCGTCGCTGCACCTTCTGGACCGCACCGCCCTCGACAACGAGGGTCTGCCGGTATCGGTGATCGACGATCTCGAGATCGATTTCGAGTCCAAACCGCAACCGGTCATCACATCGCTGGTTCTCAGCGCGAGCATCTTCGGGCCGTTGTACCGCGGTCACCCGCCGTCGTTCCGGCTGTACCGCGTGCCGTGGCGCTCGGTATCGGATCTGGGTTCGGGCATCAGATTGGCGATGGAGCGGGACGACATTGAGACGACGTGGACGGAACGGTGGTTGCGGAGTCGATTGATTGGCCGGATCCCGGGAGGACGTCATGCTCCTGAGTGACCTCCTTGACCGCCCTGTGCTGTGCGATGGCACTGCAGTCGGCAAGGTGATCGACGCTCGATTCACCTTGACGGGCCGGGCCAGCGGTCCGCTCGCCCAGCCCCAACTCCTGGGCCTTGTCGTCGGGAGGCGTCGTGGCGCAGCCTTTTTGGGCTACGAGCGAAGAACAACCAATCGGCCGGCAGTCATCAATCGGTTCTTCGCGTGGCGCCAGCGGCGGAGTTTTCTGGTGGACTGGGGCGATGTCCTGCGAGTGGAAGGTGTGGTCGAACTGAGTCCGGACTTCACGCGCTGGTCAGCCCAAGTCTGAGGACCCGCGGTTTACGCAGCCTTCGCGATCCGTGCGGCCAACAGCTTCTTGGCCTCATCGGCGCCCTTGCGACTGTCCTTCTGGGCCCGCTGGAAGAATTCAACCAACTCCTGATCTTCGGCATCAACTGCGTCAGCGATGTATTGGTCCAACCGCAGGACATTGCTGAGGCAGGCTTCCGTAAACCAGAGAATGTTGTAATCCTTGTCGGGCGTTCCTGTCAGGGATCCACCATCGGAGGGATACATGGACATGACTCGTCCTTTCGTAGGTTTGTTGCCTCTATGAGTGGCACTACCCGCTCTGCTTCGGCTCATGCGTCACAGGAGAATCGGCCGTGACGACGGACGCGGCGGCGGAGTTCGCTGAACTCGCAGTGAGGTTGCACGGCGAGTCGGGCGTAGAGGAGACGGTCGACCTCGTGGTCACCTACGCCCTGAAGGCGGTCGATGCTCAGCATGCAGGCGTTCTGTTGGTGCATCGACGCGGTCCTGTCGAGACAGCAGCATCAACCGACGCATTCGTCGAAGAACTTGATCGCATCCAGATTGAGTGTGGCGAGGGTCCCGGTGTGGCGGCGATGGCCGATCGATCCACGGTGCGCGTATCCGACACCCTGCGCGACGACCGTTGGCGCGAATGGGCGCGTCGCATCGCTCATCGCGGCGTTCGCAGTGTCTTGACGGCGTACATGTCGACAGGCGACACGGTCGTAGGAACGCTGAATCTCTATCACTCTGAGCCGAACGCCTTCGACGTCGACGACGAAAGCGTCGCGTCCATCTTGGCGCGTCACGCCGCCGTCGCTCTGGCGTCGGCTAGGCAGATCGAGAACCTGTGGGTGGCCATTGACGCGCGCAAACTCATCGGCCAAGCCCAGGGAATGCTGATGGAGCGCTATGACCTCACGGCCGATCAGGCGTTCTCTGTGCTGGTGCGGCATTCACAGCAACAGAACTTGAAACTTAGAGCAGTTGCTGAACTCGTCGTCTCGAAGCGCCCGCTACCCAGCTGAATCTTCGGTCGGTCTCTTTCCGTTCGGCCCATGCGCAAGGGCGATCCACGGCGTGCCGCCCCACAGGGCAAGGAGCGCTATCCACGTCACCGAGGCTGCGACAACGGCCGCGTTCCACGAGACCACAACGTCGAAAACCAGCAGGATGACGCCGGACGTGGTGGTTGCGAGAAGTAGTAGCCCGACCTTCGCCGTGACATCAGCCGCCGTGACCAGCCAGGGCTTCTCGCGTCGGCGAAACAGCAAACGATGGAAGGCCACCGGGGCGACGATCAGGCCGGTCGTCGCGACAGAACCCATGATCGTCAACAGATACATGAGGTGCTGCCGGGGCGCGAGTTCGGCGAAGCGCTGGGTGAACGGCAGGGTCAGCAGGAAGCCGGTCAAGATCTGTACACCGGTTTGCGTGACCCGCAGTTCTTGCAGGAGTTCATCCCAGTTGCGGGTCAACCGGCTTTCCTCAGACTCCGGCGTCACTCCTTGCGAAATCGAGACCACCACCGGCGTCCTCGGGTGACCCGCTCTGGATCCGCAGCGATCCGATCGGCCCGTTGGGCGTCAACAATCCACAGCGCCATGACGGCCGCCGTGATCACGATCAGGATCCCGACGCCGAGCAGCACGGTTGCTGTCGTCAAAACGGTGGGGCTGTCGTGTCACGCTCAACAACCTGCGTGGTCGAACGACGTCGCATGGCCACCGCACGCATGACCAGCGCGATGGCTACCACTCCCAAGATGGTCAGAAGCACGCCGAGTCGGTAGTCGTCAACCCAGGGAATGTCCACATTGACGACGCCGAGCAGGAGAATCAGCCCAAACAAGAGAAGCGCAATTCCAGTTCCGATGCCCATGGCCTTCCTTTCATCCGCCTGTCATTTACCCGCTCGCCCGCCAGGCATGCCTGACGAACGGCTGGGGTACCAAGGGGCCAGAGGAGGCAGCTATGCCGCAAGGAGCATGGAGCACGAAGCGGGAGCGCCAATACGACCACATCAAGAAATCGCTGCGCGAACGCGGCCACAACGAAGATGAGGCCGAAGAGATCGCCGCGCGAACCGTCAACAAGGAACGGGCGCGGCACGGCGAGTCCGAGGAGTCGAGCACGAGTTCGACGCGCGACATGTCGTCGGGGCGCCGGGGCGGCCTGCGCTCCCACAAGGGCGAGGGGGGTCGCACGCGCGACCAGTTGTATGCCGAAGCCAGGCGCAAGGGCATCAAAGGCCGCTCGAGCATGAACAAGGCCGAATTGGAGCGCGCCGTAGGCAGCTGACCTGCAAGGTTTGAGACTGGCCCGAATGGGTAGTAGAACTGAAGTTGGCACAATTTGGGCCTGTGGTCATACAGCCGGCCGCTTGGGGCTCGTCTCCGACAGGAGCCGGCAAATGTCATCCGAAGATGGCGGCGGCTGTTCAGACAGTCGATCGCGCGACCACGAAACAAACCAACTTCTCGAAGAGTTGGATCACGTCTCCGACGTTGAGCGTCGGCAAGAACTCTGCAACGAAATCATCACGCGCACGCTTCCGGTAGCCGATCGCTTGGCTGCCCGCTACGCAGGCCGGGGAATGCCGGCCGACGACCTGCGTCAGGTGGCGCGGACGGCGCTCGTCCAAGCAATGCGCCGGTTCCGGGGAGTCGGCGAGCATGCATTCCTTGCATATGCCGTACCGACCATTCGCGGGGAGTTGCGCCGCTACTTCCGCGATGTCGGGTGGGTGGTTCGGCCACCCCGCCGCATCCAGGAAGCGAGACTCGCCGTCAACGGCGCAATCTCGGACCTGCGGCACTCGCGGGGCGGGGAGCCAAGTGCGGAGGACCTCGCAACCGAGACGGGACTCGACCTGGACTCGGTTCTCGCTGCCCGGAACGTCGATCACTGCTATCGACCGGAGAGCCTTGACCGGCCGGTGGGCGACGATCGCAGTTCGACGGTCGGCAGCACCCACGGATCTGAGGACGACGGCTTCGACCAAGCCGAGGCTCGGGTCATGGTGCGACCACTGATCGACGGTCTGGCACCTCGAGATCGCAAACTCATCCTCCTGCGCTTTTTCGAGGGTTTGACGCAGAGCGAGACCGGAAAGCGAATTGGGATCAGCCAGATGCAGGTCTCCCGGGTCGAGGCCAAGATCTTGCGCGGCTTCAGGGAGTCATTGGTGGCGTAGTTCGGCTATGTCCCAATGCCCGAACGTCCGCCGATGAACGTAGCGCCGATCGGCGTACCGTTGGGCGGCTCGTCCTTGGCGTCCCCAGTCGTCCAGGCTGTCTGCCGCAATCACGACCCACTGCGGTGCGGACGGCCCCGAAATGACCTGCCGGAACCGTTTGAGATCGGGATCATGTACGCGAGCAGGCAGGAGCCACACGTCGGGATAAGGACTGTGCAGGCCGCTGGCTAGAACGATGTTGGGATGTCCGAACGCAACGACAACCCCGTCCGAGGGTCTTGCGTGCCGGTGTAGATACCCCGCCACCCGTTCGTCGTGCAACTGCAACATGGGGTCGGCTTGGCGATAGGTCCAGCCGAAGCCATTCACGACGACGGCGAGCGCGACGAATCCGGTGAGGAGGGAACGGGGCTTCACTGCCGGGCCCGCGAGAGCGGTGAGCAGCAGGAGGCCCGGCACGAGGCCGATGAGGTAGTGCAGCCAATAGCTGCCGCCGAGAGCGGCGGCCACCACTTCCCAGACAGCGGTGATGACAGCGGGCGCGACCAGATGGAGGACGTTGGGATCGAGTCGACCCCTGATTCGTCTCGACAACGGAGTCCACAGGGTCGTGGCGAGGATCGGAGCCGCCCCGCAGGCCAGGAACGCCAACCCGACGTGGATCATTCGTCCGGGTGTTCTCTCGGGCGTCGAAGCGTCAATGACGCCCCAAGCCTGGAAACGGAACGTGACCACGGCATCCCAGAGCTCGGCCGGCGACGTGCCGCGGATGGCGGCCGCACCGACGACGATGGCCAGGGTGGCGATGCTCCCGCCCGTAAAGAGCACGGCGCGACGCATCGGCCGATCGATGCCTGAACGAGCGACCACGAATGCGGCCACCGCGAAGACGAAGACGTCGATTATGTTCTGCTTGACCAGCGCCGCTGCCATCGCGAATACGCCAGCCGCAACCGCGCTGGCTAGGGCCTGTCGGGACGTCCTGGGACGCAAAGCGCTGATCGTGCAGATCAGCCCAGCCAGCACGAATGGCAAGGCCACCAACTCGCCATCCGTCTCCGGCATCCCCAACAAGGGGCTGCACACAAGAGCGAGAGCGAGGACCGGCGTTGCACAGGCTGCCCAGCGAGAACTCGGCGAAACCTGCCGCGCCAGCACCCCGGACAGCAGGACCGCCAGGATGGCAGCCGTCATCCCGAGAGCCTTCACCGCGGACGGCGCGTGCCCCAGGATCGAGAAGAGCCAGATGATCAGAGGCGGTCGGTCCACCCAGTAGTCGCCGTAGAGAGACGTGCCGGGCGACCAGTGCTGGCCAAGGAGGAGAAACCCGCCTTCGTCCGGTGTCAGTGGGTCATCGAGGAACGGCAGCCACGCCGCCACAGCCGCAGCCGCCGCAAGGACGGGGACGGCCCGGATGCTGCGCACCCGTCCACGCTAGGGCGATCCGGGTGAAGATGCGATGAACCGGCCGCTACTTCGCCAGCGCAGCGAACGGTGCAGCCGCTCCGTAAATCTTGTAGAGCGCGAATGGCCCAGCCTGGAACATGCTGCAGCGGTCGTCGAACAACTGCATGGCGCGGGCGTCCGACATTCCGGCGCCGTAGCCGACCGTCTTGGTTCCGTCGACGCGGCCGGTCGCAAAGTGAGCGATGCGCTGCACCATGCCCAGCTGGTGCGCTCCGTCAGCCTGACGCCACCAACTGCAGGTGAAGTTGCTCAACGGGCCGTCGGTCGACTTCGGTTCGACGGACGGGGCCTTCGGCTCGGGAGCCGCCGAAGAGCTGTTCTGCTTCAGGGTGCTGGCGAACGGCTTGCACAAGCGCGTCGCCAGGCCCTGGGAACAGATGTCGGCGAACTCCTGCTTCTGGCCAGTCTGGTCGCCTGACGATTGCGCAGAGACGGCGCCCGAACCGCCGCTCGACTTCGTGTCCAGTGGGACAACCATTCCGCTTGGCTTCGGTGGTGTCGCGGACCACGTGCAGATCGTCCCGTTGCCGGACGGATAACCCGACACGGTGAATCCGGCGAGGCAGGCAACCAGTTCCAGCTCGTTCGGTGCATAACTGGTGCCGATGCTGGTGTTCGGGCTGCTGCCGTTGGAGCAGGAGGGCAAACCTGCCGGCGACGTGGTGACCTGCTTGCCGGATGCGGCGGTGTTGCTCCACCAGCAGTTGCCGGTGTTGCCGAGGAAGGAGTCCCACCAGAAGTCCACGCCGTTCGGCTTGGCCTTGCCTTGCTTGTCGACTCCCATGATGTTCTTGTACTGCTGGTTGTCGTACGAAGTCGAGATGCCCAGCGGGTTGCAACCGGGCACTGGCGTGCTGCTTCCCACGGGCGGGGGACCGCAGACCGTCGCATCGGGGACTGCAAACAGCATCGTGCCGCGCCGCCAGTTGTCGAAGAAGCGGTTTTCACGAACGATGTTGGCGTTGCCTCCAGCCAGCCAGAGGCCGGTTCCCACGGGTGCCGCGATGAACGGCTCGACATCGGAGCCTGCGACAAACGGGTTGAAGTTGTTGCTGTAGAAGTTGTTTCGCTCGATCACGTTGCCGTGCTGGGGGAATCCCGGGTGGCCGGGCGCCGTGAAGACGTCCGTGGTGAAGCCGAGCGCGTTGTCGTAGAAGTTGTTCGAGTAGATCCGGGTGCCGTGACTGTCAGTACCGGAGAATCCACCGGTGTTGTGGTGACTGTCGCAATACCGGAATTCCTGGCTGTACCGGTACTTCGGATAGAACGGCTCATACCGGTCGTCAGTCGAGTCTGCACCTGAGCCGGGGTAGAGCCCGGAGTCGCCATTGCCTGCCGCCTCGCAGTTCTGCACGACCCCGTGATCCTCGACGAACGTCAACACGCCGTAGCCGCCGGCGTAGAACGCCTTGAAGCGATCGAAGACGTAGCCGTCGGTCTCGAGGATGTAGATGTCGTGCTCACGTGCGTGCCGGACGGTCACGTTGCGTAGGACGAATCCGTCGGCTCGGTCGACAAAGATGCCGACGTGCTTCTTGTGGCCGGCGGCAGATGGCCCGCCATTTCCGGCACCGGAGGAGCCAGCCTCAACGACGACGTCGTCTGCGCTGACGCCGGAGCCTTCGAGTTGGACGTTGCACCGGATGCACGGCCCGACATTGGGAATGCCGTGCCGGTTTTCCAGAGGCGGATCTGGTACCGCACCGGTGTCAGGGCCTCGTCCAATGACGGCCACGAGGTTCGCGTCGTTGGGGCAGTGGAGTTGGTAGTCGTGCGACAGCGCACCGGGATCGCCACTGTCGGACTTCGTCTTGTACTTCTCGCAGGCCGGATCGCCCGTGGGCTGGCTGCGAGCGGTCGGTTCGGTGTAGAGACCCGACATGACGACGACGCGGTCGTTGTTGTGCGAAGCCGTGATGGCTGGCTGGATCTCGTGGTACTTGCATCGCTTGAAGAGCTGGGTGTTGATGTACAGCAGTTCCTTGGCCTGATCGGCACTGAAGGAGTGGTGGTCCGTGGGTCGAATCTTGTAGCCGTACTTGCGGGCGTGGGTGATCGACGTCTTGAGACGGTCTAGTGAGTCAGACTTGCAGACCACGCGGGTGGCGCCGGGCGGGCTGTAGTAGAGCGACGACTTCAGGGACCGAATGGTCGGCACCTTGCCTCCGGCGCACGGAGAGACACTGCAGTCGGCCTTCGGATCGGGCCAATACGACGGGCGTTCCACGTGGGCGGAAGCAGGAGACGCAAACGCGGTCAGCAGGCTCAGAAGGACACCGATGATGGCCGCAGGAGCGGTGGTCCGACGCAGATGGGCAGGGGAGTAGAGACGGTGCATGCCGCGCATGGAGTCGGTTCCTTCGAATTTCGATACACAGATGTATCGGACAGTGTGTGGGCCGTCCGACGATCTGTCAATCGAAATGCTTGCCAATACACTCGTGTATCCAACACACTTCCGGGAATCATGAACGAGTCGCGACCGCTGACCAAGCGCCGAGCCCAGACGAGGCAGCGGCTGCTCGAAGCTGCGCGGGAGGTCTTCGCGCGCGAAGGTTTCGGTCGGAGCACCGTCGAACAGATCTGTGAGGCAGCCGGATTCACCCGCGGAGCGTTCTACTCCAACTTCACCAGCCTCGAGGAGTTGTTCCTGGAGATGTGGGCCCAGGAATCCGCGCTGATGTTGAGTCGACTCCAGAATGCCGCCGAGGACGACGTTTCATCGGTGCACGACGTCCGCTCGGCGGTGGAGAGGGTCTTGTCCGCGTTGCCGGTCGACAGCGCGTGGTTCCAGATCACCTCGGAGTTCACGGCACACGCCGTGCGCACGCCCGGCCTCGCCCGGGTCATGGCCACACGCGAGGCCACGATCCAGGAGGCGCTGCTGCCGGTCGTCGACAGTCTGCTTGCTCAAGTCGGTCGGCGCATCACGAACCGAAAGGCACTTGGGCGCTCGCTGGTCGCCGCGTACGACGGCACGCTCGCACAACTGGCCGTCGAACCCGACAGTCGCGCAGTCAGGCGACATCGTGTCGACATGTTCACGCTGCTCGTCGAGCATTACTCCGAGCCCGGCCGGCGCCGAAAGTTTCTCTAGGCGTCGAGGATTCGCTGGCGGTGGGCCAGGAAGAACGGCACGAATGTGCTGATGCCGACGAGAAGCGACAGTACGACGTATCCAATGAACCAGCCGGTTCCGATGCCGACCTTGCGGGACTCGACCCACATGAGGACAAACACCGCGAGCCCGAGTAGTGCCACGTCGTACGTCAGGAACAACGATGCGTGGCTGCCGGTGATGGCGTCGTGCCAGAAGTCGAAGGTTCCTGCGACGGGGCCGGCGCCAACGTATCCGAGCGCTTGGGATCCCGTCGCGATGAAGGCGATGACGCCGATGAGGACGTAGACATGCCAGAGTTTCATTAGCGCGCCGCCTTCTTCACCAGCGCCGTCAACTTCTTCTTGATGGCGTCATTCATCGCCGTGACCGCGAATGCGGTCGGCCACATGTCCCCGTCGTCGAGCTGCGCGAATTCGTTGAAGCCGACCTCGGCGTAGCGCACCTTGAACTTGGCCGCCGGCTTGAAGAAGACGACGACCTTGCCATCCTTCGCGTAGGCGGGCATGCCGTACCAAGTCCGGGCCGCGAGGTGGGGCGCGTGAGTCGTGACGATGGCATGCAACGTGTCGGCGACCGCTCGATCAGTGCCGGACATCTCGTCGATCTTGTCGAGCGCGTCCTGCAGGTCAGCCGCGGCCTTCTTGGCGGCAGATCCTTTTGTGCGCGCGGCCGCGTTCTTCAACTCGGCCGCATACTCCTTCATCGCGGCTCGTTCGTCCGCACTGAACCCCTCGTATGAACTCTTGGTCTTTGCCATGGACCCGATCGTAGAGTTCGCGAGGTCAGCGATCGCGTTCTATGACGTGTGTCTGCCGGCGTCGCATCGACGTCATGACCAGCACCAAAGCGATCGCGCCGACACCCATGATCGTCAACAGGATTCCGAGTCGGTAATCATCGACCCACGGTATGTCGACCTCGACGACACGAAGCGTCAGCGTCAGCCCGATCAGGAGAAGGGCAATGCCCGTTCCGATACCCATGATTCGGCCCCCCTCTCCCATCCGGCCTATCACCAAAAGTGGTCAAGCCCAAAGAAGGGCTCAGATCCGCCGAATTTGATACGCACCGACGGTGGACGCAACGATCACACCCGCTTCGTCCACGACGTCGCAGGTCAGGTTGAAGTCAGCCTTGCCCTCGGCCAAGGCAGTGGAGCGGATGGTCTCGATCTCGTCGGGCGAGAGAGAAACCGACGCAGTCACCGTCGTGGTCGCCGGCCGGCGGAAGTCGATCTGCATGCTCTTGACGATGGGGACGAACCCGTCGAGCGCTATCGACGTCATGCCGATCACGCCGCCGAGGTGCTCGGCGACCGTGAAGAGCGACCCCGCGTACGTGACACCGAAATGATTGCGGTTGGGTTCGGCCGGGAGCCGGGCGGCTGCGCGACCATCGGATGCTTCGGTGACTTCGATGCCCATGGTGGCCAGAATCGGAATCAGCTGGTGAACGGCTGCCGTCACCTCTTCAGGTTTCATGAGGGAAACACCCGCGGTATCTCGGAGGCTTTCGACATGAAGCTCGGATCGCGCTTTTCGAGGAACGCGGCCACACCCTCCTGGCCGTCGCCGATGCTGGCGTAGAACATCGCCAAACTGTCGACCTTGTGGGCCTCGATCGGATGCTGCTGTGCGCTGTTGCGGTAGACCATCTGCCGCGTCAGCGCGATGCCCACAGGGGAGCGGTTCCTGGTGAACTTCTCGGCAAGCGCATACGCAGCCGGCAACAGGTCGTCGGGAGCGTGAACCGACCGGACGAGTCCGCCGTCCTTGGCCTCCTCCGCACTGAGGACGTCGGCTCCGTAGAACCACTCCAGAGCCTGTGGGATACCCACGATGCGGGGCAGGAACCATGACGAGCAAGCCTCGGGAACGATGCCGAGCTTGCCGAAGACGAACCCGATACGCGCGTTCTCCGAGGCCAGCCGCGCATCCATCGCACAGATCATCGTGGCGCCAATTCCGACGGCCGGTCCGTTGACGGCCGCGATCACGGGTTTGGTGCAGTCGTAGATGGCGAGTGTCACCTGTCCGCCGGTGTCGCGAACGCCGCGGAAGAAGTCGTCGTCGTCGAAGCGGGTCTCCATGTCTTCCGGCGTCGGCCGTTCGGTTTCGTCGAGACCGAACACGTTGCCGTCGGTGGACAAATCCATGCCAGCACAGAACGCGCGGCCCTCACCGGTTACGACGATTGCCCGGACATCATCGTCGTCGCTGGCGCGCCGGAAGGCATCTTCGAGGTCATCGGCCATCTCGACAGTGAATGCGTTCAGGTGTTCCGGACGATTCAGCGTGAGGGTGAGGATGCCGTCGGCGACGTCGTAACGGAGGGTCTCGTAGGCCATGCGCTGATGCTAGCCACGCGGGATTGGCTGAAGTGCAGTGAGCAATCCCTTCAGGGCGCGGAGCACACGCTTGCGGGTGAAGTGCTCCGGGTCGCTGAGCACGAGGCGACCGAAGTGCTCGGCACTGATCAGGATGAGGTGAGAGAGCATTTCGACGTCGATGAAGGGTCCGCCGCGCTTCTCAAGACCCTGTTCGAGCGCGTCGGCGATGAACCCGCGGATGAGTTCCCGCGACGTGTCGATTCGCTCGCGGACCATCGGCGGTGCGTTCTGCGTGATGCCGAGGATGGGCCGCCAGACGTCAGGCTCCTGGGTGACGGCGTCGATGAGGCCGCCGGCACCCTGCACCAGCCATCCGTCGACGTCTTCCACGTCGCCCTCGGGCATGAGCCGCATTGCGGACGCCAGCGCGCGACGTTCGGTGCGATCGAGCAGGGAATGGAGTAGCGGCTCGAGTCCGTTGTAGGCCGCATAGACCACAGGTCGAGTTACGCCGGCTTCGTTGGCGATCGCCTCGATCGACACCTGGTCGTACCCGTCGCGGGCGAGAACCCGCAGCGCCGCGTCCAGCAGATGTTCGCGTCGCTCCTCGACGGGCATCCGCGGCGCATAGCGGCGTTTCGATTTCGGTGTGGCGGCACTCACATGGACACGATATGACAGTCGTGTAGATTGTGGTGAAACTACGCACCCGTAGCAAAGTGAGAGGCGGCACCAGGATGCCCGTTATCGCCACCCGCAAAACGCTCATGAAGCAGTTTGAGCCGCATGCCGACTACGGCTTCTTCGGTCCCGATTCCGTGACGTGGAAGGTCTGGATCTACCCGACGTCCTACATCTTGGGTTTCGCCCGTTCGGTCACGATCGAGCATCTCGACCCGAATCTGGCTGCGGCGGTCGTGCAGTCCGGTGGCGTCAAGTACCGCCCGCACACCCGTTACGGACGCACACTGCGCTACTTCGGCTTGGTCGCCTTCGGCGCCACCGAGCCCACCACCAGGGCTGCCGATGTGCTCGTCAAGGTCCACTCCAAGGCCATTGGCCACGACCCGGTCACCGGCGGCGAGTACGACGCGAACTTGCCGTCGTCGCAGCTGTGGATCCACATGACCGCCTGGCACTCGATCCTCTACTGCTACGAGAAGTTCGGCCCCGGCCGGCTCGGTGCCGAGGAGGAAGCGCAGTACTGGGAGGAATGTGCCCGGGCTGCAGAGCTGCAGACGATTGACCCGGCCACGGTGCCTCGCACGCGTGAAGAGGTGATCGCATACTTCGAGGAATGGCGGCCGCGCCTTGCGGTGTCAGAAGCTGCCCTGGACATGGTCGACTTCATCCTGAGCCTTGAGGTGGCCCTTCCTCCGGAGACGCCGGCATGGCGAAAACTCGCGCTCAAGCCGGCCCTGTACGTCCTGCGCAAGGGCGTTATTGCCACGTACCCGCAGTACATGCGCAAGATGTTCGACCTGAGGCAGGGGCGAATCACAGACGCGATCGTCATTCCGACGCTTCGCGTGTCGCATTGGCTGTTCAACAAATCGACAGTCGTCAAGTTCTTCTTCATGAACATGATCGCTCCGGCCGCCGTCGAGGTTGCTGCGCCGGTGATTCTCGGCATTCCGCCCGTCTCACCGACGACGATGACGCCGCGTGAGGCCCAGGCGAAGTATGGGTACGCGGTCCCGAACGAGGCGCATCGTGACATCCGTGACCGCCAGCGCGACCGAGTCTTCAACAAGCATCTGGAGCCGAGCGACGACGGACTTGTCGAGTCGCAGCAGCACCTCGGAAGCATGGAGGCTGCAATCTTCGCCTAAGTCGCTTGGCGGTTCTTGCGGGTGACGATGCCGTCGTACATCACGCGGCGCGTGGCTTCGGAGAGCGCGCGATGGTCGAGGTCGGGATCCTGCAGGCTGGCAATGACCGAACCGACGATCATGCCGTTGATAGTGCGCGCAGTGTTGTCGACGTCGAGGTCGTCCGGGAGATAACCCTTCTCCACCCCATGCGAGAGGTACGCGGCCGTCAAGGTCGTGGCCAGGCCGAAGAACTCCAGAACGCGATCGGCCATCGCCCTGTCGATGCCCGGCGCGTCAAAAAGCAGCATCCGCGGTACGCGTGGGTCTTCGATCAGAATCTGGTCGAGCCGCTCGCCGATACGCGCGCTCTGGACGCGGTATTCCTCGAGCGTGCTGACCGCGTCGGGGGCGTTCTCCTCGCTGAGGGCAGCGAGGATGCGCTCGATGAGGTCGGTGATGACGTGCTCGACGATGTCGCGCTTGTTCTCAAAGTATCGGTAGAACGTGCCATGCCCGATGCCCAACTTGGTCGCGATGTCGGCGATGCCGGTGGCGTGATAGCCCCGTTCGGCGAAGCAGTCGAAGGCGGCGTCGATGATCTCCTGACGGAGCTCAGCCTTCTTGCGCTCTGCGCGAGATGTGTTCGAGGCCACCCGCTCATACTATTGCCTCCGTTCCCAAAGTGACATACAGTTCCAAAACTGACATACGATTCCGTTCGATTGGGAGACCTGATGAACAAGCATTACGACGCCGTCATCGTCGGCGCAGGATTCGGTGGGATCGGCGCGGCCATTCAGCTGAAGCGGCTCGGTTTCGACAACCTGCTCATCTTGGAGCGCGAGTCAGATCTCGGCGGCACGTGGCACGTCAACCGGTACCCGGGCCTGGCCGTCGACATCCCGTCGTCGACGTATTCGTACTCCTTCGAACCGAATCCCTACTGGTCCCGGCTCTTCGCGCCGGGCGCCGAGTTGAAGAGGTACGCCGAGCAAGTCGCCGACAAGTACGACGTCCGCCGCTACATGCGGTTCGACGCAGTGGTCTCGGGAGCGGTATGGGACGAGGACGAGTCACTCTGGAACGTTGCACTCGAAGACGGCACGAGTTTGACCGGCACGTACCTCCTGACCGCCACCGGCTTCCTGTCACAACCGAAAATGCCGGACATCGACGGAATCGGCTCGTTCGCGGGCACCGTCATCCATACGACGGATTGGGACGACACCGCTGACCTCGCCGACAAGCGAATCGCCGTGATCGGCACCGGCGCAACCGCCGTCCAGTTGATCCCGGAACTCGCCAAGGTCGCCTCCGGCCTGACGGTGTACCAGCGCACACCTATTTGGGTGAGTCCCAAACCCGATTACGGAATTCCCGGTCTTCTCCAGCAGACCTTCGCCGCCGTCCCGCTGGCGCAACGTGCCGTCCGGATGGTCGGGTCGGGGCTGCTCGAGGCGATGATGGTTTCGGCCGTCGTGCACTACCGCGAGATGTCGGTGGCGAACCGGATCGCCGAGCGCTGGTGCCGCGCCCACCTGTTCCGCCAGGTCCGTGATCCCGAACTTCGACGCAAGCTCACGCCCGACTACTCGTTCGGCTGCAAGCGTCCGACGTTCTCGAATGACTACTTCCCGACCTTCACAAAGCCGCACGTCCATCTCGAGACGGAGACGATCGAGCGGATCGACGAGACCGGCATCGTTACCGCCGATGGCGAGCGTCGCGACATCGACGTCCTCGTCCTCGCGACCGGCTTCAATCTGTGGGACGTCAACTTTCCGGCGATCGAGATCGTCGGGCGAGAGGGACGCAACCTCGGCAAGTGGTGGCGGGAGAAGCGGTTCCAGGCCTACGAAGGTGTGGCTATTCCCGGATTCCCCAACCTCGTCTCCCTGAACAGCCCGTACTCCTACAGCGGCCTGTCGTACTTCACGACCATCGAGTGCCAGATGAAGCACATGGACCGGTTGTTCGGCGCGATGCGCAAACGCGGCGCCACTGTCTTCGAGGTCGATCCGTTGGCGAATGCGCGGTTCCTCGCCGAGGTCACCGAGAAGGTGGGCAATTCGGTGTTTGCGCTGGGTCAGTGCGCCACGGCAAACAGCTACTACTTCAACCAGCACGGTGAGGCCACCCTGTTGCGGCCGTCGTCGACCATTACCGCGCATCGGCGAGCAGTGAGTTTCCCCGTCGACGACTACATCTACGCCTGAGCATCGAGAGGAATCTTCAGCATGAGGCGCTACCCCAAGATCGGACTCGATGGCGCGCTCGTCGCCATCACCGGTGCCGGACGTGGCATCGGTCGGGCCATTGCGCTGCATCTGGCTTCCCGAGGGTGGGACGTCTACGCCGGCGTCCGCGATCCTGAGGCCGGACGGGCTCTTGCTGCCCAGTGCCATCGGATAGCCCCAGTCGAGCTGGACATCACGGTTGAGGCACACGTGGCCAGGCTCGACGAGCTGCTGCCCGAGCGGCTCGAGGCCGTTGTGAACAACGCGGGAATCGCGGTGGGCGGTCCAATCGAGACGGTGTCCCTTGATGACGTACGGCGACAGCTCAACGTCAACGTCGTGGGTCAGGTCGCCATCACACAAGCAACCATGCCAAGGCTCCGCCAGTCCCGAGGCAGGCTTGTCTTCATCTCCTCGTTGAACGGCCGCGTCTCCATTCCCATGTCGGCTATCTACAACACGTCCAAGTTCGCTCTTGAGGCGTTAGCGGACAGCCTGCGGGTCGAGCTGCGGCCCTGGGGCGTGCGGGTGATCCTTGTCGAGCCAGGCTGCATCGACACCGACCCGTGGCGGGAGATGATGTCCCTCCTCGACGGGGTAGCAGCCGACATGTCCCCCGAAGAGCGTGAGTTGTACGCACCGCACCTGGCCGGTCAGCGAGCAGTCCTGGCGAAGTTGCAGGCACAGACGCGCCCGCCCGAGATCGTCGCGGCGGCGGTCGAACGGGCGCTGACTCGGCGCCACCCGCGCAGCCGCATGGTCGTCGGGAACGACGCACGAGGCCTGGTGGCTATGAAGACCGTCCTGCCCACACCGCTCATGGACGCCTTCTGGGCACGAAGCCTCCGGCTCCCGGCTCCTCCACGCAACGGTCACGGCGCACCGGCCGC
>Ga0081455_10002037_pt1 | contig 24164 bp, 25 predicted proteins | sample TabmetS3T2R1_FD_70207 | JGI IMG/M metagenome (GOLD analysis project Ga0081455, IMG submission 70207) | Tabebuia heterophylla rhizosphere microbial communities from the University of Puerto Rico - S3T2R1 | ecosystem: Host-associated > Plants > Roots > Rhizosphere ...
CTTGGGTTCAGAAGTCCGCATTTCGGACTCGCCGCTATGATGATGCGGACTTCTGAACCGCCACACTAGCGAGAACCCCGTTCACACGGCAGTGACAACAACGATGATCTTCAAAATCATAGCCTTCCTCGCCGCCGCCATCCCGATTTTCCTCTTCGTACGCTCGGTCTTTTTTCGACGAACGACGCGGATCAATGAAGGTTTCAGGGAATTCAAGAAGCATGCCGACTTGGCAGTCTCGATATTTCTGTTCCTAGTCGTCTGCGTGGTCGTCTTTGCCGCTGGCAAGTTGGCCTGGACGTGGTGGTCGTCCTTCTGAACGCGAGGTGAATCGGTTGGTCAGACCAAACGATCAATGAGCGTCGCCGCGCAGGAACGCATCGACCGCGTCGGCAGTGGCTTCGGGAAATTCCTCGTGCACGCCGAGCTTGCCGCGGGGCAACCGAACGCTGCGGCCGCCGGGCAGCCCCGCCAGCGCCTTCATCTCCGCACGCGACCTCGGCGGGCGTGTCGGCGCCGTAGACCACGAGGATCGACGCCGCCGCGCGGACGTGAATCTGCTTTCCCTACTATGTGGAACCCCTAGCAGGTCGTGTCTTCGTTCAATCTTGACAGTTTTCGCGCAGCCTCTTTGATCCGCGCTACCGATCGCTTCAGCAGGCTTACGCTTTCGGGCGAATTCACGACTGCCCGAACAACGCGATAGCGCCGGTCAACGCATTCTACTACGCCGGCCTTTGATAAGCGTCTGAGCCGCCGCAGAATGGTCACCCGCGGGATTCCTGTGGTCCTGGACAGCATGGAAGCGGTCACGGGCTTCCCGGCGAGGTCGGCGAGATAAACGCTACCCAGGACGCTTGTCAGCTCGTGTGCCTCTTGCGTTCCAACGCCGGAAAGATAGTGCCCGGATGTATCCCGCCGTAGCTCAGCGATGAGCCGAAGGACGATTCGTCGCTCGGGTGCATGCAGTATCGGCATGACGGTATTCATCCACCTGTCGTGAAACCCGAGATACCCCTTTCGCGCCGCTATCGGGGAAATAGCGGCGTTCGATGCGCCTGATCAAGCGCGCTCAATTCATGAGGACAGGTCCTGATCGGAAACCGCCTCCTCAGAAAGAGGGCTGGCCATTCCGGCGCGGCGCCGGCACGCGCGCGGCTTACCTCACGCCCAATGCCCTCCGCGGCACTCGGCAAGTTCAATTGTATAGCCGTCAGGGTCGTGTGCCCGCATCGAACGTCAGGACGGGTCCTCGTGCGGCAGCTCGACAAAAGCTATTTCGAGCGGCTGTGCCGGCCGGTCGACCTGCCCGGCCTCAATCGAAGGTTCGACGCTCTTCTTGATTCTGCAACCGGCAGCGGGCCTACGCCTGCAAGGTCTGTTCCGGGGTTATTCCCTTCGATTTGGCGTCGGCGGCGAATCCGCTATCCCACATGCGGGACATCTGCTCGTCCGGCGTTTTGCGCCATGACCGGACACTGATCCAATCTGCTCGATCACTTCGTCAGCGCGGGTGAGCAGTGTCGGCGGCACGTCGAGGCCGAGTGCCTTGGATAGGTGTTCCAGGCCGAGGATGTTTGACGCCCCCTGCGCCGGGTTTTGTCCCACCGTGCCTGCCGATCAAAGCGCAGTTGGACGATGGTCCTGGCGAAGGTCGAGACTATAGCGGCGTCGTCATTCCCCCCGACCTTCGCCTTGCTACTGCGGCAATGGGAGTCAAATGATGAATACGAGCAGTTCAATCATGGCGATTGCGACCACCAGGGCTGCAAGTGCTACCGGATCGTAATCGAGCCAATGACGCCTTTGGATATACATCGATGCATCACCTTATTCGTCAGGGGCAGTTCTCTCGGATCGTAGATCGCTGCGGATTTGTCCTATTTCTTCATTTCGAGCTGCTCGACGAGCGCAGCGATATGCGGGGGGAGTGGAGTGGCGAGAGCGTCGTACCGGGCCTTGAGGCTATCGCCGATTGCCAACAGCCAAACGCCGCGATCGCGAACAGAAACCGCTGACCGCCGTTGACGGGAAGAAAAGACGGTCGGGCGATAGCGAAGCGGATGATCAACTCTGTAGCGGCGGATCCAGTCGTCGACGCGGTCGGCGGCCTGATTAGTAGCGTCGACACAGCGCTTTATCGAAGGGGCAGGCGCCTGGGTGGCAATCGCCATGGGGAACGCTTCCTTTGAGCTATGCTTCTCGCGCCGCAGCAATCCTGACCGCGGCACGGGCCTAGTCTCCTGTTCCCCGCGACCAGCCAACGCATAGTTCTGAGTCGGGTTCCCGACTCTCTGAATATTTTGACAGCGAGTTGTGCCAAAGCCTCGACGCAGGCGCTTGAGTGGGCAGCTATCAATCCGACCGACCCGGTTCCCCGGAGGAGGTCGAGAAAAATCCGTCTTGGCCCTGCGCGGAGGCCCATCGCCCGGGGCCGCGAGCCTGCTTGTCCCCGACTCCGGACATTGTGGGCGCACTGTTCATCCGACGCGAAGTGCCAACAAGCGACATCGCCTCTCATCCCAGGGCAATCGGATATAGCGCGGATGATGCCTCTCGCGCGCTCGTGCCGCATTTGCCCTCTCCCCTTGCGGGAGAGGGCATCTCGGTGGTTCAGCGAAGATGAATGGGTGAGGGGGTCGCTTGGGAAGAGGCTTTGTGAAGAAACCCCCTCACCCAACGGTGGACGTTGCACCACTGAGTCGCCCTCTCCCGCAAGGGGAGAGGGCAAATCCGGCACCGCCGAGCAGGCGGCACCATTCGCATATGCGATCGCCCTGCCTCGCATGCCGCGGTCAATCAAGTTGCTCCGCCAGATGGCGGAGCAATCGCAACACGGCCGGGGCTCGAGGGTCCTCCACACGTTGTAGTAGCGCCGCGCACACGACTGCCGGACTTGGTGCAAGTGCTCCGCCCCGAAGGCGACCAAATGGTCAGTGCACCTATGGGTGCGAAATGTGCAAGATTTCGATGCGATGGTTCGCTATCGGCTCCTGATTGCTCTCGCCTGTCCCGCCGCCGCACCACCGGCGCCGATTGTCGACTGCGCAGGTGCAGAAAAAGAACATCGAAAAACGTTCCGACATGAAGCAGCTTCGAGCAGTTACATCCAGCAGGGAGAGCCGAAATGAAAAGGCGCGCTTTTCTCAAGCAAGCTGTCGCCGGCACGGCCGCGACCGCACTCGCGGGCCCGGCGATCGCTCAGACCGGTACGCCGGTTCGTTGGCGGCTGGCAACGAGCTGGCCGAAAAGCCTCGACACTGTCCACGGCACCATCGAGGCCATGTCCCAGCGTGTCGGCCAACTCACCGACAAGAAGTTCGATATCCAGGTCTTTGCCGGCGGCGAGATCGTGCCGCCTTTGCAAGTTTGGGACGCCACACAGACCGGTACGGTCGAGTGCGGTCATACGCTGACCGCGTTCTATATCGGCAAGAACCCGGCACTTGCATTCGATTCCGGCGTGGCGTTCGGGCTCAACACCCGCCAGCAGCAGGCTTGGATGTATTCCGGCGGCGGGCTGGAGCTCATGCGCGGCATCATGAAGAAGGACGGCATCCTGCCGATCCCCTGCGGCAATGTGGGCGTGCAGATGGGCGGCTTCTACCGCAAGGAGATCAACTCGGTCGACGACCTCAAGGGGCTCAAGTTTCGGATCGGCGGGCTCGGTGGCATGATCCTGTCGAAGCTCGGCGTGGTACCGCAGCAAATCCCCACGGCCGACATCTACCCCTCGCTCGAACGCGGAACGATCGACGCGGCCGAGTGGATCGGTCCTTATGACGATGAGAAGCTCGGGCTCCATAAGGTCGCGAAATACTATTACTATCCGGGCTGGTGGGAAGGCAGTGCGCAGGTCACGCTGCTCGTCAATCTCAGGCATTGGGAAGCGCTGCCTGCAATCTACCGGGCGGCGCTCGAGACGGCGTGCGCAGAGGCGACCATCCTGATGATGGCCAAGTACGACGCCAAGAACCCCGAGGCGTTGCGGCGGCTCGTGGCCGCCGGCGTGCAACTGCGGCAATTTCCGCGTCCGGTGATGGACGCCTGCTACAAGGCCGCGTTCGAGACCTATGAGGAGTTGGCTGCCAAGAGTGCGGACTTCAAGACGGTCTACGAATCCTGGCAAAGGTTCCTGGGCGAATCCAATCTGTGGTTCCGGGTTGCCGAGAACACGCTCGACAATTACCGATACTCGATCAGTGCACAGCCCCGCTAGCAGCCAGACGCACCGCCGAGGGGCGCAAGGTCCGATCCTCGGCGGGACTTCATCGTCATGACCATTATTGTGTCGTATCCAGCGCCTCGACGATGCGGATGTCGCGCACCGCGCCGTCGCCGAGGGCGCTCAGCGCCTCCTGGTAGGCGGCGCTTGCATAGGCAGCCGTGGCGTTCTCGACGCTCGGGAATTCCGAGATGACGATGCGCTCTTTCTGCCCGGCCTCGTAGGCGGCGGCCGCCGTGCCGCGCGCGAGATAGCGCCCGCCGAACGGCGCGATCGCCGGCGGCGCAAGCTTCGCATAAGCGGCAAGCTTTTGCGGATCGGAGATCGCCCGATAGACGGTGACCCAGTAGGCTTTCGGCATCGTCGGCTCCGTTTGGGTATCGCTGATCGATCGGAGTATCAGCCAATTCGCCCGCGTCACTCAACTGTGCGGGTTTGCGCTTGTCACCCGATAACGATTGGGAAGCGGACATCCCGGTTCGGGAGGTCCGCGACGGCGGCTCAGCGCGCCGACGAGCCCGGTTCAGGGCGAGTATCCGGCGCGCGCAGGAACGCATCGACCGCGTCGGCGGTGGCGTCGGCAAACTCTTCGTGCACGGCGAGCTTGCCGCGGGGGAGCCGGACGCCGCGGATGCCGGGCAGCGCGGCGAGCGCCTCCATCTCCGCGCGCGACCGCGGCGGCGTCTCGGCGCCGTAGACCACCAGAATCGGCGCCGCCGCCTGCCGCGCGAGCGCGAGAAATTCGTCGCGGCTCGCAAGCGGATCGAGCCGCCCGGTGACGAAGCGCACCGACGCGAAGCGCGCGCCGGGCGCGCGCGTGACCGCGAGCTTCTCGGAGAGCCGCGCCTCGTTCAGGAACGCGAGATCGCTGTAGACGTGCCCGGCGCCCATGCGGCGCACGACGAAGGGGTTGACGTTGAGCCGATAGACCGCCGCCCCGAGGCCGGGCAGATCGACCAGCCGGCACAGCCGCTCGAACCACGGGCGCTGCCCGCCCATCACGGTCGGCAACGGCCCGCGCCAGGTCGGCGCCAGCAGCACCAACTTCGCCTGCGGCGCGTTGCCGGTGTGCTTGAGCACGTAGCCCGCGGCGTGACCGGCGGCGACGATGGCGTACGGCCGTGGAATGACCTCGCCCAGGAGGAAAGACAGGAAGGCGGAATAGGCTTCCGGCCTCCAATCGACTTGCGGGCGCGCGGCGTCGCCGAATCCCGGCCAGTCCACCGACAGGGTCGCGTAGCGCTGCGCCAGACGCTCCTGCAGCGGGCGCATCTCGTGCCGCGTCGAGATCGAGCTCAGCGCCGGCAGCAGCAGCACCTGCGGCCCGGTTCCGCTCGCGTTGGTGCCGAGGCGAATGGTCTCGCCGCGCCAGGTCCAATCCAGCATCGATGTGACCCTCTATCCAGTCGCCCTCTTAGCGCACGTCCCGTTCGTTCGGAATCGGGACGGCAGCCATCGATTCTCGCGTGGCGTATGTTCCTTTCGGCGAGCCGCCGCTCCCTTCGCCGGAAGATACGCCAGCGACAGCGCACGGGCTGTCCTGCGCCTTTTGCCGGTCGCGCGCGGCTTGCAGATATTCTGCCGCCACCCGCAAAAGGGCGGGGTCGTCGCGGCACAATCCGATCGCGCAGTTGCACTGAGTGCAGAGAAGGCCGCGGACTTGGCCAGTCAAGTGGCAATGATCGACGCAAAGCGTCACGCCGGTTCGCTTGCAGATCGCGCAGGCGCCGCCCTGCCGCTCGAACATCGCCTCGTAGTCCGCCAGCGAAATCCCATAGACTTTTTTGAGCGCATTCTCGCGCTGCCACAGCCGCTTCTGCACTTGGCGTTTGTCGCGCAATTCGGGGGTGGTCTGCCATTTGCGGCGCGCGCGCGCGTTAAGCTCCTCCCTATGACTATCCCGATAGCGGCGCGCGGCCGCCCTGATCTCCTCCCTGTGACTCTCGCGGTAGCGGCGCTGGGCCTCACGACTCCTTTTCCGTCGTTCCAGATCCTTATCGTCTTGTCCGGTCGACCAGTCGGGGAACGAAAACACTTAACAGCAGTCCTGGACATGCAGGCAGCAGCAATCGTTCGGCCGCCCAGGGGAGATGCAAAGCCATGCCGCGTCGCGGCGCCGGGGCGGCGCCGCGCGAAAACGCAAACGCATCTTGTGATCCTGAGGGGCGAGGAGCCGCGCAACGATCCCCTCGGGCTCGCGCGCAGAACAAATTCATGCCGGAGCCGCGGGAAGCACCCGCGCCTGCATGAAGGAGACCCACTTTTGGTTAGTGCCCGAATCATAGGTGACTTACGTAACGTCGTCAACCACAAAAAGCGCGTGAAAAGATTCGTGCGCGCCAGCATGCGGTGGAATGGCCCTAACCTCTTGTTTATTTTGAAATATCGCCTCGCACGAGGACTCGGAGATGGCGGGCGGCCACGCACCGGCTCGGGCGCGAAAAGCTCGGGCCAACCTCGATTCTGTCAAAAATAGCTCATGTATATCAATGCTATAGCTGTATAGCTGCGTCATGTAGTGGGCAAATACAGCACGTACGAATTGAATGCCGGCAGCGGCGGCCCCGGTGGTCTATCCTTGGAGCGGGCGCAGAGAGCGGCTGATGCGGGTCACGATCCCGTCCCAGGCCCGCGCCACCTCCTGCGGATAGACAAGGTCGATGAAATGGATGGTGCCGCCGTTGCCGCTCGCGAAGTTGCAGCGGCTGTAGAGCACTGTGCCCTGGAGATAGCGAAAAAGGACCGCGTCACACGCTCGTAGTCGAGCGCAGAGCTCGGCATGCGCAAATTCTTTCTGAGATAGCTCGCCGGGGTGTCGCGCCGGACTCCTGCTCCCGTAGGCAGTCCGCCATGAACTGGCGATATAGCTCAGATGACAGCATCCCCGCGCTCCTGTTGGGCCGGGGTCCGTTTAGACAACCTACATTCTGCTCCAGGGTTCCCTCGAGGCTTGTAGCCCGCCCTTTCATTGCGCTGTTACTTGGGCTCGCGGAGAGTGGCCGGCGCCTCATTACAAAGAATGCCAACGTCCCGCTCGCCCGCACCCGCAAGCTCGACCAATCCTTTCGCAATCGCAATCTTCAACGCGCTTGAACTTCCACGACCACCCCCTCGTGCGGGCGCAGCTTGAGGCTGCCCTCCGTGCGCTCGTCCTCGCGGTCTCCGGCGGAGGATAGGAGCAGTCGCCCGGCCAATTCACCTGAGGCAAGCCTTACGGCTTTCGCCTCGCCATCAAAATTGAGCGCCACCAGGATGCGCTCGCGGCCGAGCTCGCGCGTGAAGACCAGGAGATTCCGGTCGGCAAGCACGCTCCCATAGCCACCCAGCGACAGCGCCGTCCGCTTGCGCCGCAACTCGATCAAGCGACGATGGAGTTGGTACATCGATCCCTTGTCGCGGCGCTGAGCGTCGACGTTGCTGGCGGCGGACGTGCCGTCGAGGGGCAGCCACGGCTCGGTCGTCGAGAAGCCAGCATGGCGCGTGGCATCCCATCGCATGGGAGTGCGACACCCGTCTCTTCCAAGTCGGGGCCCGGCAGCGTTATTCCCCAAGGGGTCACGTATCCGGTCAGGCGCGATTGTCACCTCGTCCATGGCGATCTCGTCGCCGTAGTAGACCGTTGGCGTGCCTCGCAAGGTCAGCAGCAGCATCGCTGCAATCCTCGCCTGATCCGATCCGACACGGCTTGCGATGCGCGGCCGGTCGTGGTTGCCAAGCACCCAGTTGGGCCATCCACCCGCGGGCAGCGCCGCTTCGTATTCGCCAATCAATCGGGCGATCGAAGCGGCGTGCCAGTTGGCGCTGAGCAAGCTGAAATTGAATGGAAGATGCACGCCGGCGAGATCGCGCCCGTAATACGCAACCAGCCGTTCGAACGGCAGATAGACTTCGCCGATGAGCACACGATCGGGGAACTCGTCGGCAACGCGTCGCATCTCCGCAACAACATCGTGCACCTCCGGGCGATCGACTGTGTAAAGCGGAACCAGCCGATGGTGGGGCGGCTCGCCCGAACGGAAGGCCGGATTCGGCGGATTGTCGCGAAATCGGTCGTCCTTGATCAGGTGCCAGATCACATCGACGCGAAATCCATCGACGCCGCGTCGAAACCAGAAACGCATCACGTCGTAGATGGCAGACCGTACCGCCGGGTTGCGCCAGTTGAGGTCCGGCTGGGCGGCGTGAAAGGCGTGATAGTAGTACTGTCCGCTGGCGCGGTCGTACTCCCAGGCGCTTCCTCCGAACTCCGACAGCCAGTTGTTGGGCGCCCCCCCATTTTCGGACGGATCCCTCCAGATGTACCAGTCGCGTCTGGGGCTCGTTCGCGACGCGCGGCTTTCCCTGAACCAGGGATGTTGATCGGAGCTGTGATTCGGGACCAGATCGAGAATGACTCTCAGGCCTCGCGCGTGGGCAGCCTGCAGCAATGCATCGAAGTCGTTCAGGCTCCCGAACAGCGGGTCTACGGCTCTGTAGTCCGAAATGTCATAGCCGAAATCCACCATCGGCGAGGGAAAGATCGGAGAAAGCCAGATGGCATCGACTCCGAGCTCGACCAGATACGGCAGACGCTGCAGGATCCCACGCAGATCGCCGATGCCGTCGCCATTGCTGTCCTGGAACGACCGTGGATAGATCTGGTAGATGACGCCGGTCTGCCACCAAAGTGCGCGCTGCATGATGCTTTTCAGGTCCGAAGCGCGAGGGTGACGACAGCCGCGTCCGCGGGTTTTACCGGCGACCTCACCGTTTTTCCGGTCGGTCGATTTCGCTGCGCCGAAGCAGATAATCCAGCCCCCCGACGCGGTACCAGCGGTAGCCATAGCCCTCGATCACGAGCCGGTGCTTGCCGTTCTTGCCGGCGCGGCTGTGATCCTCCGCCAACAGATTGACCAGGAGTCTGCCGTGCTCGGCATCCTCTCCTTCCAGCCCGACGGAAAATTGGACCTCGTGCGGCTTGGCATCGAGGTTGTGAACGAACAGCACCCAATTGTTGCGCCAGTCATAACGCATGATCAGAACTGAAGGATCGCGGCTCGGGATCACCGCGAAGTCGCCCCAGCCCACCTCGGGCACTTCTTTGCGCATGCGGATAATGCGCTCGGTCCAATTCAACAGCGAGTCGGCGTGCCGGCGCTGGATCGCAGCGTTGATGTGCTCGAAGCCGTAGGGACCGCCGGAGATGACAGGGATATTCGGCTTGTCGCTCTTGGTGAAACCACCGTGCGGCTCGTTCGACCATTGCATCGGCGTCCGCGCACAGTTGCGCTCCGGCAGCTTCAAGTCGTCGCCCATGCCGAGCTCGTCGCCGTAGCGTAGAACCGGCGAGCCGGGCAGCGTGAACATCAAGCTGTAGGCGAGTTCGAGCCGGCGACGGTCGCCATCGAGCATCGGGGCGAGGCGGCGGCGAATGCCGCGATCGTAGAGCTGCATATCAGGATCCGGCGCGAACTCTGCAAACACCTTCTGCCGTTGCTGCTTGGTCAGGCGGCCGAGGTCGAGCTCGTCATGATTGCGCAGGAACAGGCCCCATTGCGCCGTGGCCGGCCGCGGCTTGGTCGCCTTCATTGCCTTGATCAAGGGGCGTGTATCGGCGGATGCGAGCGCGTAGAACAGATTCTGGTTCACTTGAAAGTTGAACATCATGTGCATACGGTCGCCATCCGCGCCGAAATATTCCATATCGGTCTCGGGCAGCACGTTGGCTTCCGCGAGCACGATGCAGTCGCCCTGCCGCCACTGCAGAAACTCGCGGAACTGACGAAGCATGTCGTACTGCTCCTCCGGCTTGCGGACCTTCGGTCCTTTGGTCGCGATGATGAATGGCACCGCGTCCATGCGGAAGCCGGAAACTCCAAGCTGAATCCAGAACCCCATGATCTTGAGGAGCTCGGCCTGCACCTCCGGATTCGAGGTGTTGAGATCGGGCTGGAAGTCGTAGAAGCGGTGGAAGTACCACGCCTTGGCGTCCTGGTCGTAGCTCCAGGTCGACTTCTGTACGCCTGGGAACACCATGCCCTGGTCGGCGCGCGGCGGCTTCTTCTTCGACCACACGTACCAATCGCGATACTTTGAATCAGGATCCTTGCATGCCTGCTTGAACCATGGGTGCTCGTTCGACGTATGGTTGACCACCAGATCGATGAGCACGCGAATACCGCGCTGCTTCGCGCCGTGAGTGAACTCGACGAAATCGCCGATCGTGCCGTAGCGCGGGTCGACGCCGTAATAATCGGACACGTCGTAGCCGTCGTCGCGATGTGGCGAGACCTGGAACGGCATCAGCCAGATAGCGGTCACGCCAAGGCCATGCAGGTAGTCCAGCCGGCGCACCAGTCCCTTGAAGTCGCCAACCCCATCGCCGTTGGAATCCATGAAGGTTCCAACAGATACACAGTAGATAATCGCGTTCTTGTACCAGAGGTCGTTGATCATCGGGGCTCGCCGGTAGGACCACCAATAGATCAAAACGCCTCAGCTGCGTTTTCGCTCCCAACTGCCGGCCCGGGAGATTCGCCCTTGGACTTGATGCGATTGCCGCCAACATCTCTTTCGGCCCTTGAGCTTCCCCCGCTTGCAGCGGTGCCACTCCTCGTCGGTCGCTGATGGGCCGATTAAACCGTCTATCTCATGCCCCGCCATCTTCCATGCTTTTGCGAGCCTCTGGTCCGCGCGACGACGTGTTGGGCGCCCGGCGCGTGCAGCAGGCAAGCGGGCCCCTTCCCCGCTCGACTGCGTTCCGAGGTCGGTGTTATCCCTTGACCGACTATGGTGTCGCCTTGCGCAGAAGATAAGTATCCATGATCCAGCCCTTCCTCCGCTTGGCCTCGCCGCGGAGCCGCTCGATGTCATCCATGCGTTCCGCGAGCTTGCCGGACACGAGGATCTCGTCCTCGGTCCCGACATAGGCCCCCCAGTAGATGTCGATCCCGGGATCGCGGACGTTCCTGAACGCGCAGTCCCCATCGAGCATCACGACGACATCGTCGATGCCGGCGGGCAGACCCTCGGAGAGCTTGCGCCCGGTGGTGACGTGCACCGACTTTCCGATCCTGTTCAGCGTGATCCGGTGTCTCGCGGCCAGCGCCTGCACGCTGCTGATGCCGGGGATCACTTCATACTCGAACGCGACGGCCCCTCGGGCGAGGACCTGATCGATGATCCGCAGCGTACTGTCGTAGAGCGAGGGATCACCCCAGACCAGGAAGGCCCCGCATTCGTCGTCGCCGAGCTCGTCGCGGATCAATCGCTCGTATACGGCGGCTCTCTCCCCGTGCCAGGCCTTCACCGCCGTCTCGTATGACGGGGAGGCTCGGTCGCGCTCGGGATCGCGCGCCTCGACCGTCCGGTACGACCTGTTCTTGACGTGGCGTTCGCAGATGTCCTTGCGCAGGCGAAGGAGGTCCTCCTTCTCGCGGCCCTTGTCCAGCACGAAGAACACGTCGACTTCGTTGAGCGCATTGATCGCCTGCACGGTGATGTAGTCGGGATTGCCGGCGCCAATGCCAATGATGAAGATTTTTCTCATCCGCAACGATCCTCTAACCGATCGACCGAGGGACTTTGGTCAAACCCCAGCCGCCGTCATCTACTCGCATACCTTTTCAGAGAAATCTCCAGCAAATCTCCAGATCGTTTCAGCATTGGCTACAAGCGCGCCGTCGTCTCAGCGGCTACGCATCCACAACCGGCCCTCTCGCGACTCGGAAGCGGTTTGATGGATTTTGCCATGCGCAAAGCCACGCGGTTCGTCTTCCTATTATTAACGGCGGTCACCTTGGGCCTGCTGGCGGCGATACCTCTCGTTGCCGCTTGGCGGATACCGGCTGGGCAGTGCGTAGCCCCCGTGTCGCTCAATCCGCTCGATCTGGGAGAGCAGGCGGCGATGCCCCTCGTCGCCGGGCAATGCGCAATCGCCGGGTCGCCGCTCAACCAGCCCGATTTGAAAGCTGACTGGCTCGATTGGTGAGGGAAAGCGAATGTTCGCCGAGCCGGCAGCAAAAGCGATCAGCACTGCCGATCAGGTGAGAGCGCAAGTGAGACGCCTGATCACTTTATTGTCATGGCGGGGGGCTGCGGCGTTTCGAAGGCCGGCAACGTAACTGTCGGAAGCCACGGATACCGAGACTTGCCGGCTATCGCCTGAGACAGGCAACACAAGGGGAGAACAGGATGAGTCGAATTGCGTCATGGGCGACAGCCGCTCTCGTCGTGCTCAACACCGACATGGCAGCGCCTGTTTCCGCACAGGCGGAGCCGGCGGCGATGGCCCTCGACGGAACGCTGAGGAAAATCAAGGAAACCGGTGCGGTCACGCTTGCGTACCGCGAATTCTCGGTTCCTTTTTCCTACTACGACGACAAGCAGCAGCCTGTCGGCTACGCCATGGACCTCTGTTACAGGATTGCCGAGGCCGTGAAGAAGGAGCTGAGGCTGGACAAGCTCGAGGTGAAGCTCAATCCGGTGACATCGGCCACGCGCATCCCGTTGATCACCAACGGAACGGTCGATCTCGAGTGCGGCTCCACCACCAACACTCTGGAGCGGCAGAAGCAGGTGGCGTTCACGATCACGCATTTCGTCACTGCCAATCGGTTCCTGTCCAAGAAAGCCACCAATCTGAAGACGGTCGATGATCTCAAGGGGAAGACCGTGGTGTCGACCGCGGGCTCGACCAACATCAAGCAGACCATCGAGATCAACGCGCAGCGGAATCTCGGAATGAATATCCTGAGCGCCAAGGATCATCCGGAGGCGTTCCTGATGGTCGAGACCGATCGGGCGGCAGCCTTCGTGATGGACGACATCCTCCTTTACAGCATGGTGGCGAGTGCCAAGACGCCGGCTACCTACCAGATCTCGGCGGACCCGCTTTCGGTCGAACCCTACGCCATCATGCTGCGGCGCGACGATGCGGCCTTCAAGAAGGTCGTCGACGGTGCGATGATCGGCATATACAAAAGCGGCGAGATCAACGCGATCTACGACAAGTGGTTCATGAAGCCGATCCCGCCAAAGAACATCAACTTGAACGTGCCGATGGGCGCTGCGTTCAAGAAGGTCGTCGGCAATCCCACGGACAGCGGCGATCCGGCGGCGTATTGACCTTGCCTAAGCTTGGTCATCGGAAACTAGCCTTAAGCAGGCGCGGCGAGGCGTTCCCGTGACATGTCCTTGCCTTCCGTATCGAGCAGCAATCGCGGCGGCGTCGCCGCCGATTGCACTGTTCGGAATACGCGCACGATCCTGTCCGCGCCGCTCGCCATATCGGGGCGGTGAGCGACGCTGATCCGGGTCATCCGCAGCTGGCGCAGGCTCACGTTGATCAGCCGCTCGTTCTCGACATCAAGGTGGGCGGTACCCTCGTCGAGGAAGAGAATGCGGGGCTCTCGATACAGCGCGCGCGCAAGGAGCACCCGTTGCTTCTGGCCCGCCGAGAGCGAGCTGCCCATGTCGCCGACGAGGCTGTTGTAGGTCATGGGCATGGCCATGATCTCGTCGTGGATGCCGGCAAGCCGGGCGCACTGGAACAGCTTGTCCTGGTTATAGTCCGGATCGAAGAAGCAGATGTTGTCGGCAATCGACCCGGACAGGAGCTGGTCGTCCTGCATCACGGCAGCAACTTGCTCGCGGAACGCCCGTGCGCCGACCGTTGAAAGAGGCACGCCGTCGACCAGGACTTCGCCGCTCGTCGGCTCGAGCAGACCCACCATCACCTTGACCAGCGTGGTTTTGCCGCCACCGGAGGGACCCATGATCGTAATGAATTCTCCTGGCTCGATGGTGAGATTGATATCTTCCAGCACGAAGGGCTCCGCTTCGGCATAGCGGAAGAATACGTTACGCAACTCGATGCGTCCCAGAATAGGCCGTGTATAGGACAGGGGCTGGTCGTGTCCCCGCTCACATGGCGTCAGCGCAATGTCGGAGAGTCGTTCGAGATGAAGGCCCAATATGCGGAAGTCGAGCGCCTTCTCCACGAGCGCGACCGACTTGTCGATGAAGTGCTGCCTGTAAGCCATGAACGCGAAAACCATCCCGACGGTCAGATGGTTGGCAAGCACCAGTCTTGCCGCGAGATAGATGGTGACGATCGTTTCCAGGCCGAAGATCAGATCGTTGATGGTGCTGAAGGAAATCTTGGCTCGCCCCAGCCGGACGTTCGCGCTTGCGACTTCGGCGTAGCGGTTCAGCCACTGGCCTTCCCGCTCGGTCTCGCGATTGAAGAGCTTGAGGCTCTGGACCGCCCGGACGCTTTCGATGAAATTTGAGTTCTCTTGCGCAGAGGCCTGGATCGTCGCTTCGGTACGCAGCCACAGCACCCGGTAGAGGGCCAGACGCAGCGTCGCGTACAGCACCAGCGCGCCGATGACGATGAAGGCGAGCATCGGACTATAGATGAAGATCATCGCGAGCGTGAGAACAGCCATGATGCCGTCGATCACCGCCGCGATCAGGCCCTCCGCCAGGAGATTACGGATCGGTTGGAGTGAGGAGAACCGCGAGAGAATGTCTCCGATGTGCCGTTTCTCGAAGAACGCCGCCGGCAAGCGGATGAGATGGTGAAAAAGCCGGGCCCCCAAGTGAAAGTGCAGAACGTTCTGTACGATCAGCAGCACCAGAGATCGCAGGGCAGTAGACGCAACACGCACCAGCATCAGGAGGCCGAAGCCGAGCGCCAGGACGAGCAGCAGATCGACATCGCCGCGTGCGATGACCTCGTCGATGGTGATCTGCATGTAGAAGGGCGCGGCCAGGACCACGATCTGCAGCACGACGGAGAGCAGGAAGATCTGGAGCAGCGCATGCCCGCTTCCGCTCAACTGCGACCAGAACACGGACAATGGAAGCCGCGCGCGTTCGTCGCGCGGCACAAATCCTTCCGCCGGCGAAAGCTCCAGAGCGACGCCCGTCAGGTGCTTGGAAGCCTCCGCGACCGTGAGCGACTTCGCACCCGAGCCGGGATCGTGGATCGTGATCCCCTTCCTGCTCACGGACTTGAGCACCACGAAATGGCTCATGTCCCAGTGCAGGATTGCCGGCAAGCGGAGCTGGCGCAGGTGTCCGATCTCGAACCGAAGCGGTCGGCCCGCCAGACCCATGTGAATGGCGACCTGGATCAGCGACCGCAGAGTCACCCCATTCAGCGATACAGGATACCTTCTCCGAAGGGTGTTGAGGTCGACGCGGTGACCGTGAAACGCGGCCACCATCGCAAGGCAGGCGAGCCCGCACTCGGCCGCTTCGGACTGTCGGACGAGGGGTAAGTGCCCGCGATTGCTGAAGCGCAACATGATCGCGGCTCACATTCGAACGGATAGAAGAGGGCTGATCACCCAGCTCATGAGCGAGCGCCGCTCCAGGATGATGTCGGCCTTCAACAGCATATCGGGCTGCAGCACGACCTTCTTGCCGTACGCGTCGATGTCGGGTCGTTCCAAGGCGGTGGTCACGCGGTAAGCGGGCTCGTTCAGCCTGATCGGACCGCCGGCGTCGGCGCTGGTCAGAAGGGTCTGCGATACCTTCACGACCTCACCGCGGTAAGTGCCGAAATGCTGATACGGGAACGCGTCGTAGAGAATGCGCACCGCCTGTCCCGTTTTGACGAAGCCGATCGCTCGCGCGGGCACGAACAGCTCCGCACGAAGCACCGCCTCGGTGGGGATGACCTCGAGCTGGAGGCGCTGCGGATCCGCGCTCTGGCCAGCGGTGGCCTGCAGGGTCGATACACGCCCCGCGATCGGCGCCCGTATGACATAGGCGCCGCGACCCTTGATTTCGGCGATGCGCTGCTCGGCGGCGGAGAGGTCGTTGCGGATGCTTTGGATCTTTTGAGCCATCACCGTGGGCAGCTGGGTCAGCGCAAAGCTCGCTTCGGTGAGCTGGTTCTGCTTGGCCGCCACCTGCTGGTTCAACCCGCTGAGCACCTGCTGCTGCTCCATGCTCGCAAGCTGGCGTCGCCGGAAATCGACAGCGGTCATGTATCCCTTCGCGCTCAGCTGCTCCGCTGCCTGCAGCTCAGTGGTCAGGAGCTTGAGGCGATCCTCCTGCAGAACGATCTGGGATTGTAGCTGGGCAATCTCGGATTCGAGCCCGCGCGCGACCAGCGAGAGCCGTTCGCGCTCCGAGCCGGCGCGCTGCTCCTCTGCCTCGATGTTCTTGCCCAGCAGGTCCTTCTGCGCCGAGAGCGTGTCGAGCAGCGCAGCATTCACGTCGGAGCCGTCGGAGGCGATCTGGTCGGTGTCGATGGTGAGCAGGGGCTGGCCCTCCGTCACGGTGTCGCCCTCGTCAACGTGAACCTCGCGTATTGCGCCACGCCGCGGCACGAACACTTTGGCTGTTCCCTTGGTCGGTGTGAGATAGCCAACCGCGGTTTCCTTGCGCGCGTATTGCGCGATGAACAGGAAAGCAATGAGTCCGGCCGTCACGACCGCAAGGAACCAGGTCGCGATCTTGGTCGAAACCTGCTGGAGCGAGGCCACATCGCCCCATTGCTGGCGATGCTGATGAAAGTCGACGGCCTCCTGGCGGAACAAGGCCCGAGTGCGCGTCATGGCTTCTCCTTCCGAAGCGAGTTGTTATGGCAAGCGACTTATTCTTCGTGCGACTTAGTCGTCATAGCTGCGGGACAACACGGCCTATAACCGTGCACCTATCGCACCCGCCGCCTTGATAGCCTCTTTGGAGGAGCTTGCGCCCCGTCCGGAGACCGGACGGGTACGCAAGCGGTGATCTGTGCGGTTGGCGCTTTATTGAGTCTGGCCAGTGATGACACTCGCCGCACCGCCCAGAGCCTGGACCAGCGCTCCGACGCTGACGTTATTATGGTTTGCGATGTCCTGGACAGTCACGTCAATGTCGGCCCCTCTCAACACGTCGACATTGGTCGGACCGACGGCAACATTGACGAGACCTCCGGCGGCAACAGGACTGCCGATGGCCTGTCCTCCGGTGACCGCGTCGAGTTCCGCACCGGACAGCTCCTCAGGTAACTCACTCATACTGTTTCTCATAACGTTACTCATACCTTTCTCCTTGTTTGGTTGCTTGCCGCGTTCTGCCACGAGCGTCTCTCTGGCAGTTACCGGCGCTCGTGCAACGCGTCCCAACCACAATTCGTTCGCGTTAAATTTTGAAATTTATGCGGGAACGTCATCAGCCTCACAAAAACGTTTCGCAAACCCAGCGGGTTAAAAGAAATATTCGGATGGGTCGCCGTTCGGTACCGTTGCGGCTGCAACAGCTAAATTCCGTACCGTTGCAGCTGCAACAGCTAAATTCCGTACCGTTGCGGCTGCAACAGCTAAATTCCGTCGAAAGAGCGCGTCGCGGAAGAAGAAGCCCGGACGGAGGGGAATGGCGCCGCGGCTTCGAGTGCATTTGGCCTTTCGCACCGCTCGCGCCTGGGTCACGAAGGCGTCGACCTGCGCCACTTTCTCGGCGGCAAGCTTGCGCCACCGCTCGGTCGGCGGGCGCCCTTCGACGCCGCCGAGAAGCACCTTGATCTCGATGCGCAAGACAAATCTCGCCGCCGCGGGCATGCTCGCGCTTTCGGCCGCGCTGCTGCCGAGCCTGGGCGCGGCGCAATCCGCGATGATCGACGGTCAGGTCACCAAGATCGACGAATCCGCCGGCAAGATCACCTTGAAGCACGGGCCGATCAAGAAACTCGACATGGACGAAGGCATGACCATGGTGTTCCGCGTCCAGGATCCGGCCATGCTCAAGCAGGTGAAGGTCGGCGACAAGGTCAAGTTCGACGCCGAGCGGGTGAGAGGCCAGATCACGGTTACGCGAATTCAGAAAAATAATTGACTGACGACATGACGCTTTGATCGATCGGCTTTGACCATTGTGCTGCGGGGGCGCTGACACGGTGGTCTCGACCCCGTTTATGAAGCAGATCACAAGGCGCCACACTAAGTCGATCAGTTGCGAGTGTCCTTCGACTCCGGAGTTCGCAAACGAGCGTGCCACACACAATGATGCAAACTTCGGAATCGGGACACTAGCCCCAGGGCCGCGGCCACCGCTGCCCCCGCCCGCTCACCCCTCGCACTTACGATAGCCCATCTTCCATAGCTCGGGAGCGAGCAGGACCAAAAACCCCTCGTAGGGCAGGAGCGCAATGCCGCCCTTGGAGTCGATCCAGGCCCGGATGTCCTCGGGATAGCTGTCGAACATCCATTTCGTGGCTCTATCGTCGGGCTCCCATTCAACCGGGGTCTGGCCGGGCGCCGATACGCGATTGCGCGCCTGATGAAACGACAACGAGCCATTGCGATCGAAGCAAAGACGCTCGCGCGGGACTCGGGAAACTACCAGCGTACAGGCCGAGCTGCACGATCCGCGAATCTCAACTTCATCGCCCAGTTGGGCTGCGAGTTTCCATTCCTGGTCAGCGGCAAACAATGACCCGCCAGGTCCGTTCCGAACAATCCTCTTGATGGGTTTGGGAGGCTGCACCCCGTCGGGTCTCAGCAGGAGATCCCGGACTTGCGCCGCGGCTGGGCCGGCCAGCGCCAGAAGGAGAGTGGCAGCTAACAGCGGCAAGCGCGTCAGATCGAAAAATGAGATCAAGCAGGCTCTCCTGCTTCGGACAGCATGAACGACACCTCGCCGACACACATTAGCATCTGGGCATTGCGGCCGAAGACGGGCGGCGGCACGCCGATGCATTTCTTCGCCAGGTGTGATGGAACGGCAACAACAGCTCTGCGAGCTGAGCGTCCCGCAAGAGCGCGCTCGCCGACTGCTTGCCCATCACGTGCTCGGCGGCGGCCGTGTCCTTCCGCAGCTCGATGGACTCCTTGCAGCTGATCGCGAACAGATCGATCGGCTTTGACCATTCTGCTGCGGGGCCGCTGACACGGTGGTCTCGACCCCGTTTATGAAGCAGATCACACAATCGACGATTTGGTGACGGCGGTCACATCCGCCGCAATTGTCCCTCGGCTAGTTGGCGCCGCGCCTAAAACAAGATTTAGGGAGGGACTTTCCATGTTACGCGCGCTTCTCGCACTGGCGGTGGCCGGCTTGCTCCTCGTCGGTGGTCCGGTTCTAGACTTCGATGTGGCCCGGGCCCAGGACGGGCACGGGCAGGTCCTGCCTCCGCCAAAGAATCCGTTCTGCAAGGACTGCTGGGATCAGTTCGACCGCTACACGCAGGCGTGGAACGAGCTCAACGCGCTGCAACAAAAGCAGCAAGCCGCCAACGCGAAATACCAGGCGCTCAAAGCCAAATTCGGCGGCCTCGGGGCCTGGACTCAGGAACAAAAGGGCGAAGCCGTCCAGATTTGGGAGGAGCAGGAATCGCTGGACAAAGACGTCGCCGTGCAAAAGGCCGCGCTCGAACGGGCCTGGGGGGAGCTGCAGCGCTGCAACGCGCGCAAATGCTTCGAGGATCGCTCCCTGACCCCGGTGCCGCCGGCATGGTTCGAGGCCAACGAAGCATGTGCCGCCTGCCGACCGCTCGCAACTCAGGCTGGGTATCTCAAACTCTACGTGAAGAGCCTGCAGACCACCTTCGCGGACGTCGAAAGGGCAGCGGCGAAAGCATTCGACCGGCAAATTGAGGCTCAGGTCACGGCGAACGAGGCAAAGCAGGCTTCTCAAAAGGACGTCGGCGACGTGAAGAAGTTCAAAGAGGCCGAAGGCGCGAAAGAGGACGCCAAGGAGTTGCAGGAGCAGTTCAGGAAGCTCAAAGGCCAAGCCGACGCGCTGGAACAGGCATTGGCGGGCGCGTCAGCGTTGCTCAAGACGCTCGAGGAGGAACTCGAGGCGTGCCGCAAGCAGCATTGCCCGCCCAAGGAGCCGAGCACAGCGCAGCCCCCGGCCACGCCGACACCGCCTGAGACGCCGGCACCGCCGAAGAAGCGCATGGTCTGCGTCAAGTGCGAGACCAATGCATGGAAGCTCGAAGGGCTCGAAACCGACCTGCGCGTGAAGCAGCGCACACGACTGGCGCTGAAGACGACGATCGACCTCTATGGCAAGCACCAGGACGACGGCACACTTTCCCCGGTCAACCAGATCAACCTGAACGACGCCGTGGAACGACTGCCGGAGGTCGAACGGCAAATTCGCGAGCTGGAAGCGAAGATCAGGGATGCCAGGACCGCGCTCGAGAAGTGTGTCACCGGCAAGTGCACCGATAAGCCGGTCGCGACCGACACCCCGACGGGCAAGACCGAGCAGCGCAGAACCGAGCGCAAGACCGAGGAACGCAAGACCGAGCGCAAGACCGAGGAGCGCAAAACCGAGCGCAAGACCGAGGAGCGCAAAACCGAAGAGCGCAGGACCTCGAAGAAGGAGACCGGCCGCACGGCACTCAGGTCCGGCGAGGACAAGACCATGAGCGTTCGTCGCATCTCCGTCACGATCGGGCTCGGGGGCTCCTCTGACCGCGGCCATCGTCATGAGAACCACCATCCCGGCGGTGGCGGCGGCGGACGCGGCGGTGGCGGCTTCGGCTTCGGCGGGTCGGCACCGGGCGCGCTCAGCTTCGGGCGATAACGCGGGTGAGAGCGCCAGCGCGGCTGAATAGCAGCTGAGCTGGCGCATCGAACATTCAGGGGCCGCTTTCAGGCGGCCCTTTTTTCGGCGAGCACAGTGCCAACTTGATCGGCCGACCGAGCGGTCAGCTCGCAGTGAGCAACATCGAGAAACGCAAGTCGCCGGCGTTCGGGTGGGCGCCTCATTTGCCCATCACGTCCTCGGCGGCGGCCATCAAGCCAGTCTGCGGATTCTGCGTGCAGAAGGTCGCAAGCCGCTCGGCCTTCGCCTTGATCCGGTCGAGATCGAGCACGGCCGGATCCTCCTCGTCGGTCAGATGGCCGTCGAGCCATAGGGTGATGGCGGCGGCCGTGTCCTTCGGCAGCTCGATGAACTGCTTGCAGCTGATGGCCGACAGGTCGACCGTCTGGCCGTTTGCGTCGTCCGCGACGAACACGGCGGCGGCGAAGAGCGCGGCGCCGGCGAGGCGGGCGATCATGGCGCGCTCCAGTCCGGCCGGATCGGCCCCGACACGCCCGCGAAGGCGCCGTCGACGAGCTCGCAGACGAGCAGCCGCGCCGGATCGACCGGTCCCGGCATGAGGGCGCGACCCTTGGGGATGCGCTTGAAGCCGGACTTGCCGTAGTAGGGCTCATCGCCCACCAGCACGACGAGGCGGTGCCCTTTCGCCTTCGCCTCGGCGACCGCGCGCTCGATCAAGGCATAGCCGATCCCGCGCTCGCGGAACGGCGGCTCGACCGTGAGCGGGCCGAGCAGCAGCGCCCGGGTGTCGCCGATGCGGATCGGCGACAAGCGCACGGAGCCGACCAGCAGCGTGCCGATCCGCGCGGTGAACGACAGCTCGGGCCGGTGGGGCATGCGCTCGCGCAACCGATAGGCCGACTTGGCATAGCGGCCGGGACCGAAGGTGCGCTCGTGCAGGCGCTCGATCGCCAGCGCGTCTTCGGCCGTTTCCGGCAGGATGGTAAACGCGGGATCGGTCATCGAATATCCCCTTTGGGCGCTTAGCATTTGGCGGGCGACAGGTCCATTGCCCCGCACTAGTGCCCCGATTCCGAAGTTCGTATCATTGTGCGGCACCCTCGTTTACGAACTTCGGAATCGAAGGGCACTAGCAACTTATTGATCTAGTGTGGCTTTGGTTCAGAAGTCCGCATTTCCGACTCGCCGCAGGAATGATGCGGACTTCTGAACCGCCACACTAGCGGCAGGGCTGCCGCGACCCGCGCGCGCGGTGAAAGCGCCGGCGCGCATGGTTAGATGGGCGCACGTGACACGAACGGAGGGTTTGCGATGGGCCTCCTCATCGACGGAGTGTGGCGGGACGAGCAGCATGTCGAGCGCACGCCGGGCGGACGTTTCGTGCGCCCGGCCACGCAATTCCGCAACTGGGTGACGGAGGACGGCGGCGCCGGCCCCACCGGCGAGGGCGGGTTTCCCGCCGCGCGCGGGCGCTATCACCTCTACGTGGCGCTCGCCTGCCCCTGGGCGCATCGCACGATGATCATGCGCGCGCTCAAGGGGCTCGAAGAGGTGGTGTCGATGTCGGTGGTCGAGCCGCTCTACGGGCCGCACGGCTGGCGCTTCGGGACGAGCCCCGGCACCACTCCGGATAGCGTGAACGGCGCGAGCGAGCTCGCCGAGATCTATCTGCGCGCCGATCCGCGCTACAGCGGGCGCGTGAGCGTGCCGGTGCTGTGGGACAAGGAGCGCCGCACCATCGTCAACAACGAGTCGGCCGAGATCATCCGCATGCTCAATAGCGCGTTCGGCCGCTTCACCAACGTGCGCACCGACTATTATCCGCCGCCGCTGCGCGCGGAGATCGACCGCATCAACGCCCTGGTCTACGAAAACATCAATAACGGCGTCTACCGCGCGGGCTTCGCGACCTCGCAGGAGGCCTACGAGGAGGCGTTCCGCGCGCTGTTTGCCGCGCTCGACGAGATCGAGCAGCGGCTTGCGCGCCAGCGCTACCTCGCGGGAAGCGAGGTTACCGAGGCCGATTGGCGGCTGTTCACGACGCTGGTGCGCTTCGACGCGGTCTATTACGGCCACTTCAAGTGCAATCTGCGCCGCATCATCGACTATCCCAATCTCGGCAACTACCTGCGCGACCTCTATCAGCAACCCGGCGTCGCGGCGACGGTGAACATGGACCACATCAAGCGGCACTATTACGGCAGCCAGCGCCACGTGAACCCGACCGGCATCGTGCCGCTCGGCCCGGCACTCGATTTCACGGCGCCGCACGACCGCGGGAGGTTCGGGGATTAGCGCGCGTCGCTGGAACCACGAGCATCGACAATCCAACCCCGGCCGACGTCAATTTCGGACGCGGCCAGACCCCGGCGTGCCGCGGCCAACAACAAAGGGAGGAGGCGGACCTCCTCCCTTGTGCGCGTTTCTGAATCCGCCTCAATTCGGGGTGGAACCGGGCTGCACGATGCTCGCCGCACCACCGTTTTCCGGAACCTCGTGCGGGGCCGCGTAGCCGGCGGGTCCGCCGCCAGCCTGCGGATTGGTGCTGCTGAGCTCGCCGGAGCCGTTTGTCAGACGATGCGTCTGGGCCGCGGCGATGCCGGTGGACATCGTGAGCAACGCGGCGGCAAGCAGGACAGAGTGCTTCTTCATGACCGTTCTCCATTCAAAGTGTCAGAGAACACGAAGGTAGTAGCCAGAAGAGCAAGAGACTGTGCTGAAATTGCTGCTGCTTTGCGAGACTTGCGGTAAAGTCAGAGCCGCGTCGCAGCGCTGCCCGCTCGGTGAGGCCGATCGCCAGGAATCAACTGCCCCTTGGGAGCAGGAAGCGATTGAGCGGCGCGCTTCCGACGGGCGGGCGCTTTGGGATTGCAGACGGCGGGTTGCGCCCCATCGGCATACAGTAGCCGCCGCTCTGCATGTAGCCCATCGGGCATTGTACTTGCTTGACCGCCGGACGCAGGGGCTGCGCGGCCGTTGGTAGAACCAGCATGAAGAACGTGAGCGTTGCCACGGATGTCCTCAGCACGGCCCTCAGTCTCCATCTTTCCCGCCGACGATCACCGTGCCCGGAACATAAAACCACTTGGGCGCACCGGATAGTCCGCCGACTTATCGCATAACCGCAGCTCCAGCTAGAATCGGCACGATGGCGATGATCGCCATTCACGAAAGCCTCGGAGCCAAGAAGGAGAAACGGGCATGAAGAAGAGCGAGTCGCAGAAAAGCAAGTCTCCTTCTCAGCTGATCGACGCGAGAATCAAGGAGCTGGACGACTGGCGGGGCAAGATGCTCAGCCGGCTGCGTACCTTGGTCAAGGAAGCCGATCCCGAAGTCGTCGAGGAGTGGAAGTGGAGAGGGGTTCCGGTGTGGTCGCACGACGGATTGATCTGCACGGGCGAGACCTACAAGAGTGTCGTGAAGATGACCTTCGCCAAAGGGG
>Ga0081455_10002038_pt1 | contig 24159 bp, 23 predicted proteins | sample TabmetS3T2R1_FD_70207 | JGI IMG/M metagenome (GOLD analysis project Ga0081455, IMG submission 70207) | Tabebuia heterophylla rhizosphere microbial communities from the University of Puerto Rico - S3T2R1 | ecosystem: Host-associated > Plants > Roots > Rhizosphere ...
GTTCAGTCGTATTGCGTTAGGCGCCCATTTCTTGACTGATGTGCTCGCGGCAATCTTGTTTGGAATTATTTGGTTGGCGTTGTGCGTTGTGTTTATGAAGCCCGTACGACGAGGCAGTTTCGGGTCGCAGGCTGCGGTCATTTTTCCCGAGGATAGCGAGGCTGTTCTTGTTCCGGTGGAGCGAGTAGCACAACGCGATTCGAATCCATAAATAAATCCATCGGGGCGGGGTCAGCCAGGCGAATCATCCCCCTTGTAGGCGCATCTTCCTACGCGCGCCCGAATTGGTCTCGACATGAGAGCATCTGGTAAGATTCGACTCACAATTTACCTGCTTGCCTTCGCAGGAGCGGCGCTGTTCACCGCTCTTTTAATTCACCAGGGCGTCGGGCAAGTGCTCAGTGCTTTTGCCACGGGTGAATGGGGAATTTTGGGAGTCGTTATTTACCACCTTGTTCCACTATTTCTCGATGCGCTCGCGTGGTGGGTACTTTTCCCAAGACCTGATCGCCTGCCGATCCTCCAACTGTTTTGGATGCGTTGGATTGGCGAGTCCATCAGCGCGTTGGTACCGTCTGCCGCGGTCGGCGGCGACATTGTGCGCGCGCGGTTGGCGGCAATCTATGGTGCCTCGCTCCCCATCGCCGCGGGGACCGTGCTCGTTGACATTACCCTCGGCATTTTTGTACAGGCGGGATTTACGTTGCTTGGACTGGGGCTGCTGGTTGCAGTGACCGGAAAAGACAATTTTGTCGGGCCGACGTTAATCGGAATTGTGATCGCGCTTTTTGCCTTTGCCGGTTTCTACTTTGTGCAGCGCCTTGGAATCTTCCGTTTTCTCGCCCGCATCATCTCGCGTTTGGCTGGTTCCTCGGATTGGCAGTCCCTGGTGCAGGGCGGCGATACGTTGGACCGAACCGTCCTTTCTCTCTATGCACGAAAGAGCGGCGTGTTCGCATGCTCTGCTTGGACCATGGGCTCCCTCATCGTCGGCTCAGGAGAAATTTGGCTTGCGCTTTGGTTCCTCGATCTGCCGGCTTCATTCCTGAATGCCCTCATTTTGCAAAGCATGGTCTTAACGATTCGCTCGGCGGCATTCGCGGTTCCAGCGGGACTGGGTGTGCAGGAAGGCGGCTATCTTGTGGTCGGGAGTTTACTAGGGATTTCTGGTGACGGCGCCTTGGCCCTTTCCCTCGTCTGGCGGGCGCGCGAAATCGGCCTTGGCATTCCGGCGCTCATCGTCTGGCAGGTGATTGAGGCGCGCCGTTTTTGGCGGACGCGCGCGGCAGCGACCGCGCGATAATGCGCGAGATGGGAAGTGAGGTCCCGAAGTTTGGCTAATCGATCTCTGATTCGCGCCGGATTAGCGAAACTGGTTCGCACACCCCACCAGATCCATGCCATGCCACTCGGAGGCGCCAACTGGCGTGACAACTGAGCAATCACCGGTGCATTATCGTAAGCGTCAAGGAATGCCAGGGTGAGGGGCAGCCAGTGCCTTCCGGGTGCGGTGGCGATTAAATCCAGCATAAAAATCAATAAATCGTCGGCGTGACGCGAAAGCGCCGGTAGAGCTTTATCGTGGACGATTTCGAAATCGATCAACCTCGCCCGATTGCTTTTGTCGTCATAGATCACATTGGCCATCCCTGCGTCGCCGTGGGACCAGGGACCCCTGAACTGTTTGCTCCGGAACCGGTGCGCTCGCCGGAATTCGAGTCCGGCTGCTTCCATCATCCCTCGGCTGAGGGTCCGACGACTTAGGTGCTCCCAAAGGTTTTCGCCCGGCAACTGATCGATACAGATTGCATTGTTATGTAAGCGCGAGGCGCGAAAGCGATCGCCATTAAGCATCTTGAAGGATTCCAACTCCCAGCGTTGCCAGTCTTCGGTTTTGGTCCAGAAACGGATCGGTAACCCGGAGATGCGAAAATATACATTGGCCAACTCACTCAGTTGCTCGCCGTACACATGACGTCGCTTGATCACTACCGGACGGCCGCGCCGGACTGCTTTCGAAATTGAATTGATCCTTAAAGAATCGACGAACCTTGCTGCGGCATTGCTCAGTGCTTCAGGCATGAGTCGCTGCGCCGCATTGGCCCCATTATCCCCGATTGGCATTGGTGATTCTTATTCGATCCCATGGCAGCAGGCGGCTGTGTGAACGGGTTCGTCTGAGATCGAGTTAAGTGACTAAAGAGTTGAAAAGTTAAAACGTTAAAAAGATTCCCTGTGCTTCGCGCGGCTCCTTTTTTAACTTGTAACTCTTTTAACCATTTAACTTTTTGCTTTACCATCCAGCGCGATTGTCTCGCCAGCGTGCATCGTGCGCAGACGCGCTTTGACGTTGCGTTTCTTCAGTTCGCGTTCGAACGCTTGGGGATTGCCTGTCAGTACCGGGAACGTTCCGTAATGCATCGGAATTACGGTTTTCGGAGCGACTAACTTCACCGCTTCGGCCGCGCGAGCTGGTCCCATTGTAAAGTGGTCGCCGATACAAACCAGCATGGCGTCAATCCTGTGAAATCGTTTCACAAGCGCCATGTCGGAGAACAAATCCGTATCTCCCGTGTGATAGATCGCAGGACCATCGCGTAGCGAGATGATTAGCCCTGTCGGATTGCCTGCATAAACAGGCGGAGCGTTTACTCTTTCAATGGATGAACCGTGCCACGCTGGGACGAACTGCACGTTTACTTCGCCATCAAGCAGCGAAAGCTGACCGCCTAGGTGGCCGGTTGTCTCATTCCCCGCCTGTTCTTGCGGGTAACCTAGCACTGAAACAATCGCCGCGTTGAGATCGAAGCTCGAAACTAGGGTCGCTCCGGTGCGCTTTCCGATCTCGACTGTATTACCGACATGATCGCCGTGCCCGTGCGTGAGGAAAACGAGATCAACACGATTGAGGCTGGCGAGCTCATCCTTGCCGCTTGCGAACGCCGGATTGGTTATCCAGGGATCGATCAGCAAAATCTTTCCCGTAGGCGTTTTGATTTTGAAAGCGGCGTGCCCATACCAGGTTAATTGAGTGTCCATGCTAATGAGGAAATCGAAAAGCGTTGCGTCGGCAAGGGTAGCGGCTTTTACAAATTCCCTGTGCCGAAGGGCGAATGACGAAAGCGCCTGTGCTGCGTCTGGTCTCTAGACGAACGGAAGTGGAACCACTTGCACTGGAATTGGCCGGGAGACTTCCGACGCAACGCCTTCCGCTGTAATCGCCGCCAGTTCTACACCGTCGCTGTTAAAGCCGCGTTTCACGTATCCGAGGGCAATTTCTTGTGTTTTGCTGCGTGTTGCGCTGGTGATCCAGCCAACTTCCTTCCCTGGCACTGAAGGAGAGACAAGTTTCATGCCCGTCCGAAGCGGGATCTTGTTCAGCGAAACCAGCCCGCATAATCGCTTGTTCGTCTGGCCGGACATTTTCATTCGCGAGATCACTTCCTGACCGATGTAACAACCTTTTTGGTAATCGATCGTTCGTTGTTCCAGATTGGCTTCAATAGGAATGATCTCCTCCGTCAACTCGAAACCCCAGCGCGCAATTCCCTGCTCGATTCGCATGATCTCAGCCGCGTCGGAATCGCACAGGGTCCATCGCGAGGACAATTCCTGTAACAAGATGCCATGCTGCGCGGCATCGATCCATATGTCCCATCCCGGCTCAGCGAAGCGGCGTACAGAGATAATCCGCCCGGCCTTGATCACCGGAGCTTGTTGTGACAGCACGTGAAAAAGTGAGAACTGGTCCGCGACGTCCTCAATCTGTACGTCGTCTGCGATCACGTAACGTTCCAACCGGAGCTTAAACTTTTCACGAAGATCGGTTGCCGCATCGACAAAAAAGGATTCTCCCGATGCTGAGACAAAAATGTGCGCATCGGTCTTGCCTTTTGCATTGAGAACGCATGCTTCCATTGCAGAGGTTTCGTTCGCCTTGCGCAGATCATTCGTGATTTGCCCGTTGAGGAACCGAAACCGGTCCGCGCCACTGATGCGAAATTTTGCGCGCTGGGAAAGGTCGAAAAAGATCGCCTGTCCTGTTTCGGAACGTGGCGTCATTCCTTCCCGGATGAAAGTCGGCTCAGCAGCTGCTTAAAAAAACCCGGACGCAAGCGCGTTTGGTTCGCAGCTTTGTCACTTGCCCCACCAATTATTGGTGTCGGCGTAACTCCGGGACTTGTATCTTGCTCGGGTTGAATGTCCGTTTCGGCGGCGCTCGCAATCAACTCGCCGGCGTTCGCCGGCTCTTCCTCCTCGTCCAATAGCAACTCTTCACCAACGGCTGCTGCAGCCTCGTGCAAATATTTTCGCGCTACTACCGAGTAATCGTCGTCTCCGTGGCCCCAATGCATTTGCTCAAGCAACTGGTCGCGAGCAGCGGCCGTCACACCCAGATCGAGATAGTTCGACAAACCGATCTGATTAGCGATCTGCATATCTTTCAACATGTGTTTAACAGAAAAATGCGGCTCAAAATCACGGCTCAGTATTTTGGGCAGTTTCATCGCGAGAGTTGTCGAATGACTGGCGTTACTGCGCATTGCCTCTACGAACTTTTCCAATGGCAAACCCAAAGCTTGAACAAGCGCCAGTGCTTCCGCAGCTGCCTGGACGCTTGCGGCCGTGATCATGTTGGTCGCAATTTTGATGGCGCTCGCGTGGCCAATCGTCGTTCCGATCTCGACGATCTCTTTACTGCTGGCTTCGAGGATCGGACGCGCTTCGTGAAGTGCCACATCGTCTCCGCACACATAATAGACAAGCTCGCCCTTTTCGGCTGCAGTTTTACTCCCCGTAAATGGCGCCTCGACGAACCGCGCCCTGCGACGTTCGACAATTTCTGCCGCCGCACGCATTGAATCCGGAGCGACTGTTGAGTGTACAAGAACGAGATGGTGCGGAGTAAGCTTTTCAACCAGCTGTTGAGCTGTCTGTAGCAAAGCGTCGTCATCTGAAACGAAGATCTGGATGTAATTACAAATCTCGGCTAGCTCCCCGGGCGATCCGACAAAGTTCGGAACCGAACGCGGCGACCGGTTCCAAACGTAAACGGGGAATCCTTTCCTCCGCAGACTTCCGGCTATGCCGCGACCGATAATCCCAAGGCCGATTACACCGATGTTTTTGCGCGTTGCATGCGACATAGGCTTCGGGCGCTCCATTGAGCGCAGCAGCTGATAATAACAGTGCCGGGAAAACCGACGTGAGGCAATGCAGAAATTGGGCAGGCCCGCGTGATTCGTTAAGATGTTGAAGCCTTCCAGAGGTAGATTCTCGTTGCTATCTACGCTTCTTACCGCTTCAACGTTTCAACGCGATCTCCGACAAATAATATAAGGCGACTGAGCCAATAGTCTGAAGACTGTGAGCGCTGATTTTATCGATCGTATCGCCGGCGGTATGCCACGGAGGATAATCAAAATCAATCAGGTCGATTGTGGGAATACCGATGGCGTTTAGCGGTGAGTGGTCGTCGATCATCTCGCGATCAAGGTAGGTGAAATAGCTTCGCAGCTTCAGCGCTTCCGCCGCGGCGAAGATGTCTCGCGCTATTTCAGCAGGCGAATCCGCAGGAAGCGTGATGTCGAGCGAACGATCGCCAACCATGTCGAACAGGATTCCACCCCGGAATTGTTTGGCGCTGCTCGCTGAGAGTTGTCCGGCAAAATAGCGGCTCCCGTACAATCCGTCCCTCTCCGAAAAATGATCGTATGCTTCTTCTCCGTCGAAAAACACGAGCTCGATTTTCGCAGCCAGATTTGGATGCTGCGCGAGTACTCGCGCTAGTTCCAGGAGCAGGCCTGTGCTCGATCCACCGTCGTTTGCCCCCACGAACTTTATCGTGTCGAATGTTTTGGTGTCGTAATGCGAGCACAACAAAAACACCGGCGCCGCGTTCCCCTGGCCGCGAAAGTCGGCAATCAAATTGACAAACTGAACCTTCCCTCGCGGGGTATCGTCGCTGAAGGCCTGTCGCGTCACCTGCCAGCCCGCTTGGCGGAGCTGGTCCTCAATGTAATGCCTGGATTTTTCAATCGCTTCGGATCCGGACGGGCGCGGCCCGAAGTCAACCAATCGCTGAACATGCGCGAAAGCTTTCTCGCCCGAGACTTCTTGCCAAATTTTTGGCTGCGCTGAGGGTGACGCGTCCACACAAATGAGCGAGACGCAGGCGATCAGGAATAGTGGAGTAGTGGAATAGTGGAGTGATGAATTCAAGCAGTGCCCCATTACTCCAACACTCCACTACTCCATCATTCTGGAGTTAGTCCGAGGACGGTCACAATCCGCTGAAGGTCGTCATTGCCGTAGTACTCGATTTCAATCCGGCCTCGCTTGTCTCCATGGTGAATGGTGACGTGCGTCGCGAGATGTTCTTGCAGGCAGTCCTGCAAGTTTTTCACGTCCGTTGGCATGGTGCTCGGGCCGCCCCCCGCCTGTCGAGATCTTCGACGTGAACGGCCGACGCCAAGCAAACGAGCGACAAGCCGCTCAGTACCGCGCACAGTGGCGTTGCGACGCAGAACAGTCTCCGCAGCCAGGAGCTGTTCCTCAGGCCCTTTCAACGCCAACAACACTTTGGCGTGACCCACGGACAGCAAATTCTGAGCGAGCCAGACTTGTAGCTGCGGATGCAGATCCAGAAGCCGCAGAGCATTGGCTACTGCCGCGCGGCTACGCCCAACCTTGACTGCGATATCTTCCTGCCGCATTCCAAATTCATTCGCCAATCTTGCGTAGCCCTGGGCCTCCTCGATTGGGTTTAGGTCGGCCCGTTGCAGGTTTTCGATCAACGATAATTCGAGCACCTCCAGGTCGCTTGCACTTCGAATGATTACCGGCACGTCGGTCAGACCGATTTCCTGTGCCGCGCGCCATCGGCGTTCGCCTGCGATCAATTCGAATCGTGCGCCCGCTCCGCTGGACGGACTCGCCGTGGCGAGCTCGCGGACAATCAGTGGCTGAATGATGCCGTGCTGCCGAATCGAATCGATCAATTCTTGCAGGGCTTCGCGGGCGAAATCCTTGCGCGGCTGCAGTGCGCTGGGAACAATAGTAGTCAGATTGATCTGATGCACTCTCTCGCCCGGCTCGCCAACGTCAGGGCGCGTCGCTACCGACGGAGTACCAATCAATGCGCCAAGCCCCTTGCCGAGACCAGACCGTGCCATGCGGCTGAGGCTACGGGAACTGTTTCATCAACGCAAATAGCAATCCGCGATGACGCGAGTCGGAGGGCAGCCTGGTGACTCGGCTGGCATGCTCTTAGCTCAGCAAGATTACCGCGGCACAGGCCAGCAGCCTGAATAACGGGCTCTCATGCTCCGCCTTTGTAAAAAAGTTCTAAAAAAATGTGTTGACACCCAAAACCAGAATTTGGTATCACGCGCCCCTGGCTCCGAAACAGGCGAAGGATTTTACCCGGTAGATTCTTTGTTCTGTCAGGATCCTGATAACCAACAAAACAAACGAAACACCGGGAGAGAAAGAACACACAAAAATCCATGTATCCACTCAATCAACTCAAATCGTTAGTTTCATGCGGACGAGATCCGGCTCGCTCGCTGCCGTTTCGGCGCGGGTTCCTTCTCATCCCGCTAATTCTGGCAGCGTTTACGCTTACCCCGGTTCAGGCAGCGGTAAACACACCGGATCCCGGTAGTGTTTCGCCAACCAACACGGCGGATGGCGACAGTGCGCTGGTAGGAGCAACCGGTTTCTATAATTCAGCGTTTGGTTTTTTGGCGCTCCTTAGCAACGGTGCGTCTAGCTTCAACACGGGTGTCGGAGCCGGGACGCTTCTGATCAACACCGCGCTTGAAGAGACGGCGGTCGGCGCAGGCGCGCTTTTGAGCAACACCTCGGGACAACATAACACCGGATGCGGCGCATTCGCGCTGTTCAGCAACTCGACGGGCGAGTTCAACAACTCCGTTGGCGCTAATTCGCTCCTGTTGAACGTGGACGGAGACAGCAATAACGCCCTTGGCGAGAGCGCGCTGTTTAACAACATCAACGCAGCTGCCAACACGGCTATCGGCGATGTTGCGCTCGCGAGCAATGACTCAACCGGCGCAGCACTCGGAAACGCCAACACAGCCGTTGGCGCTGGTGCGCTCTTTAGCAACGTTGATGGTGATTCAAACAATGCCGTCGGTTTTAACGCGCTGGGCGCCAATTTCGATGGCTTGTTCAACAATGCCATGGGTTTTGACGCAATGGCCGACAACGTCAGCGGCGCTGGAAACGTAGCCGTCGGTGACTCGGCTGGTGCGGGCGTTGAAGGTGACTTCAACATCTACATCGGCGCGTTCGCCGGCCCGGCTCCTTCGCCGGCACCGGTAGCTGAAAGCGAAACCATTCGCATTGGCGACGTGTTTAACACAGACTGCTACATCGGCGGCATCTTTGGTGCAACGGCAACCGGTGGTTTGCCTGTTGTCGTCAATTCGGACGGCAAGCTCGGCACTGTCCCTGCGGGGTCGCCGCTCTCGCTAAACGAGGTGCTCAAGCAACAACACCTCGTGCAGGAGTTGAAGGCTACAACTGAAAGACAAGCGGCAGTGATCGCTTTGCAGGAAGGGCAAATCAAGGCCTTGACAGCGGGGCTGAAGCAGCAAGCGGAGCAAATTCAGAAAGTGAGCGCTCAGCTTGAAATGGTCAGGCCGACGCCACGAGTGGTCGAGAACCGATAAGCTTACTGATCAGATACGCATAACAAGTTTCAAACAGCCCCGAAGCAATTCGGGGCTGTTTTGTTTTTCTCGGCCAACGCCCAACTCCGGACTCCCAATCTCGAATTCAATCCTTGATGGTAGGCGCGCCACTTCGTGCGCGGCGTTGCTGAACTCAAGAAGCGGCGCGCAAAGGACTGCCCGCCCTATCGGGGCCACGTCTGAATTGGGCGTTGAGAGTTGAGCGTTGGGCGTGGAACGCTTAGAACCTCAGACAGCTTCAAGCGATGATCAGAGACGATACTAGACACTTTACCCTGGGGCATTCACCGGATCCAGACGATGCGTTCATGTTCTACGCAATGGCCGAGAATAAAATCGATCTGCGCGGGTATCAGTTCGAGCATCACTTGGAAGACATTCAAACGTTGAACGAGCGAGCGCTTCGAGGCGAGCTGCACATTTCTGCGATCTCGATCCATGCCTATGCATACGTGACAGGCAAATACGCGCTGCTTCCGTGTGGAGCGAGCATGGGGGATGGTTACGGGCCGCTAGTCGTTCGGAAACGGCGAAATCACGGAACGGGGGTGCCCAGTCCGCCCAGCAGCGGCTCCGACGCGCGTGAATTTTTGAGGGACAAGAAAATTGCTGTGCCCGGCACAATGACCAGCGCGTTCCTCGCTCTACAACTTTTCCTCGGGGAGTTTGATTACGTGGTCGTACCGTTCGATCAAATTTTCGACGCGGTCCGCAAGGGGCGGGCAGATGTGGGTTTGATTATCCACGAGGGACAGCTCACCTATGAGAAATCAGGATTCGAGAAAATTGTCGATCTCGGCAAATGGTGGAAGGAACAGACGGGGTTGCCGCTGCCTCTTGGCGGCAATGTCGTGCGCAAGGATATCCCGCCGGCGGTGCGTCGCGATCTCAGCGAAATTATTCGCGAAAGCATCGACTACGGTCTGGCCCATCGCGAGGAGGCAGTGCGACATTCGCTTCCTTATGCACGGGACATGGACGCGAAGCTCGCTGGGAAATTCATCGGCATGTACGTGAATGAATTTACTCGCGATTATGGCAAGGCTGGCCGCGACGCTATCCGAAAATTTCTAGCGGCGGCGCACGAAAAAGGTTTCATCCACGCTCCGATCGAAGTGGAATTCGCCGAATAACTGAAGCGGTGGTCTATAACCGCCAACAGGTCGGCGCTCACAGAGCGCCGCTACAATTCCAGAATTGTCTTGCCTCGCGGTTCGCCGGAGAGATATCAATGACGGCTCGGTGAAGGCGTTCCTCCAGGCCAAACACGATCTTCTCCGTCTCAAACGGGTCGGAATCTGCCTTGGCGCCTGCCTGTCTCTAACGTTTTCCAGCTGCAAAAAGAACGAGCCAGTCGACGAGGCAAAAGCAGCAGGAAAGAGCGCTGCGGATTTTCCGCAGATCACGGCGGACATTTTTAAGCCGATGGATGGCGGCATCAATCTGTCGCCTGAAGAAATCATGGGTCGCAATGCCTGGAACCTTTGGAGCGCAGGCAATCAGCATTTTTGGAACCGTGTGGCCCAGGACAGCTACGGACTAATGGATCTCTTGAAGATGCTGGATAGCCGCAAATATCCGCGCGGCGAGCGTTTCAAAACCCTGGGCCTGGTAAACGAGCCTGGCTTTCGCTCGGCGACTAAGCCGGATGAATTTGGCTTGTGGCTTGATGAGCAGGTCGAGCCCGAACCGGCAGGTATTGACGAGGCTGTTTACGGCAAATCGTCCGGCGTTCTCGGTTTCCGGCTTTTTCCGAATCCGGACTTCAACGACGAGGCGCGCAAGAAATGGGACGGCGATCGTTTCATGAATGATCCAGCCTATTACAACGACAACAAACTGGTTCGACCGTATCGCGTTGGGATCGCCTGTGGATCGTGCCACATCGCACCGTATCCAGATAATCCGCCAGCCGATCCTGAAAATCCGCGCTGGGAAAATCTCGCGTCGGCGATTGGCAATCAATATATCAACGAAGGAAAAGTCTTCGCCTGCAACGTCGAAAAAGGCGGCCTCTTTTATGAGATGCTTGCCGCGCAGCCCCGTGGCACGTCCGATACTTCCCGGATTGCGACCGATCACATCAACAATCCAAACGCAATCAATCCTATCTTTTTGCTGGCCGAACGGGAACGGATCGCCGTTCCCGAGAAAATGGCGGCGGGCACGCTCGCTTTGCCTGGAGAAAAAGAGGAGATGCCGGTGCCGCACGTGTTGAAAGACGGTGGAGACTCCATCGGCGTGGCCGGGGCGACGATCCGCGTTTATGTCAACATCGGGATGTTTTCCGAATACTGGCTGACATTGCACAACCGACTGATCGGGCTGACTCCACAAAAACCGTTTGAGATTTCTTATGCTCGGGAGCACTCAGTTTTCTGGCGTGCAACGGAGGAGCGTCTGGCGAACATCGCAGCATTCTTCCGTCGCCTAAAGCCATACCATCTTGCCGACGCTCCCGGCGGACAGGCTTACATCACGCCGGATTCAACGGTGATGACGCGGGGAAAGGAAGTTTTCGCGGAGAGTTGCGCGGCTTGTCACTCGAGCAAGCAGCCGCCGGCAAACGCCGACCCGCATTCCGGCGAAGGAAAAGCGTGGTTTCGCACAGCGGTGATGGCGCCTGATTTCCTGGAGAACAATTTCCTGTCAAACGACAAGCGCTATCCACTGACCAAAATTGAAACGAACTCCGCTCGTGCGTTTGCGACGAATGCCAAAGCCGGCCACGTCTGGGACAATTTTTCTTCGCAGACTTACAAGGAACTTTCGCCTGTCGATGAGCTGGAGTTTTTCAATCCATTGGACGAAAGCCATCCAATTAAGTTCCGACCGAAAGACAAAAATGTTGCCCCCGGATACTATCGGACTCCTTCACTCGTTAGTCTTTGGAGTTCGGCGCCCTTTTTACACAACAATATGCTCGGGAAGTTTACGGGGGATCCGTCGGTCGCCGGCCGGATGGACGCTTTCAACGATGCGGTGGAAAAATTGTTATGGCCGGAAAAGCGCCTGAACAAGGCTTCCATCTGGCGCACGCAAAACGAATGCGCGCTGCACTTACGAAAGGAATTTGTGCCGAAGCCGCTTCAAGCGTTGGCTGATAAGGATGGCTACATCAACATTGGACCCATTCCCAAGAACACCCCGGTCAACCTGATTGCTAATCTCGAACCTGACTTTGGACAGTTGGTTGTTTTACAGGCCAAAATCGCCAGAGCATTGCTGAAGATTCACTCACAGAATCTTTCATCGGAACAAGCCACGGAAGAATTAATTAAGGCGGTTCCCGAACTGGTCGCCGCAAACAAATGCCCCGATTTTATCGAGGATAAAGGCCACTACTTTGGCACGGATTTACCCGATAACGATAAACGCGCGCTAATCGAATATCTGAAGACGCTTTGATGGAAATCCAACCCAGCGAAAGGAAAAATATGGCTGTCACAGTTGCTGAAATGTTGAAAATGTCGCAAGCGCAGCTCGACGATCTTTTCGCGCAGAGTCCTACGGGTGAAATTCCGAAGGGTGAGGCTAAAGGGACTGCGATCGTCGCGCCGGGAACGACCTACACGCAGGACATCGCAAATTTCATAAATCATTTTGCGTGGCAAGGGAAAATCTTTGACCCAGCCAAGGGCGTTCTGCGAAACAAGATTTTGCCCTTTGGGCTGAACGCGATCATCGCCAAGGTCTACAAGGCTCCCAGTTGGCTGGACAACAAGGAGTGCATCGTTCTCGATTACTCCGAAACTTCGCTACTGGCGCACTGGATTCGCGACGAGATCCGCGAAGTCGCACCACTCACTTATTTGGGCAAAGTCTATTTGGGCAAAAAGCGATTGATTGATTTCGCGCTCGAGTTTCCAGCGTCGGGATAATCGCACTCTGCGCCCATGGCCGACGCCCCAGATCAAACCGCTCAAAGCCGGCGCTGGAAGTGGCGGATTGTTTTGCTGGTCATCGTGGCGCTCATCGCAATCGGCTTTTCGTATCTTGGCTGGCGCTTTACCCGAGACGATCCGGTCAAATACGCGGATCCGGAAGAACACTTCAAGTACGGGTCAACCGGCGGCGAGCGGGAATCGGGAATTCCCTATTGGATTTGGAAAGTGCTGCCCAAAATGTTCCCGGAGTATTTACCCGGGAAAAAGTATACCCCCGGGACAGAATACGCCTCGTTAGGCTTTCTTTATGAGCCAGGTAGAGACCTGCCCATCGGTGTTTCACGCCGCAACACGCAGGGCCTCGATCGCGTTTTCCTGAACTGCGCCATTTGTCATGCCGGTTCCGTGCGTGGCACACCGCAGAGCCCGCGCACCGTCTACACCGGCATGCCGTCGAATACGGTCGATCTCGAAGCGTTTGAGCGTTTCATTTTCGCATGTGCATCCGATCAACGCTTCAACGCGCCACGGATCCTGGCTGAGATGGAAGGGATCGGCGCGAAATATGACCTGATCAATCGTTTCCTCCTGCGCTATTACGCCATTCCTCTCATGCGCGAGCGGCTGCTCATGTTGAAAGGCCATTTCCGTTTCGGCGATTGGGAACCGGACGCCGGCCCCGGCCGCACCGACACGTTTAATCCAGCGAAAACCCTTTTGGAATTTCCTCTGGAAAAACTCGAAACGCGCGAGCTGGTTGGTCTCTGCGATTTGCCCTCGATCTGGTTGCAAGGTCCGCGCAAAGAGAAAAACATCCACGCACACTGGGACGGTAACAACAGCATGATGGAGGAGCGCAACAAAAGCGCTGCATTTGGCACCGGCGCATTCCCGCCGACGATTGACCTGAAACAAATGGCGCGCATCGAGCAGTGGCTGCTCTACAAGGAACCTCCCAAATATCCTTTTCCGATTAACGAGCAACTCGGAGCGCAGGGCGAAAAACTTTACGCGCAATACTGCGCAAGTTGCCACGGCCGCAACGGCCGGGATTTCAACGGGGAGTACGTCGGCAACATTGTACCGATCGACAAAATCGGAACCGACCGTCACCGGCTTGATTCGTACACGGAAGATTTGGCTGCCGCGCAGAATACGCTCTACGCCGGTTATCCATGGCGGTTCAGTCATTTCCGAAAAACTTTTGGCTACGTCAATTTGCCACTGGACGGTGTCTGGTTGCGGGCGCCGTACCTGCACAATGGTTCAGTACCGACCTTGCGTGATCTGATGAACTCGAGCGCCGAACGTCCCACCGTTTTTTATCGCGGATACGATGTCTTCGATCCGGTGAAAGTCGGATTTGTGTCGGAGGTGAATCGATTTGATGACGAGGGGCGCGGCAAGGACGACCCCGATAATTCAAGAAAATATTTCAGGTTCGAGACGCAGGTGAAGCCGGGCGGATCGACTCCGCGCGACAGGAATGAGGGCAATTCAAATGTTGGCCACGAAGGACCAGCTTACGGGACGATGCTGTCTCCGCAGGAAAAAGACGCCATCGTTGAATACCTGAAAACGTTTTGATCGAAAACCAATGAGCCTCCAACCAAAAACAAAACGCATCATTTGGGTCTCCGTGGCTGTGATCGTGATCCTGCTCGGGCTTGGCGGTTTCTTTACGTGGACAAAATTTTTCCGGGAAGGGAAGGAAGTGTTTGCGAATGAAGAAGAGCATTTCAAATACGGTTCGCTTGGCGCCGAAGGCGACCGCGGGATCCCGTATTATCTCTGGATGGTGTTGCCGCGTATTTTTCCGGACCTCATGCCAGGGCCGGGCGGTTACAAATCGTTCGGCGTGGTTTGGGAAGAAGGTCACGAAATCCCGGTTGGGTTTTCGAAAAAAGTCGTCGGGTTCGCACGGATCACGAACAACTGCGCCATCTGCCACACTGCCACCTATCGCTTGAGCGAGGACGAAGTGCCGCATGTCGTCGTCGCGGGACCGGGCAATACCAACAATGCGCAAAGCATGCTGCGCTTTTTGTTTAAGGCGGCGCACGATCCTCGTTTCAATTCGGACATCATCATGAACGAAATCCGCCTGGTGAATGCGAACAACTACGGCAATGGCGGCCTCTCGTTTATCGATCGACAGATTTACCGTTACCTGCTGATTCCCTTCACCAAAAAGGCGCTACTGCAGCAGGAGAAGCAATTCACCTGGATGGAACGCTACGTCACGGATGGCAAGCCCAAGCCACATTGGGGACCGGGACGCGATGACGCGATGAACCTGACAAAGTATTTCATGACCAACATGGCCGAGGATAACACCTTTGGGCCAACCGATTTTCCTTCGATCTGGAACCTCGGGATTCGCAGCGGAAAAGATAATGCCGGGAAGCAAATGCTATTGAACTGGACTGGCGACACGCCAGCGGTGCGCTCAGTGCTGATCGACTCAGCGCTGGGCCTCGGTGCGCCCGCGCGGCCATGGTTTTTGCAACGCATGGCCGATCTCGATAATTATCTCAGCAATCTCCCACCGCCCAAGTGGCCGTTTAACGAAACAAATCCGATTAACCAGCAAATGGCCAGCGAAGGTCAGAAGATTTACGCGCGCGACTGCGCAGCGTGCCACGACCCGCGCGCTGAATTTACAAACAAGGTAATTCCGATCACCGAGGTCGGGACAGATCCCGAGCGAATGTATTCCTGGTCAAAAGACGCAGCCGCGGAAGCGAACCGGCGCGTCAAACAACTGGGCATCGATCGACCGCCCATGGTCGAAACCCAGGATCCATACGGCTACGTTTCACCGCCGCTGGACGGAATCTGGCTGCGAGCGCCTTACCTGCATAACGGTTCAGTGCCGACGTTGCGCGATTTGCTGGATGCGCCAAATGAACGTCCGCAAACTTTTCATCGCGGCTACGATGTCTTCGATCCAGTCAAAGTGGGATTCAAAGAACCCCAACCTCGTCCAACCGGGCCCACCGGCGAATTGACGCAACCTTATTCGCTCTTCGACACGCGAGAAAAAGGCAACGGCAACAAAGGCCACAGCTATGGCACTCAATTGTCGGATCAGGACAAAGACAAACTGCTCGAGTATTTAAAGACGCTTTAGAGCCAGCTTCGGCGCACGTCTTTAGCGCGAAAAGCTCTTGTGCGCGTGCCCGTTCTCCGTCAGTTTCGTTCTGTCATGGCAGGGAATCGCAAGCTTGGCTGTCTCAGCATCTTCTTGTTCGTGGCGCTTTGCGCCAGTCTGTTTGTTAACCTTGTGCTGATGGTTACGGCGTTCCAGCGCCTGGGTGGGGGCCGCGAGCCTGAGCCAATCCCGCGCTTTCGTGAAATCCTGCTTCAGCGAGGGGCACGCGGCACGACAGACAAGATTGCGGTCATCACCATGCGCGGTCTGATCAGTTCTTCACTGCCCGGCACGGTAAGCGATTCAATGGTTGATGACATGCGCGCAGCCCTGCAGCAGGCGCGCGATGATAGTCGCGTCAAGGCCATCGTGTTAGAAGTCGATTCTCCGGGCGGAGAAGTGACGGCTTCCGACGCGATCTACAGCGCGCTGGTCAAGGTCCGCGCGAGAAAACCGGTGGTCGTCTACATGGATTCATTGGCGGCGTCCGGTGGCTATTACGTTTCCTGCGGCGGCAAATTTTTGATGGCAAGCGACACGACTATCACCGGCAGCATCGGCGTTATCATTCAAACGCTGAATTATGAGCAGTTGTTCAACAAAGTCGGACTCGCCTCTGTGGTTTTCAAAAGCGGCAAGTTCAAGGACATGTTGAACGGCGCGCGACCGATCACACCGGAAGAACGCGAGCTGGTGCAGGGCTTTATTATGAAAACCTACGATAAATTTCTCGGCATCGTTGCAAAAGAACGAGATCTTCCGGCGGACCTTTTGCGCAACACCATCGCCGATGGGCGAATCCTGTCGGGAAAGGATGCATTTGAACACAAGCTGATCGATGGCCTTGGTGAGCTGGAAGATGCATTCGGGAAGGCCAAAGTGCTGGGGAACGCGCCCGACGCGAAAGTCGTGAAATATGGTCCGCCGTTTAGTTTGAGCCGCTTCTTCCGGATATTCGGAGAAACCGATTCAAAAATTGAACTAACGCTTCCCAAGCAACTCATTCCGCAGTTGGAAAGCGGGCGCGCGTATTTCCTGCCGAGTTATTACGCGCCGTAAATCAGAGGGCTCATGCGATCCGGCAGCCTCTTCGCGGCATCGGGAGCCATTCCAAGCTCAATCTTAGGTGTTGTCTTCTCTCTTCTTTACCTACTAGCGAGCCTTTATATCTACATCTCGCTGATCTATCAGATCAGCGCGAGAACTCGGGACACTTTCGCCTCTGAGATGGCGACAACGCGAAGCTTTGGACTGCCTGAAGCAATACTGGCTGCGGCGTTGATCGGTTTTCTTTTTCTGACTATTGGTGCGTCAGTTTCGCAGCCCTCGATTCAGTTCAGCCCGCAAAATCTTCTGGCGAATTTTCTACTTACTGGTTGCGTGGTCCTTGTCATAGTTACTTTCCTTCAGTTCCGCGGATTTGATGTCGGATCGTTAGGCGGCTTTTTCAGGTTAAGTTTTATCCGGACCCTGAGCACCGGAGCAATTTTGCTGTTTTTTGCCTATCCATTGATCTTGTTATCTGATGCCATAACGCAACGGCTTTTCGGGGGCGGTTCGAGCAGACAAAACATCGTCGAGTTTTTCAGTGAATCGGGTACGATTCAGCAGCGAATGATGATCATCGTTTTCGCGGTGGCAATCGCGCCCGTAGTTGAGGAATTTCTTTTCCGATTTTTTATTTACGGTGTCTTCAAGCGCTATTTCGGCCGTCTTCTGGGCGTCATATTTAGCGCGCTGCTGTTCGCCGCGGCGCATGCCCATCTGCCCTCGTTTGCCCCTTTGTTCGTTTTGGGTAGTTGCTTCGCGATTGCATATGAGTGGAGCGGCTCGATTCTCGTTGCCATGACAATGCATTCGCTGTTCAATTCGCTCACCCTTACCGCCCTGGCATTCCCGGAAATATTTTCTCCATGACGCTTCCAGGGAGCAGCGGTTTTGAGTCCGCCGAAAGCTCGACTTGGGTTTCATCGATTACTCCGTCATGAAACTGCGCGAGATTGGAGAAGACCGGCTGCTCGTCCGGCTATTGACCGGCCTTCCGCCGGCAAAAGGCGTCGTTAATGGCCTGGGGGATGATTGTGCTGTGGTAGAGAGCCCCGGCTCCGGGAACTTACTTGTGCTCAAAACCGATTGCGTTGTTGCAAGCGTGCATTTTCTGCCGACGGCAAATGGGACTGACGTCGGCTGGAAAGCGATGATGCGCCCGCTGAGCGATTTCGCTGCAACATCAGCCCTGCCTCAATTTGCGCTGATCACTCTTATTGCCCCTGAGCAAATGAAGGTCGAATGGGTGAAAGGACTTTATCGCGGACTGCGCCGCGCCGCGAAGCGGTTCAAGGTCAGCATCGTTGGCGGTGAAACGAGCAGCACACCCGGCCCCATTGCGATTTCGGTCAGCGTGATTGGTTTTGTTGAAAAAGACCGGTGCGTATCACGCCGCGGCGGCAAGGCGGGTGATGATCTTTTTGTTACCGGCCAGCTCGGCGGTGCTATGAAACACAAGCATCTGACATTTATTCCGCGAATTGCAGAATCGCGCTGGCTCACAAAAAATTTCTCTGTCCATGCCATGATGGATCTTAGCGACGGACTGGGAGCCGATCTTCCACGACTTGCAAAAGCGAGCCGTGTTAGATTCAGCCTAGAGACGGAGAATCTGCCGCTTACACTGGGCACGACAATCGACGACGCGATTTCGGAAGGCGAAGATTACGAATTGCTGTTTGCTATTTCGCCGCGCGACAGAAACCATCTGGAGCGAGAATGGCGAAGGAAATTCCCGAAACTGCCGCTCACGCGAATTGGGCGGTTAACTTCGAAATCCGAAAGCCGAAATCCAAAATTGCCAGGTGGCTACGTTCATTTCCAATAGCCCGGCTGAGACCGAAGGAATCGGACGGCAACTTGCAGAGGATGTCAGAATAAGATCCGTTTTGGCCTTGAAGGGCGAACTGGGAAGCGGAAAAACTTTATTTACCAAGGGCTTTGTCGCCGGGATGGGAAGCTACGCTGCCGTTTCCAGCCCTACGTTTACGATTGTGCACGAATACCGCGACGGACGGTTTCCTGTTTATCATTTTGATTTCTTTCGCGTGGAGAGTCGTCAGTCCCTGGCGCGACTTGGACTTGACGACTATTTGTTTGGCGACGGGGTTTCGATAATCGAATGGGCGGATCGCTTCCCTGAATTCATTCCCGAACAGGCGCGCTGGATTCTTTTCGAAATCAAGTCGGAGAATCAGCGCGCTATTGTTTTTCAGGACCCATGAAAATTCTTGCGCTGGAACTTTCCACAGCGCGCGGGAGCCTGGCCTGTTTGGATGAAGGCATGATCGATTTCGCGCGGGAGTGGCCGAACGACCGAAAAATTTCCTCTCTCTTTTTTGAGAACCTGGATGCCGTAACGAAACAATCTGGCGTTCCAGAAACGATTATTGTCGGGCTTGGTCCCGGCTCATACGCGGGGGCCCGGATCGCAATTTCAGCTGCAATTGGGTTGCACGTTTCTTCCGGTGGGCATCTGATCGGTTTCCCGTCGATCTGTGCAATGGAATGTGACGCCCACGAATACTGCGTGATCGGAGATGCCCGCAGGAAATCTTTCTTCTTCGCGCGCGTCCGGACGAATGACTTGATTGAGGGTCCAACGCTTTTCTCGGAATCCGAACTGAAAATGAAACTCGACGCAATTACGATCGAGACGCCGGTTTTTACCTCTGATTCACTCCCGCAATTTGACCGCCCCGTAATTCGTTTCCCCTCGGCTCTCTTGCTGGCGAAGCTTGCGGGAGAAGCACAGCACAGCTTTTCTTTGCCACCACTCGAACCGATTTATCTGCGCGAACCACATGTCACCATGCCGAAATGAAGGAAACCTATCGTTGCTGGGCTGAGATCGATCGGAGCGCTTTGCGCCATAATGCCAAAACCGTGCGGGAACGTGTCGGTTCCGCGGAGATGCTGGCTGTAGTGAAAGCGAACGCTTACGGACACGGTTTAATCGGCGTAGCGGAAACGCTCGCGGACGAGACTCAACTTTTCGGCGTGGCGAATCTGGAAGAAGCGCTGGCGCTGCGCGGGGCCTGCTCTCATCCAATCGTTATTCTTGGCCCCGCTTTGCCGGGCGAACGATCGACGATCGCCGAGCGCGGTTTCATCCCGACGATTTCCGCGCTCGAGGAGGCCGAAGATTTCAATCGATTCGCCCGCAGCTCGCCCGTGGTTGTTAATTTCAAGATCGATACAGGTATGGGCCGAATGGGAGTTCCAGAGAATCAAGCCCTGGATGCCCTCAAGAAGGTTTCTGCATTTCCGAATATCAGAATTCACAGTGTTTCGACCCATTTGCCAGCGTCTGGCGAAGATACGGACTACACTCGTGATCAACTCTTGCGCTTTGGCGAAATCATGAAGCAATTTCGGAGCGCGGTTCCAATCGATTATAAAGCGCATGTGCTCCAAAGCGCGGGGCTGCTTGGTTTCACCGGACATGCGGGTCCCTTCGACATGGTGCGCGCCGGGATCGTGCTTTATGGGATTTCGCCGCTCCCTGAATTTCAGAAGATTCTCAAACCGGCAATGACGTGGAAAACGCGTATTTCTCTCGTACGTGACTTGCCGAAAGGTAGTTCGATCAGCTATGGCCGCACGTTTATCACGCCTCGGAAAATGCGGATCGCAACCCTGTCGGCTGGTTACGCGGATGGATATCCATGGCAGCTTTCCAATCGTGACGCCGCCGTCCTGGTTCGGGGACAGCGTTGCGCAGTTCTCGGCCGCGTGACGATGGATTTGATGATGATCGATGTTTGCAAGATCGATAATGCGCGGGTGGGCGATGAGGTTGTTTTAATGGGACGCGACGGGAACGAAGAAATTTCCTGCGCCGACCTGGCCAGAACTGTCGGCACGATTCCGTGGGAAATTACGACGCGCATTGGCCAGCGCGTGCGACGGGTATTCGTCTAGCGCGAACGCTTACCATAGTCCTGGGGTTCAGGATTGCTACCGGGCGGAGCGCTGAGAGGCAGACGACGAAGTCGCCGGCGGGGGTTGTTTGCCATGGTCCGTGCGTTTAGTTTCATGAAGATCATGTTTCAGATCATCTTTAACGAATTGAGCGCGGCCGAGATCTCGGCGCTGCCGAAGAAATTGCAGCTTGATCTGCTGGCGGAGTTCCAAATTTTACCCGAAGATCTCGACCAACTCGATTCCGAGCGGTTTGGTGTGATCCAGCGCGAAGGGAAAAAGCTATACCGCTATCGTGCGAAAGATTATCGCATCTATTTTGCCAAGACTGACGAAGGCATCAGGGTCCATCGCGTCTTGCACAAGAATACGTTTCGCGATTTCCTTTTCCGCAGCAAACTGCCGGTATCCGAAGACGCTCAGTTGGGCGAGACACGCGAATTCTGGAAGCTCATCGAGCAGGGGGAGAAAACTCGGAAGGCGTAAACGAAGCGGCTTCGTTGTGCGAAACGCGAGATCGAGGTGTTTGCAATCTGCGCGATGCGCGTCTCACAGACGCGGCTACAGGGTTAGGCGCCAAGCGCGCCCGGGTCACTTCATCAACAGCACGGACCGGCTGCGCTTGATTTCGCGCGTGATCTTGCGATGCAAGTGCGCCGGCATGCCCGTAACGCGGCGAGGAAGAATTTTGCCGCTCTCGGTGACAAATTTTTTCAGGAGATCAGGATTTTTGTAATCGATAGCCTCAATGGCAATATCGATTCGCCGACGTGGCATGGCACGATTGGCGCGGCGAAAGGCGGAGCGGCGTTTGGCAGTTTTAGGACCCATCATTTGTGTTCGCGATGCAACGTGTGCCGTCTTAGGAACGGATTGTACTTCTTTTTCTCAAGCCGGTTCGGTGTGCGCGGGCTTTTCTTGTTCCGTGTGGTCATGTAACGAGAGACAGGCTTACCCAAAGCCTTGGCCTCTGTGCATTCCAGCGTAACGATTTCCTGGGCCATTTTGTAGGTGTCTACTCCTTCACTTCCGCCGGGGTGGCTTCCTCTTCCTCAGCCTCGCCGCCTTCCTCTTCGGTTAAACCGAAAAGTGAGGTGACTGATTGTCGGACTCGTGACGCCTTGTTTTGCTTTTCCAGTTGCGACTGGCATTCAACGGTAAAACGCGCGAAAGGAATGGCTTCAAGCCGTGCCCGGGGGATTGCTTTGCCCGACATCTCGCACTTTCCGTACGTTCCCAGCTCAATGCGTTTCAGGGCCTGATCGATTTCGTAAAGCGCGTCCTGTTCCTGCGAAAGCAAGCTCAGCGCGAAATCTCGATCATATGCGTCCGATCCGGCGTCAGCTTGATGCATTCCAAAAGCGGAAGCCTCACTGCCCTCGGCTCGCGAGCGTAGTGTGTCCTGGGCTACCCCGGCCATGGAGTCAACCATGGCATCTCGAAGCTGAAGGAGTTTTTCTTTCTGCTGTCGCACAAATGGATCGAGCTTTCTTTCGCGATGGTTCAGACCAAGGAAGACTGCCGGAGATTCGGTCGTTTCCCTTTTGGATTTGGATGCGCCATGCTTTCCGGCCTTGATTGGCTTTGCGACCTTTTTCGATACCGGCCGCTTGACGTGCCCCTTGCGTGCCGGACGCGCTTTACGCGCAGCGGGCTTCTTTGCGGAACTCTTCTTTTTTGTTGGTTTTGCCATAGCGTTGACGCCTTTGATAATCGATTGCGCCCGAAAAATGGACGCTTAATTAAGAGCAATTCTCAGGCGGCGCAAGCGGATTCGGTCAAAAAAGTCGTCCCCCTACAAACCGGGTCTAAACCTCCTTGGCAAAACCATTAAACCAGCATTATTCGCCTCCGCCTACCGTTTCGTACACTCGACGGCAACCATCCCTTTGCTACCGGAGCCCTACGAGCTCGCGCTGGAGTATCGGTTCAGGGCAAATTTCCAAAAACAGCGTGACAGAAGGAAGACAATGCTCGAGGCAGCGATAAGGTGCAGCATCAGCCACCAGGGTTGTCCGAGCGATTTGATCAGCAAGCGGGCCGGGATATTTGCGATAATTACCACGGGAATAATCCAGCCGAAGATCAAGCGAAAGAGCCATGGAAAGATCGCATCTGGATAACGCGCGATGTTGAGAAAGTTAAAATAGCCATAGACCAGTCCCTGGGCGCGCACGATCCAAAAACTGACCGCTGCCAGGGCGAGCATGATTGAGTAATGCACCGCAATGCCAAACCCCAGCGCAACCAGGTAAAGCATGATTGAAGTGAAGTCCGGGACAACATTGAGACGCGAAAGCGCTATGCAAACGACCAGGCCTCCTAACCCCGCATTGACGATGCTGTCCAGGCCAAATTGTTTCGTCGAAACAGCAAACTGGCTATCGATTGGCAGGACCAGCAGGGAATCCAATTTTCCCGTGCGCACGAGTTCTGGAATGTTTGCGACGTTAACGAAGAAGAATGCCTGAAAGAGTTGGGCAATCATCTGGTGCGTGCCGATCAGCAGCACCACCTCCCACTTTGTCCAGTCGCCAATGCGATCGACGTTGCCGAAAATGATGCTGAAGAACACAATTTGCCCGCAGAACCAAAGGATCTCGACCACCATCCATAACAGGAAATTTGCCTTGAAGCTCAGCTCGCGGATGAGCGAGTTGCGCAGCATGATGGAGTAAATTTGGATGTAACGCCGGATCATCTTTTCCTGTCTCCTACCTATAAGCGCAATCAACTAACGCTCGAATGAAACGTTTTGTCCCCTGGGTTCTCATTATTGTTGGCCTGCTGGTCATCGCGGCGGTCTTCCGCCAGGGCCGCAACGGCGCCGCTGCAAACTATCAGACTGCAACAATCGCCCGCGGCCCGATTACGCAGGCGGTTACGGCTACCGGCACGCTCAATCCTGTCGTTAACGTACAGGTGGGAAGTCAGGTTTCAGGAAATATCGCGAAATTGTTTGTCGATTTTAACTCCCAGGTCAAAGCCGGGCAGGTAGTCGCTCAAATCGACCCTGCACTTTTCCAGGCCACTGTGACTCAGGCGGAAGGCGACGTGGCGAGTGCTCAGGCCGCGCTTGAGCTCGCAAAAATAAATGCCACTCGCACTCAGGAACTTTTTACCAGGAAAACTTCCTCTCAAGCCGATCTGGATCAGGCGATGGCAAACCTGCATACGGCCGAAGCCAACGTGAAGATTAAGCAGGGTGCTCTGGATAAAGCGCGGGCCGATCTCGAGCATTGCACAATTACATCGCCTATTGATGGCGTCGTTATTTCACGGAGCGTCGATGTTGGCCAGACGGTCGCGGCCAGTTTGCAGGCGCCGGTGATCTTTGCGATTGCAAACGACCTCACCAAAATGCAAATCGACGCGAACGTGGCGGAAGCGGATGTCGGCGTCGTTAAGATCGATCAAAACGTCGATT